>Ga0105054_10000013_pt1 | contig 170927 bp, 155 predicted proteins | sample BON02_FD_78091 | JGI IMG/M metagenome (GOLD analysis project Ga0105054, IMG submission 78091) | Freshwater microbial communities from Lake Bonney liftoff mats and glacier meltwater in Antarctica - BON-02 (megahit assembly) | ecosystem: Environmental > Aquatic > Freshwater > Ice > Glacier...
ACGTCAATTGCTAGCAATGCGTGATTGGTGACAACGATGTGGGCGCCTTGGGCCTGCAGCCTTTTCTTGGCCGTAAAGCAATCCTCCCCGAACGCGCACTTAGATTCCCCAACACATTCCCGCCGATTCACCGAGAACGCTCGCCAGACCCGTGGGTCAATGTCGTCACCGAAGTCGTCTTTATCACCCGTGTCGGTTTGCGTGGCCCACTCCCGCACGGCAACCGCTTGGTCGCCAAGGACACCTCGACTCACCTCAAATAATGCCTCACCATCGGGATCAGGAATTGTGGAATGAAGTTTTTGTAAGCACACATAATTGTTCCGGCCTTTGAGGACGGCGAACGTGAGCGTCACCCCGTATTCCCGCGCAATCGTTTCAGCGAGTAGTGGGAGCTCTTTCTCCATCAGTTGGCGTTGTAAGGCAATGGTGGCGGTAGAAACAACAACCGTTCCTCCACCTTCGCTCAGGGCATGCGCGGCGGCCGGCACGAGATAACCGAGTGACTTCCCTGTTCCCGTTCCTGCTTGAATTATCCGATGACCCCCGGCAACCAGGCCTTCCATGATTGTCGCCACCATCTGCTGCTGACCCAGTCGCTGCGTTCCATTGAAAGCGTCGATCGTTTTTTGCAATAAGTCTTGTGCCTCAATATTAACCGGCACGCAAAAATCCTTGACGCTCAATATCAGCCGCGAGCGCCGGCGGGACAAGCGCGCGAACATCGCTGCCAATCTCCACGTGGTCAATGCGGACCTGTTCACCGCTTTCATGGATACGGGCAATTAAATCACCGCGACTATAAGGGATTCGTACGTCAATCGCGATGAGGTTGTGTGGAAGTTCCGAATCAATTCGTTGTAGTAATTCATCAAGACCGGACCCCGTATGCGCACTGATGACGATTGCGTTGGGAAAAGAGCCTTTAATCGCGGCGATATGCATCGGGTCTGCAATATCTGATTTGTTGATGGCGATCAGTTCCCGAATGTCGCCGGCCCCGATTTCATTCAGCACTTCACGCACGGCCGAAATTTGACCAAAGGGATCTTCGTCGGACCCGTCAACAACGTGGACGATCAAGGAAGCTTCTTGGACTTCGGTTAACGTTGACCGGAAAGCTTCAACGAGATCATGTGGTAGATGCCGAACGAATCCGACCGTGTCCGCCAAGGTGAATTCTTTACCGCTTGGCGCCTTCATCTTTCGCACCGTGGGATCCAACGTTGCAAAGAGGGCATCTTGGACCAGAACCCCGGCACCCGTCAAAGCGTTGAGGACGCTTGACTTCCCCGCATTGGTGTAACCGGCCAGTGCAATACTGGCGATACCCGAGGCTTCCCGTGCGCCGCGCTGCGTTCTGCGGGTGGCTTCGAGGGCCTTAAGTTCCCGGCGCAATTTCGTCATTTGCGCCCTAATGCGACGACGATCGGTTTCAATCTTGGTTTCACCCGGACCTCGGGTTCCCAATCCGCCACCGGCGCCACCGGCATGTCCACCGGCCTGACGGCTCAGTGATTCACCCCACCCGCGAAGACGGGGCAGTAGGTACTGCATTTGCGCAAGCGAGACTTGCGCCTTGCCTTCTCGACTACGAGCATGTTGAGCAAAAATATCCAAGATCAGCCAGGTGCGATCCACCACTTTGACTTTGACAATGCTTTCCAACGTTCGCAGTTGACCCGGGGTCAACTCGCCGTCACAAATCACGGTGTCGGCCCCGGTATCGGCCACGATCACTGCAAGTTCCTTGACTTTTCCCGACCCTAGGTAGGTCGCTGGATCGGGTGAATCCCGCCGTTGGATCACCCCATCAATAACAAGCGCTCCCGCCGTTTCGGCTAACTGCGCGAGTTCACGTAGTGAACGCTCGGCTGCCTCAACGGTTCCACTGGTCCACACGCCAGCGAGTACTACGCGCTCAAGCCTGATCTGGCGGTACTCAACCTCGGTGACGTCTTGTAATTCCGTTGACAAAGACGAGACCTTGCGAAGGCCCTCTCTTTGTTCCAACTCAAGACCGACGTCAACGCTGTGGTCACCGGGTGATTCACTCATCGGCTCAGTATCGCAGATCCATCCCAGATGACCTAGTGGCAAAAAAAGACTGTGGGAGCCGGATCACTCCGACTCCCACAGCAATTGGTACTCAGGCTAGCTAGCTCATCCAGCCCGCAACGACATCAGGATTTGCGGCAATCCACTTCTGTGCCGCTTCTTCGGGTGTCATGCCATCCTCGATATCAAGGGCGACCGAGTTCTGGTCGGCATTGGTCCAGGTGAAATTGGTGACCAATGTTGCAAATGGGGAACCAGAATCTGCGAGCTTGCTGCTGATCAACTTCTCGAGGTCCAAGGCTGGGTAGTCGGTCTTGCCCGAGGCTACAGCGGCATCGGTCCAGTCATTGGCCGGGAAATTAACCCGGACCATATCGATTTTAGCCAAGAAGTAGTTGGGTTCCCAGAAGTAACCTAGAACCGGCTTCTTATCTGCTTGACCCTTTTCAAAAAGGTCAAGGAGTGCTTGTTCGGATCCAACGTTGATGGCTTTGTAATCCAAACCATAGGAGTCAATGATTTTTTGTCCGACGGTGGTGTACCCGGGCGGTCCTTCATACCAGGCACCCTTGTTACCGGATTCGGGTGTTTTGAATAGGTCTACATAATCATTGAGTTTCGTTCCGTCAATGATGTCGGGGTACTCGTCAACCATCCACGCTGGGACATACATTCCGATGAGACCGACGTTGCCGTTTGAACCCACGTCAACAATCGCGCCGCGATCAATCCAGTCTTGCCACCGGCCACCGCCCCAATCCTCAACAATGACATCGGCTGAACCGGCTTCCATCGCGTCGTAGGTGACGGCGGCTTCATCAAGCTTGGTCTGGGTGATGTTGCAGCCAAGGTCACTCTTAGCAACTTCGGCGAGCACCTGGGCCGAAGCGGTGTAGCCAACCCAGCCGTGCATAGCGATTGTCCAATCACCACAGTCCGCCATCGCGACTTCCGCTGGGGCAACGGATTCTTCCGTCGTTGCTTCTGTTGTAGCAGCCTCGGTGGTTGCGGCTGTGTCGTTCACATCACTGCTGCATCCAGCCAGAACGAGGCCGGCGGCTGCGGCGCTCGCCACCGTGACGGCGAAACGATTGCGTGTAGTTAGTTTCATTCTTCTCCCATGGTTGAGGATTAAATATGTTGTGAGTTTAAGGGACTGCTGGGCACAAATGCGGAATAACGGATAAATTTCTAGGTCACGATTTGGAGACGGATAGTCGCTTAGGCTCTCGGTGGGCGGCCGCGTGCGCGATACGATCTAGGACCACCCCCAAGGCGACGATTGCTACGCCTGCGGCAATCCCCTTGCCTTGGATCTCGGGCTTAGAAAGACCCGCAATGACCAGATACCCGAGGCCGCCGGCGCCGACATAGGCCCCGATGACAATCACTGCCAGAATAAAAATCAGACCCTGGTTAGCTCCAAGGAGTACCGAACGCTTCGATGCCGGTAATTGGACTTTGTAAATCGACTGGAATCTCGAGGATCCCATCGAGGTTGCTGCTTCCATCATGTTCGTTGAAACCCCCCGAACCCCGTCGGCCACAATTCGGATCACAATGGGCGAAGCATAAAAAATACCGCACACGATCGCGGCAAATCGAGTCGGACCAAAAAGCGCTAAGACAGGTATCAGGTAGACGAAGGCGGGAAGGGTTTGACCCGCATCAAGAAATGGTCGGATGAATTGGGCGAATCTTTCACTTCGCCCGGTGAAGACACCCAACACCACCCCGATAACCAGCACAACAACTCCCGCGACCAACACTTGCGAAAGCGTGACCATGGTGTCAAACCACAACCCGGTGCTAAAAATCAACAGCATCATGATGAGCGCGACAATGCTGACTCGAAATCCACCTACCAGCACTGCGAATATGGTCACCGCTATCACCGTCACGAACCACGGTGCACCCGTAAGCCCCGATTCCAAAGGATTAAGCACACTGACGGTAAATGCCTCATAGAACCCAACCGTAAAGAATGAAAAAGTGTCCGTTACCCACAAAGCTGCGGACGATATCCATTCCGATACCGGCTCACTCACATCAAGCTGATTGGGAAATACGGCCGCCCACAACATGTTTCTCGAAACAAAAATGGCCGCGATCGTGGAAACCCCACCGATAATGAGTCCCATCCGGCGTCGGGACTTTGCCTTTTCGTCCAAGAAGTCCGAGCTGTCGCTGAATTCAACCGCCGCCGAGGTCGACCGATCCAACATGATGGCCAGCAGAACCACCGCGCCACCAGCAAGAAATCCGCCGCCAACATCTCGAATCATCAGTGAGTCAATAACCGGAAGCCCCAGCCCTGGTGCACCAATGAGTGCCGCGATAACAACGAATGACAGCGCGGCGAGCGTTGTTTGATTCACTCCGAGAATGATTGTGCGTTTGGCCATCGGCAATTGAACTTTTTTTAATGTTTGGATTCGAGTGGAACCCATTGACTCGGCGGCTTCCAGTGGGCCCGTTCGCAGTGATCGAATGGCGTGCGCTGTGATTCGGACGGCGATCGGAATGCTGTAAATCATGGTTGCAACGGTTGCCGCCGCTACCCCGATGAGAAATACGAGTGCCAACGGCGCCAAATACACCAGGGTTGGCAAAATCTGGGCTAAGTCCAGAATTGGTCTGATCGCATTCATCACCCGATCACTGAGCCCGGCCCAAATTCCAATCGGCAATCCGATAGCGAGTGAGAGCAGCACCGCACCCAAGGTCATCGCGAGGGTGTCCATGGTGAACATCCACATGCCCAAGACCCCACATCCCAAAAGCAATGCCATGGCCAAAATTGCAAAACGCAAACGCGAGGTTGCATAAACAAGGTAACCAACAACCGACAACGTTCCCAGCCACCCAACAAGGGGAATGACATTGGATCCACTCGGCGATGAGATGACAAAGCGAATGACGTCAACAAAGATCTCGACAAAACTTCGAATGGGGTTAATAACGTAAACGAAAACGGGATTGGTGTACCGATTATTCCGAATGTATTCCATCCCCAAACTAAACCAATCCGACATCGGAGTGTTGGTCAGGGTGGAGAGTTCGGTTGAACTTTTACCGTAAAAAACATTGGTCGCCGCAATCCACGCCAACAGGATCACACCAACCCAGAAAAGCTTTGAACTCTTAAGTTTTATCCACCATTCCATGTTTAGGCTTCTGCACCGTTAGAACCGTGCGCATCTGTTGACACCAGCGCCAAAATCGCATCCGAATTAATGTATCCGACGCTGTCGCCGTTCCGAATTACGCGCAACGCGCCGTCGGCGTGAACGACGCGTTGGACACTGTCACGGACGATTACTTCCGAATCGATTATTTGGTCACTCATGTGGATGCAATCCGTGATGGGTAAAGCGATGGCTCCGACGGAAAGAACATGCGACTTGGGGATATCCCTGGTGAAATCGGCGACGTATTCATCTGCCGGGTGCATGATCAATTCCTGCGGTGTTCCGATTTGAATGATTGCGCCGTCACGCATGATCGCGATTCGATCACCGAGTTTCATCGCCTCAGAAAGATCATGCGTGATAAACACCATCGTCTTATTTAAATCATTATGAAGCCGAATTATTTCGGCCTGCATATCGCGACGAATGAGTGGATCTAAGGCGCTGAAGGGTTCGTCGAGGAACATTACTTCTGGATTCACGGTGAGCGCGCGAGCCAGACCTACCCGCTGTTGCATTCCACCGGATAACTGCTCGGGGTAGGCATCTGCGAAGCCGTTTAAACCGACGAGTTCGATGACCTCACTGGCCCGGCGGTAGCGGTCGGTTTTACTCACGCCACTTATTTCGAGCGGATACGCAATATTGTCGATCACTCGACGGTGCGGGAAAAGTCCAAAGTGCTGAAAAACCATGGAAAACTTCGTCTTGCGTAACTCGCGGAGTCGGGATTGACTTACCGCCAAGATGTCTTCACCGTCGAGCAGGACGCTCCCAGACGTTGATGAAATTAAACGAGTGAGGGCCCGAACCAGGGTTGATTTACCAGACCCGGAGAGCCCCATGACGACAAACACTTCACCGGGGGCGACGTCAAAAGACACATCGCGGACGGCAGCGACACACTTCGTTTGTTCGAGGAGTTCAGACCGAGAGAGTTCGCGCGCCGAGCCGGTAACCACCTGTTCCGGCTTGGGACCAAAGACTTTCCAGAGCCCCCGAACTGAGATTGTCGCCGACGAATCGTGAGCCGGCCAGGCCCCACCCTGCTCGCCGATGAGTGTGGGCTTTGTGAGCGACAAGTCCTCCTCCTTCATGGCTCTCAATCGGCATTCCAAGTCCGCATTTAATGGCAATGGGCAGTTTAGAACCATTCCGAAGGCGCTGGTTCCGTATTTCGATAAATATGTTTCGGTTCCAAATACTCGTGAAAGCCCGAAGGTCCCAGTTCACGCCCACAGCCGGATTGTTTGAACCCACCCCATTCGGCTTGTGGCAGATAGGGGTGAAAGTCATTGATCCAGATCGTTCCATGCCGTAACGCGCCGGCAACCCGCTGCGCTCGGCTCGAGTCCTGGGTCCACACCGCCCCGGCCAAGCCGAAGATGGTGTCATTTGCAATCTCAATGGCCTGTATTTCGGTCTCAAATGTTTCAATGGTGAGTACGGGCCCAAATGATTCGTCTTGGACACAGCGCATGTCACTGACGCAATTATCAAGGATGGTTGGTCGGAAGAAGAAACCATTTCGAAGATGGTCCTCGTCGGGTTCACACCCACCGCAGCGCAGAATCGCACCCTCGGCGATGCCTCTTTGAACAAACGCCGACACTTTCTCTCGGTGTGCTTGTGAAATCAATGCACCCGTTTGTGCCTGGGGGTCAAATGGTCCACCAAGTCGAATATTTTTGGCCCGTTCAACGAGTTCGTCAACGAATCGATCTTTCATCGATTTTTCGATGATCAATCGTGAGCCGGCCGAGCACACCTGACCGGAATGCAAGAAAATGGCGGTCAGGGCGTTATCCAAGGCTGCTTCATAGTTGCAGTCGGCGAAAACAATATTCGGGTTTTTCCCTCCGAGTTCCAATGCCACCTTTTTGACCGTAGCCGCAGCCGACACCATGACCCGCTTGCCAGTTGCCAAACCACCGGTAAACGACACCATGTCAACGCGCGGGTCGGATGTCAGCGTGTCTCCCACGTCTACTCCCGAACCCAGCAACAGATTCCCCACCCCGGGAGGCAAGCCAACCGATTCCAATATGCGCATTAAAATGATGGCCGTATGCGGCGTGAGTTCACTGGGTTTTAGGACAAACGAACAGCCGGCCGCTAATGCTGGAGCCACTTTCCAGGCCGCCTGAAGTAACGGATAGTTCCACGGAGTAATCAGTGCGCACACACCAATGGGCTCGTACACGATCCTTGAGTCAATGTGGGGTTGCCCGGTCTCAATGACTCGACCAGAAACGCTTCCGGCGAGGTCGGCAAAGTAGCGAAAACATTTCACAACGTCATCAACGTCGTACTCGGCTTCGACGTGACGCTTACCCGTGTCCAGCGCTTCTGCAACGGCTATCTCGTCTCGTCTGTTGTGCAAGGTGTCGGCGGCGCGATGTAACAGGGCGCTTCGTTGCGCCGGTGAACTATGCGACCACGAAGGCCAACTGCTGAAAGCCGCGGCCACGGCGGCTGTGGAATCTGTCGCCGAACTTTCAGCAACGATGCCGACAAGTTGTTGATCTGCGGGGCATTTAATTTCCCTCGTTGCTCCACCGGCAGCGCACACCCACTCACCACCAATAAAATTCAGCCCCTCGCTTAACGGGGCCCATGTTCGCGCTGCCACCATTAATTGATCACCGCATGCCGGTAAAACGGCACATGTAGCGGCTCCAAGGGTGTGTTGCCCAAAATAAGATCCGCAGCCTTTTCCGCAATCATCATGGTTGGTGCATAAATGTTTCCGTTGGTTACATACGGCATGACGGATGCATCCACAACGCGAATTCCTTCGAGGCCGTGGACTTTCATGGTGAGTGGATCCACCACGGACATGTCATCAATACCCATCCGGTTTGTACACGACGGGTGGTATGCGGTCTCACCGTCTTTTCGAACCCATTCCAAGATCTTTTCATCGGTGTCAACGTCTGGGCCGGGAGAGATTTCACCGGAACTGTATTCCCCGAAGGCCTCTTGGGCCAAGATTTTGCGAGCCGTATGAATCGCTTCAACCCATTCGCGTTTATCCTGTTCGGTGGACAGATAGTTGAACACAATCGACGGCGCCGCCTGCGGATCCGTGGACGTGATGCGCACGTGTCCGCGAGCATCGGAGTACATGGGTCCGATATGCACTTGGTAACCGTGGCCACCTTCTGGTGCGGTTCCGTCGTAACGAACCGCGATGGGCAAAAAGTGAAACATTAGATTCGGGTAGGCAACGTCGTCATTGCTCCGAGCGAACCCGCCTGCTTCGAAATGGTTGGATGCACCGGGACCGGATCGCAGGAACAACCATCGAGCTCCAATAATCGGCCGACGCCACAAAGCTAAGTTCGGATTGAGTGAGACCGGTTTTTTACACGAGTGCTGGACATACACTTCCAAATGGTCTTGGAGGTTTTCACCAACGCCGGGTAGGTCATGAATCGGCGTTATTCCGATGGATGTCAAATACTGGGCATTGCCCACACCGGAGAGTTGAAGCAACTGCGGTGAATTAAATGCGCCACCGCACAAAATCGTCTCCCGCGCGTAAACGGTATGAACGGTGCCTTTACGGTCGGTGTACTCCACCCCAATTGCCCGCTTGGCATCAAAAAGAATTTTGGTCACGTGGGCACGAGTCCTCACTTCGAGGTTTGTGCGCGATCGAATTTTTTTGAGATACGCCGTTGAGGCGGAGTAGCGGAGTCCCTTGCGAACATTTCGATCAAAGGCTGCAAATCCTTCTTGCTTAAACCCGTTGACGTCGCTGGTTAACCCAAAACCTGCCTCTTGGACCGCCCTAAAAAAAGCTTTGAATAGTGGATTCTTGGCCTGGCCTCGTTCAAGGAGGAGCGGACCATCTCCACCACGCCATTCATCGCTTCCGGCAAGGGTTGTTTCCATTTTCTTGAAATACGGCAAACAGTGCGCGTAGTCCCACGTGTGCATACCCGGATCGCTGGCCCAGCGTTCAAAATCAAGGGGGTTGCCGCGTTGAAAAATCATTCCGTTGATGCTGCTTGAACCACCCAGAATCTTGCCGCGGCCCTGACTGACCTTGCGCCCATTCATGTACGGCTCAGGGTCGGATGAGTACATCCAGTCGTAGTGTGGATTACCAATGGGGAACGTTAGCGCCGCTGGCATGTGAATATAGACGTCCCACCAACTATCTCGACGCCCTGCTTCAAGGACAAGCACGTTGTGACTCGGGTCCGCCGACAGTCGGTTTGCCAGGGCGCTCCCGGCAGAGCCTCCGCCGACAACGACGTAATCCACAACATGCTTCATGCAGCCTCCAATGTATTGCTCCCAAACTATCAGCAGCGATGGGCTATCGGAGTGATTATCCGTCGAGTTCGATCCGGCGCTTTGCGACGTATTCGACCAACTCGGCCTTGACGGCTTCATCCATCGGTGGCTCTTCGTATTTCTCGAGGGTTTCTAAATAAATCACCCGAGCGCGTCCCGCTGTGTCAATTGAGCCATTACGGGTCCACCGCTCGAAGTTGTCCGAACTGGACAGCCACGGACGGTAAAAGCAGTCACGGAAGTTATCCATGGTGTGGGCTGCCCCCAGGAAATGCCCACCGTGACGCACCTCGTCATGGGCATCGAAGGCGAGGTCGGCGTCGGTGAATTCGATCGGCTGAAATTCTGCGACGAGTTGCTCAAGGATTTGCATATCAATAATGTATTTTTCATAACTTGACACCAGCCCGCCTTCGAGCCAACCGGCAGAGTGCAGCACAACATTCGCGCCGGTTAAAAATGTTGGCATCATGGACATGACGCTTTCGTAGGCCGCCTGTGCATCGGGCGTTTGTGAGGCGTTGAGTGATCCGCCGGCCCTAAAGGGCATTCGGTACGCGCGGGCGATTTGACCAATGCAGTATTGACCGATCGCCGATTCTGGGGTGCCGAACTGCGGCGACCCGGTCTTCATATCGATATTGGATAGAAATGATCCCATGATCACCGGGGTTCCGGGTCGAATCAATTGGGTGAGGGCAATTCCCGAGAAAGCTTCGGCCATTTGCTGTGCCAATGTGGCCGCGATTGAAACCGGGGACATGGCTCCCATCAGCAAGAACGGCGTCACGATCACCGGCTGCTTGGCCCGAGAATAGACAAAAAGCGAGTCGAGCATCCGGTCATCCCAGCGCAAGGGTGAGTTGCAGTTAATCAATGAATAGCCAAATGGCTTGTTCTCAATTGACTCACGGCCGCCCAACACGATCTCGGCCATGGCGAGTGTGTCGGCAGCGTTTTCGCCGGTGACAACATTTCCCATGATGAATTTGTCGGTCAACGTAAAGGCGTTGAACACCATGTCGAGGTGTCGGGAGTCAAGGGAAGCATCATTAGGTTCAACCACGACGCCACCGACGCTGTCCATCGCCGCATAACTCTGAGCGAGTCTGCAGAAATTTTGAAAATCAGCGAGCGTTCCATCGCGTCGGATGTCGCCGTCACGAACAAATGGGGCTCCGTAAACGCTGGAAAAAACCATGTTGTTGCCACCGATTGTCACGCTGTTCGCTGGGTTGCGGGCCTGAATGTCGAACTGCTCAGGAACCGTCTTCATCTGTTCCAAGATGAATTCAGGGTCAAAATAGACGATATTTTCTTCTACCCGTTGCCCCGCCCTGCGGAAGAGTTCCAGCGCTTCTTCGGAGAGGAATTCGACACCGATCTCAGACACGATTCGGCGCCAGCCTCGATCCAGAGTTGCCATAGATTCGGGGGAAAGGATTTCAAAGCGAGGCAGGTCATTTCGCAACATTATGTTCCCAATCTTTTGGACGATTGCCAGTACAACGTAGCCCGATCTTAGTAGAAATGGAACAGAAGTTCCGTAATATGGAACAAAAAGTCCTCCATCATGTAATATCTACCGAGATACACCACCACGAACCGGGGAAGGAGCCGAGCATGTCATCCCACATTCAATCAATTGACCGGGCCGCATCCATCCTGGCTCTCATCTTGAGTGCGGATCGGCCCCCCACTTTCACCGACATTTATGGCGGCACCGGTCTGGCGAAAAGCACGGCTTCACGCTTACTCGCTAGCCTGGAAGAAAACCAGTTAATCTCCAAAAATGAGGATAATTCCTATTGCGCTGGGGCCATGATTACCCGTTTCTCCCACTCATCCGGACCAGAAGAGGATTTAATCGCCCGTTCACAATCGGCCATGGAACTCTTGAGCGAAGAAACCGGTGAAGCAATAAATCTTGCTGTTTTGGTGGGCGAAGAAGTCCAGCAAATCGCACAAATCGACAGTAAATACCTAATGGGCAATGTCAATTGGGTCGGACTTTCTGTGCCAACGCATTGTTCCGCGGTAGGAAAATCATTTCTCGCATTTGGCAGCGCCGAAATATCGGGCCGGTTGAAAAAGCGAACCACGAAGTCCATCACCACCCACGCTGCCCTCCAGAAAGATCTTGCGTCCGTGCGTTTGCGCGGGTGGGCACTGTCAGACTCGGAATTAGAAATTGGGCTTACGGCTATTGGCGCCCCGATATTTAATGCCGACGGGATTGTGGTCGCCGCACTCAGTGTCTCGGGTCCCACGATGCGGCTCACCAAGGATCGAGTCGACATAATCGGCTTACTCATTGCACACCAAGGTATCCAGATTTCACGGCAACTCGGTTACACCACGTTAGAACAGGTATCCGGTGGGTTTTCCACCTCAGATCGAAAGGTTGGCGCGGCATGACAAACGAAGAAATTCTCCAGGGTCTCTACGACGAAGTCATGATTGGTAACGGTGCGGCCGTCATTGAGCTCACCAACGAAGGTTTGGCCAATGGGCTCGGACCCGAACCAATTTTGTTTGAAGCGCTTATTCCTTCGCTGGAAGAGGTGGGTGCTCGGTTTGAGCGTGGGGACTACTTCGTCCCGGAAATGCTGATCGCGGGACGCGCCATGAGCGGCGCCTTGGACATCCTGCGCCCTTTACTCGCGGAAACCGGTGTGGAAACTGTCGGCACTTTCCTGATGGGCACCGTTAAGGGTGATGTGCACGATATTGGAAAAAACTTGGTGAACATCATGCTTGAGGGTGCTGGTTTCCACGTCATTGACCTCGGTGTTCAAGTACCACCGGAAAAATTCGTTGCAGCCATTGAAGAATATAAGCCCGATATTGTCGGCATGAGTGCGTTTCTCACCACCACAATGCCGATGTTCAAGGCGAATATTCACAACATCACGAAAGCTGGCCTGCGCGACAAAGTCATTATTATGGTGGGCGGCGCACCCGTCACCCGCGAATATGCCGACGCGTGTGGCGCCGACGCCTATGCGGCCGATGCGGCAACGGCGGTGCGGTTGGCTAAAGAACTCATCGCGGCTCGCCGCGCTTTGGCGAAGGTGTAAATAAATGCCAAAACTGCTCCCCCTAATTGAACACGTGGTGAAAAAACCCATCTGGGATTGCCGCATGTGCGGGCAATGCGTCTTACATTCAACCGGCATGACCTGCCCGATGACCTGCCCGAAGACCCTGCGCAATGGTCCCTGCGGTGGGGTGCGACCCGACGGCAACTGCGAAGTCGTTCCTGATATGCCATGTGTCTGGGTGAAAGCACACGACCGTAGTCTGAACATGCCGCTTCTTCCACAAAAGTGGCGTGATGAATTCAATCATTTGCGGCCACCCGTGAACAACTCCTTACAGGGTGACTCCTCATGGATCAACTTAATAAATGGCAAAGACCGAGAAACTCCCGATGGATGGGATCCCGGCCATGACCATTAATGCGTTTGAAGCATTGTGCAGCAGCCGTGAGCGAGCGATCGTTACCGCGGAGTTCCGTTCATTTGATGGCGGTGATCTCGCTGATATTGAAAAAGCCCTCGCCGAGGTTGCTCCTTACGTTGATGCGCTCAACATCACCGACAATCCGGCCGCCCACGCGCACGCGAGCAACACCACCATGGCGGCCGCGGTTAAGACACTGGGTGGAAATCCCATTATGCAGGTTGTCTGTCGCGACAAGAATCGTCTGGCGATTCAAGCGGATTTGGTGGGCGTGACCATGTTTGGCGTAGAAAACTTTTGTGCACTTACCGGTGATGATGTGACCGCAGGGGATGAAAAAGAGGCGCGACGGGTATTTGATCTTGACGGCCCGCAACTCATCGCGGTGATGACAGGCATCTCACACGGCAACTATCTCTCGGGGCGCAAGTTGAAGAGCGAGCCGCACATGTTTATTGGTGCTGTCGAAAACCCAACCGCTCCCCCGCTCGAACATCGAGTTGAGCGGGCATTAAAAAAAGTAGAAGCCGGCGCGAAGTTCATCCAGTTACAAATCTGCTATCAGCCTGAGTTACTGGAGAATTTCATGGCGGGTTGCGTGGCAAATGGTGTTGCGCAGCGAGCGGCAATCATGCCAACGGTGGTCTTTACCAAAAGCGCTCGTCCCTTGACCTTTATGGACGCTTCAGTGCCAGGGATAAGCGTCCCACAAGCCGTCATTGATCGGGTCGCTAACAGCGAGGACCAGGCAGAGGAGTCCTACCAGCTGGTCAAAGAACAGGTGATCCACGCGCTCTCATTGAGTGGAGTTGCCGGAATTCACCTGACCGATTTCCGACACGACGGAAGTTTGCAACGACTCACCCGCGAACTCAAAATCGGTCCACATGAACAATCACAACAGTCCCAGGAGAGCACCAATGCATACAGTCGTTAGTTCACCGCATAAAACCGTCACGATTGGGTCTGACCAGCCGTTTTGCATTATCGGCGAGCGCATCAACCCAACCGGCCGCAAGGTATTTCAAGAACAACTTCGCGCCGGCGATTTAACCTCGGTAGAAATTGATGTGCACGCTCAGATTGCCGGCGGCGCCACGATGCTTGACGTCAACATGGGTGCTCCATTCATTGACGAACCCGAAATGCTGGCGAAGGCCATTAAACTCATCCAATCAATTTCTGACCTGCCATTGTGTATCGACTCCTCTGTCTTCGAGGCCCTGGAAGCGGGACTGGCCGCCTATCAAGGTAAAGCGCTGGTGAACTCGGTCACCGCAGAAGATGAACGCATGGAAATGATTTTGCCTCTGGTCAAAAAGTACGGTGCGGCGATCATTGCACTTCCCAATGATGAATTTGAAATTCCTGACGCACCTGAACGACGCCTGGAATTGGTGGACCACATTGTCCAAACCGCGACGGGCAGATACGGGATTCCCATCGAAGACATTGTGATTGATCCACTGGCAATGCCGATTGGCGCGGATTCAACCATGGTTGTTCGCACCTTGGAAACGATTCACCTGATTAAAGAAAAGTACGACCTCAATACCACGCTGGGTGCGTCCAATGTCTCTTTCGGTATGCCCGATCGACACACTCTGAACTCGGTATTTTTGCCCATGGCAATGCAGTCGGGCCTTACGAGCGCCATCATGGATTCCCGAACCGCTCAAATTGTTGCCGCGGTTCGAGCTGCAGATTTGATGAAAGGCAACGATGAATGGGGAGCCAACTGGATTGCCATCCACCGAGCCAAGATTGCCAATGCGAGCTAGCCGTGTCGTTCACGCCTCGGAGGCACGTGCACTAGATAGATTGCCCGGGTGAGTAATTCTTTCGCACCTTTTGGATCATTGAAAGCAGAAACCGACGTGGGCGGAATCAACGTCCCGGTTGCTCGGGTCGATATCAACTTTGAACCCAGCGAGAAGACAGTCCGAGTGCCTTCCGGGGTCTCCGTTTTTGACGCCGCGAGCTGGAATGGTTTAGCCATCGACTCCACCTGTGGTGGAAACGGCACCTGTAAAAAATGCAAGATTCAAATCCTTGAGGGAAGCGTTCCGATCACCAATCTTGACTCGCGTGCTTTCAAGCAAGATGAACTCGATGCTGGTTGGCGTCTTGCGTGCGTCTCGCACGCCACCAACTCGCTCAAAGTACATGTTCCTCCACTGACTACCCGGCCAAAGGCCTCCACCGTGGGGGTAGGCCGCCAGGTGATTTTGCGGCCCTCGGTCATCAAGCGCTATATCGAGGTGGTCGAGCCATCCCTCGCCGACCAGCGCCCTGATCTGCGTCGAGTACTCGACGAAATCAGCGACGTCACCGGCAATATTGATCCGCAACTCATCAGGGAGTTGCCCAAGGTCCTGCGTAACTCGGACTTTAAAGTGACGTGCGTGGTCGTCGACGACCAACTCATCGCGATTGAACCTGGAGACACAACGGCCGCGCTCTACGGCATCGCCTACGACCTAGGGACAACGACGGTCGTTGCATCCCTCATGGATCTCAGCACGGGAACACCCATGGCGGTGGCATCGATGCTCAATAAGCAGCAACCATTCGGGGCTGATGTCATCAGTCGAATCAGTGCCACCATGCTGGATGAAAATGCCCTCGACAAACTTCAGGAGTTGGCGCATTCGACCCTGAGTGACCTCACCGATGAAGTCTGCGCCGAAGCCGGAATTCTGCCAGAACAGGTGTTTGAGATTGCAATCGCTGGCAACGCGACCATGGTCCAGATTGCGCTAGGTATTGATCCAGAGCCGCTGGGTGTTGCCCCATTCATCATGGCGACCGAAACCTATCCGACTTTTCTGGCCAGCGAACTTGGTGTCCATCTGCATCCCCGAGCGCGAGTATTCCTTTTCCCAGCCCTCGGCGCCTACGTTGGCGGGGACATTATTTCCGGCGCGTTGGCAACGGGGATGGATCGAGATAAGCGGCTTCGCCTCTTCATCGATATTGGAACCAACTGCGAAATCGTTCTCGGTGACGGCGAAAGATTGATCGCGACGGCCGCTCCAGCCGGTCCGGCTTTTGAGGCCGCCTCGATTAAGTGCGGAATGCGGGCGGCGGCGGGTGCGGTCGAGGTAGTCACCATCACCGACACCGAAGTGCTCCTCCAGGTGATTGAAGATGCCGAGCCGATTGGTTTGTGCGGTTCCGGTTTGGTTGACGCGGTCGCCGAACTGGCCCGCATGGGTATCGCGGACCCCTCGGGGCGATTTATGACCGACGACGTCATGGGTGAAAGGTGGCCGGCCCTGGCCCATCATCTGATCACGATGGGGAAAGAGCGGGTTTTCGTCCTTTCCTTCGATGTGAACAATGAACCCGGCGTGTTCCTGTCCCAGCGAGATGTCCGCGAACTGCAATTCGCCAAGGCCGCGATTTCAACCGGCTGGAAACTACTCCTCGAGGAATTCGGGGTCATGGAGAGTGATATTGCCCAGGTACTCCTAGCCGGATCCTTCGGTACCTACCTCTCGGCCAAGAACGCAATCGCAATTGGACTCGTGCCAAGGATTCCGGTTCTTCGGGTGATTAGTGCGGGAAATGTGGCCGGCGAAGGCGCCAAAATGGTCCTCCTCTCTGGCCCGGAACGGCACGGGGCCGCAACCCTGCTGCGAGAAATCGCCTACCTCGAACTCTCCGACCGCACCGATTTCAATGACCGATTCGTCGATGAACTCGCCTTTCCATCGCGGTCGTAAAAAAAGAAAGTGAAATCGGATATAAGTTAGATCATTTCTGATATATCATGGTGTCGTGAGTGAATCTCTGGCCGATCAAGCGTATGCGAGCCTGCGACGGTTAATCGTGACGGCTGAGTTGGCGCCGGGTGCCGTTTTATCCGAATCTGATTTACAGGAGTCCCTTGGTTTGGGGCGCACCCCCATTCGGGAAGCACTGCGGACCTTGGCCAACGACCACCTCGTCGACGTCTACCCTCGCCGTGGCATGTTCGTCGCCGGGATCGACGTTCGTGACTTGCGGGCCTTGAGTGAAGTCCGAGCTGTCCTTGAACCATTTGCCGCTGGGGTAGCGGCGCAACGCCGTGACGATGCCGATATCGCGGCGATTGACCAGTTGTTGGCGGAAATTCGGGACCACACAACCGTTGATATCCGCACCTTGATCGATCTAGATGAACGAGTACATCATCGGGTCTACGCAGCCACCCATAATTCTTTTTTGATTTCTGACCTCACCCGTTATTACACGCACGCCCTACGTATCTGGTTCTTGGCACTTGACCGGGTTGAGAATCTTCAGCACGCCGTTGAAGAACACACGGGTCTTTTGTCAGCCATCCGAGACTCCAATGCTGAGTTGGCAATAGAGATCATGGGCAGACATATCAACGACTTTGAAGACGAAATGCGCAAAGCCCTGTAGTTCACCAGAAATAAGCCACCTAACAAGATCAGCAAAGGAACGAAGATGAGTACATTGCCAGCAAAGGCCAAGGTCGTAGTAATCGGCGCGGGAATTGTGGGTAACTCCGTTGCCTACCATTTGGCGAAACTTGGGTGGACCGACATCGTCCAGATTGATAAAGGGCCACTGCCCAATCCGGGTGGCTCAACCGGTCACGCATCAAACTTTATTTTTCCCGTTGACCACACGAAGGAAATGTCAGAGTTGACGTTGGACAGCATGCGTCAATACAAAGAGTTTGGTGTCTTTGTTGAATCCGGTGGCATTGAGGTTGCCCGCACACCCGAGCGGATGCAGGAATTCCATCGTCGAATGCAGTCCGCACGCTCATTCGGTATTGATCATTCCTCGCTCCTCACTCCAGCCGAAGTCAAAGCGATCGTTCCTTACATCGATGAATCCATTATTCTTGGCGGGTTCCAAACAACCTCGGCCGGCGTTGTGGACTCGCTGCGCATGGGAACCCTGATGCGTGAAGATGCCATGGAAAAGGGAGCCTTGACCGTCTCATCCAACACTGAAGTTCTCGACATTGTTGTCGAAGACGATCGGATTAAGAGCGTCGTCACCGACAAGGGTGAAATTGACTGCGAGTACGTCGTAATCGCAACTGGATGTTGGGGTCCAAAACTTGCCGCCATGGCTGGGGTATCCATCCCTTTGACACCGGCGGTGCACCAGATGAAGGACATTGGGCCAGTTCCCATGTTTCTGAATGCGAAGTCCGACATTGAATACCCGGTCGTGCGGGACATGGATACGAATATGTACGAGCGGCAGCACGGCACCGGATTGGAAATCGGCTCCTATGCGCACCGTCCAATTTTGTACAAGGTTGAAGACATTCCAAGTAATGCCGAAGCCGCCCTTTCCCCCACCGAATTCCCCTTCACCCAAGAGGACTTCGATCTACAGGATGAGCACGCACTCGAACTGATGCCTGACATTGTGGGCGATGAGTCAATCGGCGAGAAGTACGCAATCAATGGATTGCTCTCACTGGTTCCGGACGGGATGCCAATCCTTGGTGAAGCACCACACGTCAAAGGACTGTGGTCCGCCTCCGCCGTGTGGGTCAAAGAAGGTCCAGGTGTTGGTCGCGCCATTGCCGAAGACATGGTCCTGGGTGTTTCCGAAATTGACTTCCACGGCGAGGAATATTCTCGCTTCCAAGACTTCCAACTCAGTCACGAATACATTCAAGCCCGCTGCTCCGAAGGTTTCAACAAAATGTATGGAATCGTGCACCCTTCCGAACAATGGGAATCACTACGCGGCGTCCGAGTTTCACCTTTTTATGAACGCGAAAAAGCACTCGGAGCATTCTTCTTCGAAGCCGGCGGAATGGAACGTCCCCAGTGGTATCAAGCTAACGCGCCTCTCGTTGAAAAGTTCGGCGATGCCGTCATGCCGCGTACCGCCGAGTGGGAATCACGCTGGTGGTCACCGATCATCAACGCGGAGCACCTGCAATTGCGTGAGACCTGCGCCATAGCCGACCTCACCGCATTCGTCATATTCGACGTGACCGGTCCCAAAGCCCTCGACGTTGTGCAGAAAACCGTGGTCCGCCAGATGGATGTCGCACCGGGTAAAACAATCTACACGCCGGTACTTGCCGCAAATGGTGGATTCAAAGCCGATCTCACCGTCATGCGACTGGGTAAAAACCATTTCCGGGTTGTCACCGGTGGTGCACACGGTATGGCGGACAAAAAGGCTTTCGCCAATAACCTGCCCGCGGATGGTACGGCGCATATTTCCGATCTCACCTCTGGTATGACGACAATCGGTGTGTGGGGACCCAACGCTCGCAAGGTTCTCGAGTCCATTACCAGCGACGACGTGAGCAATGAGGGATTCCCATTTGCAACATGTCGTCTGATCGAAATCGGCAACATTCGGGTCCTTGCGTCTCGTATTTCCTATGTTGGCGAACTGGGCTGGGAGTTGTACCTGCCCGTGGAAACCGGTTTGGCGCTGTGGGACAAGATCTGGGAAGCCGGCCAACCCCACGGACTTATCGCGGCGGGCGCAGGCGCAACCGTTGGAACCGGTCGCTTGGAGAAGAGTTACCGCGCCTACGGGAATGAGTTGGAGACCAGCTACAACATGGTCGAGGCGGGCATGGTTTTCCCCAAGGTCAAGGACCAAGACTTCGTGGGCAAAGAAGCCTATGTCGCGCATCGAAGCGTGGAACCCATCACGATTTTGTGCTCGTTGTTTATTGACGACCACACGTCATCAACCGGGGAGAAGCGATTCCCACTGGGTTGGGAACCGGTAGTAACTCGTGCAGGTGAGTTGCTCATCGACGCGAAGGGTCGACGTTCATTTGCAAATAGTGCCGGTTCGGCGCCGTCTCTTGGCAAACATGTCATCATGTCGTATCTCCCGCCGGAGTACGCAAAAGTTGGACAGGGACTCGCAATCGAGTACATGGGTGACCGCTTTCCGTGCACGGTCGCAGTTGTGGGAAGTAAGCCACTTTTTGATCCAGACAACGAGCGGGTTCGTTCTTAAGTCGCTCATTAACGAGACAGGAGTTTTGCCATGGATATTGCAGTGTGTGTGAAGCGAGTACCCCTCGTCGGTAGCACCTTTATTCTCAACGATGACTCAATGTCAATTGACACATCGCGCATCGGCGCGACTTTAAGCCCCCATGAAGAAAATGCTGTAGAAGCCGCCGTGCGCTTGATCGAAGCGCACGGGGGCAGCATCACACTTTTCTCTGTGGGCTCTGCCGAGTCTCTGGAACAACTTCGCGAGCAGTTGGCAATCGGTGCGGACCGGGCCGTCTTGATCGAAACCGATGGAGCCGAAGTTGACTCCCAGGCCGCCGCCGCAATGCTCGCCCAAGCAATTAATCAGGATGCGACGAGTTTTGATCTCATCCTTCTCGGTTCTGAAAGCGTGGACTCGGGTGGCTACCAAACCGGCATTCGAATATCCCATGCCCTGGGCCTACCGGTCGTCACCAACGTGAAAGGACTCAGCTGTGAGCAGGGCACCGCAACGTGTGAGCGCGCCGTGGGAACAAGCCGCGAAGTTTACGAAGTGAATCTGCCTGCAGTAATTACGGTGCTAGATGGGCTTAATATTCCCCGCTACCCGTCGGTGCCGGGCCGGATCAAGGCACGTAAGAAACCAATTGATCAGGTCACAATCACTATTCCAGCCCCAACCAGCGTTCGTACCTCCCTGCGCGTTCCGGTGTCAACCAGTAAAGGGGCGACGAACTTGGGAAGCGGGCAAGAAGCAGCAAAAGCCCTGATTGACGTGTTCAAGCAGATTGGAGTCATGCAATGATTTTGGTATACGCCGACCATGATCGAGGGGTCGTCGATCCTTTGACTTTTCAAGCGCTCACCTTCGCCCGAAATATTGACTCTGACGTCCATGCGGTCCTCATCGGTGGCGCTTCAACCGGGCTTAACCCAATAAGCGCTGCGGCTGAACTCGGAGAGTACGGCGCCCAGGTCGTGGTCATTGCCGACATCTCCGGTTACGCCGATTATGCCCCACTGGCCGCCGCGCGCGTCCTGGTGGAACGCCTCGTCGCAACGGGTGCGACGACACTCATCGCCGCCAGTAGTCCCCGAGGAAATGAAGTACTGGCTCACGTTGCGGCGATCACTGATCGGCCGTTTACTGCCGATTGCTACCGCATCACCGCTGGCGAACCACACAAGATTGTTCGGGCTCGCTGGGCCGGTAACTTAGAGGAGGACGTTGACGTGTATTCCGATGTCCTGATCGCAACAGTTTTTCCACACAGCACGCAAGCATCAACCCACCCTGCACCTGGCATCATCCAAGAAATCACGGCAACCGTAAGTGAACGTGATCTGTCCGTGCAGGTACTCAAACGGGTCGGTGCGGCAACGGGTGGAGTGACCTTGCCAGAGGCGAAGGTCATTGTTTCCGGTGGTCGGGGTATGGGTGGACCTGAGGGTTTTGGCATCCTGGAAGAGATCGCCGGTGCCCTTGGTGGCGCTGTTGGTTGCACCCGAGTTGTCACAAGTGCAGGTTGGCGACCACACTCGGAACAGGTGGGACAGACAGGCACCAAGGTTGCTCCGGATTTGTATCTTGCCTGCGGAATCAGTGGCGCAACCCAACATCTTGCCGGGTGCAAAAACAGTAAGACGCTGATCGCGATTAACTCTGACCCGGATGCAACGATCATGAGTCACGCGGACTACATCATTGTCGGTGACGTAGCGCAGATCCTGCCGCTCGTTTTGCAGGAGATTCACGCCGCTTTGTCCGTGACCCACACCAGTTAAGGATCGCCCATGCTCTCTGACATTGACATCGCCCAGGCTGCCACCATGGAACCCATCGGCGATATCGCTCTAAAGTTGGGGATACCGCTTGTCAGCATTGAGCCGTACGGCCATTACAAGGCAAAAGTGCATCTTTCCTATCTGGCAGGCTTACCGGTCAAAACACATTCACATTTGATTTTGGTAACGGCAATCAGTCCAACTCCTCCGGGCGAAGGTAAGACAACCACAAGTGTTGGTTTAGCCGATGGTCTGAGTCACATTGGCAAAAACGCGATCGTGTGCCTACGCGAGCCCTCACTCGGCCCAGTTTTTGGGATGAAGGGTGGCGCGGCAGGTGGAGGCAAAGCCCAAATCGTCCCGATGGAAGACATCAACCTGCACTTCACCGGAGATTTCGGTGCGATCGGCTTGGCCAATAATCTGCTGGCAGCTTTGATCGACAATCATATTCATCATGGAAATACCCTTGATATTGACGTCCGTCGGATCACCTGGAAACGGGTTATTGATATGAATGACCGAGCATTACGCGACATCACGATTGCCTTAGGCGGACCGGGCAATGGTTTCCCTCGCTCGGACGGATTCGACATTGTCGTCGCCTCAGAAGTAATGGCCATCTTCTGTCTGGCAACCGATCTGGAAGACTTAAAACAGCGTCTGGGCAATATCGTGATCGGCTATACCCGAGATCGTCGCCCGGTCACCGCCCGTGACCTCAATGCCGAGGGCGCTATGACCGTCCTACTTAAAGATGCCCTAGCACCGAATCTTGTCCAGACCCTGGAAAACACACCAGCTTTTGTGCACGGTGGACCATTCGCCAATATTGCCCACGGGTGTAACAGCGTGATTGCCACAACAGCTGCGATGAAGCTGGCCGACTATGTCGTCACCGAAGCTGGATTCGGCGCTGACCTTGGTGCTGAGAAATTTATCGACATTAAATGCCGTAAATCTGGGCTACGCCCATCCGTTGTTGTCATCGTTGCCACCGTGCGGGCCCTGAAATATCACGGTGGCATGGATACTGGAACCGCCGAAAATCTGGAGGCACTTTCTGCAGGTCTGGTTAATCTTGAACGACATATCAGTAATGTGACCGACGTTTATGGCCTGCCTGCAATCGTCTCGATAAATAAATTCACAACCGATACTGATGCCGAAATCCAATGTATCAAAGATCGAGTTGAGTCACTCGGCGCGCACGTTGTCCTTTCTGATCACTGGGCTCGCGGGGGAGCAGGTGCTGCCGACCTTGCCCAGATGGTTGTTGCTGCCTGTGCAAGACCTTCGCATATGACATTCGTCTATGAAGACGATGTGCCACTCTTCGGCAAAATTGAGTCCATTGCGCGCAGAGTTTATGGGGCTGCTGATGTGACCGCGGACAAGAAAATTCGAACTCAGATCAAAGAACTTGAAGCCGCCGGTTACGGTCATTTCCCCGTGTGTGTGGCCAAGACCCAGTATTCGTTCTCCATTGATCCCGCTTTGCGCGGTGCTCCCACAAATCACAGCATCAATATTCGCGAGGTGCGTCTGGCAGCAGGTGCCGAATTCATTGTGATGGTCTGCGGGGATGTGATGACCATGCCGGGGCTACCGAAGGTTCCTTCAAGTGAGCGAATCAACGTTGTCAATGGCGCGGTGGTTGGACTTTTTTAATGGTGTTTTCCTGTGTCGATGATCTTGTGGTTACGGGCGAGATCACGTTGGAGAACCTAAACTTGAACTCCGTGGCCTGACGTTGTCACACGGTGAACCCCAATGTATCCAATAAGCACCTAAGGAGACGAGCATGACGCAGATTCAGGTAACGAAATGGCGGGACATCCCCTCGATGATTGTGGCCAAGGACGGTGACGATCAAGTCAAGATTTCACTCCCCCAGCGCTTCCAAGAAGCAATCGATGAAGCCGCCATGCGACTCGGGGACGACGACGCGGACTCATACATGAACGGATGGGTTCGTGATTCCTGGCTAACTGTGACAGGATCACCTATGACCGCCGCTGAGGCCTTAGCGGCCGAACTGGAAACCACGTGGACTCCAGAGGCGATCGCAGTACTCCTTGATTCATATGGGGCGCCGCAGAACTAGCCCGATTGGCCTACTTGAGTTTTCCGTTCGCTGTACAGCCGTGAACGCTTCATTAACTCAAGGAGAATACCGTGCCAGTGAACACACTCAGTCTGCAAGAAGCACTCGATGCCGGATTCATTCGTGTGGGTGACGGGGCAATGGGCACGAGTTTGCAGGATGCTGGACTCGATGACGGTGGCGCACCCGAACTATGGAATATTGACCGGGCCGACGAGGTAGCCACAATTCTTCGAAGTTACGCGCAGGCCGGAGCTCAGGTACTGACCACCAACACTTTCGGTGGTACCCGGCCACGATTGGTCATGCACGGTCTCGAGGATCGCCTGGTGGAACTAAATACCGCCGCTGCCATGCTCGCGCGTAGCGTTGCCGACGAGTTCGAGAATGTCTATGTACTTGGCAATATCGGTCCATCGGGTGACCTGATGGAACCCATGGGAACGTTGACCCCGCAGAGTGCACAGGATCTCTTCGCCGAGCAGGCAAGTGCGCTTCTCGCTGGCGGTGTCGACGGATTCATTATTGAAACGATGAGCGATCTCAGCGAGATCGAATCTGCGATTAAGGGCGTAAAATTAATCGCCCCTGATCTACCCGTATTCGCAACGATGAGTTTTGACACCAACCTGCGAACCATGATGGGCGTTAAACCAGAGGTAGCGGTTGTTGCCCTCGCCAATTACGGTGCAGATGTTGTCGGTGCAAATTGTGGTCGCGGAATAAATGAAATTCAAGTAATTGCCCAAGCCATGGTCGACGCAAAACCTTCCGGCACGCGATTAATCCTGCAATCTAATGCCGGCCTACCAGTTCTCGTCGGCGACACCTTCCAGTACAACGGCACCCCGGAAGAAATGGGCTCCTTCGCCGTTGACGCCTATGCAATGGGTGTGGATGTCATTGGGGCTTGCTGCGGCTCACGCGCCGACCACGTTGCCGCAATCGCCAACGCTGCGAATTAGATCAGGACTCGACCGCGAGCGACGAGTTCGGCGGGACCGCGCAAAGTGAAGACCCCGCTGTGTGCGTCTTCGCTCACGAGAAGTTCCCCCCCGGGAACCGAGACCTTCCAGGTAGCGAGATCCTGGTACAGCGCGTCGCTGCGACGCGCTGCCCACGCCACAGCGCAAGCACCGGTCCCACACGATTGTGTTTCACCAACGCCGCGCTCAAAGACCCGCATGCTCACCTCGCCCGGTCCGGTTATGGCAGCGAACTCGACGTTGACTCCTTCAGGAAATGTGTCACCGGGTTCAATAATTGGCTTTTCTTGTAAAGTTAGCCGAGGCAGTGCGGTTTCATCCACCCAGCACACCGCATGTGGATTGGGGAAAAACACCCCAACTGAGAGTAGGGCTTCACCCGATGCCAGGCGAATCTTTGGCGTCAATGCTGGCGCGGGTTCTCGCGCGGGCCCCATCTCAACCGACACGCTGAAATCTGGGTGAAGGTGAACTCTCCGCACTCCCCCACGCGTTGAAATCGTAAATTCCTTTTCCGTCTCAAGACCGTTCGCCACCAGGTAGCGAGCAAACACTCGAGCGCCATTTCCGCACATTTCGGCGCGACTTCCATCGGCGTTGTGATGATCCATGAACCACGTTGCATCGCCGTGATCAATACCGGCGAGCTCAATGTTCTTGGTTCGAACCGCTCCAATTGTTCCGTCGGCGCCCAACCCGGAACGGCGGTTACATAACGCTACAACGTGATCTATCGATATGTTAGAGGTGGAATTTTCGTTGTTGTACAGAATAAAATCATTGGATGTTCCGTGACCTTTAACGAACGCTATTTCAGCCAATAAACTCACCGCTCTACTCTATTGGGCCAATGCAATTGCCCGTTGATACGCCGCACGAACCCGCTGATCAATATCCGTCCATGAAAAGCGTGGGGCAACACTGGCATTGTGTTCCAGGATTGTGCGCAGTGTGTTTCGATCACAATCCCATTCGGCGATCGCAGTGGCCATGGCTTCATCTGAATCACAAATCCGACCGTCAATTGTGTCCTGGATAAAAGTTTGGGTACCCGTATTTTTTCGGGCTACAACAGCCAAACCATGTGCTCTGGCCTCCAGCGCCGCGATCCCAAAGGATTCTTTGACCGACGGTTGAATAAATATTTGTGAGCGCTGCAGCACCAATTTAAGTTCAGCGGGGCCTAATCGACCGAGGAAGTTCACTTGCAGACTTTTCTTGTGCGCTCGTCTTTCCCATAATGCTCTTTCCGGACCGTCACCAACGATCTCCAGTTGCGCATCCACTCCCTGAAGTTGTAATTGCTCCATAATGCGAAGCAGTGCACCAGTTCTCTTGCGTGGGGCTATTCGCAAAACACTCACCAAGTGCAATGGGGTGGTTTGCCAATTCACATCACCTGATCGTACCCATTGATCGAGGTTGATCCCATTGGGAACAACGTCAACGTGTACTCCGAGGGATTCGCGCAGTTGCTGTGCGGCGACTTCGCTCACCGCGCTCATCGCAACCCTGTTCCATTTCAGCCACGATCCACTCACTCCAAATGTCGGGCGGGCGATCTGACCCCAGATGCTGTGGATTGTGACCAGGATGGGCAGACCGAGGTCGTAGGCTGCGCGAGTCGCGCTCCACGCAAATGGTGCAAGCACTCCCGCGTGCACGTGAACTAATTCCGGCCTGTTCGCCGTGAGCAGCCTGGTCACTCCACGGTGTGTCCGCGGGTGAACGGGTAACTCAAAAGGGGTCGGGAAACTCAATCTATCCACCGGAAATTCTAAAAATTGCGGGCCGGCCGTGCCGGTAATCACCCGAACCTGGTCACCCACCGCGTGTTGTGCACGCGCCAGCCCCAGAACTTGGGTTTCGATTCCTCCGGTTCTGGGCGCAAAGCAGTCGCTGATATGGGTGATCCGCACGGGGATGACCGTACGCCACAATGGGCCCACTATGCGCAACCTGCTCTTCCTACACGCCCACCCCGATGACGAGGCCCTCCTCACCGCTGGCACCATGGCCAAAGCCCACGCGCAGGGGCACCGGGTGCATCTGGTCGTGGCAACCGATGGATCAGCCGGATTGGCCTCGGGGAGGTACGCCCAAAATCTCACTTCCCACCGCTCACAGGAACTCACCCGGTCCGCCAAGATTTTGGGGGTGAGCAGCGTCACCGAACTGGGTTACCCGGATTCAGGTCTACACGGTGAACACATTGCCGGCGGCGGTTTCGCCGGGGTAGACCCGGCCGTCGTCGCTCATCGGCTATCGGCGCTGATGAACGAGCTCGACGTGGACACCCTCGTGGGATACGACCCAGCCGGTGGTTACGGCCACCCCGACCACGTTCAGGTACACAACGTCGCTCGGGCGGTCCGCGAGCTCAGACCGGTGCGCCTTTTTGAAGCTACTCTCCCGCGCGAACCAATCGCGCAGGCGGTGAAATATGCCAGCCGGCTCGGACTAACTCCCGCGGATTTCGATCCCGTGTCTTTCTCACAGAGTTGGACTCCCAGACATGCGATCACGCATCGGGTGAATGTGCGGGGGTTCACCTCACTCAAGAAAGCCGCCATCAAGGCGCACGCTTCACAGTCCAGTGCCGATGGGACACTGCGGACTTTAGCTGTTCTGAGTACATTGCCAAAACCAATTTTTGATGCCCTATTGGGTACCGAGTATTTCGTTAACGTGAACTAACACCGAGTCGGTGAGATCGGCACTATTCTCAGGAATCCAATGGATTCGGAGGTCTTGTCGAAACCACCGCTGTTGGCGTCGAGCGAATTTTTGAGTGGCATAAATAATTTTTTCTCGCATTTGATCTAACGTTATTTCTCCACTGAGGTGTGCTAGCGCCTGCGAATATCCAATGGCGCGCGAGGCCGTTGGTGCGGCCCGCAACCCCTCGGATTCGAGTAACTCAACTTCAGCGATAAAGCCAAGTTCGAGCATCGCGTCAACACGTCGTGCGATGCGTGAATCCATCCTGATTCGATCAATATCTAATCCAATGCGAATGCTCGGAATTTCCTCAACCGGTACCGGCAACCGAGAGTGGTAGGGCTCACCCGTGATTTCAATGACTTCGAGGGCCCGGACTATTCGACGTCCGTTGCCCGGCAAAATATTGGTGGCGGTCACCGGATCTTTTTGTGCCAACAGCTTATGTAATTTTTCCGGGCCATCGTGCTCAAGCATTGCTTCGTATCGCCCCCGAATGATCGGGTCCGTTGCTGGAAAATTAAATTGATCCAGGATCGCTTTCACGTAAAGAACACTCCCACCGACAACGATCGGGGTGCGCGCACGTTCAATAATCCCAGCGATTACCTCCCGAGCCAAGTCTCGAAATTGCACGACGTCGGCCCTGTGGGACATTGGCCACACATCAAGCATGTGGTGTGGAATATCTCCGAGTTCGGCGACTGTGGGCTTGGCCGTACCAATATCCATCCCGGTAACGGCCTGCATTGAATCTGTTCCCACCAGCTCACCATCAAGTTCCCGCGCGCATTGGATTGCTAGTTGTGTCTTGCCCACCGCCGTAGGCCCGATAATTGTGAGAGCTAGCGGTGAGTCCGGGTTCGGTCCGCTCACGGTGCAACGAAGGTGGGGATACCCAACATCACTGCACTGCGCGAGGAATTCTCCGAGAGATCACCGGCTCGCGTAGCCCGAATTGATGTTGCCACACCGAGCAAATGGTGTGGCGCTGCAGAGAGCACCGTGCCGGTAACAAAATCACCGGGACGTGCGACCAACCCACCAAGGTCGAAGTGGGCGAGTCGACCATCGGCCGTTCTCCCTGATCGCCGATTTGTATCCGCATCCTTGCGGCCTTCACTGTGAGCCACCAGAATCTCCACGCTTTTATCAACTTGCGCCAGGTTTTCTTCCCATGAAATGTGATTGACCAACTTCACTAAACGTTCATAGCGTTCCTGGACGACCTCCTTGGCGATTTGATCATCCATGGTCGCAGCCGGTGTACCGGGTCTTTTGGAATACTGGAATGTGTACGCGCTGGAGAACCGAGCCAGGCTCACGACGTCCATTGTCGCTTGGAAATCTTCTTCGCTCTCACCTGGAAAGCCAACAATAATGTCGGTGGTAATTGATGCCAAGGGCATTGCCGCCCGAACCCGGTCAATGATTCCCAGATACTTCTCTTGACGGTAGGAACGTCGCATCCGCTGGAGCACCGAGTCAGATCCCGACTGCAAGGGCATGTGCAATGTTGGCATCACATTGGCCGTTTGCGCCATCGCCTCGATGACATCGTCGGTGAAATCACGGGGATGCGGACTCATAAAGCGGACCCGTTCCAACCCAGGGATCTCACCACACGCACGCAGTAATTTACTGAATGCCTGCGGCTCCCCAAGATCGGCGCCATAAGCGTTCACGTTTTGACCGAGCAGGGTGACCTCGACAACGCCGTCGGCAACCAACACTTCAATTTCAGTCAGAATGTCGCCGGCGCGTCGATCTTTTTCTTTACCGCGAAGGGAGGGAACAATGCAGAAGGTACACGTGTTATTACATCCGACGCTGATAGAAACCCAAGCGCTGTAGATCGCATCACGTTTTGTTGGCAATGCCGATGGAAAATCAACGAGGGCCTCTGCTATTTCGACCTGCGCTTCGTGCTCAATGCGAGCCCGTTCCAAAAGTACCGGCAACGATCCTAAATTATGGGTGCCAAAAACCACGTCGACGACGGGCGATTTGCGCAGGATTTCTCCTTGGTCCTTCTGCGCCAGACATCCGCCTACCGCAATCTGCATTCCAGGGTTAGCGGCCTTAATCGGTACGAGGTGGCTGAGATTGCCGTACAACTTATTGTCGGCGTTTTCTCGAACAGCGCACGTATTGAAAACGATGAGGTCCGCGACCACACCTTCTGCGACGGGGGTGTACCCCTCCGACTCTAAGAGCCCTGTGATCCGCTCGGAGTCGTGGACATTCATTTGACACCCATAGGTGCGTACCTGATAGGTGCGAGGCAGTTCAGGTGCTGAGATTTCGACGTCAGGCATAGGGCTCAACAGTAATCAAAGCTCATCGACTTCACACGTCCCCCTAGCCAACCGGCGCGGGATGGGGTTTGGCCGTGTCTTCGTCATACACTTCGTCTTCACCTGGCTCAATGTGAACCGTGGGCAAAATCGCGTCCAACCAGCCCGGCAGCCACCAGTTTCCCTTGCCAATGATCGACATGATGGAAGGGACTGCGATCAGCCGAATCAAGAAGGCGTCGATGAGCACCGCGGAGCCCAGTGCCACCCCAAATAATTTGATGGTGTTGTCGGGCGTCGGCACGAAGGCGAGAAAAACGCTGCTCATGATCGCGGCAGCAATTGCCACAACCTTGCCCGAACCGGCGAGCCCGCGGCGAACCGCAGCGGCATTATCTCGCGTGTGATCCCATTCTTCGCGCATTCGAGAGACCAGGAACACCTGGTAGTCCATAGACAACCCGAACAGAATTGCAAACACCATAATGGGAAGGAATGGGAAAATCGGCCCCGTCCCTGACACCCCCAAAATGCCACTGAACCATCCCCATTGGAAGACAGCAACCGTGATACCCGTTGCCGCGGCAAAACTCAGCAAACTGGTGAGGGCCGCCGTCAATGGCACCACCAGTGATCGAAACAGGATCAGCAGTGCCAAGAACCCGAGGGAAACGACGATCAGTAAGAAAAGCGGTAGCGCATTGACCAACACTTGAGTGAAGTCAGACGTGACGGCGAGGGCTCCACCAACGTATAGCGATCCCCCCGTTGCTGCGTTAAATTCTGGCCCGGTGACATCGCGCAATTCAGCGAGCAAATCCGATGTGGCGGGATCTTGCGGCCCGGTTGCGGGAACCACAAAAACAGCGCCTACGGTGCCGTCCGGACTTAAGCCCCCACCGGATGCCTGCAATAGTGGAAGAATCGCAGTTGACGGGTTGGTCGCCGCCACTCCAGGGGTTGACTCAATTGCGGTAATGGCTGCGGCATACTGCTCGAGATCATTGGGTTGGGAGAGCTCGACGGCCACGATGAATGGCCCGCTGGTTCCTGGGCCAAAGCCTTGAGACGTGAGGTCGTAGGCAATTCGTGTCGGTGTGCCCGGCGCATTACCCGAAGCATCAGCAAAACCAAGTCGCAATGAAAAGACGGGAATGGCCAGAACCGCAACGATTCCAACCGAAACGATGGCAAAGAACCACGGTCGTTTTTGCAAGAAATGCCCATACCGTGACCATTGCTTGCCCTCAGCGTGTCCCTCCCCGGGCTTCGTTCCCCACGGAAGCCGCAAGCCAAGTGCTTTGGTCCCCAAAAGTGACAACGTGGCCGGTAGTAGCCACAGTGCCGCCGTCATCACCATCAGTACCGTGACGATCGCGGCTAGGGCCAGCCCATTGAAGAACCCGATGCGTAGAATAAACAGCCCGCACAAGGCAAAAATCACCGTTGCTCCGGCGAAAAGAACCGCACGCCCCGCCGTGTTCACCGCTTCACTCGCCGCCCGCTTGGGTTCATGGCCGATCAAAATCGCTTGTCGATACCGGTTGAGCACAAAAAGGGCGTAATCGATCCCCACACCTAAACCGATCATTGCCGCGAGGGTGGGTGCGAACGTTGCTACATCCATGAATAAAGCAACGATTAACACCAGCATCTGACCTGCCGCCAGTCCAATCACTGCGACCACAATCGGCATACCGGCCGCCACAATTGAACCAAAAGCGATCAGCAAAATAATGATGGCGACCAGGATGCCAAACAACTCACTGGAGGGAACTTCTTGCACGCTCCCCAAAATGTCGCCGCTCGCACCGACCGCAATCGCGTCCGAATTCGCCGATTCCACAATATTGAGAAAAGAGAAAACATCGGCGGTCGGGACATCACCGCCCATGCCATTGTTGAAAGTCACGGTTGAATACGCAACAGCGCCGTCAGCGCTAACCGGCGAGTTGGCTAAGGCCGACGCGTCCAGGGCGGGCTGTAACGCCTCTAGCTCTTCGGCAGTGGCATCAGAGAAAATGGCGCTCATGTCGGCATTGGCGGCTGGGCACGAGTCGCCGTAGGGCGCCGTCGGATCAAATGGATTTGTCACGCAAAGGACCGCCGCAAGGGTTGCAATTTCCGCCAACACCGGTGTGATCAGCGCGGATGCAGCCGGGTCAATCGCACCACCCGCTACCGGTGACCAGATAATCGTCGCCGTTGCCCCCGAGGATGCCGCATCCAACTCGGCGTTTCCGATCGATGCCAGCAAATCCGTGGCCGTTGTCGACTCGGTGTCGGGCAAATCAAATGAGTCATTCAATGAACCACCGAATGAGACGCCGATTCCGACAACGGCGATGAATGCGACGAAAAAGGAGATGAGTGCTGCTACGGGCTTGCGAACAGCCCATTGGGACAAACCCGGCATGGAAAAACCCTTCAATGATGGCGACGACAATGTGGTCGGAGTCTAACACCATCTGAACAGTGCTCACATTGTGGGAACTAAAGGTCTAGTTCACCATCGGCCACGACGTGGGCCCCAACTGTTTGCTTCGCAACCTGAAAACACAGGCCGGGTGGATAGCCTTTGCGTTGTAACAGGCTAGCGATCCGACGAACGGCAACCGCGGGATCAGCCAGAAGCAGACCGCGGTATTTTTTTGCGGCCAATTCGTAGGCGCGGTCGAGGGTGTCCTGCGAACTCAGTTGCTCCAAAGCGGAATCGATCACGGCAACATCAACGTCTTTATTGATTAACTCCCGTTTGAGAACACTGGGCGCAAGTCCACGGGAACGGTGACGGCTTCGAACCCATTCGTGGGCGTACTGTGCGTCATCGATGTACCCCATCGATGTCACCCGGTCCAGTACCGAATCAATTGCGGTTGAATCAAAATCCTTTCCTAATAGGTACGTGGTTAACTCGCCACGCGAACGAGGAGCCGCATTCAGTCGTCGCATGACAACCGACATGATGTGCGACTCCCCGGGTGGCCTACCAGGCTCAGGTTGCATCATTGCCGAAAAAACTACTCGTCTTGCGCATCGAGATCAATTGCGGCTTCCACTTTTGCCTCAGTTTTGGCTCCCTTGGCGGCCTTAGCATCAGCCGGACTGTCAATCTTGGGACCAATTCCCATTTGCTCCTTAATCCGCTTTTCAATCTCGTGAGCAAGGTCGGCGTTATCCTTCAAAAAGGCACGAGCGTTTTCCTTACCCTGTCCCAGTTGGTCGCCTTCATAGGTGTACCACGCGCCGGCCTTACGAACAATCCCCTGATCAACCCCAATGTCAATCAGTGAACCCTCGCGGGAGATTCCTTCACCGTAAATAATGTCGAACTCGGCTTGCTTAAACGGTGGAGCTACCTTGTTTTTCACCACCTTGACCCTGGTGCGGTTACCAACGGCTTCGGTTCCACCCTTGAGGGTTTCAATCCGGCGAACATCTAGGCGCACCGACGAGTAGAACTTCAAGGCCTTGCCACCCGTGGTTGTCTCTGGTGAACCAAACATCACGCCAATTTTTTCACGTAACTGGTTAATAAAGATCGCTGTGGTGTTGGTGTTGCTCAACGCACCGGCCATTTTGCGAAGCGCCTGGCTCATGAGACGGGCTTGTAATCCCATGTGTGAGTCACCCATGTCACCCTCGATTTCGGCTCGGGGGGTCAGTGCCGCAACCGAGTCGATCACAACGAGATCAATGGCACCCGAACGCACCAGGGTGTCGCAAATTTCTAATGCCTGCTCTCCATTGTCTGGCTGTGAGACGTACAGATTGTCCAGGTCAACCCCAAGACGCGCCGCATAGTCGGGGTCCAGCGCGTGCTCGGCGTCGATGAAGGCAGCCAGCCCACCCCGCGCTTGGACACTCGCAATTGCGTGTAGGGCCACCGTCGTTTTGCCGGATGATTCTGGACCGTAAATCTCCACAATGCGTCCGCGGGGGTAACCGCCAATGCCTAGGGCGATGTCAAGGGCAATGGACCCGGTGGGAATAATTTCCATGGGTACCCGCTCGGAGTCACCGAGCCGCATGAGTGAACCCTTGCCGAATTGGCGTTCAATTTGAGCCAATGCGGTGTCCAGGGCCTTTTCGCGATCCTTCTCTGTATTTGCCATGCTCTTACTCCTTAACCCTGGGTTTGCGCCTACGACTGCGGTGCAGTCGAAGCGCTTCTCGTTTTTCATGTTTGCCACAGGCTAGGTGCGAGCACTGACATCTGTCCCGGAAGATTTTCCTCTGTGGATATTCACCCGAGGCTGTTGATAACTCGACCCAGCCAGAACAGCCTATATCGAACGTGCGTTCGAAAGTTTGCGACACGCCGGAAGGCTGACCCAGATGGCTAACCCCAACAAAGGGAGGATCGCCAAGCCGCACAGCCAGCCATATCCACCCCACCACATGATGACTCCCGCGGCGATTCCACCGAGTGCTCCAGCGGAATTCATCGACAAATCTGAGAGCCCTTGCACGGAGGGACGCTCATTGGCTTCCACCGAGTCGGTGACCAGGGTCGAGCCAGCAATGAGCGTGAACGACCAACCCAGCCCGAGTAGAAAAAGTCCCAATCCCAGCACCACAACATTATTGGCCGGCGCCAAGCCCGAAATAACAGAACTCGCCGTTAAAACGGCAACACCCACAAGGATCATGGGTACCCGACCGAAACGATCAACCGCAATTCCCACCATCGGCGAAAACGCGTACATCCCGACAACGTGAACGCTAATGACCAAGCCGATAAGTTGCAAGGATACATCGACGTGAGCCATATGAACCGGGGTCATCACCATCACCATGATCATGACGAGGTGGCCAATGGAGATGGCTCCGATGCCCAAGACGGCACGTGGACGGGTGCGAAGATGCTCGATCCCGTCGCGCAACTTCGGTCGTTGAATTGTGGTCTCGGGGTCGAGGTCTTGGCGCAGTTTGGTTGCCAATTGAAATGGGTCCGGGCGCAGCGCAACCATCAGGACAGCAACCGCGCACACAAGTGCTACACCGGATATGACATAAGATCCGGCGAGGAGCGGTAGGCCCAACCATAAACCAACAGACCCACTGACATTAAGTAGATTCGGCCCGAGAACCGCACCAATCGTGGCTGCCCACACGACATAGGAAAGCGAACGGGCCCGGTGTTGTGGCAATGCAAGATCGGTAGCGGCGTAACGCGCCTGCAAACTGGCCGCACTGGCAACGCCAACAAACACCGACCCGACTAAAACGATCGCAATCTGGGCCGTCACAGCTCCCGCGATCACCAGAATCGCGCCGATGATTCCCAGTCCGTATCCACTTGCCAAAGCTGGGCGGCGTCCTTTTGTCAAGGCAATGCGTGCAAGCGGAAGGGCAAAAATTGCAGCCCCAAGGACTCCGGCTGTTTGAACAAGACCGGCGAATGCCTCTGAATCCGTTAGCGATACTGCGAGCAGGGCTCCGGCCGGGACCGATCCGGCGACGGCAATGCCACCAAACATTTGGGCGGCCGACAGGGTTGCAACCGAACGGTTGTGAATGGAGAGGATGCGGGGGCTTTCAAGGGACTCCCGTGTTTGCCTTTGATCGGCAGTGCTCACGTGGGCACTCTAGAGCAACGTGCTGGGAACCTCAACAAAATTGCACACCGCACGCCAGATGACCGCCGCGTCAATTCCAGCGGCCACCGCCGCGTCAACGGTATAGCCAAGGTCAGGGAGAACAACGTCTTTCCGCCACGACGCACTGTACTGAGGACCAACCACAATCTCGAGCCGGTCGGACATATCGCTCAACCGCACGATGTGCCCGCCGACAGATCGCGCACATTAAATTGCGGAGATAGCACTTGGAAAAGTCAGTGGCTGCGCTGATTCCGCGTGGGCAACCGAGGTGCTGACCGAAGCCAAAATGTCAGAGAGCGAAACGTCGAGTGCCCCGCAGATTGCCGCGATTAATTCCGAAGAGGCTTCCTTTTGACCGCGTTCAATTTCGGAGAGGTAGCCCAGGGAAACTGACGCGGCGCCGGAAATATCGCGCAGCGTTCGACCCTGATCTTGACGGCGGCGGCGGAGTTCATCACCGATCACATTGCGTAAAACGATCATGTCCATTTCCTTTCTACAGCGAAAACACACTCTCACGGCAAAAACACTAATTACATGATACCCGCCCAGTCCGATCTGCGCGGATCTTGGCTTACTTGCTGTGATGAAGCCTGGTAAAAGCCTCTTGGCTGTCGACCAACTCCAACGCGGCTATCACGGCTGCTGCGCGGATCTGGTTCCGATCTCCATCGAGTTTTATCAGCACGGCTTCACTCGATGCGTTGGACGCAAAACCGACCCAGACGGTTCCCGGTTCCACGCCATCTTGGGGGCCAGGTCCAGCAACTCCCGTTGTTGAGATGGCGTAATCGGAGTTAAATAGCGCCCGCGCGCATCGGGCCATGGCTATTGCGACTTCCTGGGAAACTACACCGTGGGCCAGAACTTCCTCGCTGATTCCCAGGACGTCCCTTTTGGACGTGATCGTGTAGGACACAACACCGCCTAGGAAAACTTCTGAGGCTCCGGCCACATCCACGAGGGCGCTAGCCAGCGCTCCCCCGGTGAGAGACTCCGCAACGCACAGACTTTTACCATGCGCGCGCAAGGTGTCGATCAATGAAGATGCGTTCACGAGCTCAAACCGTCGCTGCCGACTTCAATTGATCGCCTCAAGAGCAGAGCTTTGCGAATATAGGCGACAGCGGTTGTCAGCGTGAGGATCACGGCCACGGCCATCACGATCACCTTGGCTAGATCCCATAATTGGATCACATCTGGGGAGACCGATGCTGGCCAGAGCACCAAATACATGCTGATCGCAATGGTTTGAAGCATTGTTTTTGTTTTCCCACCACGGGAGGCCGAAATGACTCCATGTTCAATGACCCAGAATCGCAAAAGTGTCACACCGATTTCACGCGCAATAATCACGATCGTGACCCACCATGGCAGTGCCCCAAGATAAGAAAGCCCAACGAGGGCTACGCCGGTCAAAAATTTATCGGCGATCGGGTCAGCAATTTTGCCAACCGATGTAATTAAATCGTACTTGCGTGCCACAAAACCGTCGAGTAGATCCGTTAACGATGCCAACAAAAAAATCACGACGGCCCAGTTACGCGACTGCTGCGAATCTTGCAAAAGTAGATAGCCCAAGACTGGAACGGCGGCCAGCCGCAGGCCCGTGAGGGCGTTCGCCACATTCCACACCGATGTGCTGGTTGGTAGGTCAGCCGCGTGGTCGGGCGGACGGGGCGACTCCCGCACTAACGCACCAGTTCCGCAACCAGGTCAACTCCGCTGCTATCAATTACTTTCGCTTTGACGAGTTGCCCGATTTCCAGTGAGTCAATCTCAGCGTCCACCATGATTTCGGTTTCACCATCGTCGGGACCTTGATGACCCGCGTGACCGAGATAACTGCTGGCCGCTACATCGAATGACTCGATGACAACGTCAACCAACTCACCGATCCGATCCTGGGCGCGTTGGGCCATGAGTTCGTCAACCAGATCGGTGATCAGTCGCAGGCGAGCGGCAATGATGTCTGGGGCAACTTTGGGCTCTAGCGTAAAAGCCTCGGTCCCTTCTTCATCGCTGTAGCCGAAAACCCCGACCGCGTCGAGCTGTGCCTGCTCGAGGAATGTCACGAGATCGGCGAATTCTTCATCGGTTTCACCGGGAAATCCCACAATGACATTGCTGCGGATCCCCGCTGCCGGCGACAGGCCGCGAATGGTGGCAATCAGTTCAAGGAAGGAATCCTTTCCGCCAAAACGCTTCATCCGGCGCAGCAATGTCGGGGATGCATGTTGAAACGACAGATCAAAATAGGGTGCAACAACCGGTGTGCCAGCCATGACCTTGAGCAGGTCGGGGCGTACTTCAGCAGGCTGCAGATAAGCAACCCGAATCCGAGCAATATCGGTGCCCTCGCCAATTGCCGGAAGCAAAGACTCAAGTAAGCGCAGATCCCCAAGGTCTTTTCCATACGACGTGGAATTCTCGCTGACCAATACCGCCTCGGTGACTCCTAAACCAACCAGCCAAGCGACTTCGGCCACAATGTCGGCGGGTGGACGCGAAATAAATGAGCCACGAAAAGATGGGATAGCACAGAAGGTGCAGCGGCGATCACAACCTGATGCAAGTTTGACCGGTGCAACGGGTGAATTTTCGAGTCTTTTACGCAAGATGGGCGGCTGCCAAGCCAGTGCTGCATTTTCTGCCGGCATGGAGTCCTGCGACCCGTGTCCGGGAATCGGTTTCGTGTTGGCGGCGCGGTCCACCGGACTGATCGGCAGCAGTGCCCGACGATCGCTGGGTTCGTGAGGAACCAATTTTTCACCCCGCATGACCGCATCGAGGCGCTCACCGATCATCGGGTAGTCATCAAAACTGAGCACAGCATCAGCTTCGGGTAGGTCGCGTGCCAATTCGCTGCCGTAACGTTGTGCGAGACAACCGACCGCAACAACCGCCTTGGTTACGCCCCCGGAATCCTTGAGATCTGCTGCCTCAATGATTGTATTAATGGAGTCGGCCTTAGCGATATCAACGAAACCGCAGGTGTTCACCATCACGGCTTGGGCTAATTCGGGGTCGGAAACCAACGTCCAACCTTGGACTTCAAGCCTTCCGGCGAGTTCCTCAGAGTCAACTTCATTACGGGCACAACCCATGGTGATCAGCGCAACAGTTTTTTCAGACACCCCTAGAGTCTATCCGCCCCGGATTGAAAGGATTAATCCCGGAAGTTCTTCAATGCCAACCAGGACATCGCGCGCCTTTGATCCCTCACTGGGACCCACGACCCCGCGGGACTCCATCAGGTCCATCAGCCGTCCCGCTTTGGCAAATCCGACGCGGAGTTTGCGCTGCAGCATCGACGTTGAACCAAATTGGGTGCCGACGACCAACTCGACGGCTTGCAACAAAATGTCGAGGTCATCTCCGATATCACCATCAATTGCTTTGGCTGATGCGGCCGGGCTCGTCACCTCATCAAAGTATTCGGTGTCCCATTGGCTCTTGCAGTGACTCACAATTGCACGGATCTCATGTTCGGACACAAATGCACCCTGGATTCGCATCGCCTTGTTCTCACCCATCGGCAAAAAAAGTCCGTCACCTTGTCCGACAAGTTTTTCCGCACCCGACTGATCCAGGATCACCCGGCTGTCAGCCAAACTCGACGTAGCAAATGCCAGACGGCTGGGGACGTTCGCCTTGATCAAACCGGTCACCACATCAACACTTGGTCGCTGTGTTGCAAGAACCAAGTGAATACCTGCGGCGCGGGCCAGTTGGGTGATACGTACGACAGAATCCTCAACATCACGTGGAGCGACCATCATGAGGTCGGCAAGTTCGTCAACGATTATCAGCAGGTACGGGTATGCCTTCATCTTGCGTTCGGAACCGGGCAACGGCTTTACCTTGCCCGAACGAACCGCTTTGTTGAAGTCGTCAATGTGGCGAAACCCAAATGCTGACAGATCGTCGTACCGACGATCCATTTCTTTGACGACCCAGGCTAACGCGTCTGCGGCTTTTTTCGGATTGGTAATGATGGGTGTAATTAAATGCGGCACACCCTCATAAATTGTCAGTTCAACCCGTTTGGGATCCACCAGGATCATCCGCACTTCATCGGGGGTTGACCGCATTAAAATTGAGGTGATCAGCGAGTTAATGCAACTACTTTTACCCGCACCGGTAGCCCCCGCCACCAAGAGGTGCGGCATTTTCGCAAGGTTTGCAACAACAAAACTTCCTTCGACATCTTTCCCTAGTGCTACCACCATGGGATGTTGGTCATTGGCCGCAACCTTGCTTTTGAGAACATCACCCAATGCAACCAATTCTCGATCCGTGTTGGGAATTTCAATCCCGATTGCCTTCTTGCCTGGGATCGGGCTGAGGATGCGCACTTCGGCACTTGCCACCGCGTAAGCAATATTTTTGCTTAAGGCCGTCACCCGTTCAACTTTGACACTTTGTCCCAGCTCGATTTCGTATCGGGTAACTGTTGGTCCCCGCATGAATCCGACCACGTGCGCGTCAATGCCAAATTGAGTGAGAACATCGGTCAACGCGATCACAACCAGATCATTTGCTTTCGTAGCCGTTTTGTGCGCCGGTCCCACTTTGAGGAGGTCACCGTTGGGTAGACGGTACGCGCCGCGCGGGGCTAAAGAAAGCTGCTCACTTCTCTGCGGCATTGCCACAATTTCGGTGGCGTTTTTGGCTGTTTGGGCGGGGGTGCCCACCACAATCGTCTCACTTCGTGGGGTCGTTTTCCCCAGCGAGTTGGTATCCCGCTCGGCGATACCCGCCATCAGCGCCGCTGCCGGTCGTTCCTCTTGATGTGGGAGTGGGGAGATGAATGGTTCATCACCTACCAATCCAATATCGGAGTGGTCTGTCCGTAGGACCCCGTTAGGGTTCGTAAAACCCAAGCCATGATCGTGGTCGACACTGGTTTTATTCTCAATAACATCTTGTTCTGGTTCGACTTTCTCGCGCGCCCGTGCGCTCATTCCCCCGCGCAGACGAACCACCCCGGAAACGGCTATCTCGCGTAAACGTGCGATCCTCGTTTTCGTGAGCACAAGGTAACCGAAAAAACCCAAAAGTACGAGCAACAATCCACTCACGATTGAGCCCAAAGCAGCAACGACCGGCGCGGTCACAATCCAGCCCAACGTGCCCCCGGCACTATTCATGGCTGCTGCACCCTCACTCGGGGTGGACGCCCCCTGGGTGAGATGCCACAGGCCGATAGCACTGACGACAATGGCGATAGTCCCGATGGCAAGCCGACCGGTTGCCCCGTTTTGGTCAGGGTGACGAAGGAATCGCCAGGCAAGGGCAATGACAAGGAGGGGAGCGATCCAGGCCAATGCCCCGAAAGATGACGTGGCCAACATGGACATCCACGAGATGAGCCAGCCGTCGACGCCAAACCAGGTCGCTGCAATCCCAATGGTGGCCACCGCAATCAGGGTCAGTCCTAAGCCATCACGGCGCATTTCTGGATCAAGTTCACGAGCACCTTTACCAACACCCCGGGCCGCCGCGCCCGCAAGGTGGGCAGTAGCGATCCAGATTCGACCGATCCCCCGGCCAACTCCGGCCACGGCGCGGGGAATAGGCCCGGGCCGAGCCGGACCAGATTTCCGGCGAGCCGGCGCTTTTCGCGACCTCGCAGGAGCGCTTTTCGCGGTGGAACGGGGTCTTCTCGTTGACTTACTGGGGGAAGATCCACGCGTGCGCGTAGACATGCGGGAAGCCATAGAGGTGAGCGTACCCAGTGATACCGGTAATCCCCTGCAGTCACACGCGACCCGCGTGTCACACCGTAAAGAGGTGAGTCCTGAAGGGGTGAGTCATCAGCGACCGCCCTTGATGCCGATCACTACGGGCACAATCATGGGGCGACGCCGGTGGGTGGTGCCGACCCATTTGCCAACGATCTTGCGGGCTTTTTGGGAGAGTTCATGTGGGTCATCAATTCCCTGCTTCATGGCGTCAACCAGCGCCTTGGCTACTTCTGCTGCGACCTTGGTTGTGTCCGAGGTCTCACCGACACCGCGGTCGACAATTTCGGGACCCACGACAACACTCTGATTGGCAATATCAACGGCGGCATACACCGTGATAAATCCTTCTTCACCCAAAATCAACCGATCTTTGAGTAAGTTTTCATCCACGCTTCCCACGCTGGTACCGTCCACATAAACCTCACGCAATGGATAGTTACCCGAAATGAATGCCCCACCCTGGTGAACATCGATACACGCACCATTGGCAGCGACGATCACGTGGTCGGCTGGGATGCCGACACTCTGGGCTAGTAGTGCATTGGCTTTGAGGTGGCGCCACTCCCCGTGAATGGGCATCACGTATTGCGGTTTCACAATGTTAAAGACATAACGCAGCTCTCCGGCAGCGGCGTGTCCGGAGACGTGCACCAACGCGTTTCCCTTATGAACAACGTCAGCGCCAAGCAGGGTTAGACCGTTAATCACCCGGTATACAGCGTTTTCATTTCCTGGAATAAGTGATGAAGCCAGAACAATTGTGTCGTCCGCACCGACTGAAATATCGTGGTTACGGTTCGCAATTCGTGAGAGTACCGCCATCGGTTCACCTTGAGACCCGGTGCAGATCAACACTGCCCGATGATCGGGCAATGCGGAGAGTTCATCCATGGAGATCAACGTTTTACCTGGAATCTTGAGGTAACCCAGGTCCCGTGCAACATTCATATTGCGCACCATGGAGCGGCCCACGAACGCAATTTTACGGTTGTGCGCGACGGCAATGTCAATTATTTGTTGAACTCGATGGACATGGGAAGCAAACGAGGCAACGATAACGCGGCCTTTCGCCCGGCTGAAAACCCGTTCGAGCACGGGAATAAGTTCTTTTTCGCTCGGGACAAAACCCGGCACTTCAGCATTGGTGCTGTCCACCATCAAAATATCAACGCCTTGCTCACCGAGTCTGGCGAAACTAGCCAAGTCGGTAATCCGACCATCCAGTGGTAACTGGTCCATCTTAAAATCGCCGGTGTGAAGGACTCGTCCTGCCGGCGTCGTGATGGCAATGGCCATTGCATCCGGGATTGAGTGATTCACCGCCAGAAATTCGAGTTCAAATGGGCCAATTTTTTCGATGGCCCGATCGGCAACCGACATCGTAAAAGGCTTAATCCGATGTTCTTTTAATTTCGCTTCCATAAAAGCAAGGGTCAGGGTTGAGCCGATGATCGGAATATCGGCCCGGTGACGCAGCAAATAAGGCACCGCGCCAATGTGATCCTCGTGCCCGTGGGTGAGGACTATCGCGTCCACGTCATTGATTCGGTCCAGAATCGGGTCGAAATCGGGCAGAATCAAATCAACCCCCGGGTGTGATTCTTCGGGGAACAAGACACCACAGTCCACAATGAGTAACCGGGAGTCATATTCAAATACGGTCATATTTCGCCCGATCTCACCCAGCCCACCCAGCGGCATGATCCGTAATACTCCAGGGGCTAATGGTGGTGGTGCGGGCAGATCGGGGAGGAACATAAATTGAGTCCTTAATCGTTGTTAAATGCTCAGGCACACGAAGCGAATGGAGCAACGCCACCGGCGGCAAGATCAATTTTTAATTGTTCGATCTCACTGGGCGTTGCATTGACGAGCGGAAGTCGAACGGGTCCACTGGGCAAACCTTGCAGGTTCAGGGCAGCCTTGGTCAAAATCACACCTTGGGTCCGGAAAATTCCGGTGTAGACGGGAAGGAGAGACGCATTGATCCCGCGAGCGGCCTCCACGTCACCACTCCAGAACACGTCGGCCATTTTGGCCAACCGATCCCCCACTAGGTGACCAACGACGGAAACCATGCCGCCGGCGCCAAGTGCCAGCAGGGCTAAATTCAGAGAGTCCTCACCGCTATACCAGGCGAGGTCGGTGCGCGCCATCACCCACTGGGAAGCTTCCAAGTCGCCCTTTGCGTCCTTATTCGCGATGATTCTGGGGTGTTCTGCTAATCGCACGAGCGTTTCCGTGTCGATCGCAACCCCCGTACGGCGCGGAATGTCGTAGGTCATCAGGGGTAAATCCGTGTTGTCGGCGATCGCCCAGAAGTGTTCAAAAATTCCTTGTTGCGGCGGTCGGTTGTAGTACGGGGCGGCGGCCATGAGTGCGTGCACGCCCGCTTTTACGGCTGCCTTAGCGCTGGAGATCGAGTGCGCCGTGTCGTTTGTACCCACTCCGGCAATGATTGTTGCGCGATCTCCCACCGCTTCGACGACCGCCTGCAACAGGGACAGATCCTCTGCATCACTCTTGGTGGATGCTTCCCCGGTGGTGCCATTGATCACAAGTCCGTCATGACCCAAAGTGTCGACCAAATGGGTTGCCAACTTCTGCGCCCCGTCAAGGTCTTGGCTGCCGTCGGGTGCAAATGGCGTGATCATCGCGGTGAGCATCACCCCGAACGGACTTTTCATGTCAAAACCCTACCGCGCGAGCAGACCGCGATCGGCTACGGCGCAACCCGACCGTTAGCGTTAAAGGTCGCATGGGTGATTGGCATCAGCCGGGCAAAATGATCTTCATAGACTTCGGCAACCATTTCGATCTCACGTTGAGGGTAGGACACGAAGTGAGATCCTTCCACTTTGCGGCGCAAGGACAAGAAGTTCATGAGTGATCGCGCATTCATGGTGACGTAGGCAGAGGAATAAATGGTGACCGGAAGAACCATGCGGGCTACTTCACGCGCAACGCCAGCTTCCAGCATCTCGATGTATGCCGCGTAGGAACTGGTGCATGAATTTTTTAAGGCGCGCTCGACCAGGTCGTGCTGTTCTTCGGTGCCGGGGTGAAACTCATATGCGCCTGGCTTACCCGATTGCACGAGGGGGCGTTCATGGCTAGGTAGGTAAAAAACTGGAAGCAACTCCCGGTAGCGACCGGATTCTTCGTTGTAACTTGCAATCCGGTGCCGCATGTGTTCGCGCCATACGAAAATAGGCGCTTTGACAAAGAAAGTCATTGAGTTATGTTCAAACGGGCTGCCATGTCGGTCCCGCATCAAATAATTAATCAAACCGGCGCTGCGCTGCGGATCGGCATCAACGTCTTCCAGGGACGCCTCACCAACCGTTGATACCCGGGCCGCGAAAACGACGTCAGAATCACTCGCATTTGCGCGCACCAATTCAACCATAATGTCGCTTCGAAACTCAATTTCCACGCTTCGGAGTCTAGCGGTCCATTGGCCTTGCGTCCTGTCGGTGCAACGACGGGAGGTACCCTAGGGAAGTGGATACGACCCGATTGGCACGTGCCACCGACGCTCCCCGGATCACCAATCTGCAAATGGAAAATTGGCGGATATCTCACCCGGAAATCGCACGGTTACTCATTCCTGCGGAAGTGCAATTGCAGTGGACACAGGCCATCACCAATGACGGTGCCCGTGGGCGGGTGCTCGTATGCGAACGTGATCACATCATGGTGGGTGTCGCAGTAGTTGAATTTGATGGTGAAATGGGCACCCTCACCCTGTTAGAAGTTGAACCTGCAGCGCGCCGACAACTCGTCGGAGCTCGATTGCTCAATGCGGTTGCAGATATTGCCGCTACGGCCGGTTGCCTACAGTTGTGCGCTTGGCTTACCGCCGATCAAATGGCCGGGAAGAAATTCCTCGAGTCCACCGGTTGGGTGAACAGTGGAGCCAGCCGAACGGTCAGCACCGACCCGGGTGAGTCAGCAAATTCCGCGTTGCGCACCGACCAAATTGAATGGACCACCGCCTTGGCGCCATAGCGGCCGCGCTCCCAAACAAACAAAAGCCGGCGAGTCCCCCGCACCCGCCGGTCCCCAAAGGATTACACACAACGCTCAATTAGTCATCATCTTTTATGTCCCCAAACGGGGGGACGACTCACGAACTAAACCGCAGCTTTACGGTGTAATGTTTATCATTGATCAAGAATTCCGTCATCGGATGCGACCACGTACAACTCGGTGCGGGTCCTGGCGCTACGCCCAATGAGTTCATATTTACGCCGTATCCGATCTAAATATTCTTTTGCGGTGTGCGGAGAGATACCCATCCGGTGCGCGACAGCGGTCAATGTCAGTCCCGCGGCGTACAGCCGCAAGGTATCGATTTCCCTGGGGCTCAGATCTGGTCGATCTTTCGCATTCGCGAGAATCGCGGCTAGATCAACCGAAAGATACATTTCTCCAGCGGCCACACTTTGCAAGGCCACAAGTAAGTCGTGCGCACTGACCCGCTTAGGAATAAAGCCTAATGCGCCCTCCTGCAAGCCGCGTCGAATAGCGAATGAGTCCTCATTTGCACTCATCAGCAAAACATTGTGATCGGCCGCTATTAATTGCGCGACATTGACCTCAACCGAACGCGATGTCGACCCAAGATCCACGTCGAGTAAGACGACGTCGGCGTGCAACTGCGCGGGCAGTGTCACAGCTTCCCCCGAATAGACGACCTCGAGTTCGTCCGGGAAGTCGCGTGTCATAAGTGATACCAGTCCCTCGCGAACGAGTTCGTGGTCATCAATAACGACAACGCGCAAGGCTCCCTGAGCAGGGACTACCTCCCGACCTTCTCCATTGTGCATGCCGCAAGGTTATGTGTTTTCAAGGACGAATGTAACCTCCCACAAAAATTCACATGCGTCATCTTCACCCGCTAACATCACGGCATTTCCCCACGGCACCGATTCGCAGAGTTCCACTAATTCGGTGTGATTTTTGTTTGCAGAAGTATGTGCAACAAATCTCAAAACCCCATGGGAACCCTCGCAACCGGAAGAAAAGCGGGCCGTTGAACCGGGTGGCAGATTGAGCATTAATCGTTGGAGATATTCGCTGATGTCATCGAGTTCTCCAACATGGTGGCAATTTACGTCCAATGAAAAGTCAAGAAGAAGCCCGTGGGAGAGTGCCCGCCGTGATAGCTCTCTCGAAAGTGTGGCAATAGGATCCGGGTGTATCGAACCTCCAAAAATCGTCCGCCGCAAGTGCGACTCAGCGATCCCACATTCACTTTGAACTGATTGCTCCCATGGGTCGCGCGACCCCGCTGCGATCCCCTCGAGCAGGTCGATGACAGTCGGGGGGACAACACCTAAGGCCTTTTCTATTTTGGCGGCACTGAGTCTTTCACTCAGGGCAATGCTTACGGCATCGGCTGTTAACTGAGATAGAGCTGTTGAGCGCACTCGATCGGTTCGGCGCAATTGCATTCCTAAAAATGCTCCCGCCATAAAGATCAGGAAGCCTGGTGCAATGAATTCCAACGGAAAGTTTTGTTGGATAAGCATCCACACCGAACCCACTGCGATCCACGCCCACCAGGTGCCAGCAGCTGCAAGCGACAGAAAAAGTACGCCGATCGCTTCTGAGGACCATTGCGTCCACGGTGTTCCAATCCTTGCTTGCGACTGCCCCGCCAGATAGTAAATCAAAACCGCACCCAATAAACCGGCGCCAATCGACACGGCCGTGAGGGGGCCCGATCGACTTTGTTGAATCATCAACGCGATCACGGCTGCATAAAGCAACAGGGCAAGTACGTTGTAAAAGGGCGCATCAAATTGGGACCAGGTTAAGACAATGCTCAGCGCCGAGAATGCGAACCATGCACTTAAAATGGGGAGAACAAGTGGAAGTGTCGGAGTCCCTGGAGCAAGTCGATTAGCTGCGCGGCCACGAAGAATTTTCGTTGGATAAATTCGAACCGTAGACCCGGTTGGCGTGTCAGATTCAATGTCAACACTCATTATGCTGTTCGACGCCAACAAGGTGGATAGTCCAAAACCGGGTGTAATATTTTTCTCATCAAAACCAACCCCGTTGTCAATAATCTCCACGCAGAATTTACTTCCCCCGTGAACCCGGATCGTCAATTCGGTCAGTTCTGAATGTCGAAGCGCATTGATGATCGCTTCACGTGCACCGGCCGTTATTTCTGCAATCATGTGCGCTGGCGGGACTGCTTCCACGTTCCCAAGTAGTCGTACGTCGATCCCTCGTTCAGCGCATTCAACTAGCAGATCGTGCAAGGGAGCAATGACACCGTCTATGTGTGTCGCGGAAACCGGAACTGCCGGGTGCGACAGATCCGAAAGAATCCGCGCAGATTCCTGCGCTCGACTACGGATGAGAGACCGGCTTTCTTCGGATTTTCTCAGAGACCCGCGCGAAATCGCCGTCAGGGTGTTGAGGACGGTTTCGTGGATCGCTCGTTTAAGCATTTCTACATAAGAATTGATATCACTCGCCGTTTTGATTGATACCGCCTGATGAAGGGACACCTGTTGCATGTGATCAACGACGCTCGCTCGTCGCAGCAGCATCCGCTGGGCACTTGCAGCGGCCACCCCCATCGAGAGTGCGTAAAAGGGGTAAAGGATGGCCGAATTGATACCCAACTCTCCTGCATCAAAGTGACCCATGGGCAAGAAGATCGACACTTCGATTAAAACAATGGCACCAACAACAAACCACTGTCGAGGATCTCGAATCATTATCCCCGCCGTGCCAACGGCCAAATTGAACAGCGAAGCCGCGAGAAACCATTCATTGTTGCCTAGTCCCACGGAGCGCAGGGACATTACCGAAGCGGTTCCCACCATGAGCAATAAATTCAGAGCAAGGGACATTTCGAGCGAAGTACTAATTCTCCGCGGGGCACGTGAAGTCAGTACGATAAAAAGGATGAGCAACCAGGAAGCCCACGTGCAAGCGAGTAACAGGTTTTCTAGAGTAGATTCCACGCCGCCCGGTCTCAACTGGGGGTTAGACAGCAGCCAAGCACCCTGCCAGACCAACGCAAATATGATCAGACCCCGTCGCATTGATAGGTACGCTGATGGAATTAACGGGGTCACAACCACTAGCCTGACACAATCATATTTGCGATCGTTAGGGGCAACATGGCTTGGACGCGCGGCGGTCGCCAACCAAGGAGCTCCACCCGGTCAATTGACACCAACGCCCTCGGAATCGGGATCGCCACGGGCGCCTACGCACTTTCGTTTGGAGCGATTTCCGTTGCCAGTGGGCTCAGTATTTTACAAACACAGACACTCTCCCTGTTCATGTTCACGGGTGCCTCTCAGTTCGCATTCGTGGGTGTCATCGGAGCCGGCGGCGGCGCCGTAATCGCTGTCGTTACCGCACTTCTTCTTGGTGCTCGAAATAGTTTGTACGCGCTCTCCATGGGACCAATTCTCACTCCGAGAAAAAGAGAAATTCCATTCGCGGCGTTGTTAACAATTGACGAGTCAACCGCAATGGCAATACGGCACAACGAATCAAAGAGGGCCTCCCGACGGGCATTTTTTGCCACCGGCCTCAGCGTCTACGTATTTTGGAATATTGGAACAGCCTTGGGGTCATTCGGTGCGAGCGCACTATCTGATCCGGGGATCTTGGGGCTAGACGCCGCAATACCTGCCGGGTTCCTGGCCCTGCTGTGGCCTCGATTGACGGGCGGCTCCAGTAGTGAGAATCGCAAAATGTGGACTCTCGCTGTCGCCAGTGCGGGGGTAGCCATGGTTTTGATTCCCTTCCTGCGTCCTGGGCTCCCGGTCTTGTTTAGCGCACTCGTCGCCGTGATTGCGAGCCTGCTGTGGGGCAAGAACATGCATCCGGTGAAGGACCGATAACCATGTGGGCGAGCATCCTCATTGCCTCATGTGGCACTTACATAGAAAAATTACTCGGCTATCTGCTCCCGCATCACCTTTTGGAACGCGAATCAATCCGACGAATGACCGGCCTGCTTCCCGTATCCCTTCTTGCAGCGCTCGTGGCGGTGCAAACATTTGCCCAGGATCAGTCATTCCTCATTGACGCTAGAATCCTTGGTCTGGGTGTGGCCGTCATAGCGCTTCTCCTGAAAGCTCCATTTTTGGTCGTGATTATTGCAGCGGCGGCGAGTACCGCGCTCGTCCGTTGGTTGGGCTGGCTGCCGTAATGGGTGAACCAATATTTCGTAAACCAATTTTCGGAGCGTTCTGGCGTTACCCTGAAGTGGACCTACAGCGATTGCAACGTGTGGGGCGAAGGGGGGTGCTGCGGTTAGCCTTGTTGGTACCCCTCACCCTCACCCTCGTTTCTCTGCTGGCTATCAGTGTCGTTTATGCAACGTCAGGAATTTTGTTGGGTGACGCGATTCTCATTGGATTCGTACTCGCGAGTGTTACCGTGCTCGTACTTCGCGGCTGGATGTTAGGCACATTTGTCAATGCACGTGGTTTCAAAGTAGTCAGAATGCTGCAGACACAATCGGGTCACTGGGAAAGTGACTACAGAGTGCAAACTCTGAAAACTACCTGGCGCGCGTTAGGTATCCCGATCGGAGTCGCCAGCCAGCGCGTTGTCCTGATTCCACCCACCGGCGCCCAGATTGACACGCACGTGTACATCGGTAGCGTTGATGCGGTGTTTACCCGTGAACGGTTCGACATCCTTTTCCAACTCTTACGCAGGTGGAGCATTCCGGAATAAACGCGCCGCTTCACGCATGCTGGCGCGGGCGGCTTTTCGGTCCCGTGACTCGTCATAAGCCATGGCCAGGAGATAGCACCTGACCCAATCCCCCGGATCGTGGGATTGCGCAACAGCGTCAAATCGGGCGTCCGCTGATTCCAAAACACTGCGTCCGGATTCTTCCTTTGGTAAATCATCCGGTGGCAACTGCCCAGATTGGGCCAGCACCCGGCCCATTTTCTGCATGGTGAAACCAAAATGAATTTCTCGAGCAATCAAATACAGACCTAGTGCCGGAATAATAACGATCGTGACCGCGAAGATTGTCAGAACCACATTGCGTTCTTGGATCAGGAGAAGTGCCCGATCCAGAGCAAAACCAAAGTAAATCACACACACCAGGGAGAAGACCACGACCCACAGTTTCGGGCTCTTAAGGCGCGAGATCACTTCTTGCGCTTCCTATTGGCAAGACGTTTTCCAGACCCACGACAACCCCGTCAATGTGGACAATTTCCTTAACAGCAACCAGTACACCTTGCACGAAAGAATCTCGACTGAGCGAGTCATGTTTGATCGTGAGTGTTTCTCCAACCGCACCAAAAACCACTTCTTGATGCGCCACCAGCCCGCGTAATCGCAGCGAGTGAATCGGGATGCCCAGTACGTTCGTACCTCGCGCCTCCATGTCTGCAGGCCCGGTCGCATCAGGATTCACGGCAAGTTTTCGTCTACCAGCGGCTATCTTTTCGGCGGTAAAGAGCGCTGTTCCTGAGGGGGCGTCAAGTTTCTCAGGGTGATGTGACTCAATAATTTCAACCGACTCAAAATATGGTGCCGCAATCCCCGCAAACGCAATCATAAGAACCGCCCCCATACTGAAATTTGGAGCTATCAGGACTCTCGAGTGCGCGCGCTGACTCGCCCATAATTTCAAGGTGTCAATTCTTTCCGGGGTGAAACCTGATGTTCCCACGACAGCATCAATCCCGTGTTTGATACAAAACGCGATGTTATCCATCACCACATGTGGGTTCGTGAAGTCAACGACGACTTCACATCGGGCCGTGGTCAGGACATCGAGTGAATCAACAGCATCGATGGCAGCAACGAGTTCGCAATCGGGATCCGCTTTGATGGCAGCCGCTACACACGATCCCATCTTGCCTTGTGCGCCGATGACACCTACCCGAATCACTTTGCCCATGACTATCCTCTCGATGCGCTCAGATTCGACCGGGTTGGGACAAAGCCGACGGGAACGGGTAACTTTTTATACGGGCCAATCACACTGAGTACCAATGGATCGGAAAGAAACTGCTGGGCCAATGCATCAACATCCGAAGCACCAACGCGGTCAACGCGAATAAGGACATCTTCTACGGAGAGCAACTCCTCGTCGTAGAGCTCCGCTTTCGCGATTCGGCTCATCCGGGCACCGGTGTCTTCTTGACCCAGCACGGTCCCACCCTTGACCTGACCCTTCGCTCTTTGCAGTTCGATCGGCGTAACACCAGAAGCGACTAGTTCTGCCAGCTCGGATTGGCAGACATCCAATACCTGCTCTAACTTTGTGGGAATGCAACCGGCATAAATCCCAAATATGCCCGAATCACGAAAGCTCTGCGAGTAGGCGTAAACGGAGTAGGCAAGCCCACGCTGTTCACGCACTGCTTGGAACAGTCGCGAGCTCATTCCGCCACCGAGAACCGTGGACAAGATGGCGCCGGTGAAGCGACGATTATCTCCACGGACAAGACCGTGGGTTCCCATCACGACATGTGCCTGTTCCGTCTTTCGCGTGTCCAACGAACTGCCCGGAACGTTGACTTTGCGTTTCACGTTCGTACGGTCATGTTCATTCCTCACATCACCGAGGTGAGTGTTCGGGCTGGCGTCAAGAGCCCTCTCGACCAGTCGCACGGCGCGAGCGTGGTCGACGTTGCCAGCAATAGCAATGACTAACGATTCCGGTTGATAAAACTTTGAGTAAAAATTCACGATCGAGCGACGAGTTATTCCGACAATAGTTTGGGCGGTTCCCAATATCGGCCGACCTAATGGCGTATCACCAAAAAGGGTCCGTGCGAATTGATCATGCACCAAATCACTGGGGTCATCGTCAACCATGGCAATCTCTTCGAGGATGACTCCCCGCTCGGCCTCAATATCTGCAGACCTGAGTTGGGCATCGGTTACGACGTCGCATAAAACATCAATCGCTAGGGGAAGGTCCACCGCTAACACCTTCGCGTAATAGCACGTGTGCTCTTTACTCGTGAAGGCATTAATGTCACCACCAACCGACTCAATCGCGGCGGAAATATCCAAGGCTGAACGTTTGGCGGTTCCTTTAAAAAGAAGATGTTCAAGGTAGTGCGCGGCGCCCGTGTGGGAACCTTTTTCATCACGCGAACCCGCATCAACCCAGATTCCGATGCTGGCGGAATACACACCGGGAACTTTTTCGGTAATAATTCTGACCCCGCTGGGTAGGACGGATCGACGAACTACCGATCCATCCGTCCCTGCCAGCAGAGTTTTCGATTTCGCCATTATTCGGCCGCGTCGGCGCCCTCTGCAGCGACTGCAATCAACGACAGTTTTCCGCGAGGGTCAATTTCCTTGATTTCGACCTGAATTTTGTCACCGACCTTGAGAACCTCTTCAACGTTCTCAATGCGTCCTTTGCCGGCGAATTTCTTGATTTCAGATATGTGCAGCAGTCCGTCTTTGCCCGGAACCAGCGAAATGAAGGCGCCAAATGCTGCCGTTTTTACGACTGTTCCTAGGTAACGCTCCCCAACCTCCGGCATTGTTGGATTCGCAATTTGGTTGATGGCATTTCTGGCGGCTTCCGCCGATGGACCGTCAATCGCACCAATGTAAATCGTGCCGTCGTCTTCGATGGTGATATCAGCGCCAGTTTCCTCTTGGATCTGGTTGATGATTTTGCCCTTGGGCCCGATCACCTCGCCGATCTTGTCAATGGGGACTTTCACCGAGATCACGCGAGGCGCCGTTGCTTTCATTTCGTCGGGAGCGTCAATTGCCTCATTCATCACGTCCAAGATGGTGAAGCGAGCGTCGCGGGCTTGGGTCAGCGCACTTTTAAGTACCTCTGCTGGGATCCCGTCAAGTTTGGTGTCCAGTTGCAATGCGGTCACGAAATTGCGGGTTCCAGCGACCTTGAAGTCCATGTCACCGAATGCATCTTCCGCACCCAAAATGTCGGTCAGCGCAACGTACTTTTGCTCGCCATCAACAACACCAGAGATAAGTCCCATCGCGATTCCCGCGACCGGAGCCTTAAGTGGCACACCCGCGTTGAGCAGCGACATGGTTGATGCACAAACGGAACCCATCGAGGTCGAGCCATTTGACCCGAGCGCTTCAGAAACCTGGCGGATTGCGTACGGGAACTCTTCCCGGGTAGGAAGAACAGGAACGAGTGCGCGTTCGGCCAAGGCACCGTGTCCAATTTCCCGACGCTTCGGTGAACCAACTCGACCGGTTTCACCCGTTGAGTACGGCGGGAAGTTGTAATTATGCATGTAACGCTTGCGATTCTCAGGGTTGAGAGTGTCCAGTTGCTGTTCCATGCGAAGCATGTTGAGCGTGGTGATTCCAAGGATTTGGGTCTCGCCGCGCTCAAACAATGCAGAACCATGCACACGTGGGATGACGTCGACCTCTGCTGAGAGGGTACGAATGTCCGCAAGTCCACGACCGTCAATGCGAATGCCGTCGCTCAGTACGCGTTGGCGGACCGAATTCTTGGTCACCGATCGCAGCGCCGCACCGAGCTCCTTCTCACGCCCCTCAAATTGTGAACCCAGGGACGCAAGAACATCAGCCTTGATTTCATCGAGACGATTCTCACGCTCTGCTTTGGAAACGATCGCGAGCGCTTCTGAAACGGACTTGCCGCTGATGTCCTCAACCGCGCTGTACGCGTCATCTTGGTACTCCAGAAACACTGGAAAATCAGCAACTGGTTTTGCGGCAGTCTTTGCCAGTTCACTCTGAGCATCACACAGCGCCTTAATGAATTTCTTCGAGGCATCAAGTCCTTCGGCAACAACTTCCTCTGTTGGGGCGCTAGCTCCACCTTCGATGAGTTCAATGGTGCGTTCCGTCGCTTCAGCTTCCACCATCATGATTGCGACATCGTCGCCAGCCACCCGACCGGCGACCACCATGTCAAAGACGGCTTCTTTGAGCTGCTCGTGGGTTGGGAATGCGACCCATTGACTACCGATCAGTGCCACTCGTACTCCACCAATAGGCCCGGTAAAAGGTAATCCACTGAGTTGGGTTGACGCCGAAGCCGCATTAATGGCAAGTACGTCGTACAGATCCTTGGGGTTTAGCGACATGACGGTCACGACGACCTGCACCTCGTTGCGCAAACCTTTTTTGAAAGTCGGGCGAAGTGGACGGTCGATGAGCCGGCAGGTCAGGATTGCATCTTCACTCGGGCGACCTTCGCGGCGGAAAAAAGATCCGGGGATGCGACCAACGGAGTACATCCGCTCTTCAACATCAACGGTGAGGGGGAAGAAATCAAATTGATCTTTTGGCTGCTTTCCAGCCGTCGTTGCGCTGAGCAACATCGTGTCTTCGTCGAGATAGGCACAAACGGACCCGGCAGCTTGGCGGGCGAATCTTCCTGTTTCAAATCGAATTGTTCTGGTGCCAAATGAACCGTTATCAATAACGGCGCTAACAGATGCAATATCTGCATGCATGGTGGTGTCTCCTTACCTTGGTTGAGACACTCGTGGGCTGACGCCAAGTATCGGCGGTCTTCGATCGAGATTTGCGGGTGCGTTCACCCGAAAACCACTACCGAGGACCGACATTCGCGGTGCACCTGAAGTGTCTGATTATTTGTTGATTGAGATAAATATTAACCGCCCAACAACCTGACGTGGCGACGCGCTTCATCACGGCCGCCACGACGACAGTTATCGACGCAAACCGAGCCGTTCAATAATTGAGCGGTAACGATTGATATCAGTTTTTGTGAGGTAGTTCAGTAGCCGACGGCGCTGGCCAACCATGATCAAAAGACCACGGCGGCTGTGATGGTCGTGCTTGTGGGTCTTGAGGTGTCCGGTGAGGTCGGAGATCCGACGACTGAGCATCGCGATCTGAACTTCAGGAGAACCTGTATCACCAGGTTTGGTGCCGTATTCAGCGATGATTTCTTGCTTTACTGTGGTTTCGAGCGACATGTATTCCTCTCGGGCGCGCCGCTTTGGCTACCGTGGCAGTCACAGCGGGCATTGATTTCCTTGACACGAGTTCGGAAGCGCCCGCCTCCAAACCGTCTGGACGCCTAGCCTAGCAGTGGACAGACCCGGTTTATCACAGCGCCTGTTGCCCCTAGGCGCCCACGACGGCTAGGACTCTACTTGGTGAAGGAGTTTCGCAGTAGCGGCAACATCGAGGGCTATTTGCGTCAAATAGCCGTCCAGACTCTCGAAAACTTCTTGGGGACGAAGAAATTCTACAAACTCTGCGCCAATTCGTTCTCCATAGAGATCCAGGTCGGTTCGATCCAGAACGTAGGCCTCCACCCGCTGGCTCTTTCCGTCAAACTGGGGATTTGTTCCCACCGAGATCGCCGAGGGGAGCCGATCTCCCAATGCGTTCACGTAACCCGCATAAACGCCGTCTGCCGGGACAAGGAGTTGGTCATCCCATTCCACATTCGCCGTTGGATAACCTAGTTCTCGACCTCTCTGGTCACCGCGCACCACGTGTCCGCTCAGGTTGAAATTTCTCCCCAGCAGCTCTGCGGCGCCCACGACATTCCCGGAAGCGATCAATTCGCGGATCCTGGTCGAGGAGATCGTTCCAGCGGATTGGATCAGATCAAAGACCTTGACGGAGAAACCTAATTCTTCCCCGTTTTCCCTTAGCGTATGTACATCACCACTAATATTTCTACCGTAGGTGAAATTTTGGCCAACCACCACGATTTCGGCTTTGAGCCGCTCTTTTAGAAACTCTTGAGAAAACTCTCGTGGCGTCAACTGTGCTAATTGTCGCGTAAACGCAACGACCTCTACGTGATCAACGCCGTGCTGGGTGAGCAGTTCCTTGCGTTGGGCGATGTCACAGATAAGAAGAGGTGCTTGGTTGGGCCGTACGACCGCATTAGGATGCGGATCAAATGTACAAATAGTCAGACTCAATCCAGCCTCATTCGCGAAATTCTTCGCCGCTGCGATAAGTGCCTGATGGCCTAGGTGAACCCCATCAAAGGTACCTATACAGACCAATGACCCCGATGTGCTCACGGGCGAAGGCTACTTGGTGGGCAAACCCCGATGGGGAAGACAGCACGATAGGCGCACAATTCGTCACGATTTTCGGCGATGGCAGCGAGTTCACCTTCGTGATCAATGAGGGCGATCAAAGGTTGATTGAAGCCGACCGGCCACGCGATTTGCTGTCCCATGCGTACAGCCAAGGACAGGTCACGACGTAACGCGATAGTCGGCCAACACAAAACAGAAATCTGGGCGAGTGAGTGAACATCTGCCCACGGATCAACCGAATCTTCCAATCGCTTCATCTTATGTGCGGACTCTGCCTGAAATGGACCCAAGGATGTGCGGCGAAGTGCCGTAAGGTGCCCACCGACACCGAGTGACTCCCCCACATCACGAGCAATTGCCCGGATATAGGTTCCGGAGGAAACCGTGATGGCAACGTCAATATCTAGGTACCCACCCACCGGAACAATCCTGACTACTTCCAGATTAAAAATCGTGACCTTTCGCTCTGGAATTTCCACGACTTCGCCGTCGCGCACGCGAGCATACGCACGGCGCCCATCAATTTTGATGGCACTCACCGAACTCGGTCGCTGCATGATCTCACCGCGAAATGTGTCGAGTGTAAATTCAATCGCGGCAGCCGTAATTCCGCTGGAATCGCTGATCGGCCCCAATTCCCCTTCGCGGTCATCGGTGGAACTTGATGCACCCAGACGAATTGTGCCGTGATAAGTCTTGTGCGCAAGGGCCAAGTGACCCAGCAGTCGAGTACCCGCATTAATACCCAAGATCAGTACTCCGGTCGCCATCGGATCTAAGGTCCCAGCGTGACCTACTTTGCGCGTCTTAAAAATTCGACGGGTCCGGGCAACCACATCATGTGAGGTCACACCTGCGGGCTTGTCAACCAGCAACAAGCCAGCGGGCGCCGTGGTCTGGCCGGCGCTCGTTGTCATTGTTCGCTAAGCGCCTTCAGTTTCGCGATATGGGTTGACATCGCCAGCGTATTTCGCATCTTTTGCTTGCGCGTGTACCCGAGCGTCGTCTTCTGCGGCCGTTCGTAACAACTGCTCAACGTGCGCTGCATTCTCCGGGATCGCATCAAGAACAAATTCTAGAGTTGGCGTGAACTTCACCCCAGTTCCTTTCCCAACTTCTGTTCGGAGCATGCCCTTGCTGGAAGCCAAAGCAGCAGCCGTTGACTGACGTTCCTCTTCGGTGCCGAGAACCGTATAAAAAATACTGGCATCGCGCAGGTCAGCGGTGAGCCGGACGTCGGTTATCGTGATAAAGCCCAGACGTGGATCTTTGATCCGCATATCTAACGTTTGCGCGACGATCACTTTGATCCGGTCTGCTAGCTTGCGTGCTCGTGCTTCACTGCCCATGTCGACTCTCCTCGAACTACTTGCGTGGTTTCTCTCGCATTTCAAAGGTCTCGATCACGTCATCAACCTTGATATCTTGGTAGGAACCAAGGTTGATACCGCATTCAAAACCTTCTCGGACTTCAGTCGCATCGTCTTTAAAGCGGCGAAGGGTCGCAATGCTCAGATTGTCTGCCACGACAACTCCGTCGCGAACCAAACGCGCTTTGCTGTTGCGACGAACCTCACCGCTGCGAACCAAACAACCTGCGACAGTTCCGAATTTAGAGGACTTGAATACATCGCGCACTTCGGCCGTGCCCAGCTGAACTTCTTCGAACTCGGGCTTGAGCATTCCTTTCAGAGCAGCTTCGATTTCGTCGATTGCCTGGTAGATGATGCTGTAGAAGCGGACATCCACACCTTCGTGGGTGGCGAACTCCGCAACCTTGCCTTCGGGTCGCACGTTGAATCCAATAATGATTGCTTTGGACGCACTCGCCAGTGTCACGTCACTCTTTGTGATCGCGCCGACGCCTCTGTGAATTACCCGCAGCGACACTTCTTCGCCAACGTCAATTTTAATCAGGGCGTCTTCGAGTGCTTCAACTGAACCGGAGACGTCACCCTTAAGGATCAAGGTAAGTTCAGAAACTTCTCCACGCTCGATGGACTCCAAGAAGTCTTCCAGCGAACGCTTCACTCGGTTCTTAGCCAGCATGGCGCTGCGCTCACGTGCCTGACGTGTTTGGGCAATTTGTCTAGCAATCCGGTCTTCACTCACGACTAAGAAGCTGTCACCTGCTCCAGGAACCGATGTCAGACCAAGTACCTGAACTGGTGCAGACGGACCAGCAAAATCCACCGTGTTGCCTTGGTCATCGAGCATGGCTCGAACACGTCCGAAGGCGTCACCGGCGACAATCGAGTCTCCCGGACGCAATGTTCCCCGTTGCACCAGCACCGTTGCTACCGGACCACGGCCACGGTCCAAATGGGCTTCGATCGCGACACCCTGTGCATCTTGGTGCGGATTGGCACGAAGATCAAGGGATGCATCGGCAGTTAACAAGACCGCTTCCAAGAGGGCATCGATTCCAAGATCATTCTTGGCAGAGACGTCAACAAACATTGTGTCGCCACCGAAGTCTTCGGCAACCAATCCGTACTCGGTCAGTTGACTGCGTACTTTGATGGGATCTGCACCTTCTTTATCAATCTTGTTGACTGCAACAACAATCGGGACGCCAGCCGCTTGTGCGTGGTTCAGGGCCTCAATTGTTTGCGGCTTTACTCCATCGTCGGCCGCTACCACCAAAATGGCAATATCGGTCACCCCAGCTCCACGTGCACGCATGGCGGTGAACGCCTCGTGACCTGGAGTATCAATGAAGGTGATGGGGCGTTCACCATCACGTGACTGAGCAATTACTTGGTAGGCACCGATGTGCTGGGTAATTCCACCCGCTTCTCCGGATACAACATTCGTCTTTCGAATAGCATCCAACAGACGGGTCTTCCCATGATCAACGTGACCCATGACGGTCACAACTGGCGGACGCGCCTGCATATCGGCGCTGTCGCCTTCGTCTTCCCCGAACTCAAGGTCGAATGTTTCCAAAAGTTCACGGTCTTCGTCTTCAGGTGACACGACTTGAATCACGAAGTTGAGTTCGGTGCCCAACAATTGCAATGTGTCATCATCGATTGACTGCGTGGCGGTGACCATCTCGCCGAGGCCAATGAGCACTTTAACGAGATCAGCCGGTGAAGCATCGATCTTCTCAGCAAAGTCGGTCAGGCTCGCGCCGCGGGGAAGCCTGACGCTGTCACCGTTCCCTCGTGGAAGGCGCACGCCACCCATCGATGGCGCTTCCATATTGTCGAACTCTTGGCGCTTGGCTCGCTTTGACTTGCGGCCACGTGATGGCCGACCTCCTGGCCGACCAAATGCACCCGCCGTGGTTCCACGTCCACCGACGCGAGCACCGGGACGACCACCGGCTGGACCACCAGGACTACCAGGACCTCCGGCGCCACTAGGACCACCCGCTGCACCGGGACCGCCCGGACGAGCAGGGCGACTGGCAAAACCTCCGGGACCACCGGGACCGCCGGGACCACCAGGGCGACCGGGGCCACCAGGACCACTAGGGCGCCCGGGGCCACCGGGTCGCTGGGGCGCGCGAGCGGCTGGCATCATGCCCGGGTTTGGTCGAGGTGCGCCAGCGACTCCGCCTGAACGTGGTCCCGCCGGCCGATCGGTAACGGGCGAGCCAAAGGGATTATTGCCCGGACGTGGCGCTGGCTTGGGCATGCCCGTACTGCCACCAAACGGATTATTTCCCGGACGCGGGCCGGTTGGCTTGGGTGCGAGTGTCGGTGCCGGGGTAGATGCGGGGGTAGATGCGGGAGTTGGCGTTGTCGCAGTTTCGGTTACCGGGCTGGGTGCTACCTGCTCGATGGGTGAATCAGGGACTGCACTGCCCTTGGTGTCGGTCTGCTCGACAATCGTTTCGGGGACGCTGACCCCGGCTTCAACAACTGCCTTTTTGGCCACTTTCTTTGCTGGTTTTTGCTCACCCTCAGGTACTGCGGGGAGCACCTCTTTAAGCCTTCGAGCAACTGGGGCTTCAATCGTTGATGAGGCGGAGCGAACGAATTCGCCCATGTCTGCCAGCTTGGCAAGAACAGTCTTGCTGTCCATTCCCAATTCTTTTGCCAGTTCATATACCCGGACTTTTGACACAACTCTCCTGTCTTGGCCCGGGGTTTACTTACCGGACCGTTACTGGGCGCCTAGCATTTTCATGCGAACGCGCTCATGCGAAGGCCTTCATTGCGAAGCGCTCATCATTGTGTTCATGGTCAACCTCTTCATGTCTTGATGGGACTGATCTTGATCACGAACTTGGACGCGCTTGACGACCACGCTGGAAAGGCACCTAACGGCACCTATCTCGTGTTCGCAATCGAGCGCAAAAACGTCCAAGGTTCACTAACAGTGCGCCAATCTACCGTGCTAGGGATCCGAAGTGCCCCTCGGACCCGCCGTTGACCTTTTTCAATGCACGAAAGTGTCAGATGAAGGTATACACCGCGCCCCGGAAGGCTGCTCCCAGAATCAAATGTGAGCGCGGCGAGGTCTTGCTGCCACACCAACCTGATCAGTTGGCTCTTAGGGACGGGCCGCCGACAGCCGACGCAGGTCCGCAGCGGCTCACGCATTGATTTCACTCTGTTGCTTCCCGGGTTACTATTTTGCGGTCTACCCACTTGGGGTGGGTGCAGAATCACTACGAATATCAATTCGCCAACCGGTCAACCGGGCTGCCAGCCGAGCATTTTGCCCCTCACGACCAATAGCCAGCGAGAGTTGGTATTCGGGAACAAGTACCCGGGCACTTTTAAGGTCATAATCGACGATGGTCACCGATGTGACCCTTGCCGGAGACAATGCTTGGGCAATCATCTCGGCCGGGTCATCACTGTGATCGACAATATCGATCTTTTCCCCACCTAACTCACTCATGATTTGACGTACCCGCTGTCCCTGGGGGCCAATGCACGAGCCTTTTGGATTTACCTCTGGATTATGTGAACGAACCGCAATTTTGGACCGATGGCCCGCCTCCCGGGCGATCGCGGTGATCTCAACGGTGCCGTCGGCGATCTCGGGAACTTCCAAGGCGAAAAGTTTGCGAACGAGATCTGGGTGGCTGCGTGAAACGGTGACGACCGGACCTTTAAATCCTTTACGCACACCGGTGACCAGGCATTTGATCCGGGCACCATGTGGGTAACTCTCACCCGTTGCCTGTTCTTCGGGGGGAAGATTCGCTTCAATTTTCCCAATATCAACCCGGACCATGCGGGGGTTCGTATTTTGCTGAATGACCCCCGACACCAAGTCCCCTTCGCGACCGGTGAATTCAATAAGGGTTGCTTCGCCTTCGGCTTCGCGTAACCGACCCAGCAAGACTTGGCGGGCAGTGCTCGCCGCGATCCGACCGAAATTCTGTGGGGTGTCATCAAATTCGGGACTAAAGCTGGCGACTTCACCGGCTGCTAGTTCCTCAGGGGTCGTCAGCGCCTCTTGCGCCCATACGGTGACATGACCACTCTTTCGGTCTAGTTCAACCCGCGCCTTGGCAGTTGAGCCATCGGTATGGTGATAGGCGACGAGTAGCGCCGCCTCAATGGAATCAACCAATAATTCTAGGGACAGATTACGTTCCCGCACGAGCGCCTTCAGTGCACTGACATCAATGTCCATGTCTACTCCTCTCGGTTAAATTCAATTTGAATAACTGCTTTGTCAACTTCAGGAAATTCGAATGACACGTTTGTGCCGTGGGGATCGGTCCCACTGACCAGGTCGCCTTCAACGCCGCGAACGCGGATCATCGTTTCAACGCGATCCCCGGTAAAAGAAACGTTGACCAGTCGGCTCACCGCCCGGCGCCAATGGCGGATTTGAGTTAATGGACGGTCTGTCCCCGGTGAAGACACTTCTAATACGAACGGGTTTTCTTCTAACTCGTCAATGGCATCGAGTGATTCTGAGATTGCGGTGCTGATCTGCGCGATTTCGTCAAGGTCTATTCCACCGTCCTTGTCAACGATGACGGTCAGTACTTCACGGCGCCCGGCGTGCTTTATGGAGCAATCCTCGAGGTCGACACCGAGGTTCACGCATACTGTTTCCGCGGTCTCGCGTGCGCGCTCGAGTGGTATTCCCATAATTATCACCGCGATTTCCAGTTGTGATTGGCCAATTGTGCTCCGGAGTCTACATTGAGGACGAGAACCAAAGTTCCCATGCCAAACGGAAAATCAGAATTGCCACGATTCCGAGAAAGATAATCCGCACAAACGGACTTCCGCGCCGAATAGCGGTGCGAGCGCCAAAATAGGCGCCACCCATATTGCACACCGCCATCAGCAATCCCAGCATCCACACGATAGAACCAGAAAATCCAAAGACCAACAGGGCCGCAGCGTTGGTGCCAAGATTCACGATTTTTGCCGTCGACGACGCTGAAAGAAACGAGTAACCCAATAAACCAACCAGGGCGATTAAAAGAAACGATCCGGTCCCCGGTCCAAATATCCCGTCGTAGAAGCCGATGACCGCACCAACTCCGATTGCCGCGACGTAATGTCTTTTTCGTCCGCTCCAACGCATATTGCTTACCGTTCCCAAGAGTGGATTAAAAAACGTCCACAACCAGACAAGGGTGAGTGCAACAATCACTCCGGTTCCAAAAAATTCGGTGGGAACGGATTGCGCCGTCAGAGCGCCTAGGGCCGAAAAGACGAATGCGACACTCGCCATGGGCAGTGCGGTTTTCCAGTCCGGGTTGAGGTGCTTGATATAGGTGCGCGCTGCTGTCGCCGTGCCGAAAAAACTCGAGAGTTTGTTGGTAGCGAGTGCGTTAACTTCGCTTCCAGCCGGTAGCGCAATGAAAAGAGCCGGCAATTGCAGGAGTCCACCTCCTCCACTTACCGCATCAACCCAGCCTGCGGCCCCGGCCGCCAGTGCCAGGAGCAGGATTGTCCAGAAACTTAGCTCGTACATATGTCGTGCACTGCAGCTATTGCCTCATCTAATGCAATATCAACACGTTCACCGCTTGCGCGATCCTTGACCTCAATGACGCCTCTTTCCAGTCCTTTTCCAATCACAACAATTGTGGGAACCCCAATTAATTCAGAGTCGTTGAACTTGACACCGGGTGAAACGCCCGCCCGGTCATCGAGAATGACGCGCAGCCCCATTGAATCCCAGATAGCGGCAAGTTCTTCTGCCTTTGTCGCCACCTCATCTGACTTTCCCGCTGCCACCACGTACAGATCGGCCGGAGCAACTTCGCGTGGCCAGATCAATCCCTTGTCGTCGTGATGCGCCTCCGCGATAACGGCTACGGCGCGCGAGACACCAATTCCGTAGGAGCCCATGGTGACGGTAATGAGTTCACCATTTTCATCGAGTACCTTGAGACCCAGCGCTTCGGCATATTTGCGCCCGAGTTGAAAAATATGCCCGATCTCGATTCCGCGAGCCAAACTGACCGCTTCCCCGCAGTCAGGACATGGATCTCCGTCAAAGACTTCGGCGACGTCAATGACCCCATCGGACTCAAAGTCACGCCCGCAGACAAGGTCGTACACGTGCTGGCCGCCCACGTTGGCTCCGGTAATCCATCGGGTCCCGCGCACCACCCTTGGGTCGGTGCGAAATTCGATACCACTTGCAGAGTTTTTCCCCAAAGATCCAGGACCGATATAACCCTTGATCAGCTCCGGGTGTTTGGCGAAGTCAGCTTCCTCAAATGGACGGGCGACGCCCGGATACAAAGCCGCTTCTAATCTGCGAGCCTCGATCTCTCGATCGCCGGGCAATCCGATGGCAAGCGGCGTTTCACTGCCGTCAGCATGTGTCACGATCATTAAAATATTCTTTAAAGTATCGGCCGCGGTCCAAGCACGATCAGATCGAGCGAGGTCTGCTCGCGCATTGGACAGATTAACGAGTGAATCAATTGTCGGTGTGTCGGGCGTCTGCTCTGGGTGAGAGGCCAGAACGTCAGCCGTGAGATCAAGGTCGGGGTCAAAAGTTGCCGTCGCCAGGTGAAAAGCCTCAACATTTGCTGCGAATCCGCACTCACATCGCACATACGTATCTTCACCGAATGCGTTATTAGCGAGAAACTCTTCACTGCGTGAACCACCCATTGCACCTGCCATCGCGGAAACAATGACGTGGTCGAGTCGCAGGCGATTGAAGGTAGAGATGTAGGCATCCCGGTGCTTGTTGTAGGAAATGTCAAGCCCTGCATCGTCGACATCAAACGAGTACGAATCCTTCATGACAAATTCGCGTCCGCGCAGGATGCCCGCACGTGGCCTGGCTTCGTCTCGATACTTGGTTTGAATCTGGTAGATCGACAGCGGGAGATCGCGGTACGAGGAAAACTCTCCCTTCACCATGAGGGTGAACACCTCTTCATGGGTTGGACCCAGCAGATAGTCATTTTCTTTTCGGTCTTTGAGCCGAAAAAGATTGTCACCATATTCGTTCCATCGACCGGTTATTTCATAAGGCTCACGCGGAAGCAGAGCCGGAAAATGGACTTCTTGAAAACCGGCCTTGTTCATTTCTTCGCGAACAATGGCTTCGACATTGCGAAACACCTGATACCCGAGTGGCAACCAGGAAAAAATCCCCGGTGCAATTCGTCGAACATACCCGGCTCGCACCAGCAGTTTGTGGCTGGGGACTTCGGCGTCAGCTGGATCCTCGCGCAATGTCCGCACAAAAAGAGTTGACATTCGTTGAATCACAATTACTCCAATTTCACTTGAATTGCACATCCAGTTTCCAAACTGGACATTGCACCTGTGCCACAGAGAATAGTGGCCAAAGGAGCGTTGACATCGATGAGGCTAAAACAACACGGTGGCGAATGTTTCGAGTTGTTTGAAACCCAGTTGTTCATATGTTTTGCGAGCCGGGATATTGAAGTCGTTGACGTAGAGGGTTACCACCTGGGCGAATGAGGAACGCACGTGCACCACCGCCGCGGCGAGCGCGGGCACGGCCAGTCCTTGTCCCCGCAGCGTCGGGTTGACCCATACCCCTTGAAGATGCGCAATATTCGAAGTTGTAAAGCCGACCTCTGCCTTAAAAAGAACGCGATCCCCTTCAATGATGGCAAACGCCATTCCTGAATCAATCACCTCGGCAATCCTGCGCCGGTACTGATGCTCTCCCCCGTTCGCGACCGGCGAAACCCCGACCTCTTCGGTGAACATGTCAACACACGCAGGAAACAGCAGATCGACTTCATGTGGCTCAACGATTCGCACCCTTGGGTCACGGGGAACCGTGGGATCACGGTCAATCGTGAGAAATGGTTGGTTGTCACGGACAGCACGGGCCTTACCCCAAAAAGACTCCATGCTGTGCCACAAATCAAGAACCTGTTGCTGTTGTCCCAGAATCGATGAACTTCTCCGCCCGGCTCTTTTAAGTTCGCCCGCGAAGGCACTACGTGCCGACGGATCGGTACTTACTGGAACAATGTTTGCACCAACAAAAAGTAGGCTGTGAAGGTGTTCCGCGCTGAAAAAACCCCACAACGCACCGCCTAACCGCCAATGATCAACGAGGGCAGCTTCTATTCGACTGATAACGAATCCATTCACCTCTGGGTCTTTACCAGCTAATGCGAGTGCCTGTGGCAATTCACGTTGGGTGACATTGCGGACCACCCCCGGGTAAAAACCTACGGTTCGCTCGCGCTCGGCAATAGTCATCGGCTTGGACTAAGCCGTGATGACGGAGGGTTCACCCTTAGTGTCCATCAACTCGGCAAGTTTCATCGCCTCTTCGATCAAGGTTTCAACGATCTGCGACTCGGGCACCGTTTTGATAATTTTACCTTTAACGAAAATTTGTCCTTTGCCATTACCAGAGGCCACGCCTAGGTCGGCTTCACGGGCTTCGCCGGGACCATTAACGACGCATCCCATAACGGCGACCCGCAACGGCACGTCCAGTCCTTCCAGCCCTGCACTCACCTGCTCGGCCAGGGTGTAGACGTCCACTTGTGCGCGACCACACGAAGGGCAGGAAACAATTTCCAATCCGCGTTGACGCAGATTCAAAGATTCCAAAATTCCAATGCCCACCTTGACTTCTTCCACCGGTGGAGCCGATAACGAAACCCGGATCGTGTCACCGATCCCGCGCGAGAGCAGACCACCGAAGGCAACGGCCGACTTGATGGTGCCCTGAAAAGCCGGGCCGGCCTCTGTGACACCCAAATGCAACGGGTAGTCGCATTGCTCCGCTATCAACATGTACGCCTTCATCATGATCACCGGATCGTGATGTTTAACCGAAATGACGATGTCACCAAAACCATGCTCTTCAAAGAGTGAGGCCTCCCAGAGCGCAGACTCAACGAGCGCCTCCGGGGTCGCCTTGCCATATTTTTTGAGTAACCGTGGATCCAGTGAGCCGGCGTTCACGCCGATTCGAATGGGGGTTTTGGAATCCAATGCGGCCCTGGCAATTTCACCGACCTTGTCATCAAATTTCTTGATATTCCCCGGGTTTACTCGAACACCGGCACAACCGGCGTCGATCGCGGCAAAAACGTATTTTGGTTGAAAGTGGATGTCTGCAATGACTGGGATTCCAGACTTTTTTGCGATCTGCGCTAATGCATCTGCGTCATCTTGGCTGGGCACCGCAACTCTGACGACCTCACAGCCGGCGGCGGTTAACTCGGCGATCTGTTGCAGGGTGCTGTCCACATCAGCCGTCACGGTGGTGCACATTGATTGAACGCTCACGGGGGCACCGCCACCGACAGCGAGCGCTTTCAGGTGATGTTTGAGGATCACTTGCCGTGTCTTGAGCCTGGGCGCAACCACCGGAGGCGGCGGTGTTGGAAGACCTAAATCAATACTCACTAGCCTATTATCTGCCCTAATGCTTAACCCAGCGAGATGGGCTTCACCAGATCTGCCCAAATCACAATTACCCCCATTGTGAGAAGCGCAGCCGCGACGACGTACGCGACCGGGAGCAGTCGAGCAATATCCACCGGACCGGGGTCAGGTTTACCCCTCAACCGGGCCACTTTTCGCTTTACGCCTTCATACAGGGCACCCGCAACATGTCCACCATCAAGTGGTAGGACAGGTAATAAGTTGAAAAGGAAAAGGAAAAGATTTAACGATGCCGCCAATCCCAGAAATGTTGCCACTTTGGAGGTCAGGGGCGAATCCATGCTGGCGATCTCGCCACCGAGCCGGCTAGCGCCGACGACGGATACCGGTCCATCAATGGCGCGTTCTTGGCCGCCGATCAACGTGTTAGCCACCAACTCGTACAGACGCGCGGGAAGTGAGATCAAAGCCTGAACCGATCGAACCGTAATATCCCACATGAAGGCCGGGACCGCTGTTATTGGCTGGCGTTCGTATTCAAATGCTGGTCGCATGCCCAAGAAGCCAACGGTTTGGCTTTCACCTGTTTCTACACCATTTTCGTCGTAGCTGGGCCGGGTGACTTCAGCGACAGCCAAAGGAAGTGACACTTGTCCTTCATCACGGGTAACCACCAGCGTTGTCTCGACATTTGGATTCGCGATGATCCAGTCGGTGACCGCTTGCCACGTGGTCGCATTTTGACTCCCGACCGAGACAATCACGTCTCCTTCCTGCAACCCTGCTATGGCAGCGGGGGTTGACACGGTTCCGATCGGGCACGTTCCCGATGGCAGTAGTTCACCCGTGGGTTGGGTCACACTTGGTGTACACGGCACAACTGCTGCGACATTGAGTGAGGGCTGTGGAAGTCCGATGCCGACGAGAACAATGGTAAAAAAAACAATCGCGAGGGCCAGATTCATGAACGGGCCGCCGAGCATGATGATCACTCGCTTACGAACCGGTAGTTTGTAGAACAGTCGATTTTCATCGCCCGGGAGAACTTCGTCGAACGACGCTTCCCTTGCCTGGGCTACCAACGTGGCAAACCGGCCCGTCGACATGGAACGGGATCGACCATGCGGGTCATCTTTTGCAGGTGGCAGCATCCCCACCATTCGGATGTAACCACCGAGGGGAATTGCTTTGATTCCGTACCGTGTTTCCCCGCGAACTTTCGACCAAATTGTCGGACCAAAGCCCACCATGTAGTCGGGAACTCGAAGTCCAAATTTTTTGGCGGGTAGCAGGTGCCCAACTTCATGGAGTGCAATTGATAAAGCGATGAGTAAGGCAAACAGCACGATTCCGACCACTTCCAACATGGGCACTCCTCTCCCGATCATCCGCCTAGGTGAATCCCAAAACTACCTGACATACGTCTTAATCGCTCGGCTGGAATTCCCGCGCCCATTGATCTGCGGCTAAGACGTCTTCCAGCATAAGTGCGTTCCCTGACACGAAGAGACTTCCCGGCCCCCGATCACCCGACCCGGCGAGGTGCAACTGCACAACATGGTCAATGTGAGGCACAATGGATGTGAATGGAATCTCCCCCGCCAAAAAGGATGCAACGGCGCTTTCATTAGCGGCATTAAATACAGCCGGGGCCGTGCCACCCGCCTCTCCGGCAACCCTCGCGAGTTGCACCGCGGGGAAAACACGTTCGTCAAGGGGCATGAACTCCCAGGTTGCCGACTGTGTCCAATCACACGCCGGCGCTGCATCTGCGACTCGAAATATGTTCTGACCGGCTGATATCGCCCACGCAATCGGGATGCGCATATCGGGTGGGCTCGCTTGGGCAATCGTCGACCCGTCCACAAACTCCACCATGGAATGGACGACCGATTGAGGGTGAACGGTCACCTCAATCTGGGTGAACGGTATGTCAAATAGCAGATGAGCCTCAATTACTTCAAGGCCTTTGTTCACCAAGGTAGCGGAGTTGATGGTGACGAGTGGCCCCATTTTCCAGGTTGGGTGGGCCAAAGCATCGTGGATACGTACCTCTGCCAATTCTTCGGAGCTTTTACCACGAAATGGGCCACCGCTCGCCGTGATGATCAACTTGCGTACCTCAGATTTTTTACCCGCAAGTAAGCACTGAGCAATCGCAGAGTGCTCGGAATCGACCGGAATGATTTGGCCCGGGCTGGCCAAATTTTTGACCAGGTCACCACCGATAATGAGCGATTCTTTGTTGGCGAGTGCCAAGCGATTTCCCGCGCTCAGAGTCTCCAATGTGGCTTTAAGCCCGGCGGCACCCGCGATTGCGTTGAGAACTACGTCCGCGTCCATTCGAGCCAATTGTTCTGGGGCATTCGGCCCGATTACCAGTTCGGGAAGCCGGTGGTCCCCGTGGGAAAATCCACGATCTTGGGCACCAGAAAAAAGATGCATCTGCACGTCTTGGGCACACGTTCCCAGAGTTACCCCAACCGCCCTCACGTCAAACTCAAGAGCCGTCTGGGCCAGCATCTGGGCCTGGGCACCGGTTGCACACAATCCGACGACGGTAAAAAGGTTCCGGTTTCTTCGAATAATGTCGAGCGCTTGCACCCCAATTGAACCGGTACTACCGAGAATCACTACTCGAATAGGTTCGGTGCGCGGTTGACTCATGCCCCCAGTTTAGGAGATCACGAATCTCATGCGTACGGATTCACCCCTATGCTTGGGTTGCTAGCACGAACCCATCACCGCCAAAAGGGACTTCAATGACAATTGCCGCTGAACGAGAAATTAATGGAGTCACCCAAGAGCGCAATGTCATCACAGATTTACCCGGTCCACGGTCTCTCGCACTACTCGCGCGAAAAGAGAACGCGGTTTCAGCGGGCATCGGAATTGGACTACCTGTTTTCATTACCAAAGCTGGCGGCGGAATTCTGATCGATGTGGACGGCAACTCACTTATTGACATGGGTTCAGGAATCGCGGTCACCACGGTTGGAAACGCCAATCCTGAAGTTGCCAGCCGAGTTGCAGCACAGGCCGCAAATTTCACGCACACCTGCTTTATGGTGACGCCTTATGAAGGTTACGTGGAAGTGTGCGAAGCACTCAATCGTCTTACCCCCGGTGATCATGTAAAGCGAAGCGCTCTTTTTAACTCTGGCGCTGAGGCCGTCGAAAACGCCGTGAAGATCGCTCGTGCGTTCACCGGCCGGCAAGCGGTTGTCGTTGTTGAGCACGGCTACCACGGTCGCACCAACCTCACCATGGGTATGACGGCAAAAAACATGCCGTACAAGCATTCATTTGGCCCATTTGCCCCCGAAATTTATCGGGTGCCCGTTTCCTACCCATTCCACGACGGTCCCCATGGAGGAGCCGAAGTTGCCGCGTGGAGTATCTCGCGGATGGAAAAGGAGATCGGCGCTTCGAATATTGCCGCAATTGTTATTGAACCAATTTTGGGTGAAGGTGGTTTTATCGTCCCGGCACCCGGCTATCTCGCAGCGATCGCAGATTACGCACAAGCCAATGGAATTGTTTTTGTGGCCGACGAAATCCAGTCCGGATTTGCTCGTACCGGCGACTGGTTCGCCAGTGAATTTGAAGGTGTTGTACCAGATCTGATCACGACCGCGAAGGGTATCGCTGGCGGAATGCCACTCGCCGCTGTGACCGGTCGCGCTGAGATCATGGACTCGGTACACGCGGGTGGACTGGGTGGAACCTATGGCGGCAACCCGGTTTCCTGCGCTGCAGCCCTAGGCTCCATCGCCTGGATGCAGGACAATAACGCCCGTCAAATCGCGAAGGACATCGAAGCCATCATGATGCCACGGCTCGCCGCAATGCAGATTCATCACCCGACTATCGGTGACATTCGCGGTCGCGGCGCAATGATTGCCATTGAACTGGTCAAGCCGGGCACGATGGAACCCGATGCAGCCCGAACATCCGCCTTGAACACGTACTGTCATCAACACGGAGTCGTCACACTCACCGCGGGAACCTATGGCAACGTATTTCGATTCCTGCCGCCATTAACCATTCCGGCCCACCTGCTCGACGAGGCTCTGAGCATTCTGGAAGACGCGCTTGAGGCAACCGCCTAAATCTGTTCGCGCGTCCCGAATTCTTGACCGTAGCCGGATGACATGAGTTCTAAATAAGGAATGGCATCAAAGGCCTCGGGGCCAAGGACACCGGTGCCGGTCCAGGCGCCGGTCGCCAGAAGTTCAAGGGCGATGACAGGATTCATTGCCGTTTGCCACGTGACCGCTTGGGTACCGTATTCCCGCATTGACCATTCATTATCGGTCACGTGATACAGGTATACCTCACGGGGTTTTCCATCCTTTCCGAGTCCGCTCACCCAAGTTCCCGCACACGTTTTTCCTGACATACGGTCACCGAGCGTCAGCGGATCTGGCAGAGCCGCGGCAACGACATCACGTGGTGAGACGATTGCGCCCTTGACGTTCAGCTCCAGGGTGGAGTCAAGATTCAACGTGTGTAATGTTTTCAAAATGTCAATGAACTCTTGTCCCAGACCGTATTTGAATGTCACTTTTTTGCACTCGATCCATCGAGGTACAAGCAGCACCTCTTCGTGTTCGACATTCACACATTCCTGAGGACCGATTCCTTCCGGGAAATCAAATATTTCGGCACCGCTAAAGGGCTCGGTCGTGTACCAACCTCGGCCTTTTTCCCAAATCACCGGAGGGTTGAGACATTCTTCGATGGTTGTCCAAATGGAGAATGTCGGCGCGAATTCGTAACCCTGAACCTTGAGGTTCGCGCCGTCGCGAATCCCGATTTCATCAATTTCACTGAACAGGTGATCTGCGGCGTAACGAGCAAAAACATCGGCGAGTCCCGGCTCAACCCCCATCCCGCATAGGGCAAGGATTCCCGCTTCTTCCCAGTCGGAGGCCACATCGAATTGCTCGTCGCCGAGTTTGACTCCCGTTTCGGTGAATGGTGACTCTGTGTTGGGCCTGGAAAGGCTCATGGCCGTATCCAGGTAATTGGTTCTTCTTGACAGGCAAGCGCGGAAGATCGGCATGACATAGCGCGGATCCAACAGGTTGAGAACATGTGTGGTTTCATGGATCTCGATCAGTCGAATAATTTCATTTTCGTCTGAAGCATCGACGTGTGCCGCACTAAACCTTGAGTCATTTACCCGTTCTACGAGTTGCAGTGACCGCTTCAGATCGTAATCTGCGATCACCCATGTATCGAAATAGTCCCTCCGCGCCGCAATGAGTGCGGCCGAGGTACCAACCCCGCCGGCACCGATACAGAGAACCCGCATCTTCACTCCCCGGGAATCCGACCGGCCAGAAGAGGCTGGGCCGGATCCCACGTTGTTCCATCACGTTGATCCTTGCGACGGCGGGCAATTGCACTCAGGGCTTCTAGCACTACGCGGTTACCCAACAGCGCGGTAATGTCGGCGTGGTCAAATGGTGGACAAACTTCAACAAGATCCATTCCGACCACGGGAAGTTCATAACAAATCCTGCGAACGGCATCGAGTAGTTCCCGGGCACTGAGACCACCAGGCTCAGGGGTACCCGTCCCGGGCGCATGCCCTGGATCACACACATCAATGTCGACGCTGAGGAAAATCCCGTCGCAATCGGTTAATGCGATGGCAAAAGCCTCGGTTAAACACACATTGAGGCCCCGGGTAACAATCTCGGTCATTTCATAGGAGCGCATGCCTTGATCGGCCATCCATTCGAGTGTCTCCGGTTCTGGCCAGTATCCGCGCAACCCAATTTGCAGGAAACGGTCCCCGCGCACGGCGCCTGATTCAATCAACCTTCGCATCGGCGCTCCATGTCCAATGAGGGAGCCGAATGTGATGTCGCCGGTATCCGCGTGGGCATCAAAATGGATGACGGCGATTTTCCCCCAACCCCGCGCTCGGGCAACACCGGTCGCATCGGGCCAGGTAATTGTGTGATCCCCGCCCAGCACGATTGGGATTGCTCCCGTCCGTGCAATCTTCTCAATTTCAATTTCAAGATCAGCGCAGGAGCGCGCGGCATCGCCGCTGTACAGCTCGACATCTCCCGCGTCGACAACCGTCAGATCCTTCAAACCGTCAACCCGCATCGCTAGTGAAGGCCGGCTGCCGTCGTGCTCGAGGTAACACGCGGCGCGCAGTGCCTGGGGGCCGAATCGAGCACCCGCCCGGTAGGAGGTTCCCCCGTCAAATGGCGCACCAACGATCACGACATCGGCATCGCAGTAGCTGTCGCGCTCGTCAAGATCGCATTCAGGAACACCTAAAAAGGTGTAGTTGGGGCCGAATTGACTGCCGTATCTCGTCATGTTTCCAGCCTACCCTCAGGAATCAAATCCAAGGCCGAGCGAGTCGAGTAAACGCAACCACAAATTTCGCTTCCCATTCTCACGATCAGCCTTTTGCAATGACTTGGTGGTCCAGTGAATAACCCAGGTGCGAAAAGGTTCCGGTGGAAATGGCAGCGGTTTCGTCTTGACCATGCGTAATGCTGTGCGCTCGGTTTCTCGTCCCTGCACGAGGTCCAGTGACGTGAGTGCGGCAAATCGTGATGCTCCGACTCCAAGCCCGGTGAAACCGGCGACATACACCGTTTTTCCTCCGTGGGCTTTACCCCAGAAGGCACTAAATCTGGAGCAGGTATCAATCGCCCCACCCCAACCGTGGGTAAAATTCACCTCCGCAAGTTGCGGAAATGTTTGGACAAAATGATCTGCGAGCCGGGCGAAGGATTCGGGGTCGGTGTCAAACTTTGGCTTGACTCCTTCCTTACCGTGATAGTGCGCGTCGTAGCCACCAAATAAAATCCGGCCATCTTCGGTGACCCGGTAGTAATGAAATTGATTTCCAGCATCACCGATACCTTCGCGGTCGAGCCAACCAATGGACGCTCGTTGGCTGAGCGTGAGTGGTTCGGTTACCAAGACGTAGTCGTACACGGGCACGATCATGTGTTTAATCCGCTTGAGTAGCGGCGGATATGCGTTCGTGGCAAGGACTACTTTGGGACTGGTCACGCTGTGGGCACCAACCGTGACTCGAACATCGTTCCCCAGGTCTTCGAGTCCATTCACCTCCGAGTTTTCGTAGATCGCCACACCTAAGCGCTCAAGTTCGCGGGCTAATCCCCACGCCAATCGCGCCGGATCAACGACCGCGACTTCGGGGTCGAAGAGCGCGCCACGATACATCGGTGAATTAATTCTTTCACGAACCTGCTCTGCCGTGAAAAATTGAGATTTGACGCCTAGTTGAATCATTTCCGCATGGACTTCCGCTAAGTCCCGTGTCTGGTAATCCTCGGTCGCGACATCAATTTCTCCGGAGACTAACCAGTCGCACTCAATGTCTAATTGATCGATGCGTTCACCGAGTTCCCATAGGTTTTGTGATCCCAATCGGAGGAGTTCGGGCATTTCATCTGGCCAACGCGAAAGACCATTGCTAAAGCCGTGGGTCAAAGACGCGGCAACGAAACCACCATTTCGACCGGTGGCACCGCAGGCAATCCGGTCACTTTCAAGAACAACTATCCGCCAATTCGGGTGCTCAATTGCCGCTTCGAGTGCTGACCAAAGACCGGTAAATCCGGCTCCAACTACTAACAGGTCGGCGTGCAGATCATCAGTAAGTGGCGATTTTGCTGCGGGTCGCATTGGATGATCAAGCCAAAAACTTTCATGCCGAAGTGATTGCGTTTTGGTGTATCCCTCTGGTGAGGGTAGTGCTGTGAACATGTGGGGTCCTTACGTCGGAGGTAACGTAATGAGCCAGACCGAGCGCCTAGCTTTCCCACCAATCCCTTCGAGTGCGGCGATAAACCTGACGCAAGGATAGATCAACTCCTCGGCAAAAGCGAGTCAATACTTGCCGGGCTACTCGAAATTTCGTTCTCCAGTGCCTTGCGTCTACGGCCACTTACAAATTGGCTGATCAAAACAATGAGGAGGGCAATAACAAACACCAGCGTTGCTAACGCATTGACCTGCACTGGGATTCCGCGTTGCGCCGCACCCCAGATGTAGATCGGAAAGGTGACCACGGTTCCAGCGTTAAAGAAGCTGATAATGAAATCGTCGAATGACAGCGAAAATCCCAGCAGCGCCGCACCAGCAATTCCTGGTGCAACCAACGGGAGGGTTACATAGCGAAACGCTGCACTTGGTCCGGCATAGAGATCGCGTGCGGCTTCTTCGAGTCTAGGATCCATTCCCTGCAAACGAGCCTTAACCGTCACCACAACAAATGAGATGATGAACATGATGTGGGCGATAATGATCGTAATTTCCCCCAATGGAAAACGCAGGTTTAAGAACAAAGCCAAAAGACTGGCACCCATAACGACCTCGGGGGTGGTCATCGGAAGAAATATTAATAAATTAGTAGATGAACGGCCTCGGAATCGATAACGGACCAGGGCGAAGGCGATCATGGTTCCCAGCACCGTAGCAAACAGAGTGGAAATGATCCCGATTCGAATACTGATCAAAAACGAATCACAGACTCCGGGGACCCCACAAATATTGGTCCAACCATCCAATGAAAACTGTCTCCAACTGGTGTTGTACTTACCCTCGGGTTTGTTGAAACTCAATACGGCAACGACGGCGATGGGAATAAAGAGATAGACCAACACTAAGACCGCGACAAAGCCAAGTAGATGACGACGAATCCAGTTCATTAGACCAAATCCTCCGTTCCCGCTCTGCGGATATAGGTGAACACCAACACCAAGATCGCGGCCATCAAGACAAAAGAAAGCGCACTGGCTGTCGGGTAGTCGCGGAATTCAATGAAGTTGGTTTGGATCACGTTGCCAATCATGCGGTCTTGGGTGGAGCCCAGCAATTCTGAGTTTATGTAGTCACCCGTTGCTGGAATAAATGTCAGTAGTGTCCCGGCAACAACACCCGGTAGGGACAGGGGCCAGGTAACTGTGCGAAAGGTGGTAAAAGCTGATGCGTAAAGATCATTGGAGGCTTCCAGTAGTCGCGGATCAATTTTTTCCAGGGCCGCGTAAAGAGGCAGGATCATAAACGGCAAGAAGTTGTACGTGAGACCGGCAATAACGGCAATACCCGTGTTGAGTATTCGATCATCGGGTAACACATTTAAGTAGTTGAAGAATGAAGTGATGAAGCCTTCGTCGGCAAGAATTGTTTTCCACGCGTAAGTTCGAAGTAGGAAGGAAGCGAACGAAGGTGCGATGACAAGCACCAGCATGAGGGCCCGCCAACGACCAGCCTTAAAAGCGATGAAATAAGCGAGTGGGTAGGCGATACATAGCGCGAGTGCAGTTGCAATTCCGGCGTAAACAAAAGAGCGGAGGAATTGAGGCCAATATTCAGTTAATGCATCGGGATAATTACTGATTTGAAAGGCCGGGATGTATTGCCCCGATTGACCCGCAACGGGTGCTTGCAAACTGGTCAAAAACAACGTCACAAATGGGATGGCAAAAAAGATTGCCAACCAGGTCATTCCGGGAAGTAACAGGAAATAACCCGTGCGCGACTTTCTCTGGCCAACGACAGCATTTTTAGCTTTGGTTGACGGGACCACCACGACCACGCTCAGACTCCCGCGGCAATCGCTTGAGCCGTTGTCGCAAGAAGCGTTTCACCGCCAGCAAGCCCAAATGCGTGCTCGGGTGACCAGTGAATGAGGACCCGGTCACCCACGCTTGAACGATCTCCCACTATCACATTCTGTTCAAAGACGGTGATGTTTTGGCCCCAAGGCAAGATGATCACGTACTGCGTGGAAACACCGGCATAGGAAACGTCGACGACGGTTCCTTCTAAGGTGTTGTTCCCGTTCGGTATTTTTTCCCGGTCGGGAAGGTCTAAAACGGTCATCTTCTCTGGCCGGATGCCAACGATCACTTCGTCGCCGGGCGCGGAATTGCGTTCTGTTGGCACCAAGAACTTAATTCCTTGGGCAAGGACTTCAATCATGTCCGCATCCGTTGACACGCGTGTGCCCGCGAACAAATTTGATTGGCCCAAGAAATTTGCCACGAAAACGGTACGCGGCAATTCATAGATCGACGCCGGATCGCCCAATTGCTCGATCCGCCCAGCGTTCATCACCGCGATCGTGTCGGCCATGGTCATGGCTTCTTCCTGATCATGGGTCACGTGAACAAATGTCGTTCCCACTTCGGTTTGGATTCGCTTGAGCTCTATTTGCATCTGGCGACGCAACTTGAGGTCAAGTGCCCCCAGCGGTTCGTCAAGGAGAAGCACATCGGGCTCATTTATCAGTGCACGAGCAACCGCAACACGTTGTTGCTGCCCACCTGAGAGTTGCGTTGGTTTACGCCGAGCCATCGGTGCTAGTTCAACGAGTTCGAGCATCGCATTTACCGCGGGCTCGACATTTTTGATCCCGCGACGACGTAAACCAAACGCCACATTTTCAAAAATGTCGAGATGCGGGAACAGAGCGTAGGACTGGAAAACCGTGTTGACGGGCCGCTGAAAAGCACGAAGTGAGGTGATGTCTTTTTCACCAATAGTGATCCGACCCGAGGTTGGGTCGTCAAGACCGGCCACCATGCGCAGGGTGGTGGTTTTGCCGCACCCCGACGCCCCCAAAAGTGCGAAGAACGAACCCGCCGGAATAGTTAAGGTGAGGTCGTCAACGGCGGCCATGTCACCGAACATTTTGGTCAGGTTCGTCAGGTGCAGGTCCTCAACATTGCGTTCCCGATCTCGCGCCACAACCCGCTCCTTCACATTAAATCTGAATGAAAAAAATACGGGGGGATCGACATTATTGGATCCCCCCGTCGACGACTAATTGCCGATGGCCTTTTGGAAGAGGCGCTCATATGCTTCATTTGCTTCAGGAGTGAGTTGTTTAAACACAAAAGTTGAATCAAGAACCTGTGTGGACGGAAAGATCCAATCACTCGTTGCGAGGGTCGGATCAATTTTTTCCATGGCAGCCTGAGCACCTTCAACCGGGCACAGATAGTTAACCCATGCCGCCACCTGGGCTGCGACTTCTGGCTCATAGTAATAATTCATGACTTTTTCGGCGTTCTTCTTGTGCTGGGCCAATGAAGGGATCAACATATTGTCGGTCCACAACATGCCGCCGCTCTCGGGCAAACTGAAGCCGTAGTCCTCACCGAGGGCAATGACATCGCCCGACCAACCGATGACGGCAATAACATCCCCGCTGTCCATCGCCGCAATGTAGTCATTACCTGTTACCTGGCGAATTTGGCCACTATCAACCTGTTGGGTGAGGGCAACGATTGCCTCTTCGAATTGAGCGTCCGTGAAGTCAGACGGGTTGTAACCCAACCAACCCAGGATGCAGCCCATGGTGTCCCGCATCTCTGAAAGGACCGTGATCCGGCCCTTTAATGCTGGATCAAAGAGTTCATCCAGCGAGGTCATAGCGTCCTTACCCGTTGCGGACTTAAGCGCGGGGACGTTGTAACCGAGCCCCGCAAAACCAGACTGCCACGGCAGGGAATAACTGCGGTCTGAATCAAACTCGACCGCCGCCAGTCTGGGTATCAGATTCACTGCATTGGGAATGTTGGCCTTGTCCAATTTTTGGGCAAAGCCGCTTTGAATCCACAACGCCGCCATCCAGTCCGTGAGGACAACAATGTCTCGACCAATGTCTTGCCCTTGTTCCAATTGGGTACGCACTTTGGCAAAAAACTCATTATTGTCATTGACATCATCCGTGTAGACAACATTGATTCCCGTTGAAGATTTAAACGCTTCCAGGGTTGGGTAGGTCCCTGTTTCGTCGTCTACGTCAAGGTAGGAGGGCCAGTTGGACCAATTGACCAGCATTTCGGTATCGGATCTATCTTCGGCCGCGGAAGCCTCGGTGGAACCCCCCGAACTCGTGCCGCAAGCCGAAGCCACCATGGCGGCGCCACCTATACCGGCAACTTGAAGGAGCCGACGTCGCGAGACCGACGAGCGGATGCCGTGCGCGATCGAAGCAATCGCTTCTGGGCCGTGTGAATTCATCTTAATTCCTCTCAGAAAAACCTGATCGTGTCACTTTTGACTGATCGGAGCCTACCGGGACGTCGGCACTTCGAAAACCTTTAATCATCTAATTTACGATAAAAATCCGTTAGATCCTAAATGTCAGAAATTAGGATCACATTTCGGTAAAGGAATCAACGAAAACCGTACATGGATCCCGGGAAAATCTTAAACTATGGGTCCGTAAGGGGGGAGTTCGTTTCGATAGCTGTTTTCAATCAATTGGGAGTTGTGTTTATGAGTGTTGTGCGCGCCGCATTAGTTCAGACCGACTGGACCGGGGACAAAGAATCGATGATCCTCAAGCACGAAAATTACGCTCGGGAAGCGGCAGCCGCCGGGGTCAAAGTTATTTGCTTCCAGGAACTGTTCTACGGTCCGTATTTCTGCCAAGTGCAAGACGCAGAGTTTTACGCTTATGCGGAAGAAATCCCTGGACCAATAACGGAACGGTTCCAGTCGCTGGCCCGCGAACTCGAAATGGTCATGATCCTTCCCATGTACGAAGACGCGGGCCCAGGTTTCCTGTACAACACCGCCGCGGTCATTGACGCCGACGGAAGTTACCTGGGAAAGTACCGAAAGCAACATATTCCACACGTCAAGGGTTTCTGGGAGAAGTTCTATTTTCGCCCCGGAAATGGTGGATATCCAGTTTTCGACACGGCGGTAGGAAAAATCGGTGTCTATATTTGTTATGACCGACATTTTCCCGAAGGCTGGCGAGCACTTGGGCTCAATGGGGCCCAAATTGTCTTCAACCCTTCGGCAACATCCCGCGGATTATCCGAATATTTGTGGAGCATTGAGCAACCAGCCGCAGCGGTTGCCAATGAGTACTACGTGGGTGCAATCAACCGGGTGGGTATCGAAGACCTCGGAGATGATGACTTCTACGGCCAGTCATATTTTGTCGATCCCGAGGGGAGTTACGTAGGAGAAAAGGGTGATCCCCACAAGCCCGAACTCATCATTCGTGACCTGGATCTGAATCTGATTAACACCGTGCGAACCCGTTGGCAGTTTTATCGCGATCGTCGCCCAGATGCCTACCAAGACCTCACCCGCCCGTAGCGCTCGGAGAAAACATGATTACTTTTATTAAAAATGGTCTCGTTGTCTCACCGCAGGGCGCCATTGCATCTGACGTGGTCATTGACGGCGAAAAGATCGTAGCGGTCCTCGCGCCCGGGGATACCTCGCTGGGACATGAGTTAACCTCGAGTGCCGACGTTGTGATCGACGCCACGGGCAAATACGTGATTCCAGGCGGTGTCGACGCTCATACCCACATGGAATTGCCATTTGGCGGCACCTTCGCCTCCGACACCTTCGAGACCGGCACGCGTGCTGCAGCGTGGGGAGGTACGACCACCATTATCGACTTCGCGGTCCAAAAAACGGGTGAACGAGTGCAGGACTGCCTGGCCGCGTGGCACGAAAAGGCAGGTGGTAACACCCACATCGACTACGCCTTTCACCAGATCTTGGGTGGGGTCAACGACGACTCGCTCAAGGCCATGGACGAACTGATCAAAGAAGGGATCACCAGCTTCAAATTATTTATGGCCTATCCGGGTGTTTTTTACAGTGACGACGGTCAGATTGTGCGGGCCATGCAGGCTGCCGCCAATAACGGCAGCATGATCATGATGCACGCCGAAAACGGAATGGCCATTGATGTCTTGGTGGCCCAGGCCTTGGCCGCGGGCAACACCGATCCGAAGTACCACTCCTTGACCCGCCCGTGGGAGACCGAAGCAGAGGCGACAAATCGGGCGATCATGCTTGCTCGAATCACGGGAGCGCCGCTCTATATCGTGCACATGTCGGCTAAGCAGGCGGTACAAGTCCTACAAGCCGCTAAAAACGACGGCTTGAACGTCTTCGGTGAGACGTGTCCGCAATATCTTTACCTTTCCCTTGAAGAACAACTTTCGCAGCCCGGATTTGAGGGGGCCAAATGGGTTTGTTCAACTCCCCTGCGGTCAAAGGCAGAGGGGCACCAAGAGGAACTCTGGAAATATCTCCGTACGAATGATCTTTCGATTGTCAGCACTGACCACTGTCCCTTTTGTTTTAAGGGGCAAAAGGAATTAGGTTTGGGGAACTTTTCGGCGATCCCCAATGGCATTGGTTCGGTTGAGCATCGTTTGGATTTGCTGTATCAGGGTGTCGTGAACGGGCATATCACACTGCCTCGATGGGTGGAAATCTGCTCAACGACCCCCGCGCGCATGTTTGGCCTCTACCCGCAAAAAGGTGTCATTGCCCCTGGCTCAGACGCCGACATTGTCATTTACAACCCAGCGGGTCGAACGGAGATCGGTTTTCACAAAACTCATCACATGAATATGGATCATTCGGCTTGGGAAGGTTTCAATATTGATGGTCATGTTGACACTGTTCTCTCACGAGGAACGGTGATTGTGGACAACGACACCTACCATGGTTACAAGGGACACGGTAAGTTTCTCAAACGGGGCCTGAGCCAATATTTGATTTAGCCCTTTCCCACCATCCATGAACATGCTCACCACACACCAAGGAGATTTTAATGCGTACTATTCCCCATTGGATTAACGGCCAAGAAGTAGAACCTACTTCGGGAAATTTCGGACCAGTATTCAATCCAGCGACGGGGGAACAGCAGGCACAGGTTGGTCTTGCCAGCCTGGCAGAAATGAATTCGGCGGTAGCAGTCGCTAAAGCAGCTTTTCCAGCTTGGCGCTCGACCTCACTCTCCCGAAAGTCAGAGATTCTATTCCGATTCCGTGAATTGGTGGTAGCCCATCGGGATGAAATTGCCCAGTTGGTCTCCATCGAACACGGCAAAGTTCCCAGCGATGCCGCAGGTGAACTGGCTCGGGGAATTGAGAACATTGAGTTTTCATGTGGGATCCCCACCCACATGAAGGGAGGGTTCAGCGAGCAAGTGTCCGGTGGCATCGATGTGTACTCGATCAAACAGCCGCTCGGAGTTGTTGCCGGGATAACACCTTTTAACTTCCCAGCCATGGTGCCTCTCTGGATGTTTACCAATGCAATCGCAACCGGAAATACTTTTATTCTCAAGCCGAGTGAAAAAGACCCTTCGGTGACCTTGCTCATGGCGCGGTTACTCAAAGAAGCCGGATTACCCGACGGTGTCTTCAACGTGGTCCAAGGGGACAAGGTTGCCGTTGATGCGATTTTGAATCACCCGGATATTGAGGCGGTCAGTTTCGTCGGATCGACCCCCATCGCGAAATACATCTACACGACCGGAACCGCCAACGGCAAGCGCATTCAAGCACTCGGTGGGGCCAAAAACCACATGGTTGTCCTGCCAGATGCCGATATCAACATGGCGGCCGACGCGTGCGTGAGCGCCGGATTCGGCTCAGCCGGTGAACGATGCATGGCGATTTCGGTTGTTGTCGCCGTTGGCAATATTGCCGATCCGCTCATTGAAGCAATTTCAGCACGCCTTCCCGCCCTCAAAGTTGGGCCAGGAACAGACCCGATTAATGAAATGGGACCGCTAATTACCGGTGAGCACCGCGACAAGGTGGCTTCCTTTATTGCCGGAGCTGCAGGTGAAGGCGCCACGGTTGTTGTGGACGGACGCGAAGGATCACTTCCGGAAAAGGGTTATTTCCTTAATCCTTCACTGATTGACCACGTCCAACCAGGCATGAAGGTCTACGACGAAGAAATATTTGGGCCGGTCCTTTCGGTTATTCGCGTTGACACATATGACGAAGCCGTCACGCTGATCAATGAGCATCAATACGGTAATGGAACGGCAATCTTTACCCGCGATGGTGGAGCTGCCCGCCAATTCCAATTTGATATTCAGGTGGGAATGGTCGGCATTAACGTTCCAATTCCTGTCCCGGTCGGCTACTACAGTTTTGGTGGCTGGAAATCATCGCTTTTTGGCGATGCAAATATTTATGGTCCAGCCGGTATTGAGTTTTACACGCGTACCAAGACCGTAACGTCACGTTGGCCTGACCCGTCAACGAGTTCGGTCGACTTGGGATTCCCCCAAACCCGCTAAGCAGGTAATGACACTCTCCACTTACGAAAGGTGAACGTTATGGATATCGGCGTAGTTCTGCAATGCATTCCCCCGGCTGCCCGGGTTGTTGACTTGGCTAGAAAGGCTGAGACATACGGCTTTAAGTACGTATGGACCTTCGACTCACACATATTGTGGGAAGAACCGTACGTCATTTACAGCAAGATTCTCAACGAGACGCGCAACATCACCGTTGGCCCAATGGTGACGAATCCGGCAACTCGGGACATCACGGTGACCGCATCGGTATTTGCCACCCTGAATGAGATGTACGGAAACCGAACCGTGATTGGAATTGGTCGGGGTGACTCCGCTGTCCGGGTGACCAACGGCAAACCCGTCACGGTGGCCGACCTCAGGGAAGCAGTTATTAATCTCAAAGGTTTGGTCAATGGTGAATCCATCGAGTACAACGGTAATGACATCCGTCTTCCGTGGGCTGCGGAAAGTCGAACCCCTGTCTGGGTTGCGGCTTACGGGCCAAAAGTTCTGGCCCTGACCGGTGAAGTCGGTGATGGATTCATCCTTCAACTCGCCGATCCTTCCATCGCTGAATGGACAATTAAGGCGGTCAAGGATGCAGCCAAGGCGGCTGGGCGGGATCCCGATGCGGTGAAAATCTGTGTTGCAGCCCCGGCCTACGTCACCGAAGACATCGCTCATGCCCGTGATCAGCTCCGCTGGTTCGGCGGGATGGTGGGCAATCACGTGGCCGACATTGTCGATCGCTACGGAGAAGGCGGGGGTGCTGTTCCTCAGGCACTTACCGACTACATCAAGGGCCGCAAAGGCTACGACTACAACGATCATGGTCAAGCCGGCAATACTCACACCGACTTCGTTCCCGATGAAATCATCGACCGTTTCTGCATTATTGGGCCTCCGGAGGAACAGATTCGCCGACTTGAGGAACTCAAATCCCTAGGTGTTGATCAGTTCGCGCTGTACCTGCAGCACGACGATAAAGATCACACCATGGCCGAATACGGCGAAAAGATAATTCCTGCCGTGTCTGAGAAGCGACGAGCAAAAGACTGAAAAATGTCCTTAACCCGTGATCGACTCTCAAGGGGAATGGTCTCCTTGCTGTGGGCTCTTGCTGGTATTGCGCTGATCGCAATCATGTGGGAGCTCACAAAGGTCGTTGGAACATTGATTAGTCTTCCCTTCAACGCCTCCGATCAAGCCATGCCGCACATCTGGACCATGATGTCGGCCTTCACCCTCCCGGAAGTGCGAGGTTCGGACACAACGGTGTTTCAAGCAGTGTTGGCAGCAGCAACCTACTCGCTGATGTTGGCCCTCGGCGGGTTCGTGATCGGTGTTTCGGTGGGTCTGCTCTTAGCCGTCATCATGCAACGCTTTTTGTTTTTTGAACGGGGACTCCTACCCTTTGTTATTGCTTCGCAGACCGTTCCACTCATCGCTCTCGCGCCGCTCATCGTTGGAATTGGGAATCAAATTAGCTTTGGGCCCGTTCAGTGGTCAACGACCTACTCTGTCATGTTCATCGCGGCGTATCTTGCCTTCTTTCCGCTCTCCATTGGAGCACTTCGTGGACTGCAAGCCCCCAATGCCACCTCACTTGAGTTGATGCGTTCCTACGCCGCATCGAATAACAATGTCCTGTGGAAATTGCGTTTTCCTTCCAGCATTCCGTATCTCGTACCAGCCCTTAAAGTCTCAGCCGCGGCCTCGGTTGTCGGTACTGTCGTCGCCGAGATTTCCACTGGAGTTCGGGGTGGGATCGGTCGACTGATGGTTGAATACGCGCGTGAAACCACGTCACAACCGGCAAAGGTTTATGTAGCTGTATTCGGTGCCATCGTATTGGGTCTAGCAGTAGCAGCCGCAATTACCGCTGTTGATGTGTTGCTCACTCGGAATCTTCCCAAGAAAGGTCTCGCATGACATCAGGTCCCAACCACGCAGCAAAAACCGGAAGCGCACTTGCGATTTCCAATGTTTCAAAAGTGTTCAACAAAGGCAACTCGAATGAAGTTACGGCACTCTCTGACGTAAACCTTGATGTGCATACGGGTGAATTCATCTCACTGATTGGTCCCTCCGGCTGCGGCAAAAGTACTCTTTTGCGGGTCATCGGTGACCTCACCGGATTTGATTCTGGCAGCGTCCAGGTCTCCGGGAAATCCCCCGCCGATGCCCGGAGAGAGCGGCTGTACGGGATCGCATTTCAACAGGCAGCCCTTTTTGATTGGCGAAGTGTCAGCAAAAATATTGAACTCCCCCTAGAACTAGCAGGATGGGACAAATCTAGGCGCGAGGCGCGTTCAGCCGAACTATTAGACATGGTGCAATTATCCGAATTCGGCACCCACCGGCCATGGGAACTCTCGGGTGGAATGCAGCAACGCGTTGCCATCGCTCGCTCACTCGCCGTGGATCCACCCTTACTCCTGATGGATGAACCTTTTGGCGCACTCGATGAAATGACCCGTGAGCGAATGCAGAATGAGCTCCTTCGGATTCGCCAGGAAACGGGAAAAACCATCGTTTTTGTGACCCATTCAATCCCTGAGGCGGTATACCTTTCTAACCGAGTAGTCGTGATGTCACCTCGACCTGGTCGGATTACCGCAGAAATCAGCGTCGACTTGGGTGAGCGGAACGAGCTAACCCGGGAATCGGACCACTTCTTCCACTCCGTCACGGCGGTCCGTGAAGCCCTGCGACTTCATGACACGTCCGGATCCAATATGTCCGCGCACCGCGGTGACATCTGATGAATTCGAAGCTGAGCTATGTGTGGCCGCCAATTTTGATTGCCGCATTATTTCTCGGCGCTTGGCAGTTGCTCGTCGTGATCCAAGATTTGAAACCTTTTCTGTTACCCGCGCCCAGTCTGATCGCTACAGAGTTTTCCAATGGCGCGATGTTGATGTGGAGCGCAGCATTTTACACGGGCACAACCGCGTTTCTGGGGTTGCTTTTTGGAACCGTTGCCGGATTATTCATGGCGCTTCTCGCGCAACGATTCATCACCGTGGACAAATTGGTGGCACCCCTCGCAGCTGGACTCGCGACCGTACCGATTATCGCTTTAACGCCTATTTTGAACAATATGTTCAACATAACCAGTCGCACCCCACGCGTGCTGGTAACCGCAATCATTGTGTTGTTTCCAATATTTGTAAACGTAACTCGCGGTCTCATGCAGGTCAATCCGGTGCAACTTGAACTCATGCGCTCGCTCAATGCAGCACCTCGAACAACACTTCGAGTCCTTCGTATTCCGAATGCAATTCCATTCTTTTTTACCGGCCTTAAGATTGCCGCACCGCTAGCAGTTATTGCTGCCTTGGTCGCCGAGTATTTCGGTGGTCCGCAGCAAGGCTTAGGGAGTCGAATCGCAAGTGCCGCGGCAAACACCGCCTATGGTCGAGCGTGGGCTTACGTTCTTGCCGCGATCATTATGGGCTTGATCTTCTATTTGACCATCATCGCAATTGAAAAATGGGTGACACCGCGGACAACGAAGACGGTTAAAACAACTTAAATCGCTCATCAATTAAAAATATAAGGAGGAATAGTGAATAGAGGAAAAAACGGGATTCGCTTGGCAGCAGCCGCTGCCACGGGTCTTTTAGTGCTCACTGCATGTAGCAGTGGAACGGACACTGCTACGACCGACGCAGCAACGACCGACGCAGCAACGACGGAAGCAGCGCCAACGGAGGAAGCAGCGGCAGAATGTACGGAGCTCACGCCCGTGACATTGCAACTTCAGTGGTTCGTGCAAGCCCAGTTCGGTGGCTACTACGCCGCCAAGGACTTGGGCTACTACGAAGAGCAGTGCCTCGACGTGACCATCCTTGAGGGTGGTGTGGACATTGTTCCTCAGACGGTCCTCGCCCAGGGTGGCGCAGACTTCGCCATCTCATGGGTACCCAAGGCACTTGCTTCCCGTGAACAAGGCGCTGGGATCGTTGACGTCGCCCAGGTGTACCGGTCCTCCGGAACACTGCAGGTGTCGTGGGCTGATTCCAATATCACCACCGCTGCCGATCTAGCCGGTAAAAAGGTTGGCAACTGGGGATTTGGAAACGAATATGAACTATTTGCCGGAATGACCAAGGCCGGGCTCGACCCAGCCAAGGACGTTGAATTGATTCAGCAGCAGTTTGACATGCAAGCACTACTCAATCGCGAGATTGACGCAGCGCAGGCGATGACCTACAACGAATACGCTCAGGTACTGGAATCGGTAAACCCCGATACCGGTGAGTTGTACCAGCCAAGTGACTTTAATGTCATCAACTGGAATGACGAAGGTACCGCGATGTACCAAGATGCCATTTGGGCATCTGAAGAGCGTCTCGCTGATGCGGCATACCAAGACACCACCCAGCGCTTTGTCACAGCATCACTCAAAGGCTGGATCCAGTGTCGCGACAACGCACAGGAGTGCGCTGACATCATTACGGCGAATGGTTCCAAACTAGGCGCAAGCCACCAACTCTGGATGATGAACGAGGTCAACAAGTTGATCTGGCCTTCACCCATGGGTGTCGGCATGATCGAACCAGAACTGTGGGCACAGACCGTTGACGTTTCCCTCAACACCAAGAACCTTGAAGGGGCAACAATCATCACGGCCGCGCCACCAGAAAGCGCCTACACCAATCAGTATGCAGAGGCTGCGAATGCAGCGCTTACTGCTGAAGGACTCAACACCACCGGAGATGCTTATGCTCCCATTGAAGTAACTCTCAATGAGGGTGGCAATTAGCACTTCGTAAAATAGGGGTGGGGCAGGAGCGATATTTGCTCCTGCCCCACCCGTTTGTCGCATCCCCCGGAACGATCAGCGGCTCAACTGTCTAAATTAGCCATCACGTGCTTGATCCGGGTGTAGTCCTCAAAGCCATACATGGACAAATCCTTGCCGTACCCTGAGTGTTTGAATCCACCGTGCGGCATCTCGGCAACCAGCGGGATATGCGTGTTAATCCACACACAACCAAAATCAAGGCCTTTCGCCATCCGCATCGCGCGACCAAAGTCTTTGGTCCAGACAGATGATGCAAGACCGTAATTCACGCCATTTGCATAGGCCAAGGCCTGGGCTTCATCGTCAAATTTTTGGATGGTAACGACCGGGCCGAAAATCTCATTTTGAATCATTTCATCATCCTGCTGAAGTCCCGCGATTACCGTGGGTGAAATATAGAAACCTCGCTGACCTTGTCGAGCGCCACCGGCCACGACTTTGGCATGTTTAGGTGCGCGCTCAATGAAGCCCAGCACTCGTTCCATGTGGCCCTCATTATTTACCGGAGGGACAAGACCATCGCCGGTTGGTCCGTCGGCAAAAGTCGTTGACAGTGCTGCCGCCTGTTCAGACATGGCTGAAACAAAGTCTTCATAAATTCGGGGAGCAACCAGCATTCGAGTCGCCGCCGTGCAGTCTTGTCCTGCATTGAAAAATCCGGCAACGGCGAGCCATTCGGTGGCGGCAGCTATGTCGGCGTCGTCAAAAACAACGACCGGTGCTTTACCGCCGAGTTCCAGGTGCACGCGCTTTACGTCGAGTGCTGCGGAGGTGGCAACCTGCATTCCCGCTCGAACGGAGCCGGTAATGGACACCATCTGCGGTGTTTTGTGCTCGACCAGTGCCTTACCGGTGGTTCGGTCACCGCACACCACATTGAACACACCGTCAGGGAGTGCACCGGATTGGGCAATTAGTTCTGCCATTTTCAAGGTAGACGCTGGGGTGGTGTCACTGGGCTTAAGAACAACGGTATTTCCCGCAGCGATAGCCGGGAAAAACTTCCAAACAGCCATCATCATCGGGTAATTCCACGGTGTGACTTGGCCAATGACGCCAATGGGCTCTCGGCGTACCATCGAGGTAAACCCGGTCGCGTACTCGCCGGCTGCCTTGCCCTCCAGCACGCGGGCTGCACCCGCAAAAAACCTAATTTGGTCAATCATCGGTGGAATTTCTTCGGTCATGGTGACCGGGATGGGCTTGCCGGTGTTTTCGCTTTCAACCGCGACGAGCTCTTCGGCGTGTTCCTCAAATGTCTGTGCAATCTTGAGCAGGGCTTGCTGACGCTCCGATGGTGTGGAGTTCTTCCACGACAAAAAGGCGTCCGCCGCAACCGCGTAGGCGCGGTCAATGTCAGTTGCATCAGAAATTGGTGCGCTGGCAAAAACTTCACCGGTTGACGGGTTAACCAGTTCACTCGCGACTCCGTTGTGGGTGTCAACGAATTCTCCGCCCACAAAATTTCTTAATACTCGGGTCATATTTTCCTCCAGTTAGGGACTACTTGCACCGTAGCGTAAATTGCCCGTTTTCACTTGATTTTTACAAATATATTTGCGGTTTTCGTCGTTTAAACGCCGAATTAATGCGAAAAGACTTGATTTTTGATGGGATTACGGGCAAGGTGAGCACATGGCTCGAAAATCTGCACCACTTGATGACGCATCCCGCGCCATTATCGAGCAACTTCAGCAAGATGGTCGACGGCCATATGCCACGATCGGTAAGGCTGTGGGTTTATCCGAAGCCGCCGTTCGGCAACGGGTCCAAAAATTACACGACCAAGGGGTCATGCAGATCGTGGCGGTCACCGATCCGGTTCAAGTCGGTTTTCTGCGTTCGGCAATGATCGCAATAAAAGTTCACGGTGATGTGGAGGCGGTATCCAGACACATTGAACAACTACCAGAGATTTCCTATCTCGTTGTCGTAACCGGGAAGTACGACCTTTTGGCCGAATGCGTGGCCGAGGACGACGAGCATCTTCTCAAGGTTACAAATTCAGAGATCAGAAATATCCCTGGCGTTGTCTCAACGGAAACATTCGTTTATCTCGGCCTTCGCAAACAAACCTACAATTGGGGAACCAAATGACAACCACACCGCAAAACGTCACCGACTCTGGATCGAATCAACTCGCTGACAAAGCTCGTGATCATCTCTGGATGCATTTCACTCGGCACTCGACCTATTACGACGGCGGTCACGTCCCGATCATCACTAAAGGTCAAGGCGCCTATATTTGGGATGATCAGGGAAATAAATATTTTGATGGACTCTCGGGACTATTCGTTGTGCAAGCCGGGCACGGGCGTCGAGAACTGGCCCAGGCTGCCGCAAAGCAAGCCGAAGAACTTGCGTTTTTCCCGATTTGGTCCTACGCCCACCCCAATGCAATTCTGCTCGCTGAGCGTCTAGCCCACTTAGCGCCGGGTGATTTAAACCGGGTGTTCTTCACGTCCGGCGGTGGTGAAGCCGTTGAAAGCGCTTGGAAACTTGCCAAGCAATATTTCAAGTTGACCGGAAAACCCACCAAAACCAAGGTAATCAGTCGCGCGGTCGCCTACCACGGTACGCCGCAAGGAGCATTGAGCATTACCGGCATTCCCGACGCCAAGATCCCATTTGAACCGCTCGTTCCCGGTGGGGTGAAGGTACCGAACACAAACTTTTACCGCGCCCCCGAGGAGTATCGAGGGGATGAAAAAGCATTCGGGTTGTGGGCCGCCAATCGCATCGCCGAAGCAATTGAGTTTGAAGGCGCCGACAGCGTTGCCGCCGTTTTTGTTGAGCCGGTTCAAAACTCGGGTGGCTGCTTCCCGCCTCCCCCCGGTTATCTGGAACGCGTTCGCGAAATCTGCGATGAATACGACGTGCTTATGGTCGCCGACGAGACTATTACCGCTTTCGGTCGGATCGGCGACTATTTCGCGATGAACCGGTTCGGCGTCACGCCCGACATCATTACGTGTGCCAAAGGATTGACATCGGGTTACTCACCGCTGGGAGCAATGATTGCCAGCGACCGGCTCTTTGAACCGTTTCGGCACGGCACGACCTCATTCCTGCACGGTTACACCTGGGGTGGTCATCCCGTTTCGGCAGCCGTTGCCATGGAAAACCTTGATATTTTTGAGCGCGAAGGCCTGAACCAAAATGTGCTCGAAAATGAAGGGAACTTTCGTCGCACCTTGGAGAAACTGAGCGACATCCCGATCGTCGGCGATGTCCGCGGCGCCGGCTACTTTTATGGGATTGAACTGGTTAAGGACAAGAAAACCCGCGAGACGTTCAACTCCGACGAGTGCGAGCGACTCTTGCGCGGATTCCTGTCGAAGGCACTCTTTGCCAATGGTCTGTACTGCCGCGCCGACGACCGTGGCGACCCGGTAATCCAGCTCGCTCCCCCGCTCACCATCGGACAGAAAGAGTTCGACGAGATTGAGGGCATCCTGCGAACCGTGCTGACCCAAGCCCTCGAAGTTTTGTAGGAGTAAGCACGTGGCGAATAGCGCGAAGAGTTCGCGGACCACGGTTAAACGTCTACCGCAAAAAGCTCGGACAGATGTTGAAACACTGTACGCGGTTCTTGATTCCGGTCTACTCGCACACGTCGGTGTCGTGGATCACGGGCAACCCATTGTTATCCCCGTGGGTTACGCCCGTGATCGTGACACGTTACTTATTCACGGCTCGTCGGCTTCCCGATTGTTCAAACTCTTGGATTCGGGTGTACCGGCATGTATCACGGTGACTTTGCTCGACGGGCTCGTCTTAGCGCGGAGCTTATTCGAGTCGAGTATGAATTACCGTTGCGTCATGGTGTTCGGTAACGCCACCCGGCTGCACGGTCAAGCAGAAGTAGACGCATTGCACGTCATCACCGAGCATTTAATGCCCGGTCGTTGGGAAGATGCTCGACAACCCAACGCCAAAGAACTGAAGGCGACCATGACTTTTTCTCTGCCGCTTGATGAATACTCCATCAAGGTGAGTGAGGGGCCACCCGAGGACCTCGATGAAGACTTAGAGAGTGAAGCCGGCAAAGCAATCTGGGCCGGACACATTCCCGTCATTGAAAGATTGGGCACCCCTATTCCCGACCTATATGTCCCACTCGAGACTCCCCTTCCCGCGTATCTCGCGACATGGGCCCGCTAAGACCATGAACACCAGCCTGTGGTGCGAGCAAGCATCCACCCCGCAACCACTTTTCACCGGACGACTTGAATCTGATCTCACCGTTGATCTTGTGATCGTTGGTGGCGGTTTCACCGGGCTGTGGACCGCGTACTACGCGAATCAACTCGATCCCAGTTTGAGCATTGCCATTATCGAATCCGAGTTTGTTGGCTTTGGGGCGAGTGGCCGAAATGGTGGCTGGGTGTCTGCCCTTTTCCCCGCCCACTTCACCGCCCTTGCTCGGGCGTCTTCACGGGAAGCTGCTCGCCGGATGCATCAGGCGATGGTTCGAAACATCAGTGACATCGGCCAGGTGGCCCACACGCATGGCTGGCACATTGATTGGGCGCACAGTGGCACCGTTGTTGCTGCCCGAAATAATGTCCAGAATGAACGGGCTCTGGCAGATGTTCAAGAATTTTCGGACTGGGGCTTTGCCAACGATTTGGTGTACCTCAATGCCAGTGACACACGGGATCGACTCAACGCAACCGATATTGTTGGGGGGAGCTTCACCCCCCATTGTGCCGCGATTAATCCATATAAATTGGTGCAAGAACTTGCTAACTTTTTGGATGCACGTGGCATCTCGATTTTTTCCGGGACACCGGCTCTGCGCATTGATCCTGGAATGGTGGTCACCCCACGTGCAAACGTTCGGGCGAAGAATGTTATTCGAGCGACCGAGGGCTACACCAAAACATTGCACGCTGAGAAACGTTCGGTGGCGCCCGTATATTCGTTGATGGTGGCAACAGAACAACTCCCTGAAAGCACTTGGGATGCCATCGGGCTTCGTGAACGTGAAACTTTTTCGGACTACCGCAACTTGATTATTTATGGTCAACGGACCGCGGACAATCGGATCGCTTTCGGTGGTCGTGGCGCGCCCTATCATTTTAATTCAAAAATTTCACCGCTCCAAGATCTCAATCCGGGGGTCCACACCGAACTTCGCAACACCCTCACCCAGATGTTTCCGATTCTGCAGGGAGTTCACTACACCCATGCTTGGGGTGGTCCACTCGGTATCGCCCGCGATTGGTGGGCAAGCTGCAACTACGACCCGCACACCGGGCTTGGTTCAAGTGGAGGATACGTGGGTGATGGAGTGGGTACCGCCCATCTGGGTGGAAAGACGCTCGCGCATCTGATTACCCGAACCGAATCAGAACTCACCACCTTGCCGTGGGTGAACCACAACTCGCGTAAATGGGAACCCGAACCACTCCGGTGGATCGGTGCCAACCTCGGACTTCAGGTGATGCAGCGGGCCGACACCCACGAACAAAATACCGGGAAAGCCTCACGCGGTGCTATTTACATGAATCGACTGTTGGGCCATTAATGATCGTGGGCGATGTCGCAGCAACCACACCCGTGCGGGCAATAATTACGTCAGCGCAATGCGGCATCAGTTTTGGAAAAGCGCCCTGAAATCGCAGCCCTAAATTGGATACAATCCAAAGCATTGGATACATTTATGGTAGGCTTCCCTGATGCGTACCGGACCCCTCGAATTATTTGCCCTCAACCATCACTCAAGTGAAGAGGATCGGGCGATCGCAGCCGTTGTTAAAGACTATGTCGACACCAATATCAAGCCCTATGTTGCCGATTGGTTCGAGGAGGGCAACATCCCGGCTAGGGAACTCGCCCGCGACTTTGGTTCCCTCGGAGTTCTCGGCATGCACCTTGAGGGCTATGGGTGCGCCGGTACCAGCGCCACCGCTTACGGCCTCGCCGTCTTAGAACTCGAAGCAGGCGACTCGGGAATTCGCTCCCTGGTCAGTGTTCAAGGCTCCCTCGCCATGTTTGCCATTCATGAGTTTGGCACCGAAGAACAAAAAGTGGCTTGGCTCCCCGGGATGGCGACGGGTGAAATTGTTGGATGCTTCGGACTCACCGAAGCCGACTTTGGGTCAAACCCGCAAGGAATGCTCACCCACGCTAAGCGGGACGGTGAGGACTGGATTCTCAACGGTTCAAAAATGTGGATCACTAACGGTAGCGTTGCCGATGTAGCCATTGTGTGGGCCCAAACCGACGACGGAATTCATGGTTTCATTGTTCCCACGAAAACTCCCGGGTTTGTTGCCAACACGATTCATAAAAAGATGTCACTCCGCGCATCGGTGACGAGTGAACTGGTATTCACCGACGTCCGGCTTCCCGCAGACTCAATACTCCCTGGCGTTAAGGGTCTGCGCGGACCGCTGAGTTGCCTCAACGAAGCCCGGTTCGGAATAGCTTTCGGCGCTTTGGGTGCTGCGAGAGACTGTCTGGAAACGGCGATCGACTACTCCGTCAATCGGGTTCAATTTGACCGACCGATTGCGGGTTACCAGCTCACCCAAAAAAAATTAGCCGACATGACCCTGGAACTCGGTAAAGGCATGCTGTTGGCTTTGCACCTGAGCCACCTCAAAGACACTGTCGGAGTGACACCGGAACAGATTTCATTGGGCAAGCTCAACAACGCTCGTGAAGCACTCACAATTGCGCGGGAGTGTCGAAGTATTCTGGGTGGAAACGGAATCACCCTTGAGTATCCGATTATTCGACACATGAACAATCTGGAGTCCGTCTTCACCTACGAGGGAACAAACGAAATGCACACCTTGGTTATTGGAAATGCACTCACCGGTCTAGCAGCATTTAAATAACACCCATGCCAGGTGCACTTGATGGAATAGTTGTCGCTGACTTTTCGCGGGTTCTCGCGGGACCCTATGCCAGCATGCTTCTCGGCGATTTTGGCGCCACCGTCATAAAAGTTGAGCAGCCCGGTCACGGCGACGACACTCGCACCTGGGGCCCCCCTTTCACCCCCGACGGTAAATCGACCTATTTCGAGTCGGTAAACCGTAATAAACGCTCGATTGCCTTAGACCTTAAGGACTCCAAGGATCTCGGTCGGGCGCATAAGTTAGCGGCCCAAGCCGATGTTGTCATCGAGAATTTCCGGGTAGGTTCCTTAACCAAATTCAATTTGGATTATCTGAGTGTGATGTCCACCAACCCGAAAGTCGTCTATTGCTCGATTAGCGGATTTGGCAGTAAGGAGGGTAAGGACTTGCCCGGGTACGACCTGTTGATTCAAGCTATGGGTGGACTCATGAGCATCACCGGGATTGATCAGCCCACCAAGGTGGGTGTGGCGCTGGTTGATGTGTTAGCCGGCTTACACGCGAGCAACGCGATCATGGCCGCACTGATTGAACGAGGGGAATCAGGAAGCGGCCAACAATTGGAAATTAATTTACTCTCCGTATTACTGTCATCCATGGTCAACCAGAGCAGTGCTTATGTTCTGGGCGGGATAACTCCAGGCCTTCTGGGCAACGCCCACCCCAGCATCGCACCCTATGAAGTCTTTGAGTGCTCGGACCGATCAATTGTGATTGCTGTGGGCAATGACACCCAATTCGCTCAACTGTGTTCAGCCTTAGACATTCCCGATATCGCAGCCGACCCCAGATACGCAACAAATGCGGATCGAGTCGCCAGCCGGACACTCCTGCGCATCGAATTAAACCGGGCCCTCGGTTCGGCTACCGCAGACCATTGGTATCACGAACTGAACCAGCGAGGGGTACCCTGCGGGCCGATCAACTCAATTCCACAAGCATTTGAATTAGCCGAACGACTTGGCCTTGAACCCGTACATGAAACCATGATCGCTAACCCGGTTACCTTGCGCCGGACCCCCGTCACATATCGCTTGCTCCCCCCAGAGCTGGGTGCATCAACCGATGACGTTGTGGCGCAGTTTGGGTTGGACGACTAACGCGTATCAACTAGCCCGCGTTCTTTTGAGCGTCCTTTTTATTTGACAGTGATCGTTTGGCGGCACTGGCAAAAACTCGAACCACCACTCCAATAAAGACGAGGTTGAGAACCATCTGCGCCATGGCTACCCCACGTGCTTGAACCGTGTTGGGTGCGATATCTCCGAAACCGACGGTCGCCAAGACGGTGAGCGCAAAATACATCGCACTAAACGGCGTCAGCACCTCGGTGAAAGCAGCGGGATCTGCCAGCGAAATCCCTACATAAATATTTGCAAAAATTGCCAAGAGTAAAATCCCAGTGGAGAGCATGGCTTCGGCTGCTCGAATGTTTGGAAATTGTGATTTTCGCACTGCCTGCAACTGTCTCAAGAAAAAAAAGATGTACATTGCCGTCACAATGAGCAGGCCCGTAATAACACCAAACGCCCGCACATTTGGATCATCGGGCAACCAGCTCAGCAAAAAAACAACCACGACGATTAACAGAACCGTTCGAGCGACCACGCCGGTGAGTTCTCGCACCAGTTCCTTCCTGTTCGACGCCACCCGTGCCGAGATCTGCGAGTCAAAAGTCATGGCATCTGTACTACCCTTCTAGTCCAATGCGGCTAATTGTCCACATGCCCCGTCAATTTCACTGCCCCGAGTGTCCCGCACCGTGACCTGAATCCCGGCATCTTTAAGAATCCTAACGAAGGCGCGTTCATCTTCGGGGCGCGACGCTGTCCATTTCGATCCTGGTGTTGGGTTAAGCGGGATCAGGTTGACGTGCACCAACTTGCCTTTCAATCGATCGGCGAGTAACTTGGCGCGCCCTCGCTGATCGTTGATGTCTTTGATTAACGCGTACTCGATACTGACCCGGCGTTTGGTGACATCGGCGTATTCCCAGGCGGCGTCAAGAACTTCTTCGACGGACCAACGCGTATTGATCGGCACGAGCGTGTCCCGCAATTCGTTATCGGGTGCATGGAGTGACACGGCTAAGGTCAGAGGCAGCCCTTCGGTTGCCAGTTGCCGGATTCGAGGAACCACTCCTACCGTTGACATGGTCACCCCGCGCGCACTCACGCCCAACCCGGCCGGGCTGGGGTCAACAATTCGATGAACGGCCCCCATGACCGCGTTGTAGTTGGCCATGGGTTCACCCATGCCCATGAACACAATATTGGAAACTCGACCCGGTCCGCCAGCAATCTCATTTCGCGCCATCGACTGGGCGCCGGCGAGTACCTGACCGAATATTTCTGCGGTCGAAAGATTACGAGTCAAGCCAGCCTGACCCGTTGCGCAGAAGGGACAATTCATCCCACAACCAGCCTGCGAGGAAATGCAAATAGTCACCCGCGACGGGTATCGCATCAGAACACTCTCAACTAATGACTTGTCATGCAGTCGCCACAGGGTTTTAACGGTTTCACCGTTATCGCACTCAATTGAGCGCACCGGCTCAAGGAGATTGGGAAAAAGTTCACCCTGAATGCGTGGCTTCTCCGATTCCGGAACGTCACTCCAACCCGCAATATCGGTTTCCAAATGTTCAAAGACATGCCGTGAAATCTGGTCGGCGCGAAACCCGGGCAGGCCCATGGCCGTGATTGCTTCTTTGCGTTCGGAGACACTCAAGTCAAGGAAATGCTTGGGAGGCTTCCCTTTTTTTGGGGACTCGAAAATCAATTCACCTGGTTTTGGCACTAGACACCCGATCCTAGAAATACGCTAAAGATAACCCACGACACAAATGCGTTCGGGATGAGTGAATCCAGCCGGTCCATGATTCCACCGTGACCAGGGACAATCGTCCCCATGTCCTTCACCCCGAGATCGCGTTTGATCGCGCTTTCAATAAAGTCCCCCCCGGTAGCACCGAGTGTCATGACGAGTCCCGCGATCAGGCCTTGCCACCATGGGGCATCGAAAATAACGATAAATGCAATAATTCCCACGATCGACTGCAGTGCAACCGAACCTATCAATCCCTCCCACGATTTCTTTGGACTGATCGCAGGGGCGATTGGGTGTTTCCCGAAGAAGACCCCGACGGCGTAACCACCAATGTCGTTGGAGACGGTCAGCAGTACAAAGACAAGAACTCGCTCAGGGCCGTTATCCGCAGCCAGCGTCAACATTAAAAAGGCCGCCATAAACGGTAGGTAGACAACCAACATCATGGACACGCTGATATCAGCAACGAAACCTTCAAAGCCTCGTCGAAGACGCCAGATCATGACGGCGAGCAAGGAAATTCCAGCAACGGCTAATTGGGCCTCAAAACCCCAGATGTAGGCGACACTCGGAATTGCCACCGTTGCTAGATAAACCGGAGTGCGGGCAACATGGACGCCCTGCGAACGCAGGACGGATACGAATTCATGTACCGCAACCAATAGTGCAGCGATGGCAAGAACGCCAAATAACCATTTAATGGTGAACAGTGACACAATCACCAAAATGGCAAGGACGACCGCTGACGCAATGGCGGCGGGAAGGTTGCGGCCCGCCTTGGCTCTGTTCTTATCACCCATGGATTAGACCTCGAGCAGTTCTGCTTCTTTGTTCTTCAGTATTTCATCAATGTGCTCGGTGTGTTTATGGGTAACGTCATCGAGGCTTTTTTCGGCGCGACGGATGTCATCTTCACCTGCAGTGCCATCCTTTTGCATCGATTCCAGCGTATCTTTCGCATTTCGGCGGATATTGCGGATTGAGATCTTTGCGTCTTCACCCTTGGTGCGAGCCAATTTGATGTATTCCTTTCTGCGCTCCTCTGTCAACAGCGGAAGGACCACTCGAATCACGTTTCCATCAGTTGATGGATTAACTCCGAGGTCACTGTCACGTAGCGCCTTTTCAATTCCGGCAGCGGCACCCTTGTCGTAGGGGGTGATCAGGATCATGCGGGCTTCAGGAGTGAGAAAGGACGCCAGTTGATTCAATGGCGTCAACGTCCCGTAGTAATCAACAAAAATTTTGCTGAACATGGCGGGGGTGGCTCGCCCAGTTCGAATCGTGCTGAAATCTTCCCGGGCCACGGAAATCGCTTTGTCCATTTTTTCAGTGGCTTCCAGCAACACGACGTCGATATCTTCGCTCATTTCGAATCCCTTCCCAAGTGCACAGACTCAGTTGCTAATAAGTGTTCCGATTGCCTCACCGCGTACGGCACGGGCAATATTTCCTTCATGTAATAAATTAAAAACTACGATCGGCAGGTCATTGTCTTGACACAGACTAATCGCAGTGGCGTCGGCCACCTTTAATCCCTGCGCCAGAACCTGAGCCGGTGTCAACTGGTCGAACTTGACGGCTTGCGGATTGGTTCGAGGATCACTGTCATAAACACCGTCAACACCTTTGGCCATGAGCACAACTTCGGCGCCGATTTCCAGTGCTCGTTGCGCCGCCGTGGTGTCGGTGGAAAAATAAGGCTGACCAAGTCCGGCACCAAAAATTACCAGCCGTCCTTTCTCCAGATGCCGGATCGCTCGACGCGGCACATATGGCTCGGCCACCTGTCCCATGGTGATTGCCGTTTGGACCCTCGTATCAATTCCGGCTTTTTCGCAGAAGTCTTGGAGCGCCAGACAATTCATAACGGTACCGAGCATGCCCATGTAGTCGGCTCGAGCACGTTCCATCCCACGTTCGGAGAGCTCAGCGCCACGGAAGTAGTTACCCCCACCGATCACCACGGCAACCTCAACACCGGAGGCGACAACAGCCTCAATTTGGCGGGCGATTGAACCCACCACGTCGGGGTCAACACCGAGGGAACCCTGCCCGGCGAATGCCTCGCCACTGAGTTTAAGGAGCACCCGTTTCCAGCCGCCCTCGGGCGCTGTCGGCCACAGGTCAATCGTGCCTTCAAGGGTTGATTGAATCGACGCCGAAGGCTCTTTCACGCTGCGTCTCCTTTATTTCCGATGGGTCTGCTACTGGCCTGGCTCAAATCGGGCGAAGCTGGTAACGGTCGTTCCTGCATCAGCGAGAACCTGGGCTACCGTCTTTTTATTGTCGGTCACACTTGGCTGCTCTAATAGAACAACATCTTTGTAGTAGGAATTAACCCGACCCTCAACGATTTTTGGCATCGCCGCTTCGGGCTTACCCTCTTCTTTTGCCGCCTCTGAAGCGATCCGACGCTCGTTTTCCACCGTCTCTGCCGGAACATCTTCGCGATGCAGGTACAGAGGTCGCATGGCTGCGATCTGCATTGCGACACCACGAGCGGCGGCTTCATCGCCTTGATAGGAAACAAGTACCCCGACCTGCGGGGGTAGGTCGGAGGCGCGTTTATGCAAATAGAGTGCGATGGGTGTTTCCAGAACGCTCACACGTCCAAGCTCTACCTTTTCACCAATAACACCTGCCAGATTGTTGATTGCACTCTCCGCGGTGCCCCCACCGGCTAATTCCACGGCCAAAAGACCTTGGGCATCTGCAACCTGACTGGCGTTGGCCGCTGCAGCTAGTTGATCTGCAAGAGTCAAGAAGTCAGCACTTTTTGCCACAAAGTCGGTCTCGCACAATAACTCAATGAGTGCATTACCTTCCGAGGCGACGATTCCGTTTGATGTGGTGCGTTCAGCCCCACGCTTGGCAGCCTTTGCCGCACCGGAAATTCGCAATGCTTCGATCGCCTTATCAAAATCTCCGTCAGAGTCAACGAGTGCTTTCTTGCATTCCATCATTCCTGCGGAAGTTGCTTCGCGCAAACGCTTGACCTCGGCAGCGCTAATACTTGACATGTTCTTGGGTGTCCTTTTCTTGATACATTTGTGAACGGTGTCGTAGACTCGGCAAATTTAGTTTTCGGTGGGTGGTGTGACCGTCTCGGGCGCATCAGCCGCGTCAACCGCTTCATCCGCTACCGCGAGTTCCACGACGGCAACCACTTCAGGTACTACAACGGGCTCTGAGCCGGCGAGTAATTCGCGTTCCCATTCGGCCAAAGGCTCAACAACTTCGGCGCTGGCTCCACCGGCACGAATCATCAGTCCTTCGGCAACCGCATCAGCGATGACCCGGGTGAGAAGTGCTACCGCGCGGATTGCGTCGTCATTTCCCGGGATCGGGTAATCCACGACGTCAGGATCGCAATTGGTGTCCAGCATCGCGATGACGGGGATTTTCAATTTGTGGGCCTCGCCCACAGCGATGTGCTCCTTGTTAGTGTCCACAATCCACACGGCGCTGGGGATTTTCACCATGTCGCGGATGCCGCCGAGGACATTTTCCAACTTGACTTTTTCACGGCGAAGAACGAGAAGTTCTTTTTTGGTGAGGTTCGATCCGGCCACGTCGTCAAAGTCAATGACTTCAAGTTCCTTCAGACGCTGAAGACGCATGTGCACCGTCTGGAAGTTAGTGAGCATGCCACCGAGCCAACGGTGGTTGACGTAGGGCATTCCCACGCGGGTGGCCTGGTCGGCAATTGCTTCCTGGGCCTGTTTTTTGGTCCCGATGAACATGATGCTGCCGCCGTGGGCAACTGTCTGCTTGACGTATTCGTAGGCGTTGTCAATGTAAGACAGCGACTGCTGCAGATCAATAATGTAAATGCCATTGCGCTCGGTAAAAATGAAGCGCTTCATTTTGGGGTTCCATCGGCGGGTCTGGTGCCCGAAATGGACGCCGCTATCGAGTAGCTGGCGCATTGTGACCGTTGCCATGGTGGTTCTCCTTGCAGGCGCTATGCGCCCCTAATGCGGCTTTCGCCGCTTACGGTTTATCGGAGTTACTGATGTAACTCCCCTGGTGACTTCACCCTTGCACCCACAGCGGACTGTGGACCGTTCAAGGCGCGGCCGGACTACCGGATTAAGTCACGCGAATTTGCAGTAAGAATTGTTCATTAATGCTGCCCCCCGAGTGTACGGGCATCCACAGATGATCCATCCAGTGCCCTACGAGTCACAATCCCAACCGGACTCTGGTGAATAGCCCCGGTTCTGGGTCAGGCTCACTACATGAAAATCCCCTCATTGGCCGTCCTGATCGCGGTGTTGTGCGTCATCCCACTCCTGGCCACCGCTCCACGCCTCGCCGCATCGGACCCGACCGACCGGGGCTCGACCGCCTGGGCACTGCCATTGCCTGGAGTGCCGGCGGGGGCAATCATTTCCGAGTTCACCCCGCCCACGTCGCCATTTGGGTCGGGGCACCGTGGGGTTGATTTTCCGGCCGTCCAGGGTCAGCGGGTGGTGGCTGTCGGTTCTGGGATTGTTTCATTTGCCGGATCAATCGCCGGGAAACCGGTCATTTCGATTGAGCTCTCCCACGTGTTTGGTGCCGCGGGCACTCGAGTTAGGAGTACCTATGAACCGGTGGCTTCACTGGTGAGCACCGGGGATTTCGTCACGAAAGGAAGGGTCATTGGCTACATTGACTTTGCTGGCGGCAACGGTGGTCATTGTCTTGGGATCTGTCTGCACTTCGGACTGAAAGTCGTCAACGAACCAGCGGTTCGCTACCTCAACCCGCGGACTCTGTGGCGTTCGGTTGCATCCCTTCATCCGACATCGGTTGGGTATCCGAACCTGAGCGCGGGTGGGCACGCTCGAAAGTCTTTCGCAGTCTTTCAACGCTGACGTGGGTGTAACGCTGGGTCGTTGCCATCGACGAATGTCCCAGGAGTTCTTGCACCACCCGCAGATCTGCACCACCCTCCAGGACATGAGTTGCCGCCGTGTGGCGCAATGCATGGGGTGAAAGCGCGTGACCGGTCAGCGCACTCGTTGATTGATTCACAACGGTGCGAACGACCCTTTGATCAATACGGGCACCGCGTGTGCCAACGAAGAGCGACTGCGTGCCGCGAGCAAGTTGTCCGCGAAATACCAGCCATCGGTCCACGGCCTTCTGGGCGGGAACGCCATAGGGCACCATTCTTTCTTTATTCCCTTTGCCAAGAACTCGAAGGACCCTGCGTTTCGGATCCAGGTCACCACAATCGGCGCCGCATAACTCTGCGACCCGAATACCGGTTGCGTACAGCAATTCCAACATCGCTTGATTCCTGACCGCGATCGCGTTCGCGACGTCAATCTCCCGATCCAGCAATTCGGTCGTCTGGGCCTGTGTCAAAATCACGGGCAGGGTTGTGGGAACCGAAGGACTTGCCAAGCGCAGTGCGGGATCAACGCCGATAATTCCCCGTTGCAAAGCCCATGAGGTAAACGCCCGGGCGGCTGCCGCTTTGCGCGCAATCGTGGCTCGCGCACATCCGTTCCGGTGCAGGTCCGCCAGCCAAGCACGAAGGTCAACCAAGGCCAGTTGCCGAACCGATGTGAGATCTGGCATCGAATCAAAGAGTTGCGTCAAGTCATTTCGATACGCGCGCACCGTGTTGACGCTGCGGCCTCGGGCACCACTCAGGTAAGCAAGAAATGCCTCAACTTCGGCATCGCGCTCACTCACCACCCGGTCCATAGCCAATGATGATCAAAAACTATTGTCAATACGGGTAACGGCTCGCGGTTAATCCAAGGAATTATGCAATGTTTTCTCAATCCGCATGAAACCAATAAGGCAGCCATTCGCGCGGAAGCCTTCGGCGGGTGGGTGCAACACATGACTGGCGCGGCGCGCGATACGGCGTTGAACTTACCCGGACATCCTCACTCCGAACGTTGAACGGCTAGGAGGACTTGCGCCACAGGCCTTCGTTGTTGGTCACGAATCCGGTGAGATCCAATTCACTGAGTCGAGCAAGAAGATCCAATCGGGATCGGCCGGTCTTGTGACACAGGATGTCAACACCGTGCCCACCACGCTTTGGCAGTAACTCCCAAATTTCATAATCGGACCCGCTGAGTTCACGCCAATCGGGGCCCTGGTCGCTGGGTCGACCACCTGCAGTGTCGTCTCCGGCTGGTTTTCTCCGGGGATTGAAACCACTCACGAGTTCTTGTAGATCAGCGCTACTGGTGACGACGTGTACATCTGTATGTTTGAGAAGGGTATTTACGCCAAGTGAAGTCGGAGAATGAATCGACCCCGGGACCCCAGCAACAATTCGATTCATGTTCAACGCCTCCCGTGCTGTTGAACTCGTCCCACTTCTATCCGTGGCTTCGATGACACAGGTTGCTTTGGTGAGCCCGGCAAGGATTCGATTGCGAGCGAGAAAGCGCCTTTTGAGTGCGGGCTCACGCGGCGGCGACTCACTCACGATTGCACCATTATCAATAATTTGCGCGAACAGATGCTCGTGGCTTGATGGATATCGAGCATGAACACCGCTCGCGAGAACCGACACTGTTGGTGCGCCAACGGAGAGTGCGCCTCGGTGCGCTTGCGAATCAATTCCAATGGCGCCACCGGAGAAGACACTTGTTCCCCACGTTCCAAGGTCGGCCGCCCATTGATGTGCAATACCAGCCCCATAAGGCGTACATGCCCGCGTTCCAACGATTGTGACCGACGACAGCGCGATCACGCGAAAGTCGATGGAGCCGATTGACCACAAGGCCCAGGGCTGGAAGATCCCGAGTGCGTGCAATTGGGTTGGCCAACCTTCTTGATCACGGACCAGGATGCGCGCCCCGATTTTCTGGGAATATTCCAACTCGGCTTCCAGATTCAACGCCTCGAGTTTATGAGCGAACGCCACGTGGTCACGCTGAGGGAATCCTTTTTTCAGTAACATGTCTAAGACTTCTTGGGGTGAAATACCCGATGCGAGCCTTTTGTTGATTGCCTCGTCTGCTGGCTCACATAGATGGGCAAGGGCTATGAATGCATCCGACTCGGACGTGAATTGCATCAGGATGCCATCGCCGTCTCGGAATTGCGCAGATACAACGCCAGCGCGACATCCTCTCGTTTTGGTCGCCGGTGACCGGCTAGATCTGCCAGACTCCACGCAATACGAAGTGCCCGGTGACTCCCCCTCAATCCACCTGAATATCCCACATAAGAATTCAGTAGGTCGATTCCGCCAGGGTCAGGATGGAAATTCACTCGCAGCGATGCCGGTGATATTTCCGAATTCGTGGTCCATGGAAAATCAGCGAATCTCTGGTGCGAGAGTTGACGTGCCGCGATAACGCGCTCACGCACAATGGCACTGGACTCACCCGCGCTCGTGCCGCGGATATTGGGGATCAGGATGTTAATGTCTATGCGATCACGCAAAGGGCCTGACACGTGCGTTGTATATTTGCGGAGAGCCACCGATGTACATTCACACACCCTCGGGGAATCCGTCAATGCATTTCCGCATGGGCAAGGATTCGCTGCCAAAATTAGTTGAAATCTGGCGGGAAGTAGACCGGTCCACGAGGATCGACTTAATGCAATGTGCCCAGACTCAAGGGGCTGACGCAAGGCTTCGAGCGCATTGCGTGAGAACTCGGGTGCTTCATCAAGAAAAAGCACCCCGTGGTGCGCGCGCGTCAACGCTCCCGGTGTGACACGTTGACCGTGAACACTGCCCACGAGGGCTGCCATGGTGGCCGAATGATGTGGTGCTTCAAACGGTGGACGGGTAACAGGACTGTGACAGGTAAGGGTGCTGGCAACCGCGTGGATCGCCGTTGCCTGCAACGTTTCATTCTCCGATAAGGGTGGCAAAATTCCGGAGATGCGATGAGCCAGCAATGTTTTTCCTACGCCCGGTGAACCGATCATGGATAGGTTGTGTCGACCCACAGCTGCAACCTCAAGTGCCCAGCGCGCTTCCTCTTGGCCCATGACATCCGAGAGATCTACGAACTCTGTGTGATCTGGTTCAGTCGATGGACCGAGTTCAAGTGGTTCACCCTCACCACGTAGATAGGCCATTACATGATTGAGGTCAGAACATGCAACCGCGCAAGCGGTAGGGACGATCCGACATTGGGCAAGATTTCCGAGGGCAACTATCACCGAACGGATTCCGCCTTGAGCTGCCGCAATGACACAGGGCAAGGCTCCCGGAACACCGCGCAGTGAGCCATCAAGACCTAATTCCGCAACAAATACCGTATTGGCAATGTGTTCAATCGCAATTTGTCCGGTGGCACCCAAAATGCCCATCGCGATGGCAAGGTCAAGTCCTGCCCCATGTTTACGCAACTCTGCCGGCGATAGGCTGATGGTCACCCGGCCCTTTGGCCAACTCAATCCTGAATTCACAATCGCTGTTTTGGCTCGATGTTTTGATTCGATTACCGAGGCATCCGGTAAACCGACCAGCCCAACGGTGGGGAGCCCACGCGAATGATCCACTTCCACCCTTACCAGGTGACCGGAAACCCCGGAAACAACCGCGCCCAAAGATCGGGCCAAAGCCATGTCAGACTCCCCGAATATGAGTAATTGTTGGTGGCCCCACAACGGGTGCAAGAATTCCCACGACGTCAAAGCGAATATGTCGAGGATTCACAGATTTGGAATCAAGCCAACGAAGTGCGAGTCCACGCATCCGTCGTACTTTCCGGGGAGTAACCGACTCAATCGGCTCGCCAAAATCGAGGGTTCGGCGTGTTTTGACTTCACAAATAACGAGCTCATCTTTTTCCCGGGCAATCACATCAATCTCACCAAGATCACAGCGCCAATTGCGTTCCAGAATGACCATTCCGTTTTTCGACAAATACCGCGCCGCCAGCTCTTCACCGTACTTGCCAAGAGCATCTTTTGATTTCATGGGCTAACCCTCACCAAGTTAGGCGACTAACGGAAGCCTTAGATTCGTATCTGTGGATAACGGTTTAGTGGCAGAAACTCTTACGGTGTAAGGCGGTCAGTCCCAGTCGATTTATTGCAGCCTGATGCTCGCGAGTTCCGTATCCATTGTTTCGCTCCCAACCGTAGCCAGGGAAATCTAGGGCACGTTCACACATGAATTCATCACGCTCAACTTTCGCAACAATGCTTGCTGCCGCGACACTTGATGAACTCTGGTCGGCCTTTTTCCGCGTGACCACGACTACCGGAATGCTGGGATCACAAAAGTTAAAACTGCCATCGATAATGACGGCGCTTGGCATCATCCCAGCAACGAGCGCGCTGCTCAACACACCATTTACGCATTCCCGCAGAGCCTGAGTCAATCCAAAGCGATCAATGAACTGTGCGTCCACACTCGCTGTCGTTGACCAAGCCCAACTTTTAACCGCATTCGCGAGTCGGGGACGCTCCGCGGGCTTTGTCAACTTTGAATCACGTACTCCCCGAGGCGCCGTTCTCGTATCGGCGTTGATGACGACGAGTCCTATGTAGATTGGCCCAGCCAACGGGCCACGCCCAACTTCATCAATTCCTCCCACCAGTGTGTGCCCGGATCGGAGTAATGATCGTTCCAAACGCAAACTTGGCGGGGACGTCGCCCTAGCGCTAATTTTTTGCCGATGTATTGCCCGCGGCAATCGCCGGATTACCAAAAATCTCGGGGATGGACTCAAAAGTAAATCGCGATAGCGGCCAGACAACGGTGAATACGCGACCGACCGCGTTGTCGATGGGTATCGCGCCGTCATTTTGATCGAGGTGAAAACGCGAATCAGCGGAGTTACCGCGGTTATCACCCATCACAAACATACTGTTTTTGGGGACCGTGATGTCAAAAAGTATTTGATCAGTTGGTCCCATTATGTATGAGGATTCGTCCAGGGCCACCCCGTTGAGAACGATCTGGCCCGCCTCACTGCAACAGGCAACTTGGTCACCCTCAATGCCGATCACACGTTTAACCAGGTCGTCTCCCGAGTCGCTGGGGAGGAGTCCAACAAAGGTAAACGCTTTAGCCACCAGCGGACGCCAGCCATCACCACCTTGTTCAACCGGCGGTAACCAATTTCCTGGATCCTTGAATACCATTATTTCGCCGCGTTTCACCCCCGAAATCGAGGTCGTGATTTTCGATGCAACAACCCGGTCGTCGATTTGTAGAGTTTGTTCCATGGAACCACTAGGGACAAAAAATGGTTGCACGATGAACGTGCGAATGCCCGTGGCTAGAGCCAGTGCAATCGCGACCACCACGACGAACTCGACAAAGCCTCGAAACGCGGAACTTTTTTTCTTCTTGCTCACGTGAGCCTCTTCTTGATCGTGCGAATCACTCTGCGGCGAATCATCGTGGGCCGAAACTGCCACTAGTCCACCATCTCCTTGAATGAATGCGAGTCAAGCAGTTGCCACCGAGCCGGCGGCCAAATTATGAACCGTGCTTGCCCTACAACCTTAGACTCTAAGACAAAACCTCCGCCCGGGTCCCCAAGGTGGGATCGCGAGTCTGCGGACTGGGACCGATGATCGCCAAGGAGCCAGAGTTTTCCGTCCGGCACTTGAACATCAAATTGCGTCTGACTCGGCGCATCTCCCGGGTAAAGATAAGAACTCTCAACGATGGGAACCCCGTTGACGCTTATTTGCCCGGCGTCGGTGCAACATGCAACACGGTCACCTGTTACTCCTACCACCCGTTTCACGAAGTCGCCGGATTCGGTGCTGAAGCTGTCCGCACCATCGAAAACCACCAGATCGCCGCGGGAAATTGGTGTTGACCAATAGGCGGTCCGGTTCACCAAAATTCGATCACCCGGATTAAGCGCAGGTTGCATTGATGCACTCGGAATGACGAAGGGTTGCACGATAAAAACGCTCAAAAGCGATAGCAAGAAAATTCCCGCTATGGCGCCCAGAAGATATTTCATCCAGAAAATACCGCGGTTACCTTCGGATTTAACCGTCAGATTTTGGGGCTTCTTTAGGAGTTTCGCGCAATTCGCGAATCTTGGCTTTCTTGCCTTTCAATCCGCGTAGGTAGTACAGCTTGGCACGGCGGACATCGCCGCGACTGGCAACTTCAATCTTTTCAATGATGGGCGTGTGTACGGGGAACTTGCGCTCAACACCAACACCGTAGGACACCTTGCGAACGGTGAAAGTTTCACCAAGTCCAGAACCGTGACGGCCAATAACCACGCCTTGGAACATCTGAACCCGAGTCTTATTTCCTTCGACGACCTTGACGTACACCTTCAGGTTGTCACCGGCCCGAAAGGCGGGGATGTCCTCACGAAATGAACTGGCATCTACTGCATCAAGCGTTTTCATATTTACTTCTTCCTGCTCACGCCATAGGTCATGTGCGGTGTAAATTATTGATGAGATGCTGGCTAACCCGGATCCCCTATGGCAGATAGCCGGTGCGCCTAGCCAGCGAAGTCTGCCATACGGGGGGTGCGCACCCATCGCCCGTGTCCTTAGCGCGGTTGCGACGGTGGATCCGACAACAAATCCGGTCGAAACGCAGAGGTGCGGGCGTGTGCCTGTTCCCGACGCCACTGTTCAACGAGTCCGTGGTTTCCACTGCGTAACACTTCGGGGACGTCAAGTCCACGCCAGAGGAGTGGCTTGGTAAACACCGGGCCTTCAATGAGGGAATCCTTCCGGGAGAACGAGTCGTCAATCACGCTCTGCGGATTACCCAAAACGCCAGGAATGAGCCGGGTGATTGCCTCGATCATGACCAAAGTAGCAACTTCTCCACCGGCAAGGACATAGTCGCCAATGCTTACCTCCAGCACCCGACTCCATCGTTTATCGCTCGAATAGTGCACGGCAACCCGGGAATCAATTCCCTCGTAACGGCCGCAAGCAAAAATTAAGTGCGTTGAACGCGCCAGGGTGTCTGCGAGCACCTGATCAAATGGCTGACCCGATGGCGTGGGAATGATCAGAACCGGGTCCACGGTGGCGTGTGCTCGAAGTGAATCCAGTGCCTCACCCCAGACCACGGGAGACATGACCATGCCTGGCCCACCACCGTACGGCGTGTCATCCACACTTCGATGCGGGTCCACGGCCCAGTCGCGCAAATCGTGTAACGCAATCTGAATCAGTCCCGCTTCCTGGGCTTTCCCCAACAGCGAGAGGTTCAGCGGCTCCAGATACGCCGGAAAGAGCGAGATGACATCAATCTTCACTGGCTAATTCCTGGGACAGTAATCCGGCCGGTGGATCCACCGTGATCAGTTGTGCGGCAATGTCAACTCTTGGAACGATACTTTCCACAAATGGGATCAAATACTCCGTGCCTGCCGCACCAACAGGACTCACGACCAGCACCTCTTGACTAGGAAGATGCAGCACATCAACTACGCGCCCAATGGCATCCCCCGCAACCGTTTGTACCTGGCAGCCAATCAAGTTGGAGTCGTAGTATTCATCGCTCGCCGGTGGAACTTCGGTGTCCTCACGCTCGACCATCAGGATGCTATCGCGCAATTCCTCGGCTGCATTGCGAGAGTCAACTCCCACAAACGTCAGGAGCACCCGGCCACTATGCCAATGAAAGTCGGAAACGATGAGGTCCGATCCGCTTTCGCGGCTCAGTGTGGTGCCGGGAGCAAACCTTAATTCAGGTTCATCGGTACGTACCTCGATCGTGACTTGACCGCGAATTCCGTGTGGTTTGCCAATTCGGCCAACCGTTACCCGCACGTGGACTAGCGCTCCGCTGCGTCGAGGAAGTCGATCCGCACTCCACGGCCTTCATTGATTGCGGAGACAACGGTTCGCAGCGCCGTAGCCGTGCGGCCGGACCGACCAATAACCCGACCCATATCGGCCGGATTCACCCGAACATCGAGGGCTTTGCCCGACTTCCCCCGACGATCGTCGCGTGAGGTCACGCTCACATCTTCGGGGTTGTCCACGATCCCACGAACCAGGTGGGTTAGGGCATCTTCGAGCATCAGGAGGATTCTTCCTTGGGTTCTGCATCCGGCGCGACGGCTTCGGCTTCAACGACGGCTTCGACAGTTTCCACGACAACGACTTCGGCTTCTTTAGTTTCAGCTTCTTTCGCTTCAGGTTCTTTGATCTCAAGTTTCTTCGGCTTGCTCGTCTTCGGAGCGTTAGCAGCTTCGTTGACAGCGGCTTCATAGGCCAGAATCTTGCTGGGCTTTGGCGGTGCAACCTGCAGGGTTCCTTCAGCGCCAGGGAGTCCCTTGAACTTCTGCCAGTCACCCGTGACCTTGAAAATTGCTTCCACGGCTGCGGTCGGCTGGGCGCCAACTCCCAACCAGTACTGAGCGCGGTCAGATTTGACCTGCATGATGCTCGGGTTGGACACCGGCTGGTAGATGCCAATTTCCTCAATGGCCCGACCGTTGCGTGCCGTGCGTGAATCAGCTATCACGATTCGGTACTGGGGTGCGTGGATTTTTCCGACTCTTTTGAGCTTAATTTTTACGGCCACGGTGGGCGTTTCTCCTCTAATAATGGATGATCCGAAGGCACTACACGTGGGGACATGCACTGAATTCGCTTCGTGCGGACTCGCTCAGGACCGGTTGAGAGGGACCGCCCCCGTGCAATAGCGTGCTAAGGCTACCCGATACCGAGTGAAGGGGGTCCCCCCACCCGGGTTGCGCCGAACTACTGGAGCAGTTTTTTAAGTTCTGGTGGTAGTGAGCCCAAATCCAACGGGGCGAGTGGATCTTGATTGCTGCCACCGAGAGCTGCTCGTTTGGCCGGATTGCCGCTACGGCCTTTGGCTCCCTTGGCGGGTTTCTGGCTCTTCGCCTGCTTACCTTTGGACTTCTTGCCGCCACCGATACCACCCATGCCCGGCATGCCTGGCATACCACCCTTCCCCATCTGTTTCATCATTTTTTGGGCTTGGGCAAAGCGTTCAATCACATTGTTCACGTCGGCGACTTTGGTTCCTGAGCCGGAAGCAATTCGGGCCCGACGCGATCCGTTGAGGATCTTGGGCTCATGACGCTCAGCCGGTGTCATGGATAAAATAATGGCTTCAACTCGATCCAGTTCACGTTCGTCAACGTTGTCCAGTTGGGCTTTCATCTCGCCCATACCCGGGAGCATCCCCATGAGTTTGCCGATTGAACCCATTTTTTTCACAGCCTGCATTTGTTCCAGGAAATCGTCGAGGGTGAAGTCTTCGCCATCGGCCACCTTCTGCGAGAACCGTTCCGCGGTTTCGGCGTCAAAAGCCCGCTCGGCCGACTCGATGAGGGACATGAGATCTCCCATGTCCAAAATTCGAGAGGCCATGCGATCCGGGTGAAAAACTTCGAAGTCTTCTAATTTCTCACCGGTCGAACCGAACATAATCGGTCTCCCGACAACAGACACGATGGAGAGTGCTGCCCCACCACGGGCATCTCCGTCAAGCTTGGTGAGTACGACGGCATCGAAACCAACTTGTCGCTCAAACTCCAGGGCTGTGTTCACGGCGTCTTGACCGATCATGGCGTCAACAACGAAGAGGACATTCTCTGGCTGCACGGCCTCGCGGACGTTCGCAAGTTCAGCCATTAATTCACTGTCGATGGCCAATCGCCCGGCCGAGTCGACAATCACCACGTCGTGCAACTTGTCAATTGCAAATTGCTTGCCGGCTCGCGCCACGGCAACGGGATCGCCAACTCCGTTACCCGGCTCAGGTGCAAATGTGGGTACACCGGCCCGCTCGCCGACGACACGAAGTTGATCAACCGCGTTGGGACGCTGTAAGTCCGCCGCGACCAACACGGGCGTGTGACCCAACGCAACGAGGTGCTTGGCAAGTTTGCCCGCCAACGTTGTCTTACCTGCCCCTTGAAGCCCGGTCAACAGAATAACCGTGGGGCCAGTTTTCGCATAAATGAGAGGTCGGGTTTCGCCACCCAAGATGGTGATGAGTTCTTCGTTGACAATCTTGATTACCTGCTGCGCGGGATTAAGGGCACCCGTTACTTCCGCCGTAAGGGCGCGCGTTTTGACATCGGCGCAGAACGTCTGCACGACCGGGAGGGCAACGTCAGCTTCCAGCAGAGCAGTGCGAATTTCACGAACGGTTGCATCAATATCGGATTCACTCAATCGACCTTTGCCGCGCAGGCCCTTGAAAGTGACTGCGAGTCGATCAGACAACGTTGCGAACAAAACTGGCTCCTTTGATTCTCAAGCAGAACTTTCTATCCGCACCTTCCCCCTAGGGTAACGGGCAAGTCTTATGGTCGGGGCGCGAGTTCTTTTTCGAGCTTGGCAACGAGTGACTGGGCGCCGGCATCAGCAAGTTCTCCCCCGCTCGAGTCTTTAACGAAAAAGACATCAACCGTGTCAACCCCCAGGGTGGAGATTTTTGCACCGACAACGATGACACCCTCTCGGGCAATGCAGTTGGCTATTCGGTACAACAGCGCGGGCGCGTCAGGTGCGCGCACCTCAAGCACAACCTGCGTACCAGTAACTCGATGAATGCTCACCTGGGCCGGCGCGTGGGACGTCTGACCCAAACGAAGCGCCCGTGGTTGGGCTCGTTTGGCCATGGCGGCTTCCACATCAAATGTCCCAGCAATTGTTCGAGAAAGGTCGGTGTGCAGGATCTCCCTGGCGGGCGGATCCCCGAACAGTGGCCGAACAAACCACTCCTGTATCGCACGCTCACCCACCGTCGTAATTTTTGCCGCTCGCACCGCTAGTCGATTCAGAGCCAACACACCAGCGACCTTGGCGACCAATCCAATTTGATCGGGTGCACCGACCGTTACTCGAAATCCGTGTTCCTCCGGCGCGATTTCCATGAAGATTCCAGCAGAATCCGCCGCCCTGCCGTGAGCCCCGGTGAGTACAGCCGGTTGCGGTGAATGCACTTCGCCAGCCAGGTGCACGCGGACCCTGCCGGCGAGGTCGTTGATCAGGCTTTCCCGCCATTGTGACCTAAGTGAGGGCCCGGTCGCTCGCGAATCAGCCACGCTTAAGGCTTCGAGTAAGTCAAGTGTTCGAGTGTCCGTAACGGCTGCGCCAACTCGTGCGATCACTTCGGGGTCGTCAAGATCTCGCTTTGTTGCAATATCTGGCAACAGTAGGTGGTAACGAACGAGCCTCTCCAGTATCTGGGTATCTGATGAATCAAATCCAATACGCGGCCCAATCGTGCGAGTCATTTCTGCGCCGATTTCGCTGTGGTCTCCTGTTTGACATTTTCCTATGTCGTGTAGGAATGCAGCGACAAGAAGGAGATCAGGGCGGTCAACGGTGCGAACGAATGCCTGTGCTTGCAAGACGCACTCAATCAGGTGCCGATCAACGGTGAATTCATGGAGGGCATTGAACTGCGGCGCGGAACGAACAAGTGTCCACTCAGGAAACCACGCCTGAATTATTCCGTACTGATCGAGCGCCTCCCACGTACCAAGGAGGCCAGAACCTGAACCCAACAGCGACACGAATGACTCTCGCATCTCGCGGTCCCACGGTGTGAGCACTGGTAATTCGGATTCAAGGAGCACTGGCGATATGGGTTTCTGGGCAACCGCTGATGCACCCGCAACTCGCAATAGCAACCCGGGGTCACCTGCCAGGTCAGCATTTCGAGCGAGGGTAATTTCATCACCCGAGTCGATAACACCCTGGGCCAAAGGTGCACGTATTTTTTCCGAAGACCCTCGCAATCCCGGCACTAAACGGCGAATTCTCGGTGTCTCTTGATCGATGAGTTGATTGATCCGGTACCACGTTAATTCACTCGTGTAGGTAATTGTGCGTCCTGCTAGATAAATCTTGCGCAGTAATGCTTCTGGATCTGTTAAACCCAGCTCTTGGGCAACGGCTTCCTGTGACTGCATGTGTAATCGGTCACCACTCTGCGTGTGCGCCATGGCATCGCGCACATCAAGGAGAAAACTCTTGGCGCTTTCCCATTCTGTGTGCGGCACATCAACCAACCAGGTGGCACCCAAATGACGCAAGATTCCAGCATCACGGAGACCGCCGTACGACTCTTTTATATTTGGTTCCAGTAACTGGAAGATCTCGCCGTGGACCTTTCTGCGCTTCTTGATCATTGCCAAAAGTTCAGGCAGGACATTCTTCGCATTGGCTCGCCAGTCATTGTGAATTACCGTGCGAAGTTCGAGCCCTAATTTTTCACTACCGGCGATGTAGCGCGCATCAAGTAATCCGGTAAATGTCTTTATGTCTGCGGATGCAATTTTCCGCGCTGTTGAAACGGTTCGCACACTGTGATCTAGATCCACGCCGGCATCCCAGATCGGATACCACAACTTCTCGGCAACGCGGTCCGGTGTTACCCCCTGCCCATGAATGAGTACGAGGTCCAAGTCACTTGCCGGTCCTAATTCCTGTCTCCCGTAACTACCAACGGCCACCAAGGAAAAGTTTTCTGCCCCCGACGCTTCCCCGGCAACGGCCTGTTCAAAGAGTTCGTGAAGCCAAGAATCACGTGAGTTCCCCAACGCCAATCGGTGCTCTGGGCCACTCAGCCCAGAGCACCGATTAGTCGGATCGCAATTCACGTGATTCATTGTTCCGGTCTAGACCGCATCTGGGCCACGTTCCCCGGTTCTCACCCGGATAACTTCCTCAACCGGCGTCACCCAGACCTTGCCGTCACCAATTTTTCCCGTGTGTGCGGCCGCGGTGATCGCCTCCAGTACTTCATCAAGTCGAGTTGAGTCAATGAGCACCTCAACCCGAACTTTGGGAACGAGGTCGACCGTGTATTCGGCGCCTCGGTACACCTCCGTGTGCCCACCTTGGCGCCCAAAGCCCGCACTCTCCGAAACGGTCATCCCTCGGACGCCAATTGCCTCTAGTGCGCTCTTAACGTCTTCGAGTTTGAACGGCTTGATAATCGCAGTCACTAACTTCATCAGATTTCCTCTCGGTCACGTCGCACTGAACCTGCACCAATACCCACAAAGCGTCCACCCGCACCGGAATCACCAAGTTCATACGCTGATTCCGCGTGTTCGGCCAGGTCGATTCCCGAAAGTTCATCCTCGGGTGTCACGCGCAGAATACCGGCAGCCTTGAGAATCAGTCCAATGATCATGGCGACAACGAACGAGTATGCCAACACACTCAACGCGCCGATTGCTTGCTTGCCCAATTGCTCGGCTCCACCGCCGTACAGCAAACCATTGACACCCGCCGGAGCGAGGTCGGTCGCGAGGAAACCGATCAAGAGGGTGCCAAGAAGTCCGCCGACGAGGTGAACGCCAACAACATCGAGTGAATCGTCAAAACCAAAACGGTACTTCAGGCTCACGGCGAGCGCGCAAATGACGCCAGCGAGTACTCCCACAATGAGCGCCCCAATGGGGCTGACGGACGAACAGGCTGGTGTGATTGCTACGAGTCCTGCAACGATTCCGGATGCTGCACCCAAGGTTGTCATGTGCCCGTCCCGCAACTTCTCAACAATGAGCCAGCCAATTGCCGCGGCACAGGTTGCCGCAAAAGTGTTGAGAAAGACCACTGCGGAAGTGTTATTCGCCGCCAGTGCTGAGCCTGCGTTGAAGCCGAACCAGCCAAACCACAGGAGTCCAGCACCCACCATGACCAGTGTCAGATTGTGCGGGCGCATCGGAGTTCTCGGCCAACCAGCGCGTTTACCGATCACGATTGCCAAGGCGAGTGCCGCAGCTCCTGCGTTGATGTGGACAGCCGTGCCACCGGCGAAGTCAATAACCCCCATTTCAAAGATCCAGCCGCCGCTGGCCCACACCCAATGCGCAACGGGGAAGTAGACCAAGACGGCCCAGATTCCACCAAAAATTAGCCATCCGTTGAATTTGGTTCGATCCGGAATTGCTCCCGCGATAAGGCCCACGGTCAAGCACGCAAACATTCCTTGGAATGCGACGAACGCCATAATGGGCAAAGTCGCTTCGGGGTTGTCGGCCATCAAACTTTCCAAACCGAAGAACTCCGTTGGATCTCCGATCACTCCGCCAATAGAGGTACCGAATGTCATCGAGTAGCCAAAGAGAACCCAGAGGACGCCAACGACAAACAGGGCGCCCATCACCATCATCAACATGTTGAGGACAGATTTGGATCGAACCATGCCGCCGTAAAAGAAGGCGAGGCCCGGGATCATGAGCAAGACCATCGCTGTCGCCGTCAACATCCAAGCAGTGTCACCGGTATTTAATGCAGATTCCATAGAAGTCCTCCCATCGAAAGCGACTATCCCGGCGCACTGCCGGTCGCATGCGCCAAGATTGGCGCGAACTCGTTTCGAGATGGGTGCCGGGACGTTTCAATGACGTGAATAAAGCTCCAGTATGTAAACGCCGTGTTAACTGCGCCGTGGACTGTTCTGGCTAGTTCAGCAGGGCGGTAACGAACGCGTCAACCTCAAAGGCGGCCAGGTCATCGGGGCCTTCACCCAGCCCGACGAGTTTCACCGGCACTCCCAGTTCACGTTGCACCGAAACCACAATTCCGCCCTTAGCCGTGCCATCGAGCTTGGTGAGAACAATCCCGGTTACGTTTACCGCTTCGCTGAATACCCTCGCCTGCACGAGCCCGTTTTGGCCGGTTGTCGCGTCAAGCACCAGCAATACTTCGTCTACGGGCGACAGTTTCTCAATCACCCGCTTCACTTTCCCAAGTTCATCCATTAGACCCGTCTTGGTGTGCAGTCGGCCGGCGGTGTCAATCACAACGACATCAACGTTGGCATCTCGGCCCACCACACATGCTTCAAACGCAACACTCGCAGGGTCGCCACCTTCTGGACCACGAACTACCGCAGCACCCACCCGCTCACCCCAGGTGTGAAGTTGCTCCGCGGCAGCGGCACGGAAGGTATCTGCGGCACCCATGACAACTGATTTGTCTTGGGAAATAAGTAGCCGGGAGAGTTTTCCAACCGTTGTGGTTTTGCCGGTGCCGTTTACCCCAACAACTAAAACGATGGCGGGGCGATCAACCGCATCCGTATTCAGGCTTCGGTCCAGATCAGGACCCAGGAGTCTCATGAGTTCCTGACGGACGGCATCTTTCATGAAAATTTCACTTGTATCGTTCGCTTGCGCAATCCGGATTTTAAGCGCCGCGATCAGCTCGGTTGTTGCCGCGACGCCGAGATCGGCACCGAGGAGGATCGCTTCAATGTCGTCCCATGCCTGTTGATCAAGGCTTCCGTTCGTGAGTAGTCCCAGCAAACTCTTGCTGAAAACGCTATTTGATCGAGCCAATCTGGCCCGGAGTTTGTGCAGACGCCCAAGTGCCGGCTCGGGAACCTCAACCTCCACCCGCGTTGGAGCGAATTCTTTGGTGGTGTTCCTTGATTCACCGAATATTTCAGGCATCAATATCGTTTCGACTGTTTTTCGAGCCATATCCCGCGGCTCAGAGTCGTCGTCACCCACTCCCGGTGCGTAGTCGATCCCTGGTCGGGGTTTTGTCAACGCCGCTCTGGTCCTTTTTGATCTCAAAAAAGCGATGACACCACCGATTAACAGACCAAAAATAATTATCGATGCAATCCCAATGATCGTTAAGGTATCCATCAAGCGGGCTCTACCTCACGTAATCGCTGGCCAATGATCTGGGTAACACCATCGCCGCGCATGGAGACGCCGTACAGAGCATCGGCGATTTCCATTGTTCGTTTTTGGTGGGTGATAACAATTAGTTGGGACGTTGAACGCAACTCTTCAATGATGTCGATCAATCGGCCAAGGTTGACGTCGTCCAAGGCTGCTTCGACCTCGTCGAGTACGTAGAAAGGAGATGGGCGAGCCTTGAACAGGGCCACGAGAAATGCAACCGCTGTTAGCGAACGCTCTCCACCGGATAGCAACGAAAGTCGTTTAATTTTCTTACCCGGCGGGCGGGCCTCAACATCTACACCGGTTGTCAGCATGTTGGTGGGATCGGTGAGGATCAGACGGCCTTCCCCACCGGGGAAAAGTCGAGAGAACACCCCTTCAAATTCGCGTTCAATTTCGGTGTAAGCCTCGGTGAACACCTGCACAACACGCGCATCGACTTCTTTGACAATATCGAGTAGGTCATCCCGTGTTTTTTTGAGATCTTCAAGTTGCTCGGTGAGGAACTTGTGTCTTTCCTCCATGGCCGAGTACTCCTCTAGGGCCAACGGATTTACCCTGCCGAGGATCGCGAGTTGCTTCTCTGCGGCTCGAAAACGTTTTTCTTGTTCTTCACGGACAAATGGATATGGCTCGGGCAGCGGCGCATCCGGGTCAATGTCGTCCCCGGGTGCTGGCGGACTTGGTGGGACGAGTTGATGGGGACCGTATTCGGCGATGAGTTCATCGGATTGAATTGCAAAAACTTCCAACGCTTTCGACTCGAGGGATTCGATCCGCATCCGTTGTTCTGCCCGAGCCACTTCGTCGCGGTGGACGCTGTCTTTTAAATTTTCCAACACGTCGACCAACGCGCGAACTTCACTGCGAACAAACATCAATTCGGAGTCGCGCTCTTTCTTGACAAGTTCGCCTTGGCTGCGCGCCCTTTGGGCAATACCGACCGAGGTTTCGGTGTAGGTCAATGCCACTCGTGCACCCGCAAGAAGCGCTTGGGCCACAATCAACGCAGCGGCACGACGTTCGCGGCGTTCTATCGCCGCGATTCGAGCACTGCGCTCACTCTGCGCGTCACGTTCCAAGGCAACAGCACGCTCCCCGATCGCCCGAACTCGCTCTTCCGCGGTGCGCACCGCGAGGCGCGAATCAACCACGTGGGCTCTCGCATCGCTCAGGGATTGTTCACGAGCCGTGCGTTGATCCGTACCAACCACGGGAACGTCGAGTTTCTGTAGCGCATCTAAGTCAGCTGCCAGGCCAGCGAATAAATCATGGTCTCGTGCATGCGCTGCTTGGGTGCTCAACATGGCTGCTTCTAGTCGCTCTGCCTCGGCTAAAGCGTTGCGAGATAGTTGTCCCAAGACGCCTAATTTTTCAGCGATTGCAGCAAGTTCGGCATCGGATTCGTGGAGGAGAGTCAGAGCTGACTCCACCCGCCTCACCGCCGCATCTTGTTCATTTTTGGCGGACGCAAGTTCAAAGGCAATTCTTTGTAAGTCCTGTTCAATCTGGGCAAGCGTGGTCTGGGTTTCATCGAAAGCCGCTTGGACCTCAAGCAGACTGGGGCTATTTGAAGACCCACCTTCAATGACACCCGCGTCAAGTGAATCGCCTTGACGGCTCACCAGCGAGACACCTGCGTGTGTTCGGGCGCTTTCACGCATTTCCTCTAATGATTCAACAACAACAAAGCGACTGAGTAGGGACTGCACCTGCGAGGACACGATGGGGTCGGCCCGGACACAGTCAGCAAGCCACCGTCCCACCGGAGCTGGGTGATCGCGTGGAAGCGGTGCTACCGGAAAATCCACGATTAAAACATGTGATCTGCCCGCTTCTTCATTTTTCAAAAAAACGAGGGCATCCATCGCCGAGTCGACATTGGACACGACGACCGCCGATGAAAGATTACCCAAAGCGCTGGCAACTGCCGCTTCGTATCCATGCTCAACGTGAATCAAGGAGCGTAAAGTTCCAACATAGCCACCAAGGCCGGAATTCACCAGTGCGGCTGATCCATCTTTTCGTTCGAGACCCAGCGCCAAAGCATCCCGTCGGGCGATGGATGCAGCCCTTTCACGATCGCGTCGGGCTTCCTCACCGAGTAACTCACGCACTTTTGTGTCGGCACTCGCCAGGATCTTCTGTGACATTTCGTGTTCTGAATCCAAGCCTTCTTCGCCCGCGCCATGTGAAATTACCGACACTTCTACCTGCTGGAACTGTGCTTGCGCCGCTTGGCTGCGTTCGGTGGCTTCGCCGATTTGAGCGGTAAGGCGGGTGAGTTCTGCGTCTCGAGTCTCCAAACGCGCAGCAACGTTGTTCTTCGATGCGGTGAGATCATCTATCTTTTTAACGTGGGCGGCCTGCACACCTTGTATTCCGGTCACTCGTGATACTTCCTGGCTCAGTGAGTTTGCAGCCGCCTGCTCGGCTAATTCAGATTCAGATAATCCTTGTCCCAATGACTCAACGTGTCGGGTTAACTCAAACTCCTGGGTCCGTAGTGAACGGGCCTCTGCTTCAAGGGATTCTGGTTCTCGCCCTGACGTCTCTTCCTCGGGTTCAGGTGCAAGGTTTCGCACTTTCTCAACACCAAGTTGGATTAATCCGAGATACCGCTCGCGAAGGCTACTTAACGCGAACCACGTTTCTTGGCTTTTTACGAGTTCTGGGCCCAACTCGCGTTCCTGTTCTTCCGCATCCTTTTCCCGCCCACGAAGGGTCGCTACCGTGGACTCAACGTCACTCTGCTTTTCCCGCAGTGCGCTCTCGTCGGCGACTTCGGCTTCCAAGGCAACTCGTAAGTCGGAAAGGTCGCTGGCCATCAAGCGCAGCCGCGAATCTCGGACATCACTTTGAATAACGGTGGCGCGACGGGCGACTTCGGCCTGTCGACCAAGTGGCTTGAGCGCCCGGCGCAACTCGGCGGTCAGATCGTTGAGTCGGGTGAGATTGGCGGCCATCGAGTCAAGTTTGCGGAGGGCTTTTTCTTTGCGTTTTCGATGCTTCAGTACGCCAGCAGCCTCCTCGATGAAGCCGCGCCGATCTTCTGGGGTCGCGTGTAAAATCGAATCTAGTTGCCCTTGTCCGACAATGACATGCATTTCTCGCCCGATACCGGAATCGCTGAGCAACTCTTGAACGTCAAGCAACCTGCACTGTTCGCCATTGATTGCATACTCAGAGCCGCCATTGCGAAACAGGGTTCGCGAAATAGTGACCTCGGCGAATTCAATCGGTAGAGCGCCATCAGAGTTGTCGATCGTGAGTGAGACCTCTGCTCGACCTAACGGTGCACGCCCCGATGTGCCCGAAAAGATGACGTCTTCCATCTTTCCGCCGCGCAAGGATTTGGCCCCCTGCTCGCCCATAACCCAGGCGAGTGCATCCACCACATTGGATTTTCCTGAGCCGTTGGGACCGACAACGCAGGTGACGCCAGGTTCAAACTGCAGTGACGTCGCAGATGCGAAGGATTTGAAGCCCTTGAGGGTGAGGGATTTTAGGTGCACGGCGCGGTAATCATCCTGTCGATTTGGCATCGCTCCGGGTGTATCCGGCCCAATGCACAAGGTCACGTAACGAGCCAGAGTCTACCTGTGCTTAAAGCAGAGTTACGGTAGCAACCACGGCGGTTGGCACGTGAGACAGTGGAAACTCGATCGATTCATGAATTTACTGCGGATAATGGGATTTCCGCACCGCCCGCACGGTTCGCCTTCGCGGCCGTAAACCGAAAGTGACCGGGAAAAATAGCCGGATTCACCATTGACATTCACGTACAGCGCATCAAAACTCGTACCGCCAGCAACGAGTGCCTCGTTCATCACACGTGTCACAGCAGTAACAATTTCTGCGATGATCGGTTTGTCGAGTTGATCACACGGGGTCGCACCGTCAAGTCCTACCCGCCACAGGCATTCATCGGCATAAATATTCCCGATTCCCGACATCAAATTCTGGTCGAGTAACGCCCTTTTCACCTGTGTTGATCGTTTCATCAGGACATCGCTGAATTTATCCACGTCAAAAAGTGGATCGAATGGATCTCTGGCTATGTGCGAAATCGCCGCAGGTTCTCCATCCTGATCACGATCACAGATCTGCATGCCACCAAATGTTCGCTGGTCCAGAAATTCAAAATAGCGGAGTGGCTGACCCTCCCGGACCACATTCCAACCTAATCGAACATGCGGATGTCCCGAAGGAGCATCATTGATTCGGATTTGACCACTCATGCCAAGATGAATCATCAGAACACATGGGCGGTCAAGGTCAAGCCACATGTACTTACCCCTTCTGGACACCCCCTCAATCGTGGCCCCGTCAAGTTGAACGCACAGATCTCCAACATTTCGGCGCACCGACCGCGCGTGGTGAATGCGAACATGACTAATGGTGGTGCCTACAACCAACCGCGACAGGCCCGAGCGGACGACCTCGACTTCAGGAAGTTCTGGCATGCGGGTGTCGATTCAATAACTCGCCGTAGGCCTGCTCGGCCGCAAGTTGCTCGGCCGCCTTTTTAGAGCTGCCGACCCCGAATCCAATCTCTTCGCCAGCCACGTGTGCGTGTGCGGTAAATTCCTTCGCGTGGTCAGGTCCAGTGTCACTCACGTGATACACGGGTAGGGACAACTCTAATGTCGCACAGACCTCTTGCAATGACGTCTTCCAATCCAACCCAGCACCAAGTTCTGAAGCCGCAATAATCATTGGGTCAAAAATGCGATGGATGAACCCACCGGCGGCCAGAATGCCCCCCGACAGATAAATCGCCCCGATGACGGCTTCCAGCGAGTCGGCCAAGATCGAGGTTTTCGCACTTCCGCCCGAACTGATTTCACCACGACCCAGCCGGATGTAGTTGCCCAGACCAAGGGTTCGGGCCACCTCCGCGAGCGCATGTGAATTAACAACCGATGCCCGCATGCGAGCGAGTGAGCCCTCAGGGAGATCGGGGAACTCTCGGTAGAGGAAGTCGGTGACCAGCACGCCAAGAACAGAATCTCCGAGAAACTCAAGTCTCTCATTTGTTGGAATCCCACCATTTTCATAGGAAAACGATCGATGAACGAGGGCAAGTTCGAGAAGTGCACGATCACAGGGGCAGTCGAGAACCAACATGAGGGAACGAATGGGATCCACGTTCGTGTCCATCAGGCAATGATGTCAGATGGATTCAGAAACGAGAGACACAATTAAACGTCAAGAACGCGGCGCTTTGCGTAGGTTCCGCAGGTTGGGCAAGCGGTATGGGAGAGACGCTTTTCTTTACACCGGACGCAGATAACGAGGTTCGGCGCAACGGCTTTCCACTGTGAGCGTCGATGACGGGTATTCGAGCGCGAGGTTTTCCGCTTGGGTACTGGCACTGGATCCTCTTTCAAGTAGTGGCTAGCTAGTTACTGCCGAGCAATTCAAAAGTGCGCTCGTTTGCGCGGGTAAGTATTGCACTCTCGCTAAATGATTTACGCCAAGGGGTCATTCTTGGGCGGATCCAACAGCCCTTGAAGAGCCGACCACCGTGCATCGACGCGGTCATGGTCATGTGGTGCCTCTTCGAATTTATCCCCGCATTGCGGACAAATGCCGAGACAATCAGGTTGGCACAGGGGTGAAAGGGGTAGATCAAGCACGATTGCGTCGCGGACCGCTTCAAGTAAATCAATGCTGTCCTCACGGACATAAAATATGGTCAACTCGTCAGACTCGTCTTCCGGTCCCTGCACAACGCGGCCCCGAGAATCCGTCTCTTCGTAAAGGAAAAGCTCGGTCACGTGCCCTTGATCGGTCCACCGAAATGGTTCAAGGCAACGCGCGCATTCCGCTTCCACCTCGAAATCAAAATCAAGATTGACCAAAACACCGTCAAGAACCGACTCAATCCGAATCTCTGACGGCATCGTGCTTCCGGGCGTGAGTCGCGCCATTCCAACTTCTATCTCTGCCGGTGCAATAAATTCAAGGTCCGACTCCCACATGTTTCCAGGCCGACGTGGCAGATGGGTCAAGGAAACCAAGAATGAGCCCGGCTGTGCCGGCTTGTGGATCGCCATTACCAACACTAATCCGTTTGCGAATTGAAAAAATCCGAATTTTGGGCAGCTTCGGGTGCTAATTCCTGATACATCTGGCTGCGTAGCCGCTCGCGCCCTCGATCAACAGTTTGCAGCGTTTTGTGCAGGGTGATTTCAAATGTTGCTAATTTGGCATCGATGTAGTCGTCGGTTTCCGCCCGCATCTGTTGGGTCTGTGCCGTCGTCTGGTTGTGCAAAGCACCCGCCTCGGCAACTGCCATTACGTACACTTCGTGCTCGGACATCATGGAAACGGCAGTCGTTCGAGCCTGCGCCAGAATTCGGTCGGCCTCGCGGCGACCGTCTTGCACAACGGCTTCTCGGTCTGCAAGTAGCTCGTCCGCCCGGTATACCGACTCAGGCATAAGTTGACGAATTTCTTCAATAATGTCGAGGAGCTGGGAACGATTGAGAATACATGAAGCCGATAGTGGCATGGCTTTTGCGTCCTCCACCAACACGGTGAGTTCATCGAGTCTTTCCTGCACGTCCACACTTGCTCCTGACATTGGGTAATTCATCTTATTGCTGCGTTCAGCTAGGTCATAGTGTGCTAGATAGTTTGACTTCCAGACGTTTCAACACGGCTTCGGGCACCAAGCCACTGACATTGCCGCCGTGGGTTGCGACCTCTTTGACCAAGCTTGACGACAAATAGCTGTACAGCGGGTTCGTTGAAATGAAGCACGTCTCCACCTGGGTCAGTCGATAGTTCATTTGGGCCATTTGGAGTTCGTAGTCAAAATCGCTCACGGCTCGTAGCCCCTTGACGATCGCATCAACGCCATGGTCCCTGCAGTAATCAACGAGAAGTCCATAAAACGAGTCGACGCTGACATTGGCGAGATGTGCGGTGGCTTCTGTGAGCATCTCGATTCGCTCTTCGAGGGTGAACAGCGAAGACTTCTTTTTATTAATCAGTAATGCGACGATCACATGGTCTGACATGCGAGATGCGCGCTCAAAAACATCAAGATGTCCCATGGTCACTGGGTCAAAAGATCCCGGACATACCGCAATTCGCATGTTTCTTCCTCAATCAATCGGAGTTGAATCAACCTGACCGTACCAAAGTTTAGAGTCGCCGTAGGCGCGCTCCCATACCCGTGGCAAAACTTGCATGGATACCGAGAGAAATGGCGAAGGCGAGCGCGAACCGCGTTCACAAATGAGGAGTCCGCCTGCCAACTCCTTCCTCGCGCATATTTTTGCGAAATACTGCTGAACATCACGATCAGAATGCGGGTAAGGCGGGTCTGAAAACAGAACATCTACTCCCAATGCGGGTATCCACGAGTAGGCATCAGCATTCACGATTGCGACGTCCAGACCACTTATTCCAGCATTTTTTTTGATGGTGGCCGCAGCCTTCAGATTGTTTTCTACCAGCACCACCTGACGCGCGCCACGACTTTTTGCCTCTAAGCCAATAGCCCCAGAACCGGCAAAAAGGTCCACGAAACACACTTGATTCCACTCCACCTGCGACTGGGTCAGATGGGATTCAATGGTGGAGAACATTGCCTCTTTTAATCGGTCAGAGGTTGGGCGGGTCCCTCCTACCGGTGCTTCCAGTTTTCGTCCCCGCGCCGATCCGGAAATGATTCGCATTAGGCCTTCTCCAAATACTGAGCTCGAATAATCTCGAAAATATCGATGGTCTGCATCACTGAATCCCATTTTTCGCTGAGATACAACTCGTCTACTTCCATTCGCACTGTTTCAATGAATTCCAGATCATCGATAATTTTTAGCAACCTCAAGGAGCTGAGCGCACCGGATTGATCCTGGCCCAGAACATCACCTTCCCCGCGGATCTCGAGGTCTTTCTGAGAGAGCACGAATCCATCCCGTGAATCACGAAGTGCTCCAAGTCGCTCAAGGGAGACCGAACTAAAGGTGAATCCGTGGACGAGGATGCACAGTCCGGGTAAGGAGCCACGGCCAATTCGGCCCCGTAACTGATGCAATTGTGACATGCCGAATCTTTCAGCATTGAGCACAATGATCATGGTTGCAGCGGGGATATCCACTCCGACTTCAATGACCGTCGTCGCAATCAACACATCAATGTCGGGCTGCTCAAAGCCGCCGAAACGGCGCATAATCCCACGCTTGGATTGCGAGTCCAACCCACCGTGCAGTTTTTCAAACGCGATTTTTGGAAACTGGTGGGTGAGGCTCTCATATATTTCATCAACCGAGGCAAGCGGTTCCGCTGGATTTAACGTATCTTTTTTTGCTTCGACGTCGGTTGGCGAAATGATCGGACATACAACGAAAACTTTGTTGCCAGCGGCAACCTCCTCTGCCATTCGTTCCCAAACCCGCGTAACACTTCGAGGCATTCCTGACGTGGGTACGAGGTGCGTCTGAACTTCTGCTCGCAGAGACGGCGACTCCGTCAATGTTGAAACATCAAGATCGCCAAAGATCGTGAGTGCAACCGTGCGGGGAATTGGCGTGGCTGTCATGACCAGCAGGTGCGGACGCAATTCATCCCTACCCTTTGTCAACATTGCCGCCCGTTGTTCAACACCAAATCGGTGCTGCTCATCAATGACGATGAGCCCGAGGTCAAAAAACTGCACGTTTTCTTCGAGGAGGGCATGGGTCCCAATGAGAATGTCCAGGTCACCACTTTGTGCATCTAAAAGAATGCGCCGCCTCGTCGGAACCGACATGCCACCGGTCAATAGGTCAATGCGAATCGGTCGTGAAGTGACCCCTTGTAAAAACCGCTCCAGTGACTCAAAGTGCTGGGCGGCCAACACTTCAGTGGGTGCAAGGAGAGCCACCTGCCCACCCGATGCAATGACGTCAAGCATTGCTCGAATCGACACAATGGTTTTCCCGCTGCCAACATCCCCCTGCAGCAGCCTGGTCATGGGAATGTCACGTGCCAAGTCCGCCGCGATCTCCTCCCCCACGTCACATTGGCCTTGGGTTAATTCAAATGGAAGTGATCTATCAAACTCCGCCAGAATTGATGGGGCGCTTTCACCTCGAGCACGCGCCGATGCAGATTTTGCAATACTTTTGCGCTGGCGCATGAGTGCGAGCAGAACGAAGGCCTCCTCGTATTTGATCCGCTGAGTCGCCCGAACGATCTCGTCATGATCTTTGGGTTGATGAATTGCATGAAGGGATTCGATTTTGGTCATAAACCCATGCTTGGTGACGAGTTCGGTTGGAATGGGGTCAATCAGTTCATCCGCCGACGCGAGCACCACGTCGATAGCGGCTTGAATCTGCCACGAAGCAAGATCCTGCGTGCTTGGATAGACCGAAATTATTTCGCCGGTGAATTCCGTTATTGCATCCGCTTCCTGCGAGACATCAATCCCAATGTCGGCGAAGAGCGCAAATTTAGGATGGGTAAGTGTCCGAACCCCCCGGAACTCGGACACGGTTCCCGCGAAAAGGCCGACTCGACCCACGCGTAAATTTTTTTCACGCCACCTCTGGTTAAAAAAAGTGAGTTCCATAGTGTCACGGCCATCGGTGACCTTGACCACCAGGATAAAGCCGCGTTTTTGGGTCATGCGTCTGGTTTCAATACTTTTAATCGTGGCCATAATCGTTACCGGGACCCCGACTTCCACGTTGCTCAAAGACGTAAGTTTCCCGCGATCAATGTACTTTCGCGGGTAATGGTTGAGCAGTTCACCAGCACTGGTAATGCCCAAAGACTTTTCCAGACTTGCGGCGCTTTTACCGCCGATGAGTTCTTTCAGTGGCGTGCTCAAAAAATATTCGTTCGCTCTCACCTATTCGACCCCGAAAATAAATGGCCATAATGGCTGTTCACCGGAAACGAGTTCACATTCAATCAACGGATAACTCGCCGTGACCCATTGGAGAATAAATTCAACTTCCGATGTCGACACCTCTGCTCCCGTAACAATTGTCAACAGTTCGGCTCCGGGGGCCAGCATTCGTCGCAGAATGGTTTGGCTTGACGCCAAAAAATTTTGATCAACCGCGCTAATTTCACCGTCAATGAGTCCAAGATAGTCACCGGTTTTACAGGCTCCCGCCATGGTCAGTACATCTCGGGTAGCGCGAGTGATGGCTCCGTAGCGGGTTGCACTCGCCGCCCGCGTCATAGCGACCACATCCCGATCAAAGTCCAGGGTGGAATCGTGTACGGCAATTGCCGCGAGAGACTGCGTGATCGCTCTGCTGGGGATCACCGAAACTCGGTAACCCATCCTGCGCATGTCCGAGGCTGCAATGTCAGCAACCGGGTGTGTATCACGATCCGCCGGAAGAATGACAACCTCGATCGCATCACTGTCTTTTATCGCCGCAATAATTTCGACGGCAGAGGGTTGTTGGTATGCGAGTGCGGGAATGCATGTCACCTCGAGTGATTCCAATAATCGTTGGACACCCTCACCATGGGTTACCGCAAGTAAAACCCTCGGACGGGGTGACGTCGTTTCGAAAGGCTCTCGATTTCCAGCTTGGAGATCGATTGGGGCAACACTGACCTCCGTGACAACCCCGCGCGCTAAACCAGCATTGATGCAGTCCGAAACTCGATGCAGCGGAACGTGCACGTGCACTTTCCAGAGTGAATCAATCCCGGCGACCGCCACGCTCGTTCCTAGTGTTTCCAATACCTTTTGCAATTGATCGCGCTCGGATGTTTCACAGTGGTACATGACTTCACATTCAATCTCTTTTGCCCTACCAGCGGGTGCGACCCTGTGCCGCGAATACTCGCTTACCGGGTGCATCGCGTGATCAAGACGCAGTGGCGTCGTGCCGGTAAGTACAGTGACAAGTGCGTCCAACACCACCACTAAACCACGTCCGCCCGCGTCCACGACACCAGCCTGACGCAGTTGAATGAGTAGATCAGGAGTGCGAAGTAACGAGGTGTAGGCGGCATCGGCGGCGGCGCACGCCACCTCCACGAGATCCGCGCCCTGCCCGGCAAGGTGGGACGCCTCAAGCGCCGAGTGAGTCGCCACGGTAAGAATCGTCCCCTCAAGTGGCTGGGCGACAGCGCGATAAGCGCCGCTGGCGCCTTGGGTGAGCGCTTGTGCGAAATTGTGCGGACTCGCGGCCAGTTCGGCCATCACATCGCGCAGGTAAGCCGAAAAAATGACACCGGAGTTGCCTCGAGCCCCCATGATCGCCGCTCTGCCTACTCGGGGTGCGGCCTGCGCGAGGTTCTCACATGGTTCAATAAATGCACCGCATGCGGCTTCTACCGTCAGGTACAGATTCGTGCCGGTGTCTCCGTCGGGGACCGGGAACACGTTAAGGGCGTCGATTTCCGCACGGGCCAGCCGCAAGGCACTTTGGGCCTCCACCAACCACGAGTGCAGGATCGGTAGGGTGAACATTGACGCCCGGGCAGCGTAAGGCACCGGCTTCAGCTCTGGCATAGCCCCTTCTTCATAACCCCTCTTTCAGATCAACGCGGTGGATCGGCTATTCTTTCTCCGGTTTAACACGAACTGCGTAATCCTCTCGCATTAGACCCGACTTTCCAACCGGATCCGACTGGATCCATATTTTTACAACAACCGAAGGAGTCATTGTGGCTGCAAACTGCGATATCTGCGGAAAGAGCCCAAGCTTCGGGCATAACGTTTCCCATTCACAACGCAAGACCAATCGCCGGTGGAACCCGAATATTCAGCGGGTGCGCGCCCTCGTCGGTAAAACGCCTAAGCGTCTGAACGTATGCACTTCGTGTATCAAGGCCGGCAAAGTGGTTCGCGCTTCCTAATCACCCGCAGGGCAAGGAGCGCCAAGGGGTGGGTACTACTGTGAAAAATGTCGGAATCCGGGTGCAACGTTCCATCTTTCGCGGTAAGGAACACCATCAACGAGTACTTCTGCGGCCTTGTCTCCCGTTATCCGTCCGATCTCGGTAAATCCCGTTGGTAAGCGTTTCTTGGGCGGGAAGGTCGCCACGATTGCATGATCATCCCCTCCAGTGAGGATCCAGGACAAAGGGTCCAACCCAAATGCCGCAGCAGCCGAAATTAATTCTTGAGGTAGGTCAAACTTCTCGGTACTGAGGTCAACACCGACATGTGAGCCACGGGCGATGTGCTCTACATCAGCCAGAAGGCCGTCAGAGATGTCGATCATCGCGGTCGCTCCACCTTTCGCTGCCCGCGCTCCCGCTGAGTAGTCAATCCTTGGCACTCGAAAGGCATCAACTAAAACTCGTGGCGAACGCAGGCCGCTTTGTAAAATCCGCAGCCCCGCCGCGGCCATACCGGATCTACCACAAATCCCAACGATGTCACCTGCCCGAGCACCGTTTCGAGTGACCGCGGTTCCCGATGCAATAGTGCCGAGCGCGGTCACCGAAATAACAATGGTGTCGCAATCACTGACATCACCACCCAGAAGGACCGCGCCGGCAACTTCTGCTTCTTGGGTGAAGCCGACAATAAATTCACCCGCCCAGTCTGAAGCCGTGGTCGATGGCATACCGACAGCGAGTAGTAGCCCAATCGGGGTTGAACCCATCGCACAGACATCGGCCATCGAACCTGCCGCGCAGCGTCGACCAATCTCGACCGCTGTTGACCAATCGGTTCGAAAGTGTTTGCCCTCGGCATACATGTCGACGCTCAGGACAACGCAGGATCCCCCTGGATGCAGGACGGCGGCATCATCACCCGCCGCGACCTCAACACCCATTGCGGAAACTGTCGATTCGCTGATGTGCGCAAGAATCTTGGCGACGAGCCCTGATTCACCGAGATCGGCAAGAGTATTGCTGCTGGGCTCTAAACTCACAACGGTGACCCTTTCCGGTGATCTAGGGGTAAACTGAGGCCCCCAAATATAGAGTGGGGACATGTCGGTCCAAGCATATGTACTCATTCAAACCGAAGTCGGTAAGGCAGCCACCGTTGTCGAACTGATTCGAGTAATTTCTGGAGTGTCGGTCGCCGAAGACGTCACCGGTCCCTACGACGTCATTGTTAAGGCCGAAGCACCAACCATGGACGAACTGGGTCGACTGGTTGTCGCCAAAATTCAGTCAGTACCAGGCATCACCAGAACGTTGACCTGTCCCGTTGTGAACCTTGGTTAAGAAACACGCGGCGATTGCTTATGTCCTGGCACTAGTACCGATAGTGAGTGCTTGCGGTTCGTCTTTATCCGTCGAGCCCGGCACCGGCGCCGAGACACAATTTTGTACAAACCTGGGTTCGAGTGTGCCGGTTAAGATCGGCGGAGGGCTTGTGCGTAGCACCAATCCAGACTCTGCCGGCACGAAAGCCTGGGGTGACCCCGCAATCGTCATGCGATGCGGTGTTGCAGAACCCACAACGTATTCGGCCACCAGTCAACTACTCGTCGTTGACGGGATCAACTGGTATCCCGAGGAATTACAGAGAGGTGTCAGATTCACATCAGTGCAAGGTCCCGAAAATATCGAGGTTTCGATTCCTAGCTCTTACGAATCGACGGCAGACATCCTGACCGAGTTGAGTTTGGTTATCAGTTCACTCGCACCCTGATGATCAGCAATGGCCAGACCCACGAGACGGTCAACGATCTGCGAGAAGTCAACACCGGCATTTGACCACATTCGAGCGAACATGGAAATCGGCGTAAACCCAGGAATGGTGTTTATTTCATTGAACACGATTCGGTCGGCATCAAGGAAGAAATCAACCCGCGCATACCCCGAGCACCCCAATAACGTGAAGACGTCAATGGCAAGACGCTGCACTTCACCTGCCAACTCGGGGTCAAGTGACGCGGGAACAATTAATTCCGCGCCATCGTTAATGTATTTTGCCTTAAAATCATAGTATTCAAACCCGTCTTTGAGTTTGATCTCACCGACCGGGCTCGCTTCAACCCCTGCTGCGCCAACCAGAATGCCCACTTCCAATTCGCGCGGGCGAATGAATCCCTGTTCAATAATGACTTCTCGGGAAGTGCGGAAAGCTTCTCGGCAGGCCTGCTCGTATTCACTGGGCGATTCGATGCGGGTAATACCGATTGAGGATCCCCCCGTTACCGGCTTGACGAACCAAGGAAACGGGAAAGTGTCAACAACCGGCGCACTCGTGGTTGCCGAACCCACTTGTCGAAACCACGCACCCGCGTCAATGCCCGCCGCCCGAACCAACTCTTTGGTTGTTAACTTATTCATGCATATCGCCGAAGCCTGCACGCCCGAACCGACCACGGGAATCCCCATGCTTTGGCACACACCTTGGATGGCCCCGTCTTCCCCACCAACACCGTGCAAGACGGGGAAGAGAACTGAAATCGGCGAGAACTTACCGCCGATCTCTACCCCTGGTTCACGAGCGTCCATCACGAGTCGAATCACTTCGCCGTGCTCGGCCACCTCCGGGTGATGGTGCGCCGTGATGTCGTATTGGGCTACGTCACCGGTTGGGACCGACACCCAAGCGCCAGCTCGCGTGATGCCAATGCATAAGACTTCGTAGCCCAATTCCACAAGTGCACCGAGCACCGATCTAGCACTCACGCAGGAAATCGAGTGTTCGGGACTTTGCCCGCCAAACACCAGTGCTACCCGAGTCGCCACTTTCGTAGACATGAACTCACCGTACCGGTCACCTCGCGTGACAGAGAAAGTACTCTCCACGATGTTGCCCGGCTGGATCAGATGAATCTGGCGACCGAGATCCAGCACTGAGCAATCGGTGATAGTGCGTTAACCCAATAGGGTGTGCGGATGGACGCCAAAGACCTCGATCCGAGCACCCGGGTTGTCAGCTCGGGAAGGCCCACCGCGCGGCCGAATAACCCGGTGAACGCCCCCATTGTTCCCGCCTCAACTTTTCACGCTGGTGGAGAAACCGAATACGGACGGGAAAATAATCCGACCGCCTCGGCCCTTGAAGTAGCTCTCGGGGACTTAGACGGCGGTGACGCCATTGTTTTCTCTTCGGGGATGGCCGCCGCCAATGCCCTGATGGACCTATGGCCACCCGGAACCCGCGTGATCGCCCCCAATACGGCCTACACCGGGGTCGCCGTTCGACTGCGCGAACTCCACGAACGCGGGCACATTGAACTCACGACCTGCAACGTGAGCGATACCGCATTGATCACTGACCTACTCCCCCGATGCGAGGTCCTCTGGATTGAGTCACCCACGAATCCACTTCTTGAAATCGCCGAACTTGAAGTGCTCTTGGGTCGGGCGCGCGCCCACGGTGTCACCACGATTGTTGACAACACTTTTGCCAGCCCTGTTCGCCAAAAACCGCTCGCGATGGGTGCCGATTTTGTTTTACATAGTGTGACGAAAATTCTCAGCGGGCATTCAGATCTGCTCATGGGTGCGGTGGTTGCGCGAGAACACGTGGGCTGGGAGCAACTCCAAGTCCGTCGCGTGTTACTCGGAGCAATGCCAAGCGCTTTCGACTGCTACTTGGCATTGAGAGGGTTGAGGACGCTCTATGTCAGATACGAAAAATCGGAACGTAACGCGCAAAACCTCACCGTGAAACTTGCCGCACACCCAGGCGTGTTGCAGCTGAGATATCCGGGCTGGGGAACTATCGCATCCATTGACATTGATGGAGATGCAGATCGAGTGTGTGAAGCTACCCGGTTGTGGACCTATGCGACCAGCCTGGGTGGAGTGGAGTCACTCTTAGAGCGCCGGCGCAGGTGGCCATTGGAGAGTGTCACTGTTCCCGAAAACCTGATCCGGTTGTCATTTGGAATTGAAAACCCGGAGGACTTGTGGGCGGATTTGGACCAAGCACTTTCACAGCGCTAGTCTTGCGATCTTGCGAACGTTATAACTCTGATTTTGTGTCTCGGGCCATAAAGGATCTAAGCAATTCTTTCGGAGGTTTACCGTAATGCAAAACCTGAACGACCTCGGTCGTTATGGGCATTTCAACCCCTAGTTGGTGGGCCAACGCTAAAATCGGTTGGCAACTCTTGTACGCCTCGCAGGTTTGGTTGGTGATGGCAATGGTTTCTTCAACCGAGAGACCTTTGCCTAAATTTTCACCGAAGGTACGGTTACGTGATAGCGGTGACTGGGACGTTGCCACCAGATCACCCACCCCTGCCAGACCTTGGAATGTCAGCGGATCGGCTCCCAAAGCCACCCCTAGTCGGCCAATTTCGGCTAATCCACGGGTAATCAATGAAGATTGAGAATTTTCACCCAGTCCCATGCCGACCGCGATTCCGTTGGCTAAAGCGATCACATTTTTGACGGAGCCACCAATCTCCGTGCCGATTACATCGGTTGTCCAATAGGGACGGAAATAATCAGTGGTACATGCTTTCTGAATGGCAATTGCACCGGCTTGCGTTGGGGCGGCCACGGTTGTTGCCGTCGGCTGACGCGCGATAATTTCTCGGGCCAAGTTGGGTCCGGATACCACGGAGATTCGATCGGGGTGTGCCCCCGTGACCTCGGCAATGACCTCACTCATTCGCAGTGATGTTCCGAGCTCAATACCTTTCATCAGGCTAACAAACAATGTGTTGGCTGGAATCCACGCAGCCCATTGCGTTAGATTCGCTCGCAATGATTGTGCGGGTATCGCTAAAACCACAATTTCGGCAAGTGCAAGCGCCACCTTCGGATCGGTAGTGGCAACGATCGATTCGGGTAAATCTACGTCAGGGTGGTAGCGACTATTTCGGTGGAACTGATCAATGTCCGCAGCAATTTCCGCACTTCGCGTCCACAGGGTTACCCGCGAACCGGCGTCGGCCAAGACGGTCGCGAAAGCCGTGCCCCAAGATCCGCCACCCATCATGGCAACCTTCGTCATTGCTCACTCCCTTGATTCGCACTGTGACGATAGAGCACCACCGGTGGAGTTTCTCCCCTGATTTCGCCTTCCATCCGGGCGAGGGTGAACATTAATAAATCGGTCGCCTCGTGGAGTAACTCGGGTGTCCATTCCTGCCCTCGGTAACGGGAGAGATCAAGGGGCTCACCCAACCAAATCTGCATTGTTTTGCGCGGTAGTAATCTCAATCGCTTCTTGTACGGTGCGATGACCGCTTCCGCACCCCACTGAACCATGGGGAAAAGTGGGCAACCTGATTCCAGAGCAATTCGAACGGCACCGGTCTTTCCCTGCATGGGCCATAAATGTGGATCCCGAGTGATGGTGCCCTCGGGGTAGACGACAACGCACTCACCGTGTTTCGCGGCTGCGACCGCATCACGCAGGGCAAAAACCGCCTCGGTTGATTCGCGATACACGCGGATCTGCCCCGCATTGGAGATGATCCAGCCAAAAATGGGAACACGGAAAACGGATTCCTTGCCCAAAAACCGAGGTGGTCGGTCGTGGGCCCACAACGGATGGGCAACGGCTAATGGATCAAACCAGGACGTGTGATTTGTCGCGACAACAATTCCGCCGTTGTGATTTTTCAGCAACTCAAATCCACGCCAATTCTGTTTCGTGAACAAGGTGAGGAACGGCAAACCGATGAACACGGCGATCCGGAAACCTGGTCCGATCTTTGATCGCCTTGTCGTATGTCCGGCCACCGCAACAGCCTATCTGTCTACGCGATTGAATGGTCCCATGTTGAAACGGGTGGTGCCGGGCGAATTGCAGTGGCACGCGTTGATTCCAGCGAAAGCGCTCGACAACTCTAAGACCCGTCTGGAACGCGATGGCTTGGCTGCTTCTTTCCTCTCCGACACGATTTCGGCTCTGATGGGGTCAACCAACGTGACGGCGCTCACGGTGATCACACCCGATCCCAACGTAGCTATTCTGGTTGAAAGTCTTGGTGGCAATACCCTCCTTGAGACACATCCGTCGGGGCTGCTTCATGCCTTAGATTTGGGAATGAACACCGTTGCGACTGACACGGGGATCGTCATTGCATTAGGTGATTTACCGTGTTTGCGCACCGAAGATGTTGACCTATTCCTGATGCAAGCGCAAGATCACGATAGTTCCTTCACCTGCGACTCGGAAGGAACCGGTAGCACAATGTGGGCTCGACTGCCGGGATCCGGCGCGAAACCACACTTCGGCGTAAGGTCACGCGCGGCCCACCGGGAGAGTGGAGCGATTGAGATTCGCTGTTCACCCGGCGCCCACCGCGATGTTGATACGCCGACAGCTCTCTGGGATGCCATTCGAATTGGGGTTGGAACACATACCTTGAAAGCGTTAAGCACACCAACCCTGCGGACCGGGACGATTTCGGGTCTAGACCCCCATTGAAGCCGTAGAAGAATCAGAACGTCACGCGTCTCAACCTGATGACACGGTTAGGGGCCTGATCGCGCCAAGAATTGGACAGCGGGTCCGGATCGACGTGGTAGACAAAAAAATCTTGATCTAAAAATAGGTAGGTGGTCGCACCCGCTGGATCCGACCACCTACCTGACAAAACTACTTGCGACGAGCAGGGGCTTTCTTGGCTACTACCTTCTTGGGTGCAGCTTTCTTGGCTACAACCTTCTTTGCGACTACCTTCTTGGGTGCAGCTTTCTTGGCTACCGCCTTCTTGGGTGCAGCCGCTGAAATCTTCTTGGCACCTGAAACGACCGCTTTAAATTCTGCGCCTGGGCGGAATTTAGGAAGCTTGGTTGCCTTAATTTTCACGGTCTCACCGGTGCGAGGATTGCGACCGAGACGGGCTTTCCGGGCTTGAGCTTCGAAGATTCCGAATCCGCTGATGGCAACCTTGTCGCCACGAACTACGGATTTCTTAATTTCTTCGATGAATGCATCAACGATTTCGGTGACTTCGCGCTTACTAACGTCGCCACGGCCCGTTACTGCATCAATGAGTTCTGCTTTGTTCACGATTTAACCCCTCCGGAGGGTGCTTAGGTTGATCTTGTGATCAACACCTAAATGTAACGTGAAATTCAGAAAAATTCGCGTTAGCCACGCCGAAAGGTGTTGGCGCGCAACATCTTTCGGCGTTCCGAGTTCTGGTGCCGCGGCACTTCTCACCAGATGGAAACTAGGTGAGAATGGGTTTGAAGCAGGGGCGGCTTTTCTCAAAATCACCGATGGCATCCGCGTGGCCAAGGGTGATCCCAATGTCATCTAGGCCCTTGAGTAATCGCCAGCGAACGTAGTCATCCACTTCAAAGTCGGAGCTGAAGTCCCCCGCAGAAACCGTACGCTCCTCCAGATTCACCGTGATGGGCGTTGCTGGACGTAATTCAATCAGGCCCCAGAGCCTCTCGATTGCATCTTGGGGAAGGACCGCCGTTAACAGACCACCTTTACCCGAATTACCACGAAATATATCGGCGAAACGTGAGCTGAGAACGACTTTGAATCCAAAGTCCTGCAAGGCCCAAACCGCATGCTCTCGTGAAGAACCCGTTCCGAAATCAGGGCCGGTTACCAAGATCGACACACCTTGATACTGCGGAAGGTTGAGCACGAATTCGGGATCCTTGCGCCAACTAGCAAAAAGCGCGTCTTCAAAACCGTGACGGGTAATGCGCTTTAAAAAGTCAGCGGGAATAATTTGGTCCGTATCTACATTACTTCGATGCAACGGAGCCGCCGTTCCCGTGTGAACGGTGAATGCCTCCACGGTTAAACCTCCACTAAATCTGCTGGGGCGCTGAGAGTGCCACGAACGGCAGTAGCCGCAGCGACCTCTGGTGAAACCAAATGGGTTCGACCACCCGGACCTTGGCGTCCTTCAAAATTACGATTTGACGTAGAGGCACTGCGCTCACCTGGAGCCAATTTATCCGGGTTCATGGCTAAACACATTGAGCAGCCGGCACCACGCCACTCGGCCCCCGCATCCAGAAAAATTTGATCCAGCCCTTCGGCTTCTGCCTCAATCCGAACCCGGGTTGAACCAGGAACGACAAGTAGTCGAACGCCGTCGGCCACCTTGCGGTTTTTGATCACGTTTGCAGCGGCGCGCAAATCCTCAATTCGACCATTTGTGCAGGAGCCGATGAAAACTGTGTCAACGGCGATTTCCTTAAGTGGCTGGCCGGGCCGCAAATCCATGTAGGCGAGTGCATTTTTAACCGACTCACGTTCGATCGGGTCAGAAAATGACTCTGGGTCTGGCACTACCTGGTCAAGAGGCAGGCCCTGGCCAGGGTTTGTCCCCCACGTAACAAATGGGCGCAATGTGGATGCATCAATGGTGATTTCCTGATCAAAACTTGCGTCAGAATCGGTGACGAGTGTCTCCCAATATGACACCGCTGCGTCCCAATCTGCCCCTTGCGGTGCATGTGGTTTTCCTTTGATGTAATCAAAAGTCGTTGTGTCGGGGGCGATCATGCCGGCGCGGGCACCAGCCTCAATCGACATATTGCAGATTGTCATCCGGCTTTCCATGGAAAGGGCTTTAATCGCCTTCCCCCGGTATTCCAGGACGTAGCCTTGACCTCCACCCGTTCCAATTTGGGCAATAACCGCGAGGATGAGGTCCTTGGCCGTTACCCCGACGGGTAAGTCTCCCTCAATCGTGATTGCCATTGTCCGAAATTTTTTCAGAGGCAACGTTTGGGTCGCCATCACATGCTCGACCTCGCTGGTGCCGATCCCAAATGCCAGTGCACCAAACGCACCATGAGTGCTCGTATGCGAATCCCCGCACACTATGGTCATACCGGGCTGGGTGAGCCCCATTTGTGGTCCAACAACATGCACGATTCCCTGCTCGAGGTTTCCCAGCGGGAACAGTGTTACCCCAAATTCTTCACAGTTTTTACGGAGCGTCTCGACCTGGATCCGAGAGACCGGGTCGGCAATGGGTTTATCAACATCAACGGTCGGGATATTGTGGTCTTCGGTCGCCACCGTCAAATCCGGCCGGCGCAGACGCCTGCCAGCGGCCCGAAGGCCGTCAAAGGCTTGCGGACTGGTGACTTCGTGGACAAGATGTAAATCAATGTAAAGCAAATCAGGTAGTCCATCGCCTTCATGAACAATGTGGTCCGCCCACACTTTTTCCGCCAAGGTGCGACCCATGCGTGACTCCTGTTCTTTCCTTTTTTGCTACTGCCCGACGTAGCCGGTCAACTCTGATGGTGGGGGAATCCAACTGGACTCCCCCACCGATGTAGCCCCGACGGGATTCGAACCCGCGCTACCGCCTTGAGAGGGCGGCGTGCTAGGCCACTACACAACGGGGCCATGGAGAAAATCGCGTGTGATCACGATTCGCTGGGGTACCAGGACTCGAACCTAGACTAACTGAATCAGAATCAGTTGGGCTGCCAATTACCCCATACCCCAAGGGTGCCGCAATAGTCTATCGCCGGGAATAAATTACTCGCTCAAAGGTCGGTTCAAGGCCTGCCCCTTGGCATTTTTGATTCGAAGCAGTGATTCTTCCTTGCCCAAAATCTCCATCGATTCAAAAAGCGGCGGTGATATTTTCCGTCCACAGATAGCGGTTCGCACCGGACCAAATGCCAATTTTGGCTTAAGGTCCAAGCCGTCAACAAGGGATTCGCGTAAGGCTTGTTGAATCTCATCGGCATTCCAGGGCGTGACTTCAGCGAGCACCTGTGCGCTCACATCCAGTACCCGCACTGACTCCGATGTCCACACATCAGGATCAATGATTAATTCAGCCGCCGGCTGGAAAAGAAAGGCGATCAGTTCAGGGGCCGCGGCGAGGGTGTCGAGCCGTTCCGCAATCAGCGGGATCACCAATGCCAGCCGCTCACGCTCAAGTATTGATATGGGAGTTGATGTGGTCCCTGCAGATTCCAAGAAAGGAATAAGTCGTTCACACAGGTCGGATTCAGCGAGGTGTCGAATCCAATCTCCATTGATCGACGTGCACTTTTTTAGATCAAATCGCGCTGGATTCGGATTCACTCGCTCCAAAGTAAACGCCTGAGTCAATTCCTTGGGCGAAAAAAACTCAACGTCATTTCCCATGGACCAACCAAGTAGTGCTAAATAATTCAACAGGGCTTCCGGGAGGTAGCCACTGGATCGGTACATGGCGAGCGAGGATTCTGGATCCCGCTTTGACAGTTTCTTGTTACCTTCGCCCATCACATATGGCAAGTGTCCATAGGCCGGTGTCTTGTGCGCTACTCCGATGGCGGTGAGCCCATCAAATAACGCCAGTTGTCTGGGTGTTGATGACAGCAGATCCTCGCCCCGCAGGACGTGGGTTATGTTCATCATTGCGTCGTCGACCGGGTTCACCAATGTGTACAACGGATCACCATTAGCCCGAACTATTACAAAGTCAGGGACGTGTTCGGCCTGGAAAGTTACCTCTCCGCGAATCAGGTCATGCCACGTGAAGTCTCTGCCAGACATGCGATACCGAATGACCGGTTCCCGCCCTTCGGCTACGAAAACCGCTACCTGTTCATGGGTCAGCGCCCGACAGGAGCCGTCATATCCTGGAGTCCGCTTGTGTGCAGCGGCCAGCTCGCGTTTAGCCTCGAGTTCAGCGGCGCTGCAGTAACAACGGTAGGCAAACCCTGACTCAAGAAGTTTGACCACCACGTCGGCATAAATGTGCATTCGCTCCGATTGGCGATATGGACCATAGTCACCACCAACTTCGGGGCCTTCATCCCAATCCAGCCCAAGCCAACGCATGCTCGCAACGAGTGCCTCGTAGGAATCCTGTGAGTCGCGCGCGGAATCGGTGTCTTCTATTCGAAAAACAAAAGTGCCGCCAACATGCCGAGCAAATGCCCAATTGAAAAGCGCGGTGCGAATCATTCCAACGTGCGGATTTCCCGTAGGTGACGGACAGAACCGAACGCGAATATCACTCACGTGGCACGCTCCACTTTGTTGACCAGACTGCCAATTCCCTGAATTGAAATCTCAACGTCGTCACCGGCGACAATCGGTCCCACCCCGGCCGGCGTACCGGTCAAAATGACATCACCGGGAAGCAGAGTCATCTGATGGCTGACATAACTGACGAGATCAACCACCGAAAAAATCAAGTCCTGGGTATTGCCTGCCTGACGTTGTTGAGCACCAACATACGCTTCGACCGCAAGATCGGTTGGATCAAGTTCGGTTTCAATCCAAGGCCCCATTGGGCAGAAAGTATCGAAACCCTTGGCCCTGGCCCACTGGCCATCTAATTTTTGGATGTCACGAGCGGAAACGTCATTGGCGCAGGTGTAGCCCAAAATAACCTCGGCCACCCGCTCGCGCGGGACATCCTTGCAAAACCGCCCGATCACGACCGCCAGCTCGGCTTCATGGTGCACCACGGAGCTTTGTTTGGGGAGGACAATGCGGTCGTTTGGGCCAATTATTGAGGTACTCGGTTTGAGAAACATCAGTGGTTCAGGCGGCAGTTCACTTTTCATTTCGGCGGCATGGCCGGCATAGTTCGTGCCGATTCCAATAATTTTGCTCGGCAGGATTGGCGCCAAAAGCTTTACAGCAGATGCCGCAATCACCCGCCCGTCGGGCTCAAGTTCACCAAATGGGTGACCCTTCAAGATGGCAATAATTGAATTGTCGGCGAGTTCGCCGTGTTCATTGAGGTTGTCAAGAACACCAAAACTGACTTCTTCGCCATGGCTGAATCGACAAATGCGCACCGCTTTAGACTACCGGTTGAGTTTTCTCGGGTGTCACTTACGGCCACGTACGAGACCGTAATGAACGGCGTCGTCGAGGGCTTGCCACGATGCTGCGATGACATTCTCGTGCACCCCGATCGTGGTCCATTCGCGTGCACCATCGGTGGTTTCAAGGAGGACCCGCGTGACTGCCTCTGTTCCTTTGATCCCTTCGAGAATTCGCACCTTGTAGTCGGTGAGTTCAAGTTTGCCCAGATCTGGGAATAACTGTGATACCGCATTTCGAAGGGCGTTATCCAATGCATTGACGGGACCGTTACCTTCACCCGTTGACACGAGTCGCTCGCCATTTGCGTGCAATTTGACCGTCGCTTCACTCACGACTTTGCCATCCTCGCGCTGCTCGACAATTGTCCGCCATGATTCAACCGTAAATTTTCGCTCTGCCCCCTGTTCCGCACGCACGAGCAATTCAAAAGAGGCATCAGCGGCCTCAAATGACCAACCCTGCGCCTCGAGAGCTTTGACCCGCTCCACCACGGCTCTGACCACGGCCGGACTCCCACTGAGATCGAGTCCCAGTTCCGCACCTTTTAACTCCACCGACGCGCGGCCGGCCATTTCGGTGACTAATACGCGCTGAATATTTCCGACACTCACCGGATCAATATGGTTGTATAAATCGGTATTAATTTTTAAGGCGCTGGCATGTAAACCGGCCTTATGGGCGAATGAAGAAACTCCCGCATAGGCCTGGTGGGTGTCCGGCGCAATATTTGCGATCTCCGCGATCGCGTGAGAAACCCGATAGGTTTCAGCGAGGGCTTGCTTGGAGATGCACTCGATGCCCATCTTTAATTGCAAGTTTGCCACCACCGAGAATAGGTCAGCGTTGCCAGTTCGCTCACCGTAACCATTCGCCGTGCATTGCACGTGCGTGGCTCCCGCTTCAACAGCCGAAAGCGTGTTGGCGACCGCACACGCGGTGTCATCTTGGCAATGGATTCCGAGTCTGGCACCCGTTCGGTGACGAACTTCAGTCACGATTGTTTCAATTCCATGCGGCAACATTCCGCCATTGGTGTCACACAGCACGACAACGGATGCTCCAGCGTCATGGGCCGCCGCAACCACTGAAACCGCGTAATCTGGATCCATTTTGTAGCCATCGAAGAAATGTTCCAAGTCAACAAAGACGCGCCGACCATGGCCAATGAGATGTCGGACGGTGTCGATAACCATGTCGATGTTTTCTGCGCCCGTTGTCTTGAGCGCCTGCTCAACGTGTCGAATATCGGACTTTGCCACCAGAGTAATTACGGGTGCTTCACTGTCAAGAAGTGCCTTGACCTGCACATCGTTTTCTACCAAAATTCCTGATTTACGGGTTGCGCCGAATGCAACGAGTTGGGCATTACGAAACGGAAACGATCGAGCCTTTTCAAAAAATTCGGTGTCTTTGGGCATCGCTCCAGGCCAACCGCCCTCGATAAAATCGACACCGTAATCGTCGAGTAATCGGGTTATGGCAAGTTTGTCATTTACCGAATAGGAAATTCCCTCCCGCTGAGCACCATCGCGCAGAGTCGTGTCATAGACATGAAAAGCGTCGCTCTTGGTCATTTCCTTACTCCGTTTCGAGTGCATTGAACATGTGTTACAACAAGACGCGAACTAATTAACAAGCGCGTGCATCCAGTTGTGGCGATCGGGTACTGCACCTGATTGAATATCGAGGAGCGCATTGCGCAATGCCAAAGTGATCTCGCCCGATGCGCCTGCAGCAACCTCAAATGAACCATTGAATCGACTCTTAACCGTGCCAACCGGGGTGATGACCGCGGCGGTTCCACAGGCAAAGACTTCGGTGATCTCACCATCTGCACAACCAGACCTGAGTTGGTCCACAGTAATTTCGCCCTGGTCAACACGGATACCGAGATCTGAGGCCACCGTAATGAGGGATTCCCGGGTAACTCCGGGGAGAAGGGAACCGGTCAATTTCGGGGTCATGATTCGGGCGCTATCTCCAACACCGTAGACAAAATAAAGATTCATCCCCCCCATCTCTTCAATTCTTTGCCGATCAACCGCGTCGAGCCACACCACTTGGTCGCAGCCATGTGCTGACGCCTCGGCCTGCGCCAGGAGTGAAGCCGCGTAGTTTCCAGCACACTTGGCTTCCCCGGTTCCACCGGGCGCCGCCCGAACGTATTCGTCGGAGATCCAGACGGAAACCGGGCTGATTCCCCCGGCGAAGTAAGCTCCGGCCGGAGAGGCAATAAGTACGTATTTATACGCATTGGCCGGCCTTACCCCAAGACCAACTTCCGTTGAAATCATGAACGGCCGAAGGTAGAGGGAACGCTCTCTACCGCCGGGAACCCACTCCTGATCATGGGCAACCAAGTCCTCAATACTTGCCACGAACAGTTCCTCGGGTACCTCCGCCATGGCCAAGCGACGGGCGGAGCGGCCAAATCTCCGAGCGTTTTCAAACGGTCGAAAGGTTTTGATACTTGTGTCCCCATGGCGATAAGCCTTGAGTCCTTCGAAAATTGCTTGGCCGTAGTGCATGAAATTCGTCGCTGGATCCAATACCAATGGACCGTAGGGAATCAACTGGGCATCGTGCCAACCGTTGTCTGCATCCCAGTCAGCGGTGACCATGGAGTCGGTGAAATATTTTCCAAATCCAGGGTTTGCCAGAATTTCTTCCCGTTTTTCATCACTTTGCCGACCTGCACCGGCCGTCTTGTTGTCAATCTTCCACAGTCCAGACATATTAGTTTCCTTCTGCCGCAGTCACACATGCATGAGCCAAAGCCGTACCAATGTCAGAAGTGGATCGGATTGTGGTGCCGCGGACAGCTAGGTCCGCTGCGACACCCTGCTGGATCCAATCCGCCGCTTGGGTTTCTCCGATATGGTCCAAAAGCATGGCGAGTGACATAACGGTTGCGGTGGGATCCGCTTTACCCTGACCGGCAATATCTGGTGCGGAACCATGAACAGGTTCGAACATGCTGGGATTTTTACGACTTGGGTCAATATTCCCGCTCGCCGCTAATCCGATCCCGCCACCGATTGCCGCACCAATGTCGGTGAGGATGTCTCCAAATAAATTATCGGTTACCACGACGTCAAATCGTTCCGGGTTGGTCAAAAAGAACATGGCCGCCGCGTCAACATGTAAATACTCCGTTGTAATGTCAGGAAACTCTCGGGCTACTCGGTCAAATGTCCGCTCCCACAGGTCACCGGCAAAAACCAAAACGTTGGTTTTATGCACCAGCGTCACTTTTTTTCGGGGGCGCTTCGACGCGCGATCAAATGCGTCTCGCACAATCCGCTCAACACCGAATGCGGTGTTGACGCTCACTTCGGTGGCAACCTCGTGCGCAGTGTCCTTTCGCAAAACACCGCCCACACCAACATATGGTCCCTCGGTGCCCTCACGACAGACAATGAAATCAATGTCGTGAGGTCCCTTGCCCGCCAGCGGCCCGGTCACGCCGGCAAATAGTTTGACCGGGCGGACATTGACGTGATGGTCCATGCGGAAGCGCAACGGCAGCAAGACCCCGCGTTCTAGGACACCGGGTGCGACGCTGGGGTCCCCAATTGCGCCAAGGAGGATAGCGTCACTTGCGCGTAATTCTTCTAATGTGTGTTCGGGCAGCAACTCTCCCGTGGCGTTGTAACGCTTACCTCCCAGGTCGTATTCCTTGGTGACATATGTGAAGCCCGCCGCTGGGGCGATGGCTTTGAGAACCTTGAGGGCTTCAGCCACCACTTCGGTGCCAATTCCATCACCTGGGATAAGTGCGATCGAATAGTTGGCGCTCATGCGTGAACTTTAGTGGGTCGGCGCCCGAGAAAACATCGGTGCTAGGCTTTGACAATTATGAACGGCGCCGTCGCACTCGAGTTGGCTAGCAACACGTCGTCGTGTCTCCTCCTTCATTCACTTCGCTGCCGCGCCGAGGCATAACAGCCGGATCCTCGTCGCGGGCCGCAAGATCTGGATCAGTTTCCCACAAACCTACCCGCGGAGATGACGATGAACACAGCAGACACCTACGAAAATCGAAATAGCCAAAAACCGTCCGGTATGCCAAGTGAGCGTTATCGGCCTTTTAAACCGGTCGATCTCCCTGATCGCACGTGGCCAATGAAAACGATGACCGCGGCGCCACGGTGGTGCGCTGTCGATCTGCGCGATGGCAACCAGGCCCTGATCGACCCCATGACCCCGGCACGCAAAATGGCAATGTTTGAGTTACTCGTCTCCATGGGATACAAAGAAATCGAAGTCGGATTCCCTTCCGCCTCACAGACTGATTTTGATTTTGTCCGACAGATAATCGAAGAGGACAAGATTCCCGATGACGTCGTGATCCAGGTGTTGACCCAATCACGGGAACACCTGATCGAGAGAACCTTCGAATCTTTGATCGGCGCCAAGCAAGCGATCGTGCATCTTTATAACTCGACGTCGACCCTGCAGCGACGAGTCGTATTCGGCCTCGACGAAGCCGGAATTATTGATATCGCAGTGCACGGTGCCCAACTGTGCAATAAGTACGCCCAGGAGATCACCCCGAACACGGATATCTACTTTGAGTACTCCCCCGAGTCATACACGGGAACCGAACTTGAGTTTGCGCTCAAGATCTGTAATGCGGTCACCGATGTGTGGCGACCAACACCTGACCACAAGGTTATTCTGAATCTCCCAGCGACCGTAGAAATGGCAACCCCCAATATTTATGCCGACTCAATCGAATGGATGGATCGGCATCTGCATAACCGGGATTGCATCGTGCTGTCTCTGCACCCGCACAATGATCGTGGGACCGGCGTCGCCGCGGCGGAATTAGGCTATTTGGCCGGTGCGGATCGAATCGAAGGTTGCCTCTTTGGCAACGGTGAGCGCACGGGAAATGTCTGCCTGGTAACCCTCGGAATGAACCTGTTCAGCCAAGGTATTGACCCTCAGATTGATTTTTCCAACATAGATGAGATCAGACGAACTGTTGAGTACTGCAACCAGATTCCGGTACATGAGCGCCATCCGTATGGCGGGGACCTCGTTTTTACCGCATTTTCAGGCTCACATCAAGATGCCATTAATAAAGGGCTCAATGCGATGAAGGCGGATTCAGCAACTGCGGGAGTCGACGTCAAGGCATTCCGATGGGACGTTCCCTATCTTCCCATTGACCCGCAAGATGTAGGTCGGACCTACGAAGCGGTTATCCGGGTTAACTCCCAGTCGGGCAAGGGTGGTGTTGCTTACATTATGCGGACAGAACACCGCCTAGACCTTCCCCGTCGACTCCAGATCGAGTTCTCCCAAGTGATTCAAAAGGTTACCGACACCGAAGGCGGTGAGATCGCGCCAACGGCCATGTGGGAAGCCTTCGCCTCGGAGTACCTGCCTGACCCCCATTCGTCGTGGGGTCGCTTTTCCTTGCGTTCGGTTCAGCACAACTCCGATGTTGACGGACACACCACCATTGAAGCCAATATCACCGATGATGCCAAGGACGTGACCCTACTCGGATCCGGTAATGGGCCAATTGCCGCTTTTTGCAATGCCCTGGGTGATTACGGGATTGACGTTCGCGTCTTGGATTACATCGAGCATGCCCTCAGCGCTGGCGGAGACGCGACCGCGGCTTCCTACCTTGAGTGTGCGGTTGATGGCACGGTGTTGTGGGGGGTGGGAATTGATCCTTCGATCACGACATCTTCCCTCAAGGGAATTATCAGTGCGGTAAACAGGGCATTGCGGGATTAAAGCGCTACCGACTTGCCGGTGTGCGCGCCGATTTCGCTGGTAATCTGATCCATGAGTGCATGTGGAATCGGTGAATCTACAGTAAGCACGATCATTGCGTGTGCTTCGTTGTCACGACTGACCTGCATGCCCGCGATGTTGATCCCTGCATCACCCAACAGATTACCCACCGACCCAATAACTCCTGGGCGGTCGTGATACCGGAAAAATGCCATATATGAACTGATCGGGACGTCAATATCGAAGCCATTGACGTCAACTAGTTTGGCTTGATGCCTACTGCCGGCCACCGTTCCAGAAACACACACGGTGACTCCGTCCGTCTGGGTAATAGACACGGTGACCAAATTCTTGTGATCTTCGCTCATGGGATTCGTTGTGAGTGAAATGTCAACTCCGCGTTGCTCCGCTAAAACGGGTGCGTTGACGAACGACACCGGATCATGCACCAAGTTTTGAAAGATGCCCTTGGTTGCACTCAATTCGAGGACACGAACGTCATGGTCCACCACGGCGCCTCGCACGTCAACTTCCACGCGGACAATCGCAGCATTAGATAAGGCACAAGCGATCACACCCAGTTTCTCGGTCAGAGGAATCAACGGCTTAATGTCCTCATGCAGATTGCCACCTTGAACATTGACGGCGTCGGGTACCAGTTCACCAGCGAGGGCGAGTCGAACCGATCGGGCTACTGAAATCCCAGCTTTTTCTTGCGCTTCATCTGTCGACGCTCCAAGGTGTGGCGTTGCAACCACCGACTCCAAGGTGAACAAAGGCGAGTCGATACACGGTTCTTGTGAATAGACATCGATTCCGGCACCGGCAACTCGACCATCAACGATTGCGTCATACAGCGCGGTTTCATCGATGATGCCACCTCGGGCGGCATTGACAATATGAACGGTTGGTTTCACCTTGTGCAATTCGGCGTCCCCAATGAGGCCCATTGTTTCGGGCGTTTTAGGGAGATGGATGGTGATGAAATCACTCTCGGCGAGGAGCTCGTCCAGGCTCACCATGCGAACACCCAGCTGAGCGGCTCGGGCCGGTTGCACATAGGGGTCGTAGGCAATCAGTCGCACACCAAAGGCACTGAGCCGCTGAGCTACGAGCACTCCAATCCGCCCCAGTCCAACAATTCCGACAACTTTGTCGGCCACCTCAACACCGGTGTACTTGCTGCGTTTCCACTCCCCCCGATGTAGCGCCTCATTGGCAGGCGCAATATTGCGAGCACTCGCCAGTAGCAAACCAACGGCCAACTCAGCCGCGCTGACAATATTTGAGGTGGGGGCGTTGACCACCATGACGCCGGATTGGGTTGCTGCTTTGACATCGACATTGTCCAAACCAACCCCAGCGCGGGCAACCACTTTGAGTTTCTTAGCGACCGAAAGCGCCTCCGCATCAACCATGGTGGCTGAACGAATGAGCACGGCGTCAACGTCAACGATAGCCGCGAGTAGTTCCGCTCGATTGGCGCCATCACAGTTGATGATCTCAAAATCCGGACCCAGCGCTTCGACTGTGGCTGGTGAAAGTTCTTCGGCTATAAGTACGCGGGCTTTAGTCACGACGACATCTTAATCACCTAGTGAAGGTGTTGCTCTCGAGCCTTTGCCCACCGAGAATCTACCTAAGTGCGGTGCCCTCAACATAATCTTTGTCCTCGCCCGAAACCCATGACATCATGGAACGAAGTTTGCGGCCAACGGCCTCAATCGGGTGTTTCTCCCCTTTCGCGCGAAGCTCGAGGAACTCTGTGCTCCCACTGTTGTAGTCGTTAACAAAACGCTCGGCAAAACTTCCGTTCTGGATATCGGCGAGAACAGCTTGCATATTGAGCTTGACACTTGGGTCGATGACTCGTGGGCCAGAAACGTAGTCACCAAACTCAGCGGTGTCCGAGACACTCCAACGCTGCTTGGCAATTCCGCCTTCGTACATGAGGTCGACGATCAATTTCAGTTCGTGGAGGCATTCGAAGTAGGCGACCTCTGGTTGGTAACCGGCTTCGATTAGCGTTTCATAGCCGTACATGACCAATTGGGAAGCTCCACCGCACAGCACCGCTTGCTCACCAAATAGATCGGTCTCTGTTTCTTCGGTAAAGGTGGTCTTGATTCCACCGGCTCGCAGGCCTCCGATGGCGGCCGCGTAACTCAATGTGAGCGGCCAGGCGTTCCCACTGGCGTCTTGTTCGACCGCCACCAAAACGGGGACTCCGCGCCCAGCCGAGTACTCACGTCGAACCAGGTGACCCGGGCCCTTGGGAGCGACCATGGCAACATCAACAAAGGCCGGTGGCTTGATGTAACCAAAGCGAATATTGAAACCATGTGCGAAAAACAGCGCGTCGCCTTCCTTCAGGTTGGGCGCGATACTGTCGTCGAAGACTTTCTTCTGAACGGGGTCCGGGACCAACATCATGATGACGTCGGCTTCTGCGGCAGCGGTTGCTGGGTCGACCACGCGGAGTCCGTCCGCCTCGGCCTTTGCTTGGCTCTTGGATCCTTGTGCCAGGCCTACCCGCACATCGACCCCGGAATCCTGTAATGAGAGCGCGTGGGCGTGGCCCTGACTTCCATAACCGATCACCGCAACCTTACGACCCCGGATGACGTCAAGATCTGCATCGACTTCGTAGAACATTTCGGCCATGGGGGCTCTCCTTAGGATTAGTTTTCGATCACGGCGTGCTGGGTTAAACGTGCTTTAAACTGATTACTGTGTCGTTTTATCGGTGGTACGGACGCTGCGATCACTGATAGAACGTGAACCACGCCCCATCGCGACCATGCCCGACTGAACTAATTCCCGGATCCCGTAAGGCTCAAGAACTCTCAGCAAGGCTACCAACTTATCGTGGGCACCGGTAGCCTCGATCGTGACGGCATCGTGGGCCACGTCCACCACCTTGGCCCGGAAAAGTTGCACCGTTTCTAGAATGTGGCTGCGAGACTCAAGGTCGGCCTTCACCTTGACCAATAGAATCTCCCTCTGGACGGAGGCATCGGATTCGAGTTCGACAATTTTGAGAACGTTGATCAACTTGTTGAGTTGCTTGGTGACCTGCTCAAGTGGTTGTTTCTCGACATTGATAACGATGGTCATCCGGGATACGTCGGGTACCTCAGTTGGCCCTACAGCAAGGGATTCAATGTTGAAACCTCTGCGTGCAAATAAAATAGCTACCCGTGCCAAAACACCCGGTTGATCTTGTACGAGTACCGAAAGTGTGCGCCGAGTCATCAGTCGTCACTCCCCCATTCAGGTGCTATCGAACGCGCGTACAAGATCTCGTCATTCCCTGTTCCAGCGGCGACCATGGGCCACACCATGGCATCACGGTGGACTACGAAGTCGATCACTACTGGAGCATCGGTGAGGCCTAACGCTTTTTCAATGATTGAGTCCACTGATTCAGGATCCTCGCACTGTAGTCCATAAGCGCCATAGGCTTCAGCCAACTTGACGAAATCTGGGAATCGGTGCGAGTCCAAATCCGTATTGGAGTAACGCTCATTGTAGAAAAGGGTCTGCCACTGACGAACCATGCCAAGACTCGAGTTATTAATGAGCGCGACCTTAATCGGGATGTCGTTGATCGTACAGGTGGCCAGTTCTTGGTTTGTCATTTGGAAGCATCCATCACCATCAATTGCCCAAACGGTTTTGTCCGGGCATCCCACTTTTGCACCCATCGCAGCCGGGACCGAATAACCCATGGTTCCCGCGCCGCCTGAGTTCAACCACGTTCCCGGATATTCGTAACCGATAAATTGTGCGGCCCACATTTGATGCTGGCCAACGCCCGCCGCGTAAATCGACTCGGGGCCGGAAATTTTTCCCAGCCGTTCGATGACGTATTGGGGGGACAGGCTTCCGTCGGTGGGCAAATCGTAACCCAACGGATAGGTCTCACGTAGCCGGTTGAGCTCGGTCCACCACCCTGCATAGTCGCCGACATTGCCTAACTCAATTTCAGCCCTGATCGCCGCAATCAGCTCCGGGATAACCTCGGCCACGTCGCCAACAATGGGAATATCAGCCTCACGATTCTTGCCAATCTCGGCCGGATCAATGTCTGCGTGAATCACTGCTGCATTCGGCGCAAATGAGGAGAGTTTTCCAGTGACTCGGTCGTCGAAACGGGCTCCTAGGGTGATAAGGAGATCGGCTTTTTGCAATGCGCCAACGGCTGCAACCGTTCCGTGCATTCCGGGCATACCCAGATGCTGGGTATGGGAATCAGGGAATGCCCCGCGCGCCATCAAGGTCGTGACAACCGGAATCCCGGTTAATTCGGCCAACGTGCGCAGAGATGCCGACGCATTTCCCCGAATTACCCCCCCACCGACATAAAGAACTGGTTGCCGACTCGACAAAATCAATTTGGCGGCTTCGCGGATTTGCTTTGAATGGGGTCTGATTCGTGGATTGTAACCGGGGAGATCCACCGATTCCGGCCAATTGAAAACCGTCTGCGCTTGCAATGCGTCTTTGGCGATGTCAACGAGAACCGGTCCCGGCCGACCTGTTGATGCCAAATGGAATGCTTCGGCAATAGCACGTGAAATCTCGGCCGGATCAGTGATCAGGAAGCTGTGCTTAGTGATCGGCATGGTGATGCCTCGAATATCGGCCTCTTGAAATGCATCGGTACCGATTGACGCGCTCGGCACCTGTCCCGTGATAGCAACCATGGGTACCGAATCCATGTAAGCGTCAGCGATGGGTGTGACCAAGTTTGTCGCGCCCGGGCCACTTGTTGCCATGCAAACACCGACTCGACCAGTTGCGCTGGCGTAACCTTCCGCTGCGTGACCTGCACCCTGTTCATGTCGAACCAAAATGTGCCGGATCTTGGTTGAGTCCATGAGCGGGTCGTAGGCCGGCAGGATGGCTCCACCCGGAATGCCAAAGATAACCTCGACGCCAGCGGCCTCCAATGAAGCAATCAAACTCTGCGCGCCGGTCATCTGGCTCGTCGGGAATTTTGCGTCAGGTGAGTTAACCATGATTGCTGGGCTTCCTTTCTGTTCGGTAATAAAAAACCCCCCGACCCGTGAGGGCTTGCGGGGGGCTGCGCACGGGGACTGGCTCCTGCTTAGCCCGTGCGCGAAATAACTACGAGTGCCGTGAAAGTCATGGAGCAAGCATAACGCGGCAAGGCGCATTTGTCTTGCGCGACCGTCTTAGCCGAGTGTCTCCCTCATTAGTCGAGTTCTCCCTCATTAGTCGAGTACGGCGCCCAGCGATGCTGAACCAACTAATTTGGCGTATTTTGCAAGTACTCCGCGGGTGTACCGGTTGGGGAGTGGTACAAATGTCGCGCGTCGTCGCTCTAGTTCGGCCGGGTCAACGTGTAGGTCCAAAGTGAGGGCTACGAGGTCGATCGAGATCAAATCCCCCTCAACCACCAACGCAATCGGCCCGCCGTCGACTGTTTCGGGAGAGACGTGGCCCACGCAGAGTCCGGTGGTGCCCCCCGAGAATCGGCCATCGGTGATCAGGAGAACCTCTTTGCCGAGCCCGGCGCCCTTGATCGCAGCCGTGATCATCAGCATCTCGCGCATACCGGGTCCACCTTTTGGTCCTTCATAACGAATGACGACGACGTCACCTGCTTGAATCGTGCCATCTTCCAAGGCGGCCATCGCAAACTGTTCTTTCTCAAAAACCCGAGCCTTGCCCTCGAACCGCTCGACCGGCACCCCCGCGCTTTTGACAACAGCGCCTTCAGGGGCCAACGATCCACCCAGGATCTTGATTCCACCGGTTGTCGCGATCGCGTTTTTTGACGCGTACAAAACATCTCCGTCGGGATCCGGTGGATTGATATCTCGCAAATTTTCGGCCATGGTCTTACCTGTCACGGTGAGAGCATCACCGTGAATCAAGCCGGCATCAAGGAGCGTTCGCAAAACTACCGGCACACCACCCACTCGATCAACGTCGCTCATGACGTATCGGCCAAAAGGTTTTACGTCGGCGAGTAGCGGGACTTTGGAGCCGATGCGGTGGAAGTCCTCAAGGTGTAACTCAACTTCAGCCTCGTGCGCGATTGCCAAAAGATGCATAACCGCGTTGGTTGATCCACCAAAGGCCATCAAGACGGCGATCGCATTTTCCAGCGACTGACGAGTAATAATATCTCGCGTTGTTATCCCTTGGCGAATTAATTCAACGACGGCCTCACCCGATCGACGGGCAGAAACGTCGCGACGCCGGTCAACAGCGGGCGGAGCAGACGATCCCGGCAATGACATGCCCATGGCTTCTGCAGCACTTGCCATCGTGTTTGCGGTAAACATGCCGCCACAAGCACCTTCACCCGGACAAATGGCGCGTTCAATTCGATCAACGTCCTCGCGTGACATCAGGCCGCGAGCGCACGCTCCCACGGCTTCAAACGCGTCAATGATGGTGACATCTTTATCTGTGCCGTCGGAGAGTTTGACCCGTCCGGGCAAAATGGACCCGGCGTAAACGAAAACTGAGGCCACATCGAGTCGAGCAGATGCCATCAGCATTCCGGGGAGCGACTTATCACAGCCGGCGAAGGTGACCATGCCATCCATGCGCTCGGCTTGCATTACCGCCTCCACCGAGTCGGCAATGATTTCCCGGCTCACGAGCGAGAAGTGCATTCCCTCATGGCCCATGGAAATGCCATCGGAGACGGAAATGGTTCCAAATTGCATAGGGAAGCCACCAGCGGCGTGAACGCCTTCTTTTGCCGCTTGAGCAAGTCGTTCCAAGGAAAGATTACACGGGGTAATCTCGTTCCAACTCGACGCAATTCCGATTTGAGGCTTGTTAAAATCCTCGTCTCCCATACCGACCGCGCGCAGCATGCCGCGAGCTGGGGAGCGCTCAAGTCCATCGGTTACATCGGCGCTGCGTGGTTTCATATTTGCCATTCGGGATCCCTATTCCTTTATTCCAAGGTGCTCAAGTAAGAGAGTGCGCACTCTCGCCGCATCTGCTTGGCCGTGAGTTGCTTTCATGACCGCACCAACGATTGCTCCTGCGGCCGCAATTTTTCCACTGTGAATTTTTTCCGCAACATCAGGTGAATCGGCCAAGGCTGCTGTTATCGCAGCGATCAAGGAAGCGTCGTCGTTGACAACAATAAGTCCGCGCTGATGAACGATGTCGGCGACGGTTCCCTCCCCCTGAAGTAACCCTTCAAATACCGAGCGCGCCATTTTATCCGTCAGCTCACCCGCGGCGATCAAGTTTTCAATTTGGACAATGTCGTTGGGAGTAACGGTGAGTTCTTCCAGCTCGCAACTGCGCTCGTTGGCAACTCGCGTTAATTCACCCGTCCACCATTTACGGGCGGCCGCTGGTTGTACGCCGGCATCGATTGAAGCCACAATGAGTTCAAGTGCCCCGGCGTTAACCAGACTTTGCATGTCAAACTCGCTGACTCCCCAGTCACGTTGCAGTCGCGCCCGACGGACCGAAGGAATTTCCGGCAATGTAGCCCGTAATTCCTCAATCCACTCCTTGCTGGGTGCGATGGGAACAAGATCTGGCTCTGGGAAGTACCGGTAATCTTCGGCACCCTCCTTGGAGCGACCCGATGTCGTGTCCCCGGTCCCTTCGTTGAAATGCCGCGTCTCTTGGGTGATCCGATCACCTGCTCGGAGCCGATCTGCCTGTCGCAGCATTTCGGTGCGAACAGCACGTTCAACAGATCGAAGTGAGTTCACGTTCTTGGTCTCGGTTCGAGTTCCCCACTCCTCACCCGGTCGACTCAGTGACACGTTGACATCGCAACGCAATGATCCTTCTTCCATGCGGACATCGGATACCCCGAGTGCCCGCATGAGATCGCGCAACTGCGCCACATAAGCCTTGGCAACATCAGGCGCCAAGTCACCTGTACCCAAAATCGGTTTCGTCACAACCTCAATCAAGGGAATTCCGGCGCGGTTGTAGTCGACCAATGAATGGGTTGCGCCATGAATGCGACCCGCACCACCGGCATGTAGCAATTTGCCCGTGTCCTCTTCCATGTGCACTCGTTCGATGTCGACCCGAAAGACCTGAGGTCCATTCGCCGTCGCAACGGTGACATCAAGGTACCCGTTGATACACAGGGGTTCGTCGTACTGGGAGATTTGATAATTCTTGGGCATGTCGGGGTAAAAGTAATTCTTCCGCGCAAATCGACACCAGGGGACGATTGAGCAGTTCAAAGCAAGACCCATTCGGATTGTTGACTCAACAGCGGCCCGGTTTACCACCGGCATACTTCCCGGCATTCCGAGGCAGACCGGACACACGTGGGTGTTCGGATCGCCACCAAATTGAGCCGAGCATGAACAAAACATTTTTGAATTGGTACCCAGTTCAATGTGGGTTTCGATCCCAATAATGGGATCAAATTCCGCGATGACTGACTCATATTGCGTTGTCACAGTGATGGCGCCTCCGAGATCAACAGCCCGCCCCAGCGGTCGACCAACGCACTTTCTAACGCTGAACCAACGCGATACAACAGTGTGTCAGCCATGGCGGGAGCGATGATCTGCAATCCAACGGGAAGCCCATCCTCTGGCGCGAGTCCAATCGGCAATGACATGGCACAATTACCCGCCAAATTCACCGGAATTGTGGCGATATCGTTGAGATACATGGAGAGTGGATCCTCGAGCTTCTCGCCAATTTTAAATGCAGTTGTCGGAGATGTAGGTGATACCAGAACGTCAACCGTGGCAAAAGCAGCCGCAAAGTCTCGATTGATCAGCGTTCGAATTCGTTGCGCCTGCCCGTAGTAGGCGTCGTAATACCCGCTCGACAGTGCGTACGTGCCCAACATGATTCGGCGTTTAACTTCGGCACCAAATCCTTTTTCGCGCGTTGCGCTCATGACCTGCTCTACCGAACGATCATTGCCATCATCAACGCGGATGCCAAAGCGCATACCGTCGAAGCGCGCAAGATTACTCGACGCCTCCGACGGCAAAATCAGATAGTAGGCGCCCAGTGCATAGTGAAAATGCGGGCAGGAAACTTCAACAATTTCGGCTCCGAGTTCGGTGAGAATATCGAGTGATTGGTTGAAGCGTTCCAAGACACCCGACTGAAAACCGTCCCCCTGCAGTTCCCTGATGACACCAATTTTCATCCCACGAACATCTGCATTGAGTGCCGCCGCCACAAAGTCTGGCACCGGCGCATTGATGGAGGTTGAGTCGCGCGGATCATGGCCGGCGATCACCGAGTGCAAAAGAGCAGTATCCATGACATCGCGGGCGCAGGGACCGGCTTGGTCGAGTGAGGAAGCCAATGCCACAATCCCGTACCTCGAAACTCCGCCGTAGGTGGGCTTGACGCCAACCGTTCCCGTGACCGCAGCCGGTTGACGAATTGAGCCACCCGTGTCGGTGCCAATTGCTAAAGGTGCTTCAAAACTTGCGATCGCGGCGGCGGATCCGCCACCGGAACCACCAGGAATCCGGTCCAAATCCCACGGATTGTGGGTTGGTCCGTAGCCACTGTGCTCGGTTGATGAACCCATGGCGAATTCATCCATATTGGTCTTACCCAAGGACACCACCCCTGCCGCCATCAATTTTTCCACGATCGTTGCGTTGTAGGGAGGACGCCAGCCTTCAAGGATGCGCGAACCGCACGTGGTGGGGACGCCCTTGGTGGCAACGAGATCCTTCAGGGCGATAGGAACACCAGCGAGTGGGCTCAAGAGCACACCCTGTGCCAGCTTGGCGTCAACCAAACGGGCTTGGGAAAGGGAAGCCTCCGCGTCAACGTGGAGAAATGCATGTATCCGACTATCAACCTGGGCTATTCGGTCTAGGTGTGCCCTGGTTACTTCCTCACTCGAGACCTCTTTTCGGGCAATCGCTGTGGCCAGGGTCGCAGCGCTCTGCCGGGTCAAATCCGAATCAAGACTCATGAAGGCTGATCTAAAATTCTGGGGACCCGGAAACGGTCCTCTTCAAAGGCCGGGGCATCATTGACAAAGTCTTCCAACCTGAGCCCGGGTAGGGCCACGTCTTCGCGATAAACATTTTCCATCGGAATCGGGTGAGATGTGGGCGCAATATCGTCGGTCGCCACTGCGCTAATCGATGCGATCGCGCCCAGGATCTGCTCAAGTTGCAACGTGTAATGCTCGACCTCGACCTCTGTGAGTTCTAGTCGGGCCAGCGTGCCTAGGTGCACGACCTGATCCCGATCGATTCCCTTTGCTGCCTTCTGCGTCATGGACCAAGTCTATTGAGTGTCAACGCTTCAGCGAAGTCACCTAAGAGCAGTGCGTGGAACCCCTCAATCCCGGTGGTTGGTACGCCAAGAATCTTTGCTTTTTCTGACTTGGAACCGGCCTTGGCACCGATCACCACCAGGTCGGTCTTGGTGGATACCGATCCCGCAACCGTTGCACCTAACGCCGCAATCGCGTTTTCCGCGCCATCGCGTGTGTAATCAGGAATAGAACCGGTGATCACAATCGTTTTCCCAGTTAACGGACCGTACTCACCGGATCCCGCTCGCGGGGAGTCAAAGAACCTAACCCCGGCAGTTCGCCAACGCGCAACGACATCACGGCGCCATGGGGTATCAAAGAATTCAATAACTTTTTCCGCAATCCGCTCCCCCACTCCGTCGACGGCGGATAACTCTTGCATCGAGGCTCTTTCAATTGCATCAAGTGAACCAAATGCTCGAGCTAGTTTTTTGGCGGCGGTAGGACCCACGTGTCGAATGCTTAGTGCGACTAAAAACCGCCACAAAGGCGCATCTTTGGCTTTCTGTAATTGTGAAAGCAATATTTCCCCTGCTTTATTAACACTCGGCAATTCACTGTCTTTGTGCGCGTTTACGAAAAATTCACTGTTCGTCAGTGTTTCAGCGGTGAGATCAAAAAGGTCGGCTTCATTTGTGAGGACACCACTCACCAGTAGGGCCTGCGCGGCTTTTTCCCCGAGCCCCTCAATGTCGAGCGCACCGCGAGAACCGATGTGAAAAAGACGTTCCCGCAATTGTGCGGGACAACCCTGTGCATTTGGGCACCGAATGTCTTTGTCGCCTTCGCTTTCTGGCCCCAAAGCCGATCCACACTCCGGACACACTTTGGGCATGACGAATGCGACTTCGGTTCCGTTTCGATCTTGGATCACCGGGCCTAATACTTCAGGAATGATTTCGCCGGCCTTGCGCAGAAAAATCATGTCCCCAATCAGGACACCCTTTCGTTCTACTTCGCCTGGATTGTGTAGCGTCGCCATCGAGACAGTGGTTCCAGCGACCTGGACCGGCTCCATCACCGCATAAGGAGTGACTCGACCGGTACGACCGACACTGACTTCGATGTCTAGTAAACGTGTGCGAACAACTTCGGGGGGATACTTGTATGCCATCGCCCACCGGGGTGCTCGTGAAGTGAACCCCAGCGTCACTTGGTCCTCAAGGCCATTAACCTTCACCACAACACCATCGATGTCAAAACTGACTTCGGCTCGATGTTCATTGAAATAATCGATGAACCCCAAGACATCAACAAAGTTTTCGTGCACGCGGGCGTGAGTCGTTGTTGGTAAACCCCACTGTGCAAGCCGCTCGTACACCTCACTTTGACTCCGGACTTTGTCGAGAACCGTCGAGTCTTGGGCACCGAAACCGTGCACCGTGAACTGAAGGCCTGACAGCCGCGCTACCGCAGCGTTCAAATCCTGGGTTACTCTCGCCGCGCGTTGCGGACTCTTCGCTTCGTGAACTTCCCGTTCACGCTTGTCGATTCGCTGACGTAATGCGCCGGCAGCCGCGTTGCGCGGGTTTGCAAACAGCGGCTTACCCATTTTCACCTGCTCGCTGTTAATCGAATCAAAAGCAACACGCGGATAGAAGACTTCACCGCGCACTTCCAGCAGAGCGGGAATGGCCTCACCCGTCAGGGTCTTAGGTACCGAGGCAATACGTGCCGCATTGACCGTGACGTCTTCGCCAGTGGTTCCATCACCCCGGGTTGCCAGTGATTCAAGTTCGCCATTGCGATAGACAGCATCGACAGCAAGCCCGTCAATTTTGAGTTCACACAGATACACCGGTGCGTGATCAATCGCACCATTAACCCGTTCACACCACGCGCTGAGTTCCTCAGGGCTGAAGGAGTTGTCCAATGAATACATGGGTTCAAGGTGCACAACTGGGTCAAAAAGTTCCGAGCGTAGACCGCCCACCGATTGGCTGGGTGAATCCCCGGTAACCAAAATTGGATACGCACTTTCAAGGGCAATGAGTTCGACGAACAAGGTGTCGTACTCCGCGTCCGCGAGGGTCTGGCTATCCTGAAAAGAGTATTGAACCCGGGCGTGATTGATCTTCTCAACGAGTTCCTGCCACCGTTGGGTGTCACCTCTCGACGGCTTCCCACCAGGTGATGTCAGAGTCACGACGCGTCACTCACCTAATAGCCGATCCTCATCATTTAACAAATCTACAACTTCCCGCACGGCTGTGATGGCAGAGCGCGCCGCGGGCCAATCCCCAGAAACCGAACCGGGCTGCGGGACGACAATCAATGATCCCGCGCTCTCACTCAGAGAAAACCCGAGGCTGGTGATGCGACGGGCAATGTCCAGGGCGTTGTCTCGTACGGTGAACTGTGGCTTGAATGACCAATGGGTGATGCGTTTTTGGTCAATTAACTCTCCAAGGCGACTGCTGGCAGCCACGTCAAAATAGGTTGTGACGCCCGCGGTGATGAGGGGATCGATAAAGAGTTCGTTGTCGGCGCCCACTGCAATTCCAATTTCAGCCTGTGAATCTTGCGCGAGTGCAATCAGTGGTTCCCACAATTCAAGGATGCGGGCTCGGTCAATATTGACATAACTGTTCAATCCACTCGCCGTTGGAATTGTTCCAGCGCACGCGGCGGTTGCATGCGGCTCCTCCAGGACGATAGCAAATTGAGCATCCGGAAATATCCGTCGTACTGTTCCAAGGTGAGTGCGAACGGCCTCAACCAGGACCAAGGAGACGTCAGAGACCGCACCAAGATCACGAATAAGTTTTTCACCCGATGCACTTTCAACCTTCGCGCACCAACTGATGGGCCCGACAACCGAGCAGGTAAAAAGCTTGGCAAACCCCTGCGCGTGTTCTTCAATGGCATCACAATCCTGTCGCATAAAGTTGTGCGCCCGCTGCATGTCCATGCCGGGGGTACGCGAGATCTGCCAACCCGACGGGATAACACTTGTTGAAAAGTCACTACTTATTGCGCTGAGTAGGCCGGCCGTTCGCCCCACAGGATCCGCACCTGGCCCACGCCCTGGTAACAGTGGCAAAAATAGCGCCTCGGGAAACTCTCCAGCGGCAACCTGTGCGGCTTCTTGTGCTGACGTGCCCGGCAAAACCCCGAGGACTGACGCTCGGGCACTAGACACGGTTAACTTTCATGCAGAGAAGTGTGCTTGCCTACTCGATTGGTGCTGGCAACTGTTGCAGAACCCAAAACCTTGGTGCCGGAATATATGACAGCGGCTTGGCCTGGAGCCAATCCTCGAATTGATTCGGACAAATTGATCCACAATTCACCATCATGAACGTAAGCACGTGCCGGTACCGGCTCGGCGTGTGCACGAACCTGCGCACTAACGTCGACTGCGTCTGGCCCCAACGGAGCCCCCGCCCAGATCGGATTAATCGCCCGGATGAAGTCGACGTCAAGGAGCTCAGGTGCACCAACGATTACCGTCCCGCTTTCACGATCAATGTCAACAACGTAACGGGGTGCGCCGTCTTCGGCTGGCACGGTTAAATTCAACCCGCGGCGCTGACCGATTGTGACGGTGAAAGTCCCACTGTGTCGTCCAAGGACTTTACCCGTTGCGGCATCGGTGATGTCCCCGGGCTGTTCCCCGAGTTTACGAACGAGGTATCCGGCGGTATCACCGTCAGGAATGAAACAAATATCGTGGCTGTCAGGCTTCTTTGCCGTAATGAGACCGCGCTCTTCGGCTTCTTGCCTGATGCGAACCTTCGTATCCCCGCCCAAGGGAAAAAGTGAGTGGGTGAGTTGCGCCTGCGTTAACACCCCGAGTACATAAGACTGATCTTTGAGCGGATCAATGGCACGATGCAGTTCAACTCCATCTGGTCCATGCTCGATCTGGGCGTAGTGACCGGTGGCAACCGCATCAAAGCCCAGGGCGAGAGCCCGATCAAGGACCGCACTGAACTTAATTTTTTCGTTGCAGCGCAAGCATGGGTTAGGTGTTCTGCCTTGCGCATACTCAGAGTGAAAGTTGTCCATGACGCTTTCGGCAAATGCGGTAGAAAAGTCCCAGACGTAAAATGGGATACCGAGTTTGTCGGCGACGCGCCTGGCATCGCGGGCATCGTCGAGGGTGCAGCAGCCACGACCTTTCCCATTGGAGTCCGTGCGGGAAAGAGCCAAATGAATCCCAACAACTTCGTGTCCTTGATCAATCATTCGCGCGGTGGCGACCGAGGAATCAACTCCACCACTCATGGCCGAAATCACCCGCAGCGCGCTCATGCGCTCACCGACCCTGCCCGTTGTGCCCGATCAACGACCCCGGGCAAAGCCTGGGCCAATTGATCAATGCCTTCTTTTGAACTATCTCGACCCAAACTAAATCGAAGGGACGCGCGTGCGGTTTTTTCGTCAACCCCCATCGATAACAGGACATGGCTGGGTTCGGGAATCCCAGCGGTACACGCTGAACCCGTTGAGCAATCAATACCGGCGGCGTCGAGGAGCATGAGGAGCGAGTCGCCCTCGCAACCGGGGAATGAGAAATGCGTGTTATTTGGCAAACGAGTTTCGCCGGGGGGAGGTCCGTTCAGGATCGCCTCTGGAACTGCACTCGTGATAGCCGAAATGAGGTATTCCTGCAATTCCCGCAGATTTTCTCCATGTTCATCAAGGACTGAAACGCAGTAACGAATCGCCGCGGCAAATGCCGCGATGGATGCCGGGTCAAAAGTTCCCGATCGAATTTCACGCTCTTGCCCGCCACCATGCTGCACCGGGGTGAACTTCACGGTGGGATCTACCAGGAGCGCGCCAACCCCAACCGGTCCACCAATTTTATGACTACTGATCGTCACCGCAGCGGCATCAAGGGCCGATAAATTCATGGGTATCTGACCGAGAGCTTGAACAGCGTCGGTATGAAATGGAACATTAAATTTCTTACACAAGGCCGCGATCTCATGAATGGGCTGGATGGCTCCAATTTCATTATTCGCCCACATGATGGAAACGAGTGCCACATTTCCACGGTCCAATGCACTTTCAATTTCACCTAGACCGACCCGCCCCACCGCATCACCCGTGACGAACTCCACCATCGCGGCCTCATGTTGGACCAACCACAACACTGGATCGAGCACCGCGTGGTGCTCGATCGCACTCGTTACCAGGGTAAGGGGCCTTGTGCCCATTTGCGCGCAACGAGCCCAGTACAGACCTTTGATGGCGAGGTTGTCAGATTCGGTCCCTCCTCCGGTGAAAATTACCGCGGAGGGCCTAATCCCTAAATCTTCGGCGATCGACTCACGCGCTGACTCAACGACGCGGCGCGCCGCTCGTCCGGATGTGTGCAAACTCGATGCGTTTCCGACCTGTTCTGATACTTCAAGCCAGGCAGCACGAGCCTCTGGCAGCATCGAAGTGGTTGCCGCATGGTCTAGATAAACGCGTTGCACAGTCCCGAACACTACCTAACGTACTTTTTACCGCAATATCGGTTATTTGCGTCTGCCGATTTCCGCAGTGAGTTGAGGGACAACGGTGAACAAATCCCCCACGACTCCGTAGTCGGCCAACTCGAAGATGGGCGCCTCAGAATCCTTATTCACCACGATGACGACCTTCGAGGTCTGCATGCCAGCCCGATGCTGAATGGCACCCGAAATACCGTTTGCGATGTAGAGCGAAGGCGAAACGGTCTTGCCGGTCTGGCCCACCTGGAACTGGTGGGGATACCAACCGGCGTCGGTTGCAGCGCGTGATGCGCCAACCGCTGCATTGAGGCTGTCGGCAAGGGCTTCGATGACGCCGAATCCTTCCGCACCGCCCACTCCACGGCCACCACTGACAACCACATCGGCTTCTGCCAATTCAGGGCGCGCCCCTTTTTCCACCACACTTCGTTTGGTCACCGAGACCAATTTCGCTGAGTCAGTGATGCCAATTGAAATATTCTCGACTACGGCGCTCGCCGGGGACTCGGTGGCTGAAATTGAGTTTGGTCTCACGGTGATGATGGGAATGCCGTGGGTTACCTTCGAATGGACAATGGTGCTTCCGCCGAAAACGCTCTGCGTCACTGTTCCATCAGTTGCAATCTCCACCGCATCGGTGATGATCCCGCAGCCGGACTTGATGGCCGACCGTGCGGCAATCTCTTTTCCATCAGCGCTTGAAGCAACGAGAACCGCGGCAGGTTGAATGGAGTCAATCAGATGCGCCACAATTTCTGCACCAGGGACAACCGGGTGATCGCTGACGTCGGTGGAGTCGGCGATGAGGATCTTTGATGCACCGTAACTGCCTAAGGCCGCGATAGCAGCGTCACCGCAGCCTGGCCCGAGCCACAGGACAACGGGCGTTCCCAGAGCGCGCGCAGCTGTTACTAACTCGAAGGTGACTTTCCGAATTTCTGATTCATGGTGCTCCGCTAGTACGAGTACTTCACTCATGTTGCTCTCCTTAAAAGTTTTCGTTGAATATTTTTAGATGAACTTGGAATTCGTGAGGTAGTCAGCTATCGAGGTTCCGCCGGAGCCTTCATCCGTGATCACAACACCCGCAGGCTTGGGTGGACGAGCCGCGAAATCTGCGACCGCAGACCAGGCTGCGGCCGCGCCAACTAGCGCTGGGTCGAGCCCAAGATCAGCGGAGGTCAAGATTTCCACCGGTTTTTTCTTAGCCGCCATGATTCCTTTAAATGAGGGGTATCGGGGCTCATTGATTTTCTCAACCACGCTGATTACGGCGGGCAACGTGGTCGTCAGGGTGTCAAAGCCGTAGTCCGTCACCCGTTCGGCAGTGAGCGTTGTTCCGACGATGTCCAACTTCTGGGCGAACGTGACCTGGGCAAGTCCAAGTCGTTCAGCCACCATGGCCGGTATCACCGACATGCGTGCATCGGTTGACTCGGATCCAAAAAGAATCACATCAAAATCCCGGCCTTCAAGGGCTTTGGCGAGCACCGCAGATGTTGCGATGGCGTCAGATCCAGCGAGGTTGTCGTCAACAATGTGAATTCCAGCATCGGCACCCATACTGATGGCTTTGCGCAGTGTTTCGGCAGCGCGCTCGGGACCCATGGTGACAATGACAACTTCACCGCCATGTGCCTCGACGAGTTGCAGCGCCTGCTCGACCGCGTATTCGTCCAACTCATTGAGTACGCCGTCAGGACTTACTCGATCCAGTGTCGACGTTTCAGCCATGAGCTTTTTCTCAGCCCACGTGTCCGGGACTTGTTTGACACAGACGGCGATCTTCACGTGTTGACTCCTTAGGTCATTCACCTGTCTGCGACAACGGGTGATTTTGATTCACTGAATTATATGTTACCGGCGAGTAACCAAACCGGCCACTTGATCCTTTCCATGATTATGGCTTATTCGGTCAGTCGGCAGCTCAGCGCCGGCCAAGGGCTGCCACCGGCTCGCTAACCGCGACCCTGCACGTGCTGTGCGTGAGAGCATCAAAGGGTAGAACCATCCGCGAAGAGTGGTGCGACTTCACCTCTAGAGTCCATGTGTGGGAAAACTGGAGCAGGGTGCGACGTCGGCCGCACCCAGGCCATTGGGAAGTGTCGCGTTCGTTTTTCACAGTCACCTTCCTTGGGTTCTGGGACACGGAGTATGGCCGGTGGGAGAAGAGTGGCTTTACCAGGTTTATGCGCATTCCTACCTCCCTCTTTTCGATGCTCTGAGTCGATTAGGCAAGCGTGGATTTCACAATGTTGTCAGTCTGGGGATCACCCCGATTCTGGGTGTTCAACTTGATCATCCTCGTGCGCTCTCCGGATTGGAATCCTGGCTTCACAATTGGCAACTTCGGGCCTTACACCTGCCACAAAGCCACCCGCTTCGCAACCACGAACTTGCCAGCGTCCACTCGCGGCTGGAACTTTTTAGATCGCACTTTTCTCGCGGGGCTGCGCCCATTCTCCGCCGGCTGATTGACACCGGTGTCATTGAATTTTTGGGTGGGCCGGCCACCCACCCCTTCACCCCTGGGCTTGACCCACGCATTCATCACATCGCCCTGAAGGCGGGGTTGGATGAGGCCTCACGAAGATATGGTCACCGCCCGAATGGAATCTGGGTTCCCGAATGCGCCTACCGTCCGGGGCAGGAGAACCTCTACGAGATGGCCGGGATCACCCATTTCATGGTGGACGAGCCGGCAATCACCGCCGCCGGGGGTCAACCCGGCATTGCCTACCGGCTCGGTGGCCGAGGCGTCACCATTATTTCGCGCGATACAACGATGAGTGATCTGCTCTGGTCACACGAGCGCGGTTTCGGTGGTGCCTCGCCGTATCGCGATTTCCACCACGTTGATGCCGAGCACGGCCTCAAGCTCGGATCTATCGGAGACAGATCGGACCCGGACAAAAATTTCTATGATCCGACTGCAGCGAACATTCAGATCGAAGTTGATGCCCGCACCTTCCTGCGTAAACTCGAGCTGGAACTCACGAGTCGCCGGAACGAGGTGAATTCAACGTCCACTATCGTGATCGGCATTGACACCGAGCTCCTCGGTCATTGGTGGCACGAAGGTGTTGCCTGGTTTGAACGCGTAATTGAATTATTGCCGGAGTACAACATCACGACACAGACGTTACGGCAAACTGTTGCCTCGGCCCACCGCTCAATTGATCTCCAAGAGTCATCCTGGGGTAGCGGTAAGCACTGGTCGGTGTGGACGGGTGCTGCCGTGCGTGATCTTGTTGTGATGAATCACCAGGGACAGGAATACGTTCTTCATCGTCTTGATCAAGGTGCCTGCACCAGCGCCGAACTCAACCAACTCATGCTGCAGCTCTCCAGCGATTGGGCGTTTATGGTGACGCGGGATTCTGCTGCTGACTACGCTCGCAACCGCGCGATCTCACATTTTTATCACCTGAGGTCCGGCAGTGACCGCGATCACCCTTTCCCGCTCATTGCGTTTAACGCCGATCAAGCCTTGAGGGCGGGTGCCGCTTTTAGTGCCTCCAATGCCACCTGAGTCTTTATCCGCACCGATTCCGCATGTCGTACTACTTCCCAATGATCGGGATCCACATCATGTCTGGATTTCACCACCCTGGCCGGGACGCCAACCGCGACCGACATGGGTGCAATAAGCCCTCGTACAACTGAATTGGCGCCGATCACACTTCCATGGCCAATCACAGATCCCCGCAAGATTGACACTTTGGTACCGACCCACACGTTCTCACCCACGCGAACCGGCGTCTTGGAGATTCCTTGGGCCCGGATGGGCACCTCGTTATCAGAAAAGCGGTGATCAAAATCGCACAGATAGATCGAGTCAGAGAAAATGCACTCGCTGCCAATGGAAATATCAAGATAGGCATTAATGGTGTTATCACGGCCCATCACGGTCTTGGAGCCGATGGTCAGGCTTCCTTCGTGGGCCCGGATTCGGTTGTGGTCACCGATGTGGACCCAACTTCCCAGGATGATTCGGCCATAGCCTTTACGGACGCTGAGTTCAACGCCTTTGCCGAGAAAGACAAAGCCGGTGCAGATGACATCGCGTGGTCCACAGTGATAGAGCTTGAGAAAACGTGCGTAGCGAACGAGGTAATACCAACTCCAGGCCCGATTGCGAATAATCCAACGCACGTGGGTAAGTCGCCACGGATTGAATTGCTTCACGAACATACTGTGGCATAGACCCGGGCAGTTTGACTCGCGACCGACTCCCATGTGAAATCTTGTGCAATCCGCGCTTGCAACTTCTGAGCGCGACGCATTGCCTGAGCAGGATCGGTGAGGATCTGCTCAATCCCCGCTGCGATGCACGCGCCGTTTGGTTCAGCGAGTCGATAACCATATTCGAAACTTGGGACGATATCTACCAGACCGCCCACCCGTGAAACGACGAGTGGAACACCGGCCTGGCCCAATTCCAAGGCCACGATTCCAAACGGTTCATACGTTGAGGGAATAACCGCGGCATCCCAGCAACTCATCAATTGCGCTTTCTTGTACGCATTAACATGGCCAACAAACTCGACTCGATCTACCAGTCCTCGACGGGCAACCTTGTCTTTCAAGGACTGCAGTTGACCACCCACGCCGACAATCTGAAGTGTGATGTTGCGTTCTCCCAGTATCGTGAGGGAATCGATAATGTGATGAACGCCTTTTTCCCACTCGAGACGTCCGATAAATCCCACAACGATCTGTGAATCATTCGAACTCTTCCTTCGTTGCGAGTGGTTCATCTGCGTGATTGCATTCGGGATAACCTGTGCGATACCTGTCTTGAGGCCATATGCGTTAACCACCTCGGCGCGCATAAACTCACTACAAACGATGACGGCATCTGATGCGTGCAAGATGCAGTGCTCATATGCGTAAATCATGCGAGACAAACGCGAGGTCAACCAACCGTTGTGGCGGCCGAACTCGGTGGCGTGGATTGTGAGCACACTCGGGATGGCGAACCGTGATGACACACTATTGAGCTGACGGGCTGCGATCCAGTCGTGACCGTGAACGACTTCCGGCTTGTCAGCCATTTCCGTAAAAGCCGCGATGCAAGCGAGAGCGAATCCATTGACCCAATGGTTAAATCCCTGCTCGCTGAATTGTGCATCGGGGTAGTGGTTATTAACCCGAATCACGCGGACCCCCGACTGTACTTCCTCTGATGCAGCCACATCTGGTGGTGCCTGCGTGATCACGCACACGTCGTGACCTGCACGAACCTGTTCCTGGGTCAGTGCCACGACGTGGGCGCCCAACCCGCCGTACATCACGGGGGGATATTCCCACGAGAAATGAAGTATTCGCATTGCGTCCTCCCCTCTACGGGGCCGTGCCGGTGATGCATACGTTGTAAAAATATTCATCGGGAACAACTTTTGACATGACGTTTCGATCCAGGAATTCAAGTTTTTTCCAGGTACCAAAAGCAAAGTTAGCCCAACCCCAGCCCAGTGCCCCCGGTTTCACCGAACTTTCAAAGGTGCGTACCGGCCAACCAAACCAGGAGGCCATGAGTTCTTGGGTGACCGTGCTGACATCAACAGCCCCATTGCGCAGTGCAGTTCGTGCCAGCCGATCTGGATCAAATGTGTGAATGTCCACGACTGACTCAAGGGCCTGTTCGCGTGAAGACGCCGCGAGTTCATGTTCTGGCCTCGACCATTTTTCGACCAACGGTGGCAATTGTGTCACCCGGGTACTCAGCCACCACGTGAGCCGAGAAAGTGCCCGGGCAACGACGTCACCTTTTTCGGTTGGTTCACCACAGAAGACGAAGCGGCCGCCGGGACGCAAGATTCGAGTGACCTCGGCAAAGAGGGCGTCAAGATCCGGTACGTGGTGCAAAACTGCATGACCGACAACAAGGTCAACGCTCCCCGATGCAAATGGCAAATTTTCGGCATCGGCCACCGCTCCCGAGATATTGAGTTTTAGACCCAGTCCATTGCGGCTCGCAACGGACACCATGCCGGCACTGAGGTCTGTGACAATTCCGGTGCTGCCGATTCCTGATTGCATCAAGTTCAGCAGAAAGAATCCTGTTCCCGATCCAAGTTCGACAACCGTGGCGTTCGCTAAATCTGGTCCTTGGAATTGTTTGGGCACGACATGGTCAAAGCAACTGCGGGCGTAGTCAACACAACGCTGGTCATAAGAAATGCTCCACTTGTCGTCGTATGTTTCCGATTCCCAATCATGATAAACAATGTTGGCTCGTTTTGGATCCTTCTTCGCAAGGTCAAACTCCTCTTGGGTGATCGCCACTAGCGGCCAACAAAATCTGCTTTACCAGGACCTTGCTCGACGAAGGAATTCATCCCGCGCTTTTGATCTTCTGTTGCAAACAGTGCGGCGAACTCGGTGCTCTCAATCGAAAGCCCCGTTCGAAGATCAACGTTTGCACCGTTGTCAATGGCGCGTTTGGCCGCCGCCAATGCGAGTTTCGGCCCATGGGAAAATTTTGCCGCCCAGGCGAGTGCCGATTCGAGTACCTGTGCCGGTTCGACAACCTGGTTCACCAACCCGATGCCGAGCCCTTGGTCCGCGGTGATCATCTGGCCACCGAGAATCAGATCTTTGGCTCGTGAGACCCCAATGAGGCGCGGAAGACGCTGGGTGCCCCCGGCGCCAGGAATGATCCCGAGCAAAATTTCCGGCTGACCGAGTTTGGCGTTGTCGCCAGCGACCCGGAAATCGGCACACATGGCGAGTTCAAGCCCCCCACCCAGAGCGAAGCCCGTGATCGCAGCAATGGTCGGCTGTGAAATTTTCGCCACCGTGTCGAATGCACTTTGTAGATTTACTGCCGCGAGCGCCATCTCCGGGTACGTCATATTTGCCATTTCTTTTACATCTGCTCCGGCCGCAAACACTTTTTCACCACCGTAAAGCACCACGGCATCAATGCCCACCCTTCCCGACACGAATAACGCGGCCTCGGCAATCTCGCGCTGCATGTGCAGATTGAGGGCGTTCATCGGGGGCCTTCGCAGGTTGATTATCGCTGTAGTCCCCCGTGTTTCCACCTGGATAAATTCCCGGGCAAATACTTCTTCGCCCACAGCATCAGTTCTCGTGTCATCGCTCATGCGCCAAACTCTACTAAGACTCCCCCGAAGACTCTTGGCAATACTTTTCCTCACGGTAGGTTTATCGGGTGCGCACCAAAGTGGGACATTGGGATCCGTTTGGGGTCACCCTGCTCGAAGATGGCAGTGCAAAAGTTTCCCTGTGGGCTCCGCACGCCGAAAAAGTCGAATTTTGTGTCCTCGCCGGAGAGGAGACTGAGGGTTTTACCGAAATAAGGCATGAACTCGACAACCGTGCGCAGAATGTGCACTATGCGATCATCGCCGATATTGGCCCGGGAACGCGCTACGGTTTTCGCGTTCATGGACCGTGGGATCCGGTCAATGGAATGCGCTTCAATTCCCATAAATTTCTTATCGATCCGTACGCCCGTGCCATCACCGGCG
>Ga0105054_10000018_pt1 | contig 144621 bp, 109 predicted proteins | sample BON02_FD_78091 | JGI IMG/M metagenome (GOLD analysis project Ga0105054, IMG submission 78091) | Freshwater microbial communities from Lake Bonney liftoff mats and glacier meltwater in Antarctica - BON-02 (megahit assembly) | ecosystem: Environmental > Aquatic > Freshwater > Ice > Glacier...
ACCTGCAACTCTTCTCGTCCGTAAAATGAACCCCAAAAGAAAATATATTCATGATCAACTACTTTAAAATCAGTTAAATATACAAAATTATTGTCGATTTAGGACTGTTTGCGGATATACAATACTGGATTAAACCTATTAATATTGTGGAAGGCTAGTTTTAGATTTATTTCTATGATTACTTACTATCCTGAAATTTTAAGTAACAGTAAGGGTCCCTTAAGGATTCGATTTTAACTAACAACTAAAAACCAACTCAAATGAAGTACACTTTGCTTAAATCATTGCATTTAAGGCCCGGATATTTATTCGTTGCCTTTCTTTTAATTGGTTTTACCGCAGCGGCACAGAACACAGTTTCTGGAACTGTCACCGATGGGGAAACTAATACCCCTTTGCCTGGGGTAAATGTAATTGCCGGAACGTCTGGGGTAATCACCGACTTTGATGGAAATTACGAATTAAATGTGCCAGACGGTGTCAGCGTTTTAAAATTTTCCTCATTGGGCTTTGCGTCCCAGGAAATTACTGTTAATGGACTTAGTGTTATTAATGTAACTATGGATCCACAGTCCCAAGCTTTGGACGAGGTGGTCATAGTAGGTTATGGTACCGTTAAGAAAAGTGACCTTACCGGATCGGTATCCTCCATTGATGGAGATTCATTTAAGGAGCTTCCGATTACTTCCGTTGATCAGGCCATTCAGGCCAGGGCGCCGGGTGTACAGGTTACTCAGGCCTCTGCCGCGCCAGGTGGTGGTGTATCCGTACGTATTCGAGGTTCGAACTCTATTAATAGCGGGAGCGAACCACTATACGTAGTTGATGGCTTCCCTATTTATCCGGACAACGAAGCTTATGGTGCAGGTGGTAATAGAAGGGCTTCCAATGCACTTGCCTCCATAAATCCTAATGACATTCAGTCTATTGAAGTATTGAAAGATGCTTCGGCAACTTCAATATACGGCTCTAGGGGATCCAATGGTGTGGTTTTGATAACTACAAAACGTGGTAAGTCAGGAAAAGCAAAGATTAGTTATGAAGGCTCCTATTCCACGCAGACCATAACAAATTCTATAGATGTGTTGAACGGTTCTGAATTCGCAACCTATCTAAATACACTTGAAACAAGTCAAGGAGGAGCTCCAATATACTCTCAGGCACAAATTGATGCTTTTGGAGAGGGCACAAACTGGCTGGACGAAGTTACCAAAGTAGGAACCATCCAAAATCATCAGCTTACCTTTTCTGGTGGAAATGAAGATTCACGATATGCACTTACCGGAAATTATCATGAGAATGATGGAATTGTTAAAAACACCGATTTCCAGAGGTACGGCATCCGACTTAATTTAGATAATAATGCTCTAAATGATTTGTTGAATATTAGTTCAAGTTGGGCCATTAATCGTACGGAATCGAACAATGCACCTACGGATCGTGGTGGTCCTGGCGGAATTATTATAACAGCATTGGGATTAGACCCTACCGTTCCAGTTCGAAATGAGGATGGGACCTATGCCTTGGCTTCCTATGACGGACGTTTTTCTATAAATCCTTTGCAGGAATTGGAGTTTGCAACAGATCAGGATATTACCACCAGGATTTTGGGTAATACTGGGTTTACCTTTAATATAATGGAAGGTCTTAAGGCTAAGACTAGCGTAGGGGCCGATATCCTAAATGTAAATCGTACCAGCTTCTTTCCTTCTGTGAATACAAGGTTAGGTAGGGACAATGCAGGGGAGCTTTCTTTAGCGAATAGAAGTTCTTCAAATTTTCTTAATGAGAATATTATTACTTACAATAAAGAAATTGGAGAAAAGCATTTCATTGATGCAGTAGTTGGGTATACCTTTCAAAAAGAGATTAATAAATACACCAATACAACAACAAGGGGCATTACAGCGGCATCTGTAGATCAGGCCACGCTTCAGGGAGGACCGGACATTCTTACTCCTTTCTCCAATAGGAGGGAGTGGTTGTTGGAATCCATACTGGGTAGGGTAAACTATAATTATGACAGCAGGTATCTTGCCACTGTTACATTTAGAAGGGATGGGTCTTCTAGATTTGGAAAAGAAAACAAGTGGGCCAATTTTCCTTCCGTAGCTTTGGGATGGAATATTGCTAACGAAGAGTTTTTTAAGAATTCCCAGATATCTGAAACCGTTAATAGCCTAAAATTAAGAGGTAGTTGGGGGTTAACCGGTAACTCGGAAATTCCTGTCTATAATTCTTTAGCCAACCTTAACGAGTATAATTATGTATTCAATGGTGGTTTGGTATTGGGACTTGCAGATGGCAGATTGGGAAATCCCGACCTAAAATGGGAATCTACCACCATGACCAACGTTGGTCTGGATGCTTCCTTTTTTAATGATAGACTGAACCTTACTTTGGATTATTTCTACAACCAAACTGAAGATTTGTTGCTTTTTGTGACCATTCCTAGTAGCTTAGGTTTTGAATCTATCTTGAAAAATTCCGGTTCATTGGAAAACAGAGGATTTGAAGTCGGCCTGGACGGTTACGTCATTAACAATGAAGATTTTAAATGGAATGTTTCTGGGAATATCTCCATTTTGCGAAACAAACTTTTAGACCTTGGAGATAGCACACCATTTTTCTCTAGTTCTACCAGTGGTCACTTAGGTGTTGACGGTAGTTGGGTGGAAGCAGGTAACCCAATCGGTGTTTGGAGGGGTTATGACTATATTGGTATTTTTCATCTGAAGAGGAAATTGCCAGTAATCCTTCTAGATCTGGAGACAAGCCTGGGTATCCACAATATAGGGATGTTAGCGGTGACGGAGAAATAACCCCAGATGATTATGTGATTACTGGAGATCCCAATCCCGATTTTACCTGGGGCCTAAATTCAACTTTTAATTACAAGAATTTTGATATGGGTATATTCTTCAGAGGGTCACAAGGTTTTGATGTAAGAAACCTACAGGCTTCGGAGTTAGGGGATGGAGTGCAGAAAATAAATCAGCTTGCCAATATACTAACTGATTCATGGACACCGTCCAATACCAATGCATCAAGACCTGTAATAGATGGCAACAGGGATTTTGCAAATTCCTATAGGGATTCCGATTATTTTATCGAAGATGGGTCCTTTATCCGCCTACAGAACCTCTCTCTTGGATATACCGTCTCTAATTTTCAAAAGTATATCAGTAAGGCCCGTGTTTTTGTAAGTGGGCAAAACTTATTTACCATAACCGACTATAGTGGTTTTGACCCGGAAGTTAACAATAGGGGGCAGAACAATTTGAATAGAGGGGATGACTATGATGCCTATCCTCGTTCAAGAACGTTGACCTTGGGTGTAAATCTGGAATTTTAGTAACTTTAATTAAAAAAATAATATACTATGCAGACATATAATAAATTTAGGTATTACCGGCTCCTCTTCTTTTTTGCCTTGGCAATACCGCTAGTAGGATGTTCGGATTTGGAAGAAAACCCAGATTTTACAACTCAAGAGAATTTCTTCGCAACAGCAGAGCAATTGGAGCTTGGTGTTAATGCGGTTTATGATGGAATCGGCTACGGTCGGGATTGGTTTAATCATTATTACGATCGTTTTGTATTCGAATGCCTTGTAGGCTATCAAGTGGGTTGGGAAAAGGGACCATTGGATTTTCAAAATGGGAACGTAAACCCAGGGGATGATTATATAGCTACGTATTGGAGAATATCCTACGAAAATATAAACAGGGCAAATGCTATTATCCAAAAGGCCGATGAACTTAAGGAGGAAGGTGCTCCCAACACGGCTTTGATAGACAGGGTAAAGGCAGAAACGTTGTTCCTAAGGGCTTTTTACTATTACAACCTGGTTCGTTATTTTGATAATATTCCAGTAACTACGAAAAAAACGGAGAACGATAAAGATCTTCCATCCAATGAAAACGGGAAACAGTTGGCATTGGACCTAATTGAATCCGATTTAAATATGGCCGCTGCAATATTACCAGAATCCTATGATGCGGGAAATATTGGTAGGGCAACCAAATGGGCAGCTATGGCGCTTTTGGTGAAAGCTTACCTACAACACGAAAAATGGGGTGAGGCGCGTACAACGGCGGAAACTATTATGACTGAAAGTGGACTTGATCTTTTTGATGATTTTGCCCAAAACTTCTCTGTAGCAGATGAAAATTCTGGCGAACGAATTTTCGAGGCACAAGTATCATCTGCGGCCAATTCAGGCGAAAATCAGAATTATCATCAGCATTTTATTCCGGGTGACCTACCAAATGATCTTGGTGGTGTTGGCTGGCATTGGATAAATTCTACCCAAGCATTCAGGGAAAAATACGACCCAAGTGATAAGAGAATTGCTGGCACTTTTATAAGTGAGTATCCTACCACTAGGGTTGGACCAAATTCCAACGGGGAAAGGCCAATTGTTAAATGGAGTGCAGATGCATCTTATAATTTAAGTCGTTTTGGAGGAATGGTGTCTGCTGATGCAGATCCCAATAATCCGGCTGAACTGATATTTTCCAACGGTTGGTCAGCAAAATATACCGAAATGGGATTATCCAATGCAAACCTGACTGAGAAGAATATTGTTTATCTCCGATATGCGGATGTATTATTAGGTCATTCCGAAGCGGCCAATGAGAGCGGTACAGGGGATCCTTATTTGGGAATCAATTTGGTTCGTGAAAGAGCTGGATTGGGACCTCTTTCAGGCCTTAGTAAAGAGTTACTGAGAGACGCTATAGTAAATGAACGAGTCTTGGAATTTGGTATGGAATGTGAGGTTTATCCCGAACTAAAAAGAAAAAGTACCTTCGGGGGTACACCAGACTATTTGGGTGATTATATCCAGGAATTTATAGATACATATGACGTGGACCGCACGCTTAAGGCTAAGGATTATGTGTTGCCAATTCCATTGAACGAGGTGTTGGGAAATCCTAATGTCACACAAAACCCACAATACCAGTAGTTTTTTGAGTTAGTTTTGAGTTATTCAGAAAACCTGTCCTAATCGACAGGTTTTTTGGTTATTAAATAGTATTATTGATAGGTAGAGCTTTAATTTTTAACGATGTATAAAATTGCCAAAGTCCGGATCTTGTTTTTAATTTCATTGCTGATACTGTCATGCGGGGATAATAGTTCCAGTGACCATAAAAAAATAGCAAACGAAAAAATGTTTGAGCTATTACCGGCTAATATTACCAACATTTCGTTTAACAATCATATTGAAGAAAACGACACCTTTAATATGGTCGATTTCTTTTATGTCTATAATGGAGGTGGGGTGGCCATTGGAGACATCAACAATGACGGTTTGCCTGATATTTATTTTACTGGAAATATGGTGAACGATCGATTGTACCTAAATAAAGGCAATCTAAAATTTGAGGATATTTCGGATTCGGCGGGAATAGAAATTCCAGGTTGGTCTACCGGAGTTACAATGGTAGACATTAATCATGACGGATTGCTGGATATTTACGTATGTAGATCAGGTAATTACGATGCAGATCAGCGTAAAAATCTGCTATTTATAAATCAAGGAAATATAAAATTTATTGAACAAGCGGAAGTTTATGGTCTAGCGGATACCAGCTATTCCACACAAGCCGCCTTTTTTGATTATGACAAAGATGGGGATTTGGATATGTATCTGTTGAACCACACCAACGCCATTCGGGATCCCAATAACGTGCGACCTTTGATAAAAGACGGTAGTGGCCTGGCAAATGATAAGTTGTATCGTAATGATGAATCAAAAGATAAGGGAATTGTATTCACTGAAGTTTCAAAACAAGCAGGTATCGTTTTCGACGGGCTAGGTCTAGGAGTTGGTATCGCGGATATTAATAATGACGGTTGGGAGGATATATTGGTCACGAACGATTTTATTGCAAATGACTACCTCTATATCAATAAAAAAGATGGGACATTTCAAGAAATGGCCAAGACCTATTTAGATCATGTTAGTCATTTTAGCATGGGTAACGATATCGCAGATTTTAATAACGATGGATTGCAGGATATCGTGACTATGGATATGCGTCCTAGGGATAATTATCATGAAAAGAAAATGTCCGGGCCATTAAATTTCGATTTATTTGAACGCACTTTACAACAAGGATATATGCCGCAGTATATGCGTAATACCGTGCAGCTCAATAATGGAGCTTTGGAAAAGGACCGTCCCTCTTTTTCGGAAATTGGACAGTTACTTAATGTAGATGCCACAGATTGGAGCTGGGCACCTCTATTTGCCGATTTCGATAATGACGGACTCAAAGACCTTTTTGTTACAAATGGTTACCTAAGGGATATTACAGACCTCGATTTTATAAATTATACGGGATCTTTGTCTGCTAATGTCTCCAAGGATAGCCTTGACCATATCCTCAAGCAAAAGGCCAAAGAAATGCCATCGATTAAACTCCCCAATTTTTTGTTTAAGAACCAAGGCGATTTGAGTTTTGATAACGTTGCGGAAAAATGGGGCTTAACTGAACCATCCTTGTCCAATGGAGCAGCCTATGCAGATTTGGATAACGATGGCGATCTGGATATAGTGGTCAACAATATTAACGGGTCTGCCTTTGTGTACGAAAATAAATCGGATGTTGTTTTGGAATATCATTATTTGAATATTCAATTAAAGGGAGATAGTATGAATACCATCGGCCTAGGAACAGAGGTCAGTTTGTTTCAAGAGGGCAAAAAACAGACGGTAAGACAAGCGGTTACAAGAGGATATCAATCTTCTATTGATAAGACAATACATTTTGGCTTAGGGACAAAGAGTTTGGTGGACAGTGTTGTTGCGCGTTGGCCCGACGGGACAGTTAGCAAAGTATTGAATCCTGAGACTGACAAGCTATTAACATTGTCGCAAGATGAAGCTTCAAAGGATATTTCCCCAAAGAACACTTTGGCAAAAAGTAGCCTATTTAGTGATATTGCCACAACTTTAAATCTGGACTACTTGCACGAGGACAAGGTTTATTATGATTTTAACCGCCAGTTTCTACTGCCACATAAGCATTCAAATCAAGGACCTGGATTAGCAGTCGGTGATTTAAACAATGATGGTAGCGATGATTTTTTTATAGGCGGAGGATACAATCGCAGCGGAAAATTTTTTTATGGATCGGCCGATGGGACCTTTAGAATGGAGTCCTTGATTCCCAATGAAAATGAAAAATATGAGGAAGATACGGGTGTATTGTTTTTCGATTATGACGAAGATGGCGATCAGGACCTGTACATAGTAAGTGGAAGCAATGAATTTTATGAAGGGTCGGAGTATTATCAGGATAGATTGTATACTAATGATGGTAAGGGGAATTTTACGATAGATAAGGAGGCACTACCGAGAATGCTGACCAGTGGTTCCTGTGTAAGGGCTTCAGATTTTGATCAAGATGGGGACCTTGACCTGTTTATAGGAGGTCGGCTTACACCCTTGAAATATCCGCTGCCCCCCAACAGCTATTTACTCGAAAACGACAATGGGAAATTTACAGACGCTACCAACAAATTGGCACCATCCCTTAGAAAGGTGGGTATGGTCACGGATGCGCTTTGGACCGATTATGATTCAGATGGAGATATGGATCTAATTGTTGTGGGAGAATTCATGGCAATCCAATTCTTTGAAAACCAGAATGGAAAGCTTGTAAACAGTTCACAGAAAACGGGATTAACCCATTCTTCTGGTTGGTGGAACAGCATAAACGGAGGGGATTTTGACAATGATGGCGATATGGATTACATTTTGGGAAACATCGGGTTAAATACGAAATACAGGGTCTCTCCTAACGAACCATTAACTGTATATGCAATGGATTACGATAAAAACGGCAGTATAGATCCCATTATGTCATCATTCAAGAATGGCAGTGAATATCCAGTACACTCAAGGGATGATCTTATAAAACAGATTCCGCAGATGAAGAAAAAATTTCCTGATTATGCCAGTTATGCCAAGGCAACCATGACGGATGTTCTGTCCCAACAGCAAAAAAGTAGCTCGTATATTTCGAAAGCATTTCTATTTAACTCGGTATACCTTCAAAATAATGGAAACGGTAAGTTTGAAATTAAGAACCTTCCGAAAGTAGCACAGATAGCACCTGTGTATGGTATTCTAATTAATGATTTCGATAAAGATGGTTATTTGGATGTGCTAATGTCTGGAAATAACTACGGTACCGAGGTTGGTGTGGGTCGGCATGATGCTTCCAAGGGAATATTTTTAAAGGGGAATGGAAATGGAGAATTTACAGCGATTTCGTCTATGGAAAGTGGCCTAAGTATCAACGGTGATAACAGAGGCGCAGTTGTCATAAAAATTAAGGACCGCCAGGCATACCTATTTGGTGGAAATTCCGATTCGTTAAAGGCTTACGTTGTAGATGCACAGCCAAGTAAAAATTCTTTAATAGATGTATTACCAAATATGGCAAAGGCAGTTATTACATATAAAGACGGTACGGAACAGCTGCAGGAGTTTTATTATGGTTCTTCTTATCTGTCCCAATCAAGTCGTTCTTTGTTTCTCAATGGTAAAGAAAGCAAGATTGTTTTCTATGATTTTTTTGGCAATGAGGCTGCCGTACATGATTTAAAATAGGACAACTCTTTTGACCTGTTCTCATTGCACGAACAATATTTAACTTCTTTCAGATTGGTTCTCTGTCCAGATGTTGCAAGAATGCAGGAGGTAAAATGGTCGATGAGATTAAGGAAATCTGTCTGTTCGCCAATCTCCAAAGGAAGCCGTAGCACATTGAACTAGGCATATTCCGGAGTAAGCTACTTTTTACTAAAATCTTGATACAACAGATCCTTGGAAATAAATTTTCCAGGGATTTTTTTACGGTTTTATTCCTTAAGGGGGTCTTCGGTCGGTTTTACAGGGATTTTCTGTGTTTTTTTGATGTCCGGACAGACCTCTGCCATCGGTTTTTCGGATCAATGGCCCTTAGGCCGCTCTTGCCAGTGCCATGGCCGACATCCGCCTGCCGACCTCCAGTGCGTTGCCGGTATGGATGCCGAAGAATACCCATAGGATCTCGGTGGCCCTGGTACGGGCCCTTATCCTTTTCAGATGGTAGTGTTCCTTGTCCTTTCCGAAGCTGCCCTCCAACCTGCTAGCCCGTTCTACATTCTAGTTTAGGGTATCTCTCCCCATTAGAAATGGAAATGAAACTAAGAGGGTTTTCTAAAAAAGTGGCTTGAAAAAATTAGTCCCAAATTTTGTAGGTAATCCATTCCTCCTCATCTTGCTATAGGACACGTAGCGCTTTTTCCATTTAAGGTATTTGCTGCGGGGCAGTGTCTCCCCCGTCTCTTTACAGGTGTCCCGCATCAGGCCGTGGAGCCAGTCCACTGCCTCCCATAAAAGCTTTACGTTGGTGGGTAGCGCAGATGGCTCTCGTAACAGGTGGCGTCCATGGCAATGGAACCCTTGTCCTTCATGTGGGGCGACCAATGCCCGTAAAAGGCCCGCTGCACCTTGTCCATGTCCAATTTCCCGGCCAGCTCGCAGCGGATCTCGCTGATCATCTTAAAATTGTCCAGCCGGTCGGCACCAAGATAGATGTCGCAGAAAAACTGCCAGTCCAGGTTCCCGTTGAGCTGTTCCATAAGACGCCTGTCCGAACAACAGCCGTAGTGCTTCAGGAACATCAGGGCCAGTTTGCCCTTGGGGAGAAGATGCACCTCGGGCCCTTTTTGGATTCCCCAAGCCCAAAGGATCTTACCAGTCCGGCCCAGGGGACCGCCAGATATATCCTTCCAAGATCGCTCTCGAGAAACCGGGCGTAAAACGTTTCGAACTGTTGCGTTTGGGAAGAAAATGTGAAGCTGTGCTGGAAATTGTGGATTCTTCGTATCTTGGACATAGGAATTAAGATTAAAACCCCGTTTTTTGAGCTGAAGACTCGTTTTCGGGGTTTTATTATACCTTAATATACGAATTAAATACTTGACATACAAGTAGTTATGTTGCTTCTGAATGTGCCGAACTACTAGCCAGAATTTCATCAGCTCTTTTGCTATTGTTAATAGCTCTGACGAATCTATATTGGCGGATATACAAATTACCTCCAATCCCAAACTTACTTGTCACCATTTCTAAGTTAAGATTGTCAGGAAAGTCCAAAATAATCTAATCTATTAGACCGTAGTATTTCATAATTGTGTCTTGTATGGATCCAACTGTTACCCGTTCGATAGTGTAAGTCTCCAATTCCTTAATTTCCAAAGCATCCAAAAAAACTACGTTCACGCTGTCTTTTTTTATAGATTAAATACGGTGGATTGTCCCCATCAAGTAGCACTACCTTTATTTCTTTTGCATAATTAAAATAGGAGGTAAGGATAAGGCTTAGGGTCTTTTTTCCGATACTACCTTTTTCCCCTAAGATACTTATAATTTTATTCTATAATATAGAAATTAATTTTGATATATTCATATACTTTTGAGCCGTTATAATCATATATTGGAATATGAATATATATTTAAATGGATATGTGCCTATAAATATATTTGAATATGCACCTATATTTATTTTTAGATGTGTGGATATAATATTAATTAATAATCAGATTTTTATTGTAAATATTTTAATGAGAGATCATATAATACCACACAAAAACAGATAGGTGCACTGGGAGGTTCGATATGGTTTTATGCATTGGTATTTTAAAATGAGATTTAAGGCTTTTTACCCATCATATAGAGGATATTATTGCCATTTTTTACGGTTGGATAGGGTTTTAGTTTTCTTTTGATCATGTCATTATGGTATATTCCAATATTGCGTTTTTGAAGGGACAGGATTTAATAAAATAGTGGTTTATGGATAAACCAAATACCTGCGGAAGTCGAGCAACCCTTCCTCTACAATCCTTCCCGAATGGACACGCTTTGCTGGTCCATTCGGGAAGCCTTGCCATTCCTGTTTTCCTCGACACCTTCGTTACCGCCCAAAAGTAGAAGCGTCAAAAAAAGAGGCCATTGGAAAAGCAACCCTTTTGCAGCTATCAATATAAAAAGAGCGATAGAATAAAACCAAAGTTTATTCTATCGCTTTTTATTCATTTTTTATCTCGCTTTTTTAAGGGACTTTTTCAGTGGCCTCTAAAAAAACCACTTGACCTTTCTTCACTCGACCCAAAAAATAATATTAGAATGTCAATGATTCCCATCATTTTCAATAAATCATATTAGACCATATAATTCTAATGCCTATATTCACTTATATTCATATGGCTTAAAATGTTTTTGGTTGTAAAATATAGATTATCAGATTGTTGTAAGGATTTTTATTCGACTATATTTATCCGTAAAGACGGATAGCAAGTTATGTTTTGCGCAACGCAAAATGCCTACTTCTAACGAAGTGAAAACCCTGCTTGACGCAGGTAAGAAATGAATAATAAGCTTAAAAATGGCAATCAATAAAGGGGGAAGAGAACGTTTGGGGGACAGGAAGCGGGAACATGCCATAACGCTTCGGTTCAATGGTGCCGAACTGGAAAAGGTAAAGACTATCCTGTAGTCCTATAATCTTGATTTTCGGAAAAGAGGAACGGTCGGACCATTTTTGAGAAAACTTATCCTGAACAGGGAAACAAATAAAAAGAAGCGGTTCCCAGTTGGTAGGTCGAACCTCAGTTACCAATTGAACAGAATAGGCACCAACATCAACCAACTGGTGAAGGTGGCCAACTACAAAAACATGAGAAGCCCGAACGCCAACCTAGAAGGGGAGATGCAAATGGCCAGCGAACTGATGCTCGAACTGATAGAAACGATCAACACCAAAGATTAAAAATGATAGCAAGGATACTTTATCGAAACAATGTACAAGGGGTATTGAAATATGTACTTGGGAAACCTGAGTCTTCGATCCTCGGCTTCCAGAACACCTATTCCGATACCGATACCAACACAAAGTTTTTTGGAAGGGTACTCCACTATTTGGGAAATCGGCACGATTCGGAAAGAAGGTATGTGCACGCCACCCTTAATCTTCCCCGTGGCGAACAATTGGAGGACACGGATTTTTTTGAACTCTCCAAAGCGTACATGGAACATATGGGCTATGGGGAACAGCCCTATATGGTGGTGCGCCACCACGATACCAAGCACGAGCATGTCCATATCGTCTCGACCACCATCAAGGAGGATTGTCTGCAAATAAACCTTTCCAATGACTTTAAAAGATCCGTAGCCACCCAAAAATACCTAGAAAAGCAGTTTGGGCTCTCCCTGTCTCCCGGAATACGACAGGACAAGGAGCTCCCAATACATCAGAATCCACAATTTAAGAACGAAGACATTAGCGGAGTCAGGTTCTATATCCAGGATATCATAAACAACACCATGCAGAAATACAATGTTCGAAGCTTTAAGGAGTTGTCCGAACTGCTAAAAGCGCACCATATTGAGGTAAGGACGGTAAACTACAATAACAGAGTAGGGGTAGCCTACGGAATTTCCATAAAGGATGGCTATAGGTCAAGGTTCATCAATGGTTATACCGTCCATCCACAGCTGAGCGGCCCCAAACTTCATAAGGTCTTTGACCGTAACAAAAGCTCAAAACTATTGCCGATGGTCAAGAAACGGCTGGAAAAACAACTGCGTACCACTTACAAACTTTTCAGGACTATAAATCCCGGAAACCTTCCAGAGATCTTAAAAGCCCATCAAAAATTGGATTGTAAGCTAGACTACGATGCGAAAGGGAAACTCGTGGATTTTACCATTTATGACAAATCGGGCTATGTTCTCAAGAGCGGAGAAATAGGGGGTGATATTGGAATCCTTCAAAGCCCCACATTGTTTGAAAGTGAATATACCCAGATGTATGCGGAAAGCGAACAACTGCAACTGGAGCTTCAAAGATGTATCAGGGAAGCCTACAAAAACACCCATAAAGCTTCAGGGAGCAAGACACTTTATTCGGAGCATATCGATAGAATGCCCATAAAACCCCTAGTAACGGAAATGGTCAAATCGGAACGTTTCAAATTTCTAAAAAAGTATCTTCATACGGACAACCGCCACCTGGGCGATCTGATACAGGCGCAATTCGATATTACAAAAGACTTGCTTTATAGGGCGGAATCGACAAGGGAAGAACGGGAATTGCAGGTAAAGGCAGGACTTATAATACAGGCCATCGACAAACAGCTTTTTGATAGACCAGAGCAAAGGGAAGTCCTTTTCGAGCTTCTGCACAGTCTCGGAGCCAAATATGACAATGACCTACTGACCTATGTGAATTCCTACCGACACAAAGTCAAGCTGGATATTGGTGCTATACTGTTACCAAAGCAAAACGATTTATATGTCTCCAGAGGCTTTATCAAAGAAAATGAAAAAGTATTGGGCGGACTTCTGAACAAGAAAAAGACAAAAGAAATCGACCTACGCCCAACGGCGATATTCTTGCCATTGATGTTCCCGAACCTTTACGCTGCTATGAACCCAAAATACAGGCAACAATTTGAAAGCCTAAGCCTGAAGGCCTATTATAAATATGCCGAGCGTCTACAGGTATCCTTTGAAAAATCCCCGGACGACTATATGGAGTTTTTCAATGCCAAAGGCTTTTATTTTGAGAAACAGGAAGGGAAACTTTGTATCGGTTCGATATATTCCAAGTATCAAGTCAGTGTTCCTCTTCCGAAGAAAACGCAGGCTTATCTGGAGTCATTGAGCAACCTGAACAAGACCTTGGATAATCAAGTTAAAATCTTAGATGATATTAGGACCGATGGACGGGACAATTTGAAAAATCTATGGTCGGGATATTTATTGGATAGAGGACAATATAAAAAGGCCGCTTATTTGTTCGTTTTGGACGGGGTTAGGCCCAATCTACCTTTGGAGATATTGGAACACCATATGGAGAACGGATTCAAGGAAACTCTGCTGGCCGTTTCTAAAAAACGGATTGATGCCGAAAAGGCCCGTCTCCTAAGACAAGGTATCTATGCCCTGGGCAATTTATTGGGAAGCAATAAAAACAAAGAGGAAGAAGTTTTCAACGGCTTCAAGGACGAACTTACGGATTACTCGAAGTACAAGGGCAGGGGACTTTCAATATAGGTTTTCTTTGCGAAAACTCGACATACCACCTGGAAATTTCATGGAATATATGTACAACGCATAGTCCAAGACAACTAAATCACTTCTATGCAAAAGGTGTTGCTCTCGGATTTCAAAAAATCCATCAAGGGCAACCAAAAGATATTCGAACTGAAATTTGATAAGGACGAGAAGCTGGAACTGGTTCAAAAGAGACGTTTAGAAATCAATACAGATTCGGATGAGAAATACGATACAGACCCTGAAGAGATTGAATAAGTAGTTTCGTAAACTAAATCATTTCAAAAAATATCGAGTGTCTCAGGAGTTTTCTTTTAGGTTTTTGGGCGTTAGCCGGGCTATCCACTGTATCGCCCTCGCAGGCCATAAGGTTTCGTAAGTCTTGGAAGAGCTCCGCTGTCGCTTTCCAAGGTAACGAACACTATAGCCCTGCTCCGTACAATGCCGTTCCTATCCCTAACGCTTGCGTACTATCGTGCGGTTTTTTGTGGATAGGGGGAAGAAGAAAAAAGGGCTTCTTATTTTGCAAAGATTTTGTGCCAATAGTGGAAAGCTTCCAAGTTGTGTTTCTTGAGTTTGTTCAATCCTGAATAATAATGTTCGCCGATGACCCATTCCGTCATATCGGCCCCTTGATCATAATGTTCGATTTCAGTGCTATTTTTTTCGATCTGCTTAACGATATATGAGGCCTTGGCCACAGCAATTTGAGCCTGTGCCTCTCGAAACTTTGGCCCGTAGATATAAGATGATAGTTTGCTTACTCCGGACTGCATGGTGACATAGGAGGTTTTGTCAACTTTTCCGTTGGTGCAAAAATTGAATGAACTATTAACGATGTCATCAATGATCGGCTGAAAATTATCTGGATTCAATCTCTTATAAGCCAACTCTCCTTTCGCTACCTTGATGAAATTCTCCCGGACCCCGTCAAGAACAGTCAATCTATCGGTAATACCGGCAATATCATAAACTTGTTTAAGAACGTCCATTGGTTTGGTCATTGGGACCCCGGTCGTATTCGGCCCAAAAGCGGTCAGTTTATCCCCGAGAATAGCCGGAAGAGTTGGAGTTAAGACCGTAACGGGGCTACCTTCTTCCGATAATAGGAAGTGGGACACATTGGTTTCCTGTGTCGAAACATAGGGGTTTTCGGCAAAGACTATGTCCAAAAGAATATAATTGGTATCTCCCCTCATTTTTACTTGAGGCCGGTAAAATATTTTGAAATGTCTTTTTTCAATAGCGGAAGCCGTATGTCTTTTTTGTTCTTCCCAAGAAATGAAGTCGGTCACTGCTACAACTCTTTCCAGAACACCTTCAATGTCCTGTCCTTTATCAGTTATAATGATATCGATATCGATCGAAAATCGTCTAGGTTCCTGGATCATCAACATTAGGGCAGTGCCGCCTTTAAAAATAAAATCTAGATCGGCGGATTTAAGGCCTTCCAATAGGGCCAATGCCCGGATTACTTTTTCGATTATTATGGGATCCGCATGAAATTCGGATGTCTTGGAGCTTATCCAATCGATATGTAGGCTTTTAGATGTGATCATTATTCCAATATATCCTTGATTTTTTGTTCTACGAATTCTTTTTTCCCCCTTCTTCCTGCATAGCGGAGGAGTTTGTCCATATTGATGGTGTTATATCTGAAGGCATTTTCAAAGATGCTTTCCAGATCGCGTCCATGGTAAGCAGAAAGCAATTCGATATCCACGAGCAGATCGACCAATATTTTTTCAAGGGTAGGGATCTGGACGTTGTCCATATTTTGTAATGGGGATCCTGTCACTAAATTCTTGATGATAATTATATCTGTTGCTTGCTTAGCGTATTTTTCCAAAATATCCTTTTTGGGATTTAAAAAGACATTTTCCCTTTCAGAACTTAAAAAGTAAAAGACACTCTCCTCAGCACCTTTTTCGACCTCAATGATCGTCTCATGTATAAAGGGAATATGTAACATCCATGAAACGAGCCACTGTGTAGACCAAATACAAACGTCCAGGAATGGAAACTTTTCTTTGAGATTCCCATATATGGATTTGAGGTCTTCGGACAACAATGGAGCAAATTCCTTTTGTTGGCCAAGTTTGTATGTTCCCCTACCTATCCGTTGCATTACACCCTTTTCCACCAATTGATGTATGCGCCAGTTTACTGTGGGTTTTTTTAAGGTTTCGTCCTGTTTCAAATAAAACATGAAAATATCGTTCACCGAAATGGAAGCAGCGTTCTTAAAATTCTTTTTTAATGTATCGATATGTAAACTTGGTATGGTGATAGCTGGAATTTTGGTGTAAATATAGTAAAACTATATATTGGCAACAAATCGAATATAGTGACAATATATAGTAGAAAGTTCTCATAAGAGCGGTCCAATTTGATATGTAGTGAATTTCAGGAGTATTGCAAGGTAGATGGTGGTCACTATTTTATGGTTAGAGATGGTGAAAGTGAGGGACTTGGTTGCCGGATCCCAGGTTAATCCCTTTACCTATTTTTCGCTACATTATTTTGGCGTCAAAATCGTCAATGATATTGGTTTCGAACGAATTTAGGTAGACTTGGGTCATGGCTTCTGTGGTATGGCCTAGGCTGTCCTGGATTACATTGCTTGGTGCGCCACTTCTTTTCAGAATATTGGCATAGGTGTGCCGTGCAGTATAAATAGTAAACGGCGGGAGCTCCAATCTTTCTGCCAATTGTTTAAGATAATGGTTCAGTCTTTTGCGTTTATTTTTTATTGTCTCATGGATCTGGCTCCCATGATTACCTTTGGGGACAATCGGAAAAACATAATCGTTTGCGTTAATTGGCCCAACGTTAAACGCAATTAGGATTTCCTTAAGCGCTGGGGTTATTTTTATAGAAAATAGCTTGTTCTTTGTTTTGGACCTTATATAGATTATACGCTCAAAATCACCTTGGATACTGTTGCCTTTTAGAAGTGACATATCCATCCAGTTCATGCCCCGTAAATAGAATGAGGCCATATAGAGATCTCTAGCTTTGGCCAAGTGTGATTCCACAATTTTGGCGGTTTTCAGTGTTTCCAATTGTTCCCCATTTAGAAACTTTCTTTTTGGCACCCCGTTCTTAATGGAATAGTCGTTAAAGGGATTGTTCTCTTCCTTAGCGATTCCGGTTTTAACAGCCCTTTTGTATACCGCTCTTAATGTTCTAAGATATACGCTAAGTCCTCCCGCACCATAACCTGCTCCATAATGTTCGGTTTCCATACGTTTTACAAAGGAATAATTGATTTTGGTAAAGGGAAGGAATTCTTTACTGTGGATTTTTTTTATTTTGTTCCTCATGTTCTTATATATCTGAGCGTTTCCATATTTTCTGGCATTTTCAAGCTCCTCGATAATCTCGTCCGTAAGTTCAAAAAAGTCCTTTCCACCGACTAATTTTCCTTCGATCGCTTTTTTGAGGCTGGGCATGGAAAGGTTTTCTATTTTTCCTTCTTCCTCCAATTGTATAATAGTATCGTATACATTTTTTAGTTTTTCCTGGATATGGTTATTTAGCCTGGTCGTATTCAAGACAATCCTGTTCGAGGATTTAACGCGTTGATTTTTGGCATCGAAATCTTTTTCATGTAGATTAAATCCTAGGGGCAGGTATATAGTTTTTCTGTTATAGGTTATTCTTATTGCAAGAGGATAGGTGCCATCTTTTTTCTGGCGCACTTTATTGAGAAGGACTTTTGTCGTTAGCATTTGTTTATAAATTTATAAACTATTTATAAACAAATATAGGGTTTATTTGGTTCAATATGAATTTATAAATTACTAATATGCTCTATATAAGTACATTTAAAACTATATGGATATATATAAAATCACTTTTGTCGTGCCTTACAAGCAGGGGGTCACTGGTTCGAACCCAGTAGGGCCCACAGTAACAAAGACAAGGCTTCCAAGAAATTGGGAGCCTTTTTTTTGCCTTGGCAAATTCTAATTACGACCTTATCGTTCATTTTTTGGCGGATTTGTTAAATCAGGTAAGGACAGACTTATTGATGAGAGATTTGGACTCGGCATCGACAAGTTTCATATGTTATGAAGCCAATATCCTCCACACTTAAATGCAACAGACATATTTCAAAATTAGAACCACTTTATCGTCTACTCAGATTTCCAATCCCTGCGGAAGTCGGGCAACCCTTCCGCTCCAATCCTCCCCAAGCGGAGACGCTAAGCTGGTCCGCTTGGGAAGTCTTTCCGTTCCAGTTTTGCCCGACCTCCTCGGCCGCTGAAAAGCACAAGCGATGAAAACCGCTTGCCCTTTTTCTCCCTAACCACATTTATTTTTAGCCGTTGAAATGTTCCATAGCCTCCAGGTTGCACTTGTACAATTAAACCCTCCAAAGAATAAATAATAAAGGGAATGCTGCTTTCGGGATATATTGAAATATAAATATATAAATATATGGGTATATGTATATATGCACATAGGATTTACGCATTCGGAAGGTATTTTTGTTTTGGAGTTGGAATAAAACAGACCCATCTGTTTTGAGTAATATATCCTTAAAAAAAGAATTGGAAATATTAATCTTCGGAGAAGATAGCAAGTTATGTTTTAAGCATCCTAAAACTCCTACTTCTGGCGAAGTGAAAACCGATAAGAATATCGTATAATAAAACGGTAATCAACAAAAGGGGAGGTAAAACGTTTTAGGGAAAGGAAATGGGAGTCTACTATAACGTTTCGTTTCAATATCACGGAATACGATAATTTGAGAAAAATATGCGAAGCCTATAACTTGAATATTTTGGAAAGGGGCGTGATAAGTCCTCTCCTTAGAAGATTGGCCTTACAACAAGAGGCTGAAGAAAAGGATATGCTCCCCGTTTCATATTCAAGTCAAGAAAGCGTAAAATGAAACGGGGAGGTTAGGGGTAAAGTATGGACTGGTCAGCCAAATGGATTGTCGGGCACGGTTCATCAAAGGTTTTACAGTACATAGAAGACTGGGCGGCCCGAATCTGCAAAAAGTATTCGATATACATTCCAAATCGAATCTGTTGCTGATGTGGAGCGAAAAGGCATTGCATGCCCAGTCAAGACTTGATTACGACCTACAAAGTTTCGTCTTAACTCTTATCTATCGGAACGCTAAAGAAACTCTGCAGGATCCACGTGCAGTTAAGTTATGGTATGGTTTGGGGGAGGACGGAAAACTAATTTTTAATCGCCTTGAAAACCGAGCTGAATTTCAACTAATGGTTTTAGACTTTCGGCAACAGTAGTGTTTGCCATATTTGCCAGAATCTTCCCAATTTCGCTTGTATTGACATCCATCGTATTTTTTTCTAGAAGATTGGTCAGCCTTTCATAGAGTTTTTCATTCCTCATCGCTATTTTTTTCATCTCTCGACCCATCACTCGTGCTGCAATGAGATGAAGCCCAAAATCATCGTCGCCAAATAGATCTGAATGATGCTCGTAAATTTGGTTGGTGTACATTTCAAAAAAATGAGTCAGTATTGTCAGAATGTCTTTTAGGTCATCCCTTCGGATTTCAGGACGGTCTTCCCAAGCGATGAGCTTTAGAATAACGATTCCGGGCAAGGTGCAGAACTTGAATCGATGTTCCCCTTCTAATTCTACTTCGGGCAATCCGCTCTCATAGATTTCTTTGAAGCCAGGCATGTTCAAACTGGTAAGGCCAGTACCTTCCAAACTTACCTTGGCATTTTCATCTTCAATGTTTCCGAAAGGAAGGAGGTCAACCTGCATTCTGCCCTGCCAAAATAACACGAAGTTATTCTCTATGGAAGGTTGAAAGTGTTCTATTTCAATAAGGTGCCGTTTTAGTTTTTCATAGATTCCCTTGTCTTCCATAAAAACGGCAAAATCAATGTCTCTTGTAATTCTGCTTGGCGGGATTTCATTAATTGCCGTCATCCATATATCACGGGCGACGGCACCGACCAAATAAAAGTCAACATGGAATGCTGCAAAACCTCGTTCCAAAGCTGCCAACATTTCTAAAAAGTCGGGTCTTTGGCGGAGTTGTTTAAAATTTATCCTGTAAGTACTCATTATATATTTTTTCTGCGGTTTCGGTACATCGTCTATCCCCTTTCATTATCAGGTCGGCGTAAGCGAGCAAAGGATGAACCGCTTCTTTTTCCTCTGTATTGTCCTTCCAGAATTTTTCGTAGATCTTGACATTGCCGCCCTCATCGGGAACAAGCCTATAGTTCTTCATCAGTTCGTTTCTTGGTTCGGTGGTGTACAGCGTTAACTCCTCCGGTCGAAGGTAATCGGTATATATGTCTCCGGCGGGTTCTCCTCCCCAGAACGTTTGCCCCTGTTTTAATTTAATGTCCTTCCAATTAAAAAAAGCATCGTTATCAACAAATCGATATGTTCCAATGACCAGATTTGGTTTCAACTTTTTTTCATAGGCCATAATCCATTTTTCGAGTAACTTTTTATTGTCCTCTAAAATATAAGTGTCCTTGGTAAGTGGAATGAGGAAACCATCATCCTTTAGACCATTGAAGATGTTCGTGATATTGCCGATACCTGTATCTGTTTTATCGGCTATCTCACGATAGGTTTTGTTAACCCATGTATCGTCCAATAGGAATTGGTAAACAACCTTTAGGCCGGTTTTGGTAAATGCCCTATTTGTGGTCTTTTGCTTTATTGCGATGGGTTCATTGGCATCTAGCCAAAGGAAGGATTCTTTTTCGTTGAGGTAAATATTACCGTTGGCCTCAAGATAGGCGATGTTCCTGTTACGAAGCTCTTGTTTTATTTTGGGAAATATGGTTTGTGCAACGATCATAAATGGCTCATACTCCTTGGCGAATGCATCTAATTTTCGAAGATGGATATTTCTTAGCTCCTTTTTAATTTCTATGCCAAGCTTGATAGTCCGGTCGTTCAGGGTAAGGGCTATCGTGCCATCTAAGACTTCATTAGGGGCTTTATCAAGCCATTTGGCTTCGATTTCACCTGTTTTCTGAAGGTTGGCCAATGCATATTGCACAATTCCTTGATCGTTCATTGTTCACTTTATTTTATAGTTCACGAAAACGTGAACAAATAAAAATTATGAACAAATATACATAATTATTTTCAAATGGAACTATTTATAAGGCCGATAACGTATTTAGGGAAAGCGCCATGCGTGAATAGATCAAAAACCAATGACACTATCAAGCGCATCGTCCAAATCTTTATTTACAAAGTTTTGCTGGTAGTCAATGGTTGTTTTAATGTCGGAATGATTATAAAGCTTTTGCAATACTTGTAACGGAATGCGATCTCCAGATATATTCCCAAAGGAATGACGAGATACGTGCATCGTGATTTTCTTTGTTATTTCCGCTCGCTCGGCAATTTGCGCCAAAAATCTATTAAGTCTTTTGTTGGCCGTTTTGCTAACCCTTAGAATATCTTTCGGATTATTGGCGGCTTCTTTTAATTCAGGGAAGATATAATCGGTGTGTGCGGTTTTCGTCGGGAGGTATTTATCCAAAATTTTCTGAAGTTTACCATGTATTTTGAGCGAAAGGTTTTTTTGATTCTTGTTCATGGTATAATATATTCTTTCTCCTTGCACGTTCGCCCAAGTCATTTGAACTACATCGGAAACCCTCATTCCGGCGAGATAGAAACTAAAAAGAAATACATTGCGAGTGTGGTGCTGCTTTGGATTGTCAGAAAGATCTATTTCTTCGATAATTCTGATTTCCTCTGAAGTAAGACCGATTTTGATAGATTTTGGAATTCTTATTTTAATCTTTCCATCGGTATTCCCAAAAGGATAATTATCCCTAGAGACAATGCCTTGTTGGGAAGCCCTGTTATGCAAGGTGCGTATGAAAATCAGCGTGTTTACAATACTTCTTTCCCCAACGGAATCTTTAGTGCTTCTTAAATAGGAGATGAAGCCTCGTAGAAAAAGAGGGGTAATGGCCTCGAAGGTCAACGTCTTTGCCCTTGGATACCTTTTAATCCTATTCAATAGGGGTCGTTCACAATCGATTCGAGAATACTTTTTGTTTTTTTCAAGTTCCTCAAAATAAGCTTCGGCAAATGTGTAAAACGAGGAGCTTTTATATTTACCTGAAATTGTTTTTTTTATTTCTGCAATTTGTCTTTTGGAATTGACTTCGGTCTCTACGTCTAAAAGTGTTTTATTTATTTCTAAGACTTTGGAGGATATAAAATTGTTTAAACGATTCGAGTTCGGGTGACTTTTTTTAACTTTACTCGTTACTTCATCCCAATACTTTGGCTTAATTTTCTGACCTGTATGAATATAAGTCGATTTCCTATTTTTAGTAATGCGAATGGCGATGGTGCATTCCCCTGCCTTATTCTCTTTTTTCCAAAGTAATGCTTTGATCGTTGCCATTTGTTCTTTTTATAAAGATACAAAAATTGGTAAAACAATGTTAAAACAAATGGTGGTTTTATATGGCTTTTTATGGTATTATTTGATTTATGAAATTTTGTAAGTAATTGATAATAAGGTATTTTAGTATTTATAGATACAAATTAGAAAAAACTTAGGATCTAGTGCCGCAAGGTGTGAGAGTTCGAGTCTCTCCGCCTGTACTGAGTAAAAAGCTCTTCAGAAATGAGGAGCTTTTTTTGTGAGCGATAATTTTGTAAAAGGAGAGACGAGAAGCCTGTCCCGCTATGGGCGGGAAGTCTCGGAGTTTATCCTGAGCGCAGCCGAAGGGCCTGTACTGAGTAAAAAGCTCTTCAGAAATGAGGGGCTTTTTTTGTGGGCGATAGTTTTGTAAATGGAGAGACGAGAAGCCTGTTCCGCTATGGGCGGGAAGTCTCGGAGTTTATCCTGAGCGCAGCCGAAGGGTCTGAACTGAGTAAAAAGCTCTTCAGAAATGAGGAGCTTTTTTTGTTGGCGATAATTTTGTAAAAGGAGAGACGAGAAGCCTGTCCCGCCATGGGCGGGAAGTCTCGGAGTTTATCCTGAGCATTTCGACGGATCAATCTTAAAAGTTGTGTTTACATTGGAATAAGTTAGATTAAATTATCTCAAAGTTCGTTTTCTGTTCATTTTTTTGCATGGCCCAAAAAACGCTAGGTTGATTTTAAACTTCTTATTAATTAACCATGTATATTAGACTGCAGCAATACAATTCTGTTTCTTATTTTTGTTGTTAACCTAACATGCCTTCTTATGAAAGTCCGTGAACGTTTTATTCTTATTTCAACTGTAGTTGTCATTGCCATTATCTGCATTTCTTTTTTCTGGCTTCCAATTTTATGGAGTTTCATATTGGTGGGGCCATTGCTTCTGATGGGTGTCTTTGATATCCTTCAAAAACGCCATACCATAAGGCGTAACTTTCCTTTGATCGGTCGGTTTCGGTATGTTTTGGAATCCATACGGCCAGAGATAATGCAATATTTTGTGGAGACGGATACTGAGGGACGGCCCTTGAACCGTATTTTAAGGTCGGTAATCTACCGAAGGGCGAAAGGGGAGACGGATACCGAACCTTTTGGTACGCAGATGGATCTATATCACTCAGGATATGAATGGATGGAACACTCCATGTATGCAAAGAATAATCCAAAGAATATAGGGGAGTTTCCCAGGTTACTAATAGGAGGTAAGGATTGTAAACAACCCTATTCTTCAAGCCTTTTGAATATTTCGGCAATGAGTTTCGGTTCTTTGAGCAACAATGCCATTATGGCCTTAAACAAGGGTGCTAAAATGGGGAATTTCGCCCATAATACGGGTGAGGGTGGTATCAGCGATCATCATCTGAAATATGGCGGAGACCTAATCTGGCAAATTGGTACAGGCTATTTCGGCTGTAGAAACGGTGATGGCACTTTTAATGAAAGAACGTTTCGTGAAAATGCTTTACGACCTTCGGTTAAAATGATTGAAATAAAACTGTCACAAGGGGCAAAGCCCGGTCACGGGGGAATTTTGCCAGCCATAAAGAATACGGAGGAAATAGCAAAGATCAGGCATATAAAACCAGGTATTGCAGTTCATTCCCCTCCATCGCATTCCGCTTTTGCAGACCCCATTCAATTCATGTATTTTATTAAAAAACTGCGCGACCTATCCGATGGAAAACCTATCGGGTTCAAATTGTGCATTGGTAGGAAACAGGAATTTATGGATTTCTGTGAGGCCATGATTTATACAGGCATAACTCCAGATTTTATTACCGTGGATGGTGGAGAAGGCGGCACTGGTGCCGCTCCGGTCGAATTTTCGAATACGATGGGCATGCCCTTGCGCGAAGGGTTGATTTTTGTGCACGATACCTTGGTAGGTTTCGGATTGAAAAATGATATAAAGGTAATCGTTGCAGGAAAGATCATAACCGGATTTCATATGGCAAGGGCGATGGCACTGGGAGCCGATGGTTGCAACAGTGCCCGTGCCATGATGTTGTCCATAGGGTGCATCCAAGCCCTGCAATGTAATATGAATACTTGCCCTACTGGGGTTGCCACACAGAATAGATCGCTTGTTAAAGGGTTGGTAGTAGACGACAAGGCGCCAAGGGCGAAAAATTACCACGAAGCGACTATCCATAGTTTTTTGGAATTGATTGCAGCAGCAGGCCTCGATGGCCCTCAAGATTTAAGACGCGAACATATAAGCAAGAGGGTGGGCATGTATATTGTAAAGACCTATGATGAAATTTATCCTTATATGAAGGAAGGTTGTCTATTGGATATTGCGGACATTCCCGAAACCTATAAAAGATATTTTCAGTTGACGAGGATAATGAAATAGTATCTGTTGTCAGTTCCCTAACGTAATACCAACAGCTCAAAAACTGATTAGCCGTTTAAAATTTCTAATTGTGTTATAGGTTATTGATATTATTATATAAATTATTCAGCCAATCTACGATTACCACTAAGGTAAATTATCGAGCAACTTTTAATCACATCCTAACGGATGTAACCTTGGAAATCTCCTGAAAATGGTCATGATTTCATGCCTTGTAGCCTGGTAGCTAACACTTTGGAGGAAATATTAAGATTATGCGGAATAAAAAATTTAACTTTCCATTTAAGATGACATGCAATTAGGATTTTTCGGAAGGCGCTAAGCTTGTGCAGGAAGTGATAAAATGCCTAGAGTTCTGCTAGAATATATTGAACTAATAAAATTCTATTTCCTTTTAAAAAATGAAAAAAATTTTTGAGCTTATCGGTCCTGGCTTTATTACGGCAGCCATGGTTTTGGGTCCTGGTAGTTTGGCTGTTGCATCTAGGATTGGGGCGAACTACGAATATCAACTCTTGTGGATAGTGCCGTTGTGCGTTTTGTTCATGGGTGCGTTTACAGTGGTTTCCACAAGAATAGGCATTACATCTGAGATTTCATTGCTCCAACAGATTCGCCTCAGATACAGTAGTTGGGTTGCAATTGTGGTTGGGGTCGGGCTCTTTTTAGTAGCAGCATCGTTCCAAGCTGGAAATTCCATAGGTGCGGGAATGGTCTTTAGTGAGACCTTGTCCATGTCACCAACCCCATGGATTATTGGAATATCGGCCATTGCCATTTTCTTGCTGTTTTTTAAGACCTTTTTTAGGATTCTTGAAAAAGTTATGATCGGTATGGTCATTTTAATGTTGGTATCCTTTGTACTTACCTTGATTATTTCTAATCCAGATCTTTCAAGATTGGGAAAACAATTTACTTTTGGAATTCCGACAGGTTCCGAAATGCTCGCTTTAGCGTTGGTGGCATCGAGTTTTTCTATTGCCGGTGCTTTTTACCAGGCCTATCTTGTGCAGGAAAAAGGATGGACAAAAGCCAAATCAAGATCTCACGAACGGGAAGGTATTACAGGGATTGTTATTTTGGGAGTAATTACCTCGACCGTACTCTTGGTCGGTGCATCAGTTTTATTTCCCAAGGGTATAGCGGTGAATAGCGCCACTGAAATGGGAATGGCATTGGAGCCGATTTTCGGATCTTATGCTTCTAATGCCTTTATGCTGGGGCTTTTTGCAGCCTCTTTTTCTTCCTTATTGGGTAATGCCACCTTGGGTGGGGTTTTGATATCAGATGCGTTGGGGTTTGGGATGAAACTCGCATCGATAAAAGTACGTGCTATGGTTATGTTGGTCATTGTAATCGGTGCTATGGTCGCGATAGTTTTCGGCAATTTGCCTATTGAACTGATTGTTTTGGCACAAGGCCTTACCGTAATAGTGTCACCCTTGATCGGGCTGCTGTTGCTTTTAATTGCCTTTGGAAAATCGGCAAAAAAGGAAATGGAATTGAGCAATGGGCTAAAGGTTTTGATGATCTTAGGTTGGTTGATCTTATTATTTTTGGCCTTAGCCAATGGGTATAACCTTTTTGTTAAATAGCATATGCAAACTGTAGAAGAACTTGAGCTTAAATTATCGAAACCTTCGGAAAGCTATTTGTTTTCCTAAACGAAATGATCGTGATGACAGTAGAATGGGTAAAATCCGGTGGAAAGGAAATCAGCAAACCCACCCATTTTCAAAAATGAAAGGGCGATTTCCAAATTTTATTGCTCTAAAATGAACTCATAAAAATGAAAGATTTAGAACCAAAATAAAAATAGCGATTATGAAAGAACTAAATAAAGCAGACAGAAGAACTTTCGTAAAGACCACGGCCAAGACGCTAGCAGCCGGTATGGTCTTTAGCCACTTACCGATATTTTCAAGTGCCAACGTACTGGGGCAGGAGATAATTAAATTGGGATTGGTAGGTTGCGGCGGTCGCGGAACCGGAGCTATTTTTCAAGCTTTGATGGCTTCAAAATCGGTGCAGCTAGTCGCTATGGGCGATGTTTTCAGGCATGAGCTCGATAATAGCCTTCAGCAGGTATCCGCCAAATTTTCCGATCAGGTAGCTGTACCGAAAGAACGACAATTTTTGGGGTTGGATGCTTTTGAGAAGGTTATTGCGGAGTGCGACGCGGTCATCTTGGCCACCCCTCCAGGATTTCGTCCCCAACATTTTCAACATGCTATAGACGCTGGAAAACATGTGTTTTTGGAAAAACCTTTGGCCGTAGATGGCCCGGGCTATCGTAAAGTAATCGAAACCGGAAAAAAGGCGGCCGAGAAAAAACTGAACGTTGTTGTAGGTCTGCAATTCCGGTACGAAATTGCCATGAATGAAATGGTAACGAAAATACATTCAGGGGAAATCGGTGAATTGCTTTCTGCCGATGTGTATTATAATGTGGGCAAAGCCACCGTACATCCACGAAAAGAAGGCCAGACAGAACTAGAATACCAAATTAGTAACTGGCATTATTTTAATTGGCTTTGGGGTGGACAGCTGGCAGGGCAGGCCATACACCAGATCGATGTCATCAACTGGATAAAACAAGGTTACCCCATAAAAGCAAGCGGAATGGGTGGTAGGGCAATGTTGGAAGGTCCAGATCATGGGGAAATATTTGATCATCATTATGTGGAGTTCGAGTATGCGGACGGCTCGAAATTGCACGTACAATGTCGCCAAATGGACAATTGCGCCAACCGAATGGGGTTCAACGTTCAAGGTACCAAAGCTAGAGCCGATGAGCGTTATCAGTTTCTCGACAATCAGGGCAATGCACTTTGGCGATACCGTGATAGGGACGACCCTTCATCTTCGCAGATTGAACAAGATGTGTTTATCGGCGCAATATTGGGATCCAAGCCCTATGTGAACAACGTTGAATTCGGGGCAGAAAGTAGTATGACCACGATTATGGGACGTATGGCGATCGAGTCCGGCCAGATTATTGAATTGGATAAGGCCAAGGCTTCCGATCTGAGTATTGTCCCAGATTCAATGTCATGGGAAATGAAAATGGGCAATGAGCCCTTGGAAGATGGTAATTACGCCATACCAAAGCCGGGCGTGAGGGTGCTGTAGAATCATAGGATTTGTTCACTGTAGTACTAAAGATAGCAATAATCCCTAATCAGCTATTAAACATCATATTGAAGCATCTAATTAAAAAGCGTCTGGGATATAGTATCATATGCGTTAATCCTAATGGTCGAATCATTAAAGCCATTACTTATATATTGGATTCATTTTTTTTGAAATGTAAGCGGAAAGCATTCCTTAAAATTAATCATCCGGCCATTGGGATACTTTTTGAACTTTTTTGTAGCCATCAGGCCTATCTAAATTATCATAAAGGTCTTGGGTCCACTCATATGTTTTGGGCTCATTGCCGATAACAACGATTTCATCGGGATAATGCAAACCTACCACTTGCGGCAGATCCGTCACCCTTAAACAATTAAGCATTTCTATGGCTTCTCCCTTCCCCGTTGGATCGCTGGGCACGTTTTGGGTGGCCGGGGGATCTTTAAGCAAAAGTGATTTTACATGACCATCAAACAAAGCGGCGTAAGCGGCAATTGCTGCCATTTCACCCTGTGCCAGAATGCTAATGTTGTGGGCATCCAAGCCAGGGATGCTTCGCAAGGCTTCCAAACAACGAAGCACGTCATAGACACGCATGGAGGCGATGGTTCTTCCGGTCCAAGCTGCTGCCCTCCGTATATGCCATTGCTGTGATGCGGACCAGCCAGTGTCGCCGATGCCCCGGGCCTCAAAATAGGCTACAGTCATTTGTTCGCCCAGACCTCCGGCCAATCCTGCCGATGCATAGCGTTCTTCATTGGGATTTTTCAATACGAGCACAAGGGGTTTGGCGGTATTTGTGGGTTGCCCTGTATGAAGGGAAACCTTCAAGCGCCATCCTTTCTCGGAAACAAAACTGTAATCCTTTCGTTCATCTCCTGACTTACTCGAAGACCTAAAATCTAATCGCATATCCAACGGTCGGGGTGCATCGGGAAATGCACCAAACGTTTTTTCTTTCAAAAAAGCCTTTACCTCGTTTCTATAGGAATCCAGTTGTTCTACCGTTTTAATTTCTGGCGCTGTGGCCAAGGCTACGAACGAATCCTGAATAGATTTCGTTCTATCGTCATTTGGTACACCATTTATATAGACTTTTAACTCTTGCTCTGACAGTTCCTTGGTGATGTCAATATTAGTAAGGGCTTCAGGTTTTACCTTCTTGCCTTTTAATTCTTTTATAAAGAATGATAAAATTTCTGGGCGGAGTTCTTCCTTCGATCCATAACTATGCCCTCCAGTAGCATCTTTCATAATTAAATTTTCTGGTTTTCCATAGAAGGAATAAATTGGTTTTATCTTGTGGTAAATCGAATGGACGGCCTCGATGGAATAGTATAGGTCACGATCTGGTTGTGCAATCATAAATGGCCTTGGCGCGATCAATGCTCCAATGTCGGAGAAGTCGATGCCATAGGTGTTGGTCGGCATCATACAGTCGCAATGGTCATCGATGGTTTTTTGAGCTATTTGGCCTTCCAGCGAACTTGCACCTGCCACGGCTGCAGCAGCTTTTATTCTCGGATCGGCAGCCGGCAGATACCAGCTTTGGGAGCCGCCTCCAGAAATGCCGGTTACGCCCAGATTATTTTGATCTACTTCTGGCATTGCGGACAATAGATCTAAACCCCGAATGCCGTTCCATACTTCCACCCCGGCAGGATTGTAGCCTCTACTGTACCAATGGAACCATCCGTTTGATTCCTGACCTAAATGTTCACCTTCTACTTCTCCTCTTTGAATGGTTTCGATAATCATGCACACAAAGCCGTTTTCGGCGAAATTCTTGGCATGTGCTTGATAGTTGTATTTTTGGGAATGGGCATGGCCACTAACATACAAAATGGCGGGCACCGGTTTTTTGATTCCATTGGGAATATAGAGGTTGGCGGGTACATATAGACCGGGTAAAGATTCGTAGTAAAGCTTTTCGATCCGGTATCCCTTTTTTTGAATGCTTCCTGTTTTGGTCACATTTAAGGGAGACCTTTTTCCGTGAAAGGGCTTTCCCTGTAGCCCCAACATCTCTAGAAATTGTTGGTGCTGTTCCTCACGAACAGCCTCCCAGTCCTCCAAATTTTTAATATCATTTAATGAGTTTCGGGTAATATCGCTGGCCACCTTGCACAGATATTGACGAATGTTATTTGGTTGGTCAAAGTCCGCCTCGACCATGTTTACAAAAGACTGAGGGAATGTTAACATTGACCAAAATGCTGAAAGGAGGATTAAGATATTTTGCTTTTTCATTGACTTGTGTTTTTACTATTTTATCTTAACGGGTTATTCGTGAAAGGTTTTTTCTTGTTTTGGGAGATAACAGCAGTAACATCTATAAAAAAATAAATCCTTGGAAAACTAAAGTTAATATCTTTTTTAAAACTACACTGAAAATCGTTTTTACAAATTATTGTATTTTTGGGCTAGTGCCGTACATAAGTAGAAACCACCAATCACTTCTTATTCAATGCCTAACAAAAAAAATCGCCGTATCGCCGCTATAATGTTTACGGACATAGTTGGTTATACCGCTTTAATGCAAAGGGATGAGAATGCCGCGGTGGTAATGCGGAAACGCCATCGACATGAGTTTGAATTAAATCATGAACATCATAATGGAGACATTCTTCAATATTACGGCGATGGCACACTGAGTGTTTTTGCAAGTGGTTTAGAGGCTGTGGAATGTGCCATAGACATTCAATTGGCATTGCAGATGGAAAACCCTGTACCACTGAGAATAGGGCTGCATTTAGGAGATATTGTTTTTGATGGAACGGAAGTTTATGGAGATGGGGTAAATTTAGCTTCACGAATCGAGAGCTTGGGAGTTGCAGGTTCAATACTCCTTTCCGGTAACCTGAACGATGAACTCAAAAATCATCCACATGTATTAACGGAGTCCCTTGGGAAGGTTGAATTAAAAAATATCTCAAAACCGGTTGAAGTCTTTGCAGTAATCAACCAAGGAATTAAAATTCCCGAAAGTTTCGAACTTAAGGCTATTCCCCAAAAGGATACAAAATCAATTGCTGTACTTCCATTTGTGAATATGAGCCCCAATCCGGATAACGAATATTTTAGTGACGGAATGACCGAGGAAATTATTAACGCCCTTGCAAAAATTAAGGGATTAAAAGTAACCTCGAGAACGTCTTCTTTTCACTTTAAAAATATTAACCTTCCTATTGTACAGATTGGCCAGGAACTTAATGTATCTACTATTTTGGAAGGGAGTGTGCGTTTATCCGGAAATAAAATGCGTATAACTGCTCAGCTGATCGATGTAAAGGACGATTTTCATTTTTGGTCCGAGACTTTTGATCGGTCCTTGGAAGACGTCTTTGCCGTCCAAGATGAAATCAGTGTTCTTATTGCCGAAAGGTTGCGGGAACATATAGGTCACTTTAATATTGAAGACCAATTGGTGCAAGATCTAGAAATACCGGTTGATGTATACCAACGCTATTTAAAGAGTAGATATCATATTCTAAAAATGGGGAAGTCAGATATTGAAAGAGGGATTTCTATTTTAGAAAAAATCCTTGAGAGTTGGCCCCATTTCGCATGGGCCCATTTAGGGATGCATTTGGGATATACCCTTTTAGGAACAATAGGGTTGGTCCCTTTAGAGGAAGCCTTTGCAAAAGGACAGCCCTTTTTGGATAAGGCCATGGAATTAAATGAAAACTTGCCCGAGTGTCAATTGCATTTGTCTTATGCATGCCTCATTCAAAAATGGGATCTCCCAGGAACCTATCGGCATTTAGGTAAAGTATATGAAGCGGGTCCCATCGTTGAGTATTATCCAAGCATGGCATCCACCTTGGTAGCCGAAGGTAGATTTGCCGCGTCACGAATATATATTGAAACAGCCCTACAGTTAGATCCATTTTCCTCAATAAATTATCATTTAAAGGGTTTTATTGATTACTGTGAGGAGAAATATGAATCTGCTATCGTCTCTTTCGAAAAGGCGGTAGAACTCAAACCTGATTTTAAAGTGTCAACCTTATATTGGGGACAGGCACTTTTGTTATTGGGAAAAGGCGAAGAGGGATTGGCGTTTTTTGAGAAATTACCACGGGATGAAACCGAAGATGTGATGAGGTTGGGAGGTACAACCATGGCTTATGCGGTTTTGGGAAAGAAAGAGCAAGTAGAAAATGGAATTGTTAAGTTGGAAGCTGCCTTGGAAACCGATCTAATGGGTAGGGCATTGAACTTACTGATTCTATGTAATGCCCTTTTGGGGAAGACCCAAGAAACCATTAAATTAATAGAACAAGGGGTTGCTCACAGATTACCAATGATGCTTTATTTATTTGTGGAGCCAATACTCAAGCCGATGTACGGTATGCGCAGTTTTCAGAAACTCAGGAGGGAGGTTTTGGGAGAGGATAGTCAATTCGAATCCTCTAAAAGAAAGTACCAAAAATCATTATTCAATAATGCGCTACTCAAGAAATATAAGCGTCAATTGGATCGGTTGATGTTGGAAGAACAGCCATACTTGGATTCTAACCTCACAATTCGGGCTTTGGCGGAAAGGATACAAATTCCTTCCAATCATTTATCCCAGCTTCTCAATGAGGGATATGGGAAGAACTTTTCCGACTTTGTTAATACCTATCGTTTGGAAACCTTTAAGGCTAAAGTCGCCGATCCCTCTCAAAAACACCTCACCATTCTAGCTTTGGCTTACGACAGTGGTTTTAACTCCAAGACCGTATTCAATACCTATTTTAAAAAGACAATGGCCATAACTCCAAGAGCATATTGGAAGAAAACGATTGCTAAATAAGTTCCGATTTCCAAACCCGAACGACCGGTATTGCCATTTCTAACATCTTTGTTGTAAATAAAATCATATTCGCTGAAAGAATATTTGGGTTTTATCACAGAAATATAACTAATGTAATTTCTTTTAAAAATGGCCATACGCTTTATCATTCAGATTTCAATTAAGATAGCAATTTTGATTACCATCTTAATAACAACCTAATCCCATGACGATTTAGAATTGCTCGAAAATTTTTCGAAAATACTATTTTTGGGGTCTCACCAAGATTAATATATATAATATAAAGTATAGATACAATCTCCAAGGCCGTATACCCTCATGAGGTAAAGGTTTGGGAGACCTCGATCAGAGCAACACACCACTTTTTAAGGGAGTAGATATAAAATTCTTTAAACCACTAATATTGAACAAGTATTTAAATGCCGTCCAATTAAGGTGTATTAGAAATAAGGTTGAGGAAATAATCGGTTTTATGGGAGTGGCAGGTCAACATCTGGAAATGCTATTTATACATCCTACATAACAAGGGAAGGGAATAGGTACAGGTTTAATAACTTATTCCATAAATGGATTTAATGTAAATAAGGTGAATGTAAATGAAGAGAACGATTAGGCTGTTCAATTTTATAAGCAGTGCGGTTTTATAACTGTTGGTCGTCTGGAACGGGATTCTTCAGGAAAACCCAACCGGATTTTGCACATGGAATTAAAAATTAAGGTCACTGCCATTAGCCTTTAAGTTAAACGGATTTCCAATACAGAACCGATAAAAAACTTCTGTGACTTTGTTCCGATTTTGAAATTAGAACGATTGACTTATTTGCACTGTATACATTTGTCTCAAAAAAAATATGAAAGCAATAATAATTACCAAGTATGGTGCTCCCAATGTTCTGAAAATTAAGGAAATAACAAAACCCCAACCTTGGGAAAATGAAATTTTAATAAAGGTAAAAACAGCAAGTGTAACCACCGCGGATACCATGATGCGAGAAGGAAGTCCGTGGTACGGTAGACTTTTTATGGGTCTAACTAAGCCTAAGTATCCTATAGCTGGGACCGGTTTCGCTGGGGTAATTGAATCTATTGGGGTCAATGTTCTAAACTTCCAAGTAGGGGATGAAGTTTTTGGGGAATCGATATTTGGACAGGGCAGTAATGCAGAATACTTATGTATGTCAGAGGATGGATTGGTAATCGCAAAACCTAAAATACTATCCTTCGAGGAGGCTGCCACCATCTGTGATGGGCCATTGACTTCCTGGAATTTTTTAAATGAGATGGGCAAAGTGAAAAGTGGTCAAAAAGTGCTCATAAATGGTGCCTCTGGAAGTTTGGGTACGGCTGCGGTACAGTTGGCAAAATATAATGGTGCGGAAGTGACTGGGGTTTGTAGTTCCTCCAATTTGGAGATGGTAAAATCTCTTGGGGCGGATTACGTTATAGACTATACAAAAATAAACTTTACAAAAACGGGGAATTGTTACGATATTGTATTTGATACGGTAGGCAAAAGTTCCTTTTCCGAATGCAAACAAATACTTGCCAAAAATGGAACATACATCTCACCAGTACTTGGTTTTCCATTGCTTTTTTATATGTTATGGACCTCTATATTTGGAAGTAAAAAGGCTAAGTTTTCTGCTACGGGCCTAATAGCTGTTCCCAAACTTCGGACAATGCTTTCTGCTCTGACCGGACTTCTGGAAGAGAATCAATTGAAAGTGGTCATTGATCAACGTTATTCCTTGGCTGAAGTTCCAGATGCACATAGGTATGTGGATACAGGCCGTAAAAAAGGCAATGTGGTTATAAACCTATAGCTAAAAGAATCTTCAATTTTTTTTTCCAGGGAACGCTTACCTCAAACCAATGAAGCAGTCTTATAAATTTCTACTTGTTTAATGGTTCTTAGGATGGTATTTCTAAAGCATTTTTAAAAAAAGTGAACTACAGAATTTATAGTGTTATGTAAGGTAATTCTACATTTTGTCTAAGGTTTGTTGGCGTTGAACGTTGATATTTTGAAACTCCAAGGATCTAAACTAACTTTAGTTTAAATATGGTGTCATTATTACAATGATCAATTGAAATGTAAACCTAGCAAAAACCCAATCAAGAATAGAAGCTTCTCCTTTGTTATGGTGATGACTATGGAAAACAATAAAAAATAAAGTAATGAAAAAGAAATTCAATTTTATTGACCTGGTATTGACATTTAGCGGTGCCTTTGCAGTTGTTGTATTGTTGTTGGTAGTTTCCAAGTTTGTATAGTATAGCTTGTTGCTAAATTGTTTAGGTCATAGGAAAGTTTCTTGAGGTTAACAGTCCATGGATACTATTTTTTACGTAAATATAGTGTGGTGTCCAAATGGACTAATTTATTGTTTAAATTAAAATCGGAATATGTCTAAAACATCCACCAGTTGGTTATTGGTATTAGTTATTGTCATAATGAGCTTTGGTATCGGCATTTACTTACAAGACTTAAAACATCAAGAAAGTACCAAGGCAGCATGGAAGGCAAATCGGTTTAACGTAGATAGGTTTAACAAGATAATGCGCTATGCTGGCGATATGAATTCTAATAATTGGGCCTCAATGCGCGATAGTATTGGAGGTCAATTGGATAGTTTAATGATATTGAGATTCAGAAAAGAAGTTGATAGTATTAAGAAGGTAAGAAAATAGAATTCTCGGTGTACATCAGTTCCAAGGCACTCTTCGTGTAAACATAGTTGTACTATCTAGGAAAGTAATATTGGTAAAAGCAACCCTAAGGAGTTGCTTTTTTTTGTGTTCTAGATTCCCATATTAACTGGAATTGAATAGGTCTTGAAAGATAGGGGGTCGCTTCCAATTAAAAGAAGCCAAATGCGGCTAAAATCAAACAGACAACCACAGCTAATAGTATGGCGACCAGTACCACGACCATAAGGCTAAGGAATCCATTGAGCACCCTGGTGCCAAAAGTAACATCTTCCATAATATTAAGATTTTAATACAATTTAATGAATTATCCTTAAATTATGACGTGTTTGGGAGTCAAATCCGTTAAATGACTTTGAATTAGTATACTATTCCGATGTACAGTAAAAATTTTCGATAAAATGCTGAGTATCAATCGATCTTCTTCTCTTATTTACTCAGTTTTTTACTGAGTTCTTCCAGCGTAATTCCCTTGGTTTCCGGCATCATAAAAATCACGAAGATCAATTGGAGCACCATCATAAAAGCAAAGAATCCAAAAACAGGTCCTGGGCCTACCCATGCAAAAAGAGCAGGGATAGAGGATGGTATAAGCCAGGCAAGCACCCAATGTACAGAACTTCCAAAGGCCTGACCGGAGCCTCTCAAATGATTCGGAAAAACTTCGGAAATGAAAACCCAAATTACAGCCCCTTGCCCTATGGCATGAGATGCAATAAATAAGAATAGAAAAATAGGGACTGCCATACCTTCCCAGTTTAAAATAAAAGCGGCGGCTACTAGTGATAATGATATTATATAACCAATAGAACCATAATACATTAATTGTTTTCTACCCAGCCTGTCAATCAAAAAGATACCCAAGAGTGTAAATATTAGGTTGGTTATGCCTATTCCTATGCTACTTAAGAGGGCGGTACTTTCACCTAATCCTGCAGCTTCAAATATTCTGGGAGCGTAATATAGAAATGCGTTGATTCCAGAGAATTGATTAAAAAAGGCGATAAGAAAAGCCAATGTCAATGGGAATCGATATTTCTTCATGAAAATATTTTCGGAGGCGGTAGCCACTTCTTCTCCATAGGCTATTTCAGCTTCCAATTCTTCCAAGGACAGATCTGGGTTTATGGAATACAGTATTTTTTTGGCCTCTTCGGTCCTGTTTTTTGTTAAAAGCCATCTTGGGCTTTTGGGGACGGTAAGCACAAATAAGGTATAAATGATAGCGGGGAAAGCTTCAACACCCACCATCCAGCGCCAATCATTTTCACCCACATTGCTGAGTGCATAATTGGACATGAAGGCCACTAGGATACCAAAAACAAGCATAAATTGGTATAGCCCAACCAATTTTCCTCGATTCTTAGCCGGAGCAATTTCGGAAATATAGGCCGGGGCTGCCACTGTTGAAGCCCCTACGCCCAAACCTCCAATAAACCTAAATATTCCGAAGGTAACGGGGTCATTGGCAAAAGCAGAACCTATGGCGGAGATGGAATAAAGGACACCTATCCAAATTAGGGTATTTTTTCGGCCAATTTTGTTAGTGGGTATTCCACCTAAAATCGCTCCTATGACGGTTCCAAATAAGGCCATGCCTATTACTATCGTTCCGTGAAAAGCTTCCGAGGAGTTCCATAATAGTTGTAATTTTTTTTCGGCACCGGAAATAACAACTGTATCGAAGCCAAATAAAAATCCGGCCAAGGCGGCAATAAGGGAAATACGAAGAATTTTGGGATTCATAATTTGGTTTGTTGATTTTTGTAAAGCTAACAAAAAAAGCAAACCAAATATATGGTCTATTTAAGATAGGGCAATTTTTGGGCTAAGGGAGTCCCTGGATTTGGACTTTTGACCATTTTTTGTTTTTGGAGCCTCTTTTTCAAGTCTTGGTTTCTTAATAACTTCTTTTTTTGGCGAAGGAGCCCCACTTTCAGCTGGCGTAGTGCCATGTTGCTCCCCAATAGCTTCCCTGCAAGAAAAACAGGAAAGCAAAAAATAGGTTACGGCAACCAAGGTTAAAATTCGGGAATATTGCATAGTCGTACATAGGTGTTCATAGTAATGTACGTATATAGGTCATGATTCGGACGCTTGCTCCCTTATTTTCAGATGCATAAGAGCTGTTTATATTCCCTGTTTCCATTAGATACTTGTTGTTTCTAAGTAGTTCATTGATGAGGGTACTGAATTCTATTTTGGATTTAACAACCAAAATTCCTCCTTTGGCCACCAAATCTTCGGCCTCCTTAAATCCCTTAAAGTTTGGTCCAATAATTACGGGAATGCCGTGCACTGCTGGTTCCAAAGTATTGTGTAATCCAGTGGCAAAACCACCCCCTACATAGGAAATGTCTGCATAGCTGTAAATTTTGGTCAATAGTCCAATAGTGTCTACAATAAGCACCTCAAAATCAGCCAAATTTTTATTTTCAATTTCAGAATATAGTACCGTTTTCTTATTTATGGAGGCTTTTAGTTTGTTGATATGTTCCAACTTTATGTTATGCGGGGCAAGGACAAATTTTAATGGTGATCCAACGGAATTTATAAATGGCACCATTATGGCCTCGTCCTCTGGCCAGGTGCTTCCGGCTACCAAAGTTGGAGTTTCATTTTTAAATTCTTCCATGAAATTCAAACTATTATCCCTTTGGAGAATCTCAATAACCCTATCAAATCTGGTATCCCCGCTGATATCTGTATTTTTTATGCCAATTCCACCCAATAAGGCAATGGATTTGGAATCCTGAACAAAAATATGGGTGAAATTGCCTAGGGCTTTCCGCATAAATCCCCCAAGGGTTTTGAAGTAGATCTGCTTCTCCTTGAAAAGAGCGGAGATGAGTATGGTGGGTATGTTACGTTGGCTTAAGGCCCTTAGATAATTTGGCCAAATTTCATACTTCACAAAAATCACTAGCTTAGGATTAACAAGGTCAAGGAATCTTTTGACATTTTTTGTGGTGTCCATGGGTAGGTAGGTCACCATATCGGCAGCAGTCGTATTTTTTTTAACCTCGTAGCCTGAGGGGGAGAAAAAAGTGACCAATATTTTATATGCGGGATAATCTTTTCTTAACTGTTCTATAATGGGAAGACCTTGTTCAAATTCGCCCAAAGAGGCTGTGTGTAGCCAAATGATTTGATCATTTTTTGTAATGTTTTGTTGTAAGTAAGGTAGCGTCTCTTTACGCCCCTTTACGAAAAGTTTAATTTTTGGATGGACCAGTGCGATCAATTCTAGGACCAAAGCGGATAATTGTACGGCAAAATTATATATGGCAAACACTGAATCTTCGTTTGTGGCTAAAATACGCTTCTTTAAATAAATTCCATTGGCTGCGAATCCTTATTTTTGTAATATTGTTTGCTCAAAACCATGTTTGGAATCTAAGTTTTATTCAATGAGGAAAATACAAATGGTTGACCTAAATGGTCAATATGAGGTTATAAAGGAAGAAGTAAATGCCTCCATCGCCAATGTTCTGGAAACAGCTACATTTATTAACGGACCTGAGGTGCACTCCTTTCAAAAAGAGTTGGAAGACTATTTGGGGGTAAAGCATGTGATCCCATGTGCAAATGGCACCGATGCTCTTCAAATAGCTATGATGGGACTTGGTTTAAAGCCAGGGGACGAGGTGATAACGGCCGATTTTACTTTTGCCGCAACGGTAGAGGTAATAGCACTCTTGCAGCTCACCCCAGTTTTGGTAGACGTGGAACTGGACAGTTTTAATATAGACCCGGTTGCCTTGGAAAAGGCCATTACTCCTAAAACCAAGGCCATTGTACCCGTGCACCTTTTTGGTCAATGTGCTAATATGGACGCTATTTTGGAAATTGCTGAAAAGCATAATCTATTTGTTATAGAAGATAATGCCCAGGCCATTGGGGCCGATTATACCTTCAATAATGGCAAAAAACAGAAGGCTGGGACCATGGGGCATGTTGCGGCAACCTCCTTTTTTCCATCCAAGAACTTGGGTTGTTATGGTGATGGGGGTGCAATTTTCACCAACGATGATGATTTGGCCCATACCCTAAGGGGTGTTGTAAACCATGGGATGTATGAGCGTTATCATCATGATGTTGTTGGAGTGAATTCTAGATTGGACTCTATTCAGGCAGCAGTTTTAAGGTCAAAGTTGTCACGATTGGATAGTTATAATGCCAGTAGGAGAGCTGCTGCAAAAAAATATTCCACTGCTTTTAAAGGAAACAAGAATATTGTTGTTCCACAAATGACAAATAATTGTAAGGAGATATGTGACACTTGCGATTGTCATGTGTTTCATCAATATACACTTAGAATTTTGAACGGACAACGTGATGCTCTAGTAAAACATTTGGGGGATAAGCAAATTCCATGCGGTGTCTACTATCCAATACCTTTGCATAGGCAAAAGGCTTATTTGGATGAGCGATATAAGGAGAAGGATTTTCCGATAACCAATCAATTGGTAAGTGAAGTTATTTCTTTGCCCATGCATACCGAGCTGGACGATGAACAAATCACTTTTATAACCGAGACCATTATTCGGTTTATAGAAAAATAATTGAAGATTACTTTGGACTGCCCGCTATGCGGATTAATATGAAAACCAAATTTATAATAAAAATCAATAGATGAAGATACTCGTAACGGGAGGCTTAGGGTTTATAGGTTCCCATACCACTGTAGAATTGCAGAATAATGGCCATGAAGTAATTATAATTGACGATCTGTCCAATTCAACGGAAAAGGTTTTGGAGGGTATTGTGGCTATAACGGGAAAGAGACCCATTTTCGAGAAATTAGATCTTAAGGAAAGGTCAAAGGTAGAGGACTTTTTTAACAGACATCAGGATATCGGAGGTGTTATTCATTTTGCAGCTTCCAAAGCTGTTGGTGAAAGTGTAGAGAAGCCATTGTTGTATTACGAAAACAATATTGGCACTTTGGTATACTTGCTCAAAGAACTTTCCCAAAAGAACAAGTCCAGCTTCATATTTAGTTCCTCCTGTACCGTTTACGGACAAGCGGATAAAATGCCAATTACCGAGAGTGCACCAGTAAAGGCAGCGGAATCACCTTATGGTAATACTAAGCAAATGGGGGAAGAAATAATACGTGATACCTGTAAAGTGACACCCGGTATAAACGCGATCGCACTTAGATACTTTAATCCAATGGGGGCGCATCCAAGTACCCAAATAGGGGAATTACCTATTGGTGTGCCACAGAATTTGGTGCCGTTTATTACCCAGACAGGAATTGGCCTCAGAGAGCAGCTTTCTGTTTTTGGGGGGGATTATCCTACCGATGATGGCACATGTGTTAGGGATTATATTCATGTAGTGGATCTTGCGAAGGCACACGTAGTGGCATTAGAAAGATTGTTGAATGGTAAGAACGGAGAGAATTATGAAGTTTTCAACGTAGGAACAGGTAAAGGAAGTACGGTTTTGGAGGTTATCAAAAGCTTTGAAAAGGTATCCGGAAAAAAGTTAAACTATAAAATTGTAGACAAAAGACCAGGAGATATCACCTCTGCCTATGCGGATACAACCAAGGCCAATAATGTATTGGGCTGGAAAGCAGAATCTACTCTTGATGAGGCTATGAAATCTGCCTGGCTTTGGGAACAAAAAGTCAGGAAGTAAATTTCAGGACTCTGTTTCACATCCCAGCAGCACTCAAGTCAACTAATAATGGGGGTCTATAGGTGCTTCCAATCAATTTAAAGCTTAGCCATAATGGAACCGGATGTTTCTTCGATATGTACGCAACCCACAAGAAGATTTTGTATCCTTCTAGAAATAGGAAAATGAAATACTTATTTGGATTAATAACACTGTTGCTAGTACTGAGCTGTAATTCTAAAAGTGATGAGGATGCTTTGGATTGTTTAAATGTAGCCTGTACAGAAGAATATAGGACTATTACAATTAGCGTCAAAGACAAGGAAGGTAAGCCTGTAGTTTTGGATGAAATTAAAGTAGTGATTCTGCCAAATGGAGAGGATATTACGCCGGATATTACAAGTAGTGAGTATGAATGGATGGGTGAAAATGGTGTCTACCCTTTGTTTAGTGATAAGTATGTCATGAAATATAGGAATAAGAAGGTTGATCTAAATTTGAAGGGATATGTTGATGGTGACGTGGTGGTAGATTCAGATTATACCGTGGGTGCAGATTGCTGTCATATTTTGCTTATTGAAGGGGAAACGGACTTGGTGCTCAATAATCTTTGATTCATTTTAGTCATATAATAAATTGGCTGGGCAGATGTTTGTAAAACGATGAGGTATCGTTTTTTCTTGGTCCGTTTATTGAGTTTTTAAAAATGTTTAGGATTAAGATTGGGGAATTTAGAAAAAAGATGGTTTTATTGCATTTCTGAAAAACCATTTAAAACATAATTTCGTAAATAGCATATGGTTGTAAATTTCCCCAATATTTCGTCACTTCTAGAGCATGCAGAGAATAAGAGTCTCTATGAAAATCTAGTTTTGCAATTGCAAAAGGATTTCGTTCTAGCCAATGTGTTTATAGACTTACCTACCCAGATAGTACCGGAGGATTTGAAAACTCTGGTGCACGAGAAGGTGTATTATTTGATCATGGAAAAATTTACGGACTATTTAAACTTGCTTTACATTATTGATGTGCCCGAGAAAGTGGTCAAAGCCATTGAGGCTACAGATGTGGTTGAAATTTCAGACCAAGTGACCTTCGAGATACTAAAACGGGAATGGCAAAAAGTATGGTTTAGAAATGAGTATAGTTCCTAGCCTAAAAATATACCCGTACAAAAGGCATTAATGCATTGTAATAAATGCTTTTTTGAGGATCATGCAATACATCGTATCGTATGCCTATGGTCACATTTCTATTGCCATAGCCAATTCCAAGAAACAAGGCTGGTGACCAGTAATCTTCTTTTGGATTACCGCCGTCCAGTTCAAGTTCACGATTAACCCTTAGCTGTTCCAATTCCGCCGAAAGTTGCAAAGCAGGAATTGGATTGAATAATGATATTACACTTCCACCGTAGGCCAGGAGTTTTGCATTTTGAAATTTGGCATAGTTAAAATTGAGTCCTGCGCCCAAACCCAATTGTTCGGTGGCCTGATAAATGGCACTTGGAGAGATTGATAAATTGAAGGAATTTTTGCCAAATCCGAGGCCTAAATTGCCTCCAAAATGTACCTCATTCCAAAAATTAGAATTCCGTGGAGTCAGTTGAGAATAGCCCACGCAGCTAAACGCCGTGAAAAAAACACATAAAATCAACCTTTTTTTTAAGGAATAACGATTTATCATAATTATTGTAATATTTTTCCATTATTCAGGGCTAAGATAAGCTTAGATATGCTAAATGTTGTATTTTTGAATAAATTTTGTTCAAAAGACAGAGAGACATTTTCATGGATAAATATTCCTTTTTAAATGCTGCGCATACTTCTTATTTCGCAGAATTATACGATAAGTACTTAACAAATCCAGACAGTGTAGAGCCAAGTTGGAGGGCCTTTTTTCAAGGATTCGATTTTGGCGTGGAAAATTCCATGGAAGCTTTGGCCGATGATTTGCAAATGGCACCATTGTCCGTTGCTGGGGGTCATGAAGTAGATGTTCCACAGAAACTACAGAAGGAGTTTCAGGTAGTCCGACTTATAGATGGGTATAGAACAAGAGGGCATTTGTTCACTAAAACAAACCCTGTAAGAGAAAGAAGACAATATTTTCCGACACTAGACATTGAGAATTTTGGATTAACACCAAGTGACCTAGATACCACTTTTACCGCAGGGGAAATTTTAGGTATAGGTCCCAGCACCTTGCGCGAAATTATAGAGCATCTTACGAGCATCTATTGTGATGCAATAGGTGTAGAGTATATGTATATTAGAAACCCGGAACGGGTAGAATGGATTCAAAATTGGTTGAATATCAATGATAATCATCCAAAATACGATACGGATAGAAAAAAACATATTCTAAAGAAATTAAATGAAGCGGTTTCCTTTGAAGGGTTTTTGCATACCAAATATGTAGGGCAAAAGAGGTTTTCATTGGAAGGTAATGAGTCGTTGATTCCTGCTTTGGATGCCGTAGTGGAAAAGGCGGCCGAAATGGGGGTCGAACAATTTGTTATGGGAATGGCCCATAGAGGCCGTTTAAATGTTTTGACCAATATTTTTGGAAAGAAGGCGAAAGATATCTTTAGCGAGTTCGATGGGAAAGATTATGAGCAGGAAATCTTTGATGGGGATGTAAAATATCATTTGGGATGGACTTCAGAGCGGAAAGCGAATAATGGGAAGAAGATTATTATGAACATTGCGCCAAACCCTTCCCATTTGGAAACTGTTGGTGCTGTTGTTGAAGGTATTGCCAGGGCAAAGCAAGATGCCCGTTACAGTGACGACTATTCCAAAGTGTTACCAATTATAGTGCATGGAGACGCTGCAATTGCAGGTCAAGGATTGGTTTATGAATTGGTGCAAATGGCGAATTTGGAAGGCTATAAAACCAATGGTACCATTCATATTGTAGTAAATAATCAAATTGGGTTTACGACCAATTATTTGGATGCACGTAGTTCTACCTATTGTACGGATGTGGCCAAAGTGACCCTGAGTCCAGTACTCCATGTCAATGCGGACGATCCAGAGGCAGTAGTTCATGCCTCCTTATTTGCTTTGGAATTTCGCATGCGTTTCCAAAGAGACGTTTTCTTAGATCTATTGGGGTACAGGAAATACGGACATAATGAAGGTGACGAACCCCGTTTTACCCAGCCTAAATTGTATAAAGCAATTGCCAAGCATAAAAATGCCAGAGATATTTATGCTGAAGCACTTTTGGCCGAAGGAGTAATTGACGGCAACTTTGTGAGGGAGTTGGAGGAGCAATATAAAGCTTCTTTGGAGGAGGAATTGGAAGATTCCAGGAAAGAGGATAAGACCGTAATAACCCCATTTATGGCGGATGAATGGAGTGGGTATACCCATGTTCGCGAATGGGAAATGATGGATGCGGTAGATACAACATATGACAAAAAGAAACTTACGGCAATAGCAAAAGTGCTTACGGAATTGCCTAAGAATAAAAAGTTCTTGCGTAAAGTTGAGAAATTGGTCAATGACCGTAAGTCCATGTTTTTTAAAAATGACACTTTGGATTGGGCCATGGGGGAACTTTTGGCCTATGGTACTCTTTTGGAAGAAGGTTATGGCGTGCGAATGTCTGGTCAGGATGTAGAAAGAGGTACTTTTTCTCATCGTCATGCGGTTATGAAAGTTGAAGAAAGTGAGGAGGAAGTAATGCTTTTGAACCATATATCTGAAAAACAGGGAACTTTCCAAATATATAATTCCCTTTTGTCGGAATATGGAGTGGTTGGTTTTGATTATGGTTATGCCATGGCCAGCCCCAATACGCTTACCATCTGGGAAGCCCAATTTGGGGATTTTAGCAATGGCGCCCAAATTATGATCGATCAGTACATTTCGGCAGCAGAGGATAAATGGAAATTGCAGAATGGACTGGTTATGTTATTGCCACATGGGTACGAAGGCCAGGGGGCGGAACATTCCTCGGCCCGTATGGAGCGGTATTTGCAATTGTGCGCTAGGGATAATATGTTTATTGCCGATGTGTCCACACCAGCAAATATGTTCCATTTGTTAAGGAGGCAAATGAAAGTGAACTATAGGAAGCCACTAATTGTATTTACGCCCAAAAGTTTGTTGAGGCATCCCAGAGCTGTATCAACAGTAGAGGAATTTGCGAATGGTGGATTCCAGGAGGTAATAGACGACGCTACTGCTGAGGTGTCCAAAATAAAGAGTTTGGTATTCTGTACCGGTAAATTCTACTATGACCTTTTGGTGTTTAAGGAAGAAAATAAAAGAGAAGATGTTGCCTTGGTTAGGGTAGAGCAATTGTTTCCGGTGCCAGTAAAACAAATGAAAGCGATTATGGAGAAGTATAAGAATGCCGAAGATAAGGTTTGGGCCCAGGAAGAACCGAGGAATATGGGTGCATGGGGTCATTTAATAATGCATTTTAGTGAGGCGCATAAATTAAGGGTGGCCTCAAGAAGATTTTACGCTTCCCCGGCGGCTGGTAGTGCTGTGCGTTCCAAACGAAGGCATCAACAGGTAATTGATTATGTTTTTGATATAGAAAAGAACAACATGGGTTTGAATCCCGGTGTCTCAAATATCAAACCATAAAACATCCCAATGGTTAGAATGGAGCTAATCTGTTTTAAATGAGTTATGGGGTATTTTATGAAATACAAATTATAATAAGAGTTCAGTCAAAACACAAATTAAAATTATAAAACATGATTTTAGAAATGAAAGTCCCTTCTCCAGGGGAATCCATTACGGAAGTAGAGATAGCGGAATGGTTGGTAAGTGATGGCGATTATGTTGAAAAAGATCAGGCTATAGCAGAAGTGGATTCCGATAAGGCTACTTTAGAATTGCCAGCAGAGGAGAGTGGAATAATTACTTTAAAAGCAGAGGTAGGAGATGCCGTTGCTGTAGGCTCTGTAGTATGTTTAATAGATACTAGTGCTTCCAAACCGGAAGGGGCTGCCAAAAGTGAGGAAAAACCAGCGGAGAAAAAACCTGAAGTAAAAGAGGTGGCTGAAAAGAAAACTGAGGCAAAACCTGAAAAAACTTCCTATGCCTCCGGGTCGGCTTCCCCAGCAGCTAAGAAAATCTTAGCTGAAAAAGAGTTGGATGCCGGTTCTATTAAAGGTACTGGTAAGGATGGAAGGATCACCAAGGAAGATGCTGTAAAAGCGGTTCCATCAATGGGTACACCTACAGGTGGGTCTAGAGGTGAAAGTCGCTCCAAGTTGTCCATGTTGCGTCGTAAGGTGGCAGAGCGGTTGGTGTCGGCCAAGAATGAGACGGCCATGCTGACCACCTTTAATGAAGTGGATATGTCGGCTATTTTTAAATTGAGAAATCAGTATAAAGAAGATTTTAAGGAAAAGCATAATGTTGGTTTAGGCTTTATGTCCTTTTTCACCAAAGCGGTAATAAGAGCATTGCAAATGTACCCTTCCGTTAACTCCATGATAGATGGTAAGGAAATGATTTCCTTTGATTTCTGTGATATCAGTATAGCGGTTTCAGGACCAAAGGGGCTTATGGTGCCAGTGATACGCAACGCAGAAAATTTAACCTTTAGGGGTGTGGAATCCGAGGTGAAAAGGTTGGCCATTAGAGCTCGTGAGGGTGAAATTACCGTAGATGAGATGACTGGTGGTACTTTTACGATTACCAATGGCGGGGTTTTTGGTTCCATGTTATCCACTCCAATAATCAATCCACCACAAAGTGCAATTTTAGGAATGCACAATATAGTGGAAAGACCCATTGCACGTGATGGGGCCATTGCAATTGCACCAATTATGTATGTTGCCCTGTCCTATGACCACCGTATTATAGATGGTAAGGAGTCTGTAGGGTTTCTAGTGGCGGTAAAAGAGGCATTGGAGAATCCGGAAGAGTTGTTGTTGGACAATAACGTAAAAAAAGCGTTAGAGCTTTAATATAGTACTCAAGGGGCATGGCCCCTCATGTAATAATGTAATAGAATTGGAATTGACCTGCCAGGTTTTTAAAACTTGGCAGGTCTTATTTTTTTACGCACGTTGATTGTTATTATTGTTTTAGGTATAGGCGGTTTTTTTTGTAATCAATAATTGCCTTACCTTTTTTTAGGATATCAGCACCTATAATGCCGTCCACTGGCATAGCTTTATGCGATGTTAAAGCTTCATTTACATGTACGAGGTCGAACAGGACAATTTTATGTTTTTTCTTGGACCAACTGCCCATTTCTATTCTGTTTTTAGTCGATAGTTTTGTAAACATTTCTGTAGCACCAGCACCTGCGGCCTTTATTTTGGAGTCTTTGGAATTTAATTTAAAGAAATCTATTTTGTCCAAACCAATACATGTGTTTGATGCTCCTGTGTCTAAAATAAACCTGCCTTTCACACCATTGATAGTGGCAGCAACTTCAAAATGATTTGTTGCCGTTAAGACCAAGGGAATAGTGACATATTTTTTTTTATGTAGAAAAACTTTAAGACTGGGCATATTTATTTTTTTGTCAAAGATAATCCTATTTTTGTTCTATGATATTAACAGATACGCATACCCATTTATATAGTGAGGCTTTTGATGATGATCGCAATTTGGTTATAGAGAGGGCTATGGATTTGGGGGTAAAGCGCTTTTTTATTCCAGCAATCGATTCATCCTATACCACAGCCATGTTGGATTTGGAAAAATCCTATCCAGATAATATATTTCTGATGACAGGATTGCATCCAACCCATGTAAAGGAGAATTATTTGGATGAACTGGACCATGTAGAAGAGATGTTGGCCTCAAGGAAGTTTTATGCAGTGGGGGAAATTGGTATTGACCTATACTGGGATAAAACGTTTCTTAAGGAACAGCAGATAGCCTTTAAGCAGCAAATACAATGGGCAAAGAAATATGCTTATCCCATTGTAATCCATTGCAGGGATGGTTTCGATGAAATATTCCATATTTTGGAGGAAGAAAAAGGTGGGGAGCTGTTCGGTATTTTTCATTGTTTTACAGGTACTTTTGAGCAGGCACTTAAGGCTATTTCGTATAACATGAAATTGGGTATTGGGGGAGTGGCAACCTTTAAGAACGGTAAAATAGATACCTTTTTAAAGGAAATAGATCTGAATCATGTGGTTTTGGAAACCGATTCTCCTTATTTGGCACCTGTTCCTTATCGAGGTAAGCGCAACGAGAGTGCTTATTTGGTTAATGTCCTTGAAAAGTTGTCGCTCATTTATGGGGTGGACAAGGAAGAAATAGCGGCGATTACTACTGCCAATTCCCAGGAAATATTTGGGGTCTAGAAAGTAGTTGAGCGCAGTGTTTGGTATACTTGATTCCATAATAACATATTTTCCTATTCTGCATTCTAATAAAAATTAAAATTGAAAAACAGCACCTCCACAGTTAAGAATACCAAAATTCTCCTCATTTATACAGGAGGGACCATAGGTATGGTCAAGGATTATGAGTCTGGGGCCCTAAAGGCTTTTAATTTTAAGAAATTGATTAAAAATATCCCTGAGCTAAATCAGTTGGATTGTGATATAGATAACATTTCTTTTGATGTGCCAATAGATTCATCCGATATGAATATTGGCCATTGGGTCAACATCGCTACTATTATCAAGGATAATTATGATGTTTATGACGGTTTTGTTGTGCTTCATGGCAGTGACACCATGAGTTATACTTCCTCTGCTTTGAGCTATATGTTGGAGAATTTACAGAAACCGGTGATATTTACGGGTTCCCAGTTGCCTATCGGTGACCTAAGAACGGACGCCAAGGAAAATCTAATTACCTCAATTCAGATTGCAGCATTGAGGGAGGATAACAGGCCGGTAATTCAAGAAGTTGGTCTGTATTTTGAATATAAATTATATAGGGCAAATAGGACCACAAAGATAAATGCGGAACATTTTGAAGCTTTTGCATCATTAAATTACCCGCCTTTGATCGAATCCGGGGTACATTTAAAAGTAAATAAGGAGTATTTAATTAGGCCCAACCCATCCAAAAAGTTAAAAGTCCATTTAAAAATGGATCAAAATGTGGTAATTTTAAAATTATTTCCCGGTTTTAATCAATCTGTGTTGCACAATGTCTTAAATTCCCCTAACTTAAAGGCAGTGGTTTTGGAAACTTATGGCTCAGGAAATGCTCCAACTAACGATTGGTTTGCATTGGAATTGAAAAAAGCCATGGATAGAGGAATTTTTATTATAAATGTAACACAGTGTTCAGGAGGGAGTGTTCTTATAGGGCATTATGAAACCAGTAAGCACCTTCAGAAATTACAAGTTATTAATGGTAAGGATATTACGACGGAAGCTGCTATAGCCAAGTTAATGTATTTGCTTGGTAATAATGTTTCACCTAAGTTGTTCAAAACCATATATGAAACATCTCTCAGGGGTGAAATGCAATAAAAATAACGGTCTAAATTTCTTTAACTAATATTTTTTTTGTTATTTGGCTGCCCGATAAGAAGAACTAGAGAGGTGGCCGAGTGGTCGAAGGCGCACGCCTGGAAAGTGTGTATACCCCACAAGGGTATCGAGGGTTCGAATCCCTTCCTCTCTGCTGTTAAGTTTTAATTTTTATATTGCGATTTTTTTTTATCTTTAACCCTATTAACTAACTAAATTTAAGTTTGAAAGAAATGAAAAGACTATTCTCTATCCTAGCAACAGCTGGGTTATTTGTGGCAGGTACAAATACAGTAAGTGCAAAAGTTGTTGCAGCAGCAGCTATTTTGCAAGATGCGGCTCCAGCAGCGGAAAAAGGATTTACTCAAGTGCTTAAGGAGCAATTTATACAGGGTGGTGCCGGATTTATGGGTATCGTTCTTTTATGTTTAATTCTTGGTTTGGCAGTAGCGATCGAAAGGATTATTTTCTTAAATCTTGCGACTACCAACACAACAAAACTAAAGCAACAAGTAGAAGATGCTTTGGCTTCTGGTGGTATTGAAGCTGCAAAGGAAGTTTGTAGAAATACAAAAGGTCCAGTTGCTTCTATCTACTATCAAGGATTGGAAAGAGCTGGAGACAGTATCGAATCTGCTGAAAAAGCGGTTGTAGCTTACGGAGGTGTGCAAATGGGTCAATTGGAGAAAAACGTTTCTTGGTTGTCCTTGTTTATTGCAGTAGCTCCGATGCTTGGGTTCATGGGTACGGTAATCGGTATGATTCAGGCCTTCCAGAAAATCGCAGCAGTAGGTAACTTAAGTGCTTCACTTATTGCAGGTGATATTCAGGTGGCGTTATTAACAACGGTATTTGGTCTTATTACAGCGATTATCCTTCAGATTTTCTACAATTATATCATTGCAAAGATCGACAGTATTGTAAATGATATGGAAGATTCATCAATCGCTTTGATTGATATGTTGGCAGATCACAAAAAATAAGTCGCACACTAAATACTTAAAGTATCATGCATAAAATAGTTAAAATAATATTAGTTGTACTCGGAGTGATCGGGGCCATACTTTGGTTCCAGCTTCCAGGTAGAGACGTTCCGGCAACGGAAGCCATAAATAATGGGTCTATGAACTTTATGTTCATTATCACCTATTTATTGTTGGGCATTGCGATAGTGGCCTCGGTTCTTTTTGGATTAATGAATTTACTTACGTCCAAGGGAGCCCTAAAGAAAACCTTGTTTGGGATAGGTGGTCTTTTAGTAGTCGTTGTTATTGCTTATGCACTGGCTAATGGAACAGACGTGAATTTGGATGAAATGGCCAGAAAAGGGGTTCCAACCACTGAAAGTACAGTTAAAACCATAGGAATGGGATTAAATGTATTCTTCATCCTTACAATAATAGCAGTAGGTGCTATGTTGTGGTCTGGAGTTAAGAAAATGATTAGTAAATAATAAAATATAATATTATGCCAAAAAGAGGAGCACCACCAGAGGTAAATGCAGGTTCTATGGCAGACATAGCGTTCTTATTACTTATCTTTTTCTTAGTGACTACCACTATTGAGACAGATGCAGGTTTAGATCGTATGTTGCCACCAATAGAGCCGCCAGAAAACGATGTAATCATTAAGCAAAAGAATATTTTTCAGGTCAACATAAACCGTGACGGACAATTATTGGCTGATGATGAGTTAACAAATATTAAGGATTTAAGGGCCAAGGCCATAGCTTTTTTGGATAATGGTGGTGCGCCTTCGGGAGCTGCAGATTATTGTAGCTATTGTAAAGGGACCAGGGATTTATCCTCTTCCGATAGCCCTTCCAAGGCTATCATATCACTAAAGAACGATAGGGAGACCAAATACGGGACCTATATCACGGTTCAGAATGAATTGGTTGGAGCCTATAATGATCTTAGGGACAGAGAGGCACAACGTTTGTTCAAAAAGAACTTTACGGATATGGAAGCTGAATATCTTAACCCTGAAACTCCGGACAACGTTCGTGACGAATTGAAGGAAAAGGTAAAGAAAATCCAGGATTTGTTTCCTCAGAAGCTTTCAGAGGCTGAAACATCGTCAAACTAAATTCAGAAGTTAAAAACTAGATACTATGTCAAAATTTAATAAGAAAAAGGATGCGGCTTTACCTGCGGTGAATACTGCATCATTGCCAGATATCGTTTTTATGCTTTTGTTCTTCTTTATGACGGTTACGGTAATGAAAGATAGTACTCTTAAGGTTGAAAACGTACTTCCAAATGCTACAGAAATTAAAAAACTGGAGAAAAAGGATAGGGTAATTTATATTTATGTTGGGAAACCGACCCGTGAATATGAAAAGACTTATGGTACCGAATCTAAAATTCAATTGAACGATAAATTTGCTGCCGCATCTGATGTAGGAGATTATATTTTGATGGAAAGGGCCAAAAAGCCACAAGAATTACAAAATGTATTGACAACCGCACTTAAGGTGGACAAGGATGCCAATATGGGTATTATTTCAGATATTAAACAAGAACTTAGAAAGGTAAATGCCTTGAAAGTAAATTATACCACCTATGACGGTGATGCCTTCAGGAATTTACAATAGTTAGTAAAAGGATAAGAGAATCGGAACGCTTCAAATGCTTATATTTGAAGCGTTTTTTTATGTTTAATTAATTACCTTTAGAGGGTTATGAGAAGCACCTTCATATTAGCAATTGTTATGTTTTCTGCTGCCTTTGCAACCGGGCAAGTTTTGGATACCGATCAAAAAGAGGATAGAAAGTACCTTGAAGATCAGTTTTATATGGGGCTTACCTATAATTTTACCACAAAGCTTCCTAGTGGCGTTTCCCAGAGAAATTTATCATACGGATTACAAGCTGGTTTTATTAAGGATATTCCGCTTAGTTATGATAGGACTTTTGGTCTGGGAATAGGCTTTGGGTATGCTATGAATTCCTACTATACCAATCTATTGGCCTCGCAACAGGGTACCCAATTAGAGTACTCTGTACTGGATGGTGATGCTGATTTTAAAAGAAACAAAATAGCCACCCATGTCTTAGAGTTTCCTTTTCAGTTTAGGTGGCGAAATTCGACTCCTAAGGAATACAAATTTTGGCGGGTATATACCGGTATTAAGGCCGGCTATGTTTTTGATGGTAGGTCCAAGTTTGTTTCCAGTACGGATAGAATTGTCTTTGTTAACAAGGATATTAGGGATTTTCAATACGGCCTAACCTTAAATGTGGGATACAATACCTTTAATATCCATATTTACTACGCAATAAGTCCGTTGTTCAAGGATGGTGTTATGGAGGAATCTGGGGAGAATATAGAGCTTAAGCCTTTAAACGTAGGACTTATATTCTATATTTTATAGCCAAAATTTGATTGTAAATAGTTGAGTGAGCAGGCCAATTGCAAAACCAATTATGACTTCCGATTTAGTGTGGGCTTTTAAGTAAAGTCTGGAGGTGGCAACTAGGCCACAAAGCAGAGTTACTATGCTAATGGCAATAGTGACGTTAATCTCAAAATGAATACTAAGGTTTATCAGGAACATCAATAGGCTACCCATGCCCAATAGGTGCATACTACATTTGAAGTTTAGGAAAAGCAGAACAAGGGCGCTAAATAAGCCTGCTATAAGGCCTAAAAAATAGTAATGTAGCTCTATGGTAAAGTTGTTGGGTATAACTTTGAACAAGACCATTAAAAGTAGTCCAAGGCTAATATAAAGTTGATACTTCCTTTCTTTGAGATCTGGCATAAATACTGAGCTTATAACACCGACGTTCCGAAGGATTAAATAACAGATGATAGGAATTATTATAGTCAATATAAAAATGGGCAATATATTGCCACTCTGTACTTCCAATGGACTGTATTTGGGAGTAATCAAAAAGTAGGCTATGGTGCCTGCAAAGGGTATAAAAAGCGGGTGTAGTAGGTAAGATATAATCTTTAGGAATAGTCGCATTAAATCTGTTTTCTCAACCTCGCTACAGGGATATCCAATTGTTCCCTGTATTTGGCAACGGTTCGCCTGGCAATAGGGTATCCTTTTTCTTTGAGTATAGCGGCCAATTTATCATCCGTAAGTGGCTTTTTCTTAATTTCCTCTCCAATAACGGTTTCCAATATTTTCTTTATTTCTTTAGTGGATACATCCTCTCCTTGATCATTCTTCATGGATTCTGAAAAATAATCCTTTATCAGCCTTGTGCCATAAGGAGTATCTACATATTTGCTATTGGCTACCCTGGAAACCGTCGAAACATCCATGCCGATACCGTCAGCTATATCCTTGAGGATCATGGGTCGCAGTTTGCGTTCATCGCCCGTAAGGAAATATTCTTTTTGATATTCCATGATTTCGTTCATGGTAATGTAAAGTGTTTGCTGGCGTTGTCTAATGGCATCTATAAACCATTTGGCAGAATCCAGCTTCTGTTTAATGAACATTACCGTGTCCTTCTGGGATTTAGATTTTTCCTTGGAATCTTTGTACCCTTGTAGCATATTGTTGTACTCTCTGGAAACATGAAGTTCTGGGGCATTTCTTCCGTTAAGGGTAATCTCCAATTCCCCCTCAACGATACGAATGGTGAAATCCGGGACCACATGTTCCACAATTCTGTTATTTCCGGAATATGAGCCACCTGGCTTAGGGTTTAAGCGCTCAATTTCAGTAATGGCACCTTTCAGCTGTTCCTCTGAAATATTGTGTTTCTGAATAAGTTTTTGATAGTGTTTCTTTGTGAACTGTTCAAAAGATTTCTCCAATAAAACAATAGCTAACTCAATACTTGGAGTAACCTCTTTTCTTTTCAATTGAATAAGAAGACATTCTTCCAAAGTTCTTGCGGCAACACCAGCCGGGTCAAGGTCTTGAACTAAACGCAATACCTTTTCAATGGTCTTTTCTTCTGTATATATATTTTGTGTAAAGGCCAAATCGTCCATGATGTCGGTAAGCGGTCTTCTAATATAACCGCTCTCATCCACACTGCCCACCAAGAACTCGGCAATAGACCATTCTTCATCCGTTAAATAAACAGTATTTAACTGGTTAATTAGATATTGATTAAAAGAAATTCCAGCAGCGTATGGAACACTTTTTTCCTCATCATCGGCACTGTAATTATTGGCTTGGGTACGGTAATCCGGAACCTCGTCATCGCTTAAGTAATCGTCAATATTTATATCTTCGGCATTTATGCTTTCGCTATCGGTTTCATTGTCGTATAAATCATCAAATTCATCCTGTTCGGCTTCACCTTCTTCCTTTCCAGTTTCCAAAGCAGGATTTTCTTCCAGTTCTTGTTTTAGTCTTTGTTCAAATGCTTGCGTAGGCAATTGAATCAACTTCATCAACTGTATCTGTTGTGGAGATAATTTCTGCGATAACTTAAACTGTAAGTGTTGTTTCAGCATAAAAAATTGATAATCTTTCCTATAAAGTTAAAGAATTATGTTTAGAACTCGGCATTTTGTGGGGTTCTTGGAAATGGGATTACATCCCTTATGTTGCCCATTCCGGTTGCAAATAATACGAGCCTTTCAAAACCAAGTCCAAAACCGCTATGCACGGCAGATCCAAATTTCCTAAGGTCTAAATACCACCAAAGTTCCTTTTCATCAATTCCTAGGGCCTTAATCTTCTCCAGCAAGATATCCAAACGTTCTTCTCGTTGAGATCCACCTACTATTTCTCCAATCCCTGGGAATAATATATCCATTGCCCTAACGGTCTTGCCATCCTCGTTTAAACGCATATAAAACGCCTTTATTTTAGCGGGATAATCAAATAGTATCACGGGACATTTAAAATGTTTCTCGACCAGGAAGCGCTCGTGCTCGCTTTGGAGGTCAGCTCCCCATTCATCGATAATATATTTAAATTGCTTCTTTTTGTTGGGCTTGCAGTTTCTTAAAATATCTATGGCTTCGGTATAGGTTACCCGCTTAAACGTATTGTCCGAAACAAACTTTAGTTTTTCGATCAATGGCATCTCACTGCGCTCGGCTTGTGGTTTGCTTTTTTCTTCGTCCAATAATCGCTGTTCCAAGAATTGTAGATCCTCCAAACAGTTTTCTAGCACATATTTAATAACCTCTTTAATAAAGTCTTCTGCCAAATCCATGTTGGCGTCCAGGTCATTAAAGGCTACTTCGGGTTCAATCATCCAAAATTCAGCCAAATGTCTGGACGTGTTAGAGTTTTCGGCCCTGAAGGTAGGTCCAAAAGTGTAAACCTTTCCCAATCCCATGGCATATGTTTCTGCTTCTAATTGTCCAGAAACCGTTAAATTGGTTTCTTTGCCAAAAAAATCTTCCTTATAGTCTATTTCCCCTTTTTCCGTTAGGGGTGGTTTTTTACTATCCAAAGTGGATACTCTGAACATTTCTCCAGCTCCTTCAGCATCCGAACCAGTTATTATTGGTGTATGCACATGAAAAAATCCATTCTTTTGGAAATACTGATGTACCCCAAAAGAAAGTGCCGAGCGTACCCTCATAATGGCGGCAAAGGTATTGGTTCGTACCCGTAAATGTGCCTTTTCCCTCAAAAACTCCAAGGAGTGTTTTTTAGGTTGAATAGGGTAGGCCTCTGGATCGGCTCCACCGTGAACCCTTATTTCCTTAACCTGTATTTCCAAGGATTGTCCCTTGCCCTGACTTTCTACCAAAGTGCCACTTATTCCAAGTGCCGCTCCCGTATTTATTTGCTTAAGTAAACTTTCATCAAATTCCTCAAAATTTACTACGCATTGTATGTTGTTTATGGTTGACCCGTCGTTCAAAGCAATAAATCTATTGCTTCTGTATGTTTTTACCCAACCATTAACAATAACTTCTTGGTGTAAATGATCGGAAGATAATAGCTCTTTTATGCTAATTGTATTCATTTGAATTCCTTCTAAATTAAGTGGCAAAGATAGCCTTTTTGCAAAAATAAAAATTGAGTATATACCTGTACCTGCCAGGGGGAAAATATTTTAATAATTAGGTTATTCTTCCTTATCAGAGATATTTAATTCGTCTTTGGGGAGAATGTCTATTTGCGGTTCTTTTAACACTTGTTTGTTTGCAATGCTTCTTTCAAGGGAAAGCAGTAATGACGGCAAAAGAATAAGGTTGGCCAGCATGGCGAACAATAAGGTTGCAGAAACCAAGGCGCCTAAGGCTACAGTTCCTCCAAAACTTGAAATTACAAAGACCGAAAAACCAAAGAAAAGGACAATGGAGGTGTAAAACATACTTACTCCGGTTTCCCTCAAGGCGGCATAGACCGATTTTTTTATTCTCCAATGGTTTGCGATGAGTTCCTGTCTATATTTCGCCAGAAAGTGTATGGTGTCGTCCACTGAAATTCCAAAGGCAATACTAAATACCAAAATAGTGGAAGGCTTTATGGGGACGCCTACAAATCCCATGACACCTGCCGTTATCACTAAAGGCAATAAGTTTGGGATCAAGGATATGACAATCATCCTAAAAGACCTAAATAAATAAGCCATAAAGAGCGCAATAAGTCCAATTGCCAAGGCAAGTGACATTATCAGGTTTTTCACCAAATATTTGGTCCCTTTTAAAAATAGGAGGGCACTACCTGTCATGGTTACCTTGTACCTGTCCGATGGAAATATCTTATCAATATTTTCTTTTAATTTCGCTTCGATTGCTTCCATGCGAGATGTTTTTACATCCTTCATGTAGGTGGTTATCCGGGCTACTTGTCCAGTGCTATCCACAAAACTTTTGAGAAGATTGCCGTTATCGGCCGATTTTCTGGCCACATCCATGATAAAAGTGTTCTCTTGGGCGGTGGGGAGTTGGTAATATTTAGGGATACCACTGTAAAATGCCTGTTTGGAATACTTGACCAGGTCTACAACGGAAACCGGTCTGGAAAGTTCAGGAATCTCATGAATTACTGTTCCTAATTCATCCATTTTCCTTAGGGTGGAAGGTTTTAAGACCCCTTTGGGTCTTTTCGTGTCCACTACAATCTCCACAGGCATTATTCCGTCGAACTCCTGTTCAAAAAAGCGTATGTCCTGAAAAAACTCTGCCTTTTTTGGCATATCCTCTATGGGGCTTCCTGAAATATCTATTTGATATATACCTATTATACTGGCGACCAAAAGCACTATGGATACAATATATACCGTAATCCTTCTATCCCTTACGATGCTTTCCATCCAACTTACAAAAGTTTCTATCCACTTGGTGTTTAAGTGTTTCAAATGCTTGTGTTTTGGAAGGGGCATGAAGCTATAGATAATTGGAATTATCAAAAGAGATAGCACAAAAATTCCAATAATATTGATTGAGGCAACAATCCCGAACTCTTTAAGTAATTTACTGTCGGTTATTATAAATGTGGCAAAACCTGATGCGGTAGTTACATTAGTCATCAAGGTAGCATTGCCAATTTTCGAGATTACACGCTGTAAGGATAATGCCTGGTTACCGTGTTTTTTTACTTCTTGTTGGTATTTGTTTATAAGGAAGATGCAGTTAGGTATGCCAATAACAATTATTAATGGTGGAATAAGGGCAGTAAGAACCGTAATTTCATACTGCAGTAGTCCCAAAATCCCAAAAGCCCACATAACTCCTATAATCACAACAAACATGGAAATAATGGTTGCCCTAAAGCTTCTAAAAAAGAAAAAGAAAATCAATGAAGTAACCCCAAGCGCAGCAAGAATAAATTTCCCGATCTCATCGATAATGTTCTGGGAATTCATGGTTCTTATATAGGGCATTCCTGAAATATGGACATCAAGATCAGTTTCTTTTTCAAAATTCTTGACCAAGGTGGATAGGTCTTCCAATATAAAGTCTTTCCGTACCGAAGTATTTACGATGTCCTTGTCCAAATAAATTACACTGCGTATAGTACGAGTTTTTTTATTGTAGATAAGATTGTCGTAAAAGGGGAGTTCATTAAAAAGGTGATTGGTTAAACTGTCTACCTCCTTTTTGGTTTTTGGTGCTTGCTTTAAAAAAGGCTGCATAACAAATTCTTGCTTTACAGTATCCTTTATAAGCTCTTGTAGATTATCCGTAGACAATACGAAATCTACTTCAGGGAAAGCTCCCAATTGTTTGCTTAGCTTGTTCCAGCGATTAAATTTTTCAGGTGTAAACAGTGAGCTGTCCTTGACTGCCAGTACGACAACATTTCCTTCCTCTCCAAATTGTTTTAAAAAGGATAGGTATTCCAGATTTACCGGATGGTGATCCGGCAAGAGGTTGGCCTGTGAATTTGAAAACCTCATTTTGTCCCATTGCAGGGACATAAAAATGGTCATGATGGCCAGTAAGACTAGAATTAGAATTCTATTTCTAAGTATTATCCTTGCTATTTTTGCCCAAAACCCTCGCGTTATCTTTGCAACCATCTAGTGAAACGTCTTATTTTATAATGCCATTTTGGGCATGCAATCCGTTATGTACAATTAGCTGTCCCAATTGTACAGCCGCTTGTTGAATCCTAAAATTATTCGAGCGCAAAGGTAGAGAATGATTGTTATTGTTCCTAGAAAGCTTGAATTAAATACTGGGTTCAAGGGATCGATTTATTCGGCCTGCGATAGTCGCCGTGAAAATGATATTTTTCAAATTGAAAATATACATAGAAATTAAAAGAGCGACCAATTGGTCGCTCTTTTAAAATTGTTAGTGATAAGGTTTAAACCTTCATGATTTCTGCCTCTTTGGTCTCAAGGAAGGCATCGATCTTTCTTATATATTTGTCTGTAAGTGTTTGCACATCGCCTTCTGCATTCTTCTGTAAATCTTCTGATACGTCTAGGTTTCTAATCTCTTTGTTGGCTTCTTGCCTTGCGTTACGGACACCAATTTTGGCATCTTCGGCTTCCGCTTTGGCTTGTTTTACCAAATCTCTCCTGCGTTCTTCCGTTAGTGGAGGCACGTTGATAATTACAAAATCGCCATTGTTCATAGGGTTAAATCCAAGATTGGCGTTCATTATAGCTTTTTCAATTTCATGTAACATGTTTTTTTCCCAAGGTTGAACGGACAAAGTTCGAGCATCGGGAGTATTTACATTGGCAACTTGGGATAAAGGGGTGGGGGAACCGTAATATTCCACCATTACACTGGATAACATTACTGGACTTGCTTTTCCCGCCCTAATTTTTATGAACATTTTTTCCAAGTGGGCTATAGCGCTATCCATTCCTTCCTTGGTGGTGTCCAGTATAAATATAATATCTTCGTTCATTTGCTATTTTTTTTAAATTGATTTAACACAAATAGTGCCAAAACTATAGATTTACGACCGTTCCTATGTTTTCTCCAGAAACCAATTTCATAAGGTTCCCTTTTTTGTTCATATCAAAAACTACAATTGGCAATTCGTTCTCTTGACTTAACGTAAAGGCGGTAGTATCCATAACTTTAAGCCCTTTTGTTAAAACATCTTTAAAGGAAATGGTATCGAACTTTGTGGCTGTTTTGTCTTTTTCAGGATCCGAGGTATAAATTCCGTCTACCCTAGTACCTTTTAAAATTACATCGGCCTCAATTTCTATGGCCCTTAGAACTGCTGCTGAATCTGTTGTAAAATAGGGATTGCCAGTACCACCACCGAAAATTACTACTCTGCCTTTTTCCAAATGTCGCATAGCGCGTCTTCTTATGAAAGGTTCTGCTACCTCATTTATTTTTATAGCAGATTGCAATCTAGTTTGTACTCCCTTTAATTCCAAAGCACTTTGAAGTGCCAATCCATTTATAACTGTGGCCAACATACCCATGTGGTCTGCCTGTACTCTGTCCATTCCATTGCTGGCTCCCGCCAATCCTCTAAAAATATTTCCACCACCAATAACAATAGCTACTTCTATGCCCTTGGCTACCACCTCTTTAATCTCCTCGGCGTATTCAGATAGACGTTGACCGTCTATACCATACTGCTTTGTTCCCATTAAGGCTTCTCCACTGAGTTTTAAAAGTATTCTTTTGTAATGCATCTTGATGTTGATTAATTTGAAGCAAAAATAATCAAAAATATTTATGAAGCATCTTGAGGTGATGGATTCATGTATCCTTAATTATTTCATAATGGATATGGGAAGGTAGAATTATTTTTATAATCTTGCGTGGAATACTAGAGTTCGACCCATTAATATGGGTAAAGAGCTATGGGTTGCCATGTAAGGGGTCTTTAAGGCTTTTGGCTTTTTAAGGAATAACAATAGGTAAAATCAATTGAAAATGTCAAATAGATTAAGGTTATTTAAAAATTTATGGTTTTTTGGGATAGCAATGTTGATGCTACAAGGATGTGGTACTTCCAAGTCATTGGTGGCTGCGAATAAGGCGGGTATTGTTGCTAAAATTGATTTGGTCAAGGTGGTGGATGATCAGGTTTTTGTGGAGGTAGATCCTGGCGCTTTTACATCTGAGAACATATCTTTTTATATTCCTAAAACAGTTCCAGGGACATATAGCGCGGATAATTATGGTAAATATGTAGGTCAGTTCAAGGCACTTGATTACAAGGGGGGAGAATTGCCCTTTGAGAAAATAGATGAGAATACTTGGAAAATTAGTAATGCCAGGCAATTGGACAAGGTTGCTTATTGGGTAAATGATACCTATGATACCGAGAGAGAAGTGGAGGATAAGGTATTTTCTCCTGCAGGGACCAATATTCTGGAAGGAAAGAATTTTATGTTGAACCTTCATGGATTCGTGGGTTATTTTGAAGGTTTGCAGGAATTGCCATATGCTTTGGAAATTACAGCTCCAAAGGGTATGGAACCAGCTACCTCCTTGACCAAGGGGATTCAAAATGTGAAAACACCTGATACGGATGTTTTTGTTGCAAAGAGGTACTTTGAGTTGATAGACAACCCTATCATGTACTCCAAGCCCAGTATGGAGACCTTTCAGGTAAATGATATTTCGGTTACTTTGAGTGTGTATTCTCCAAATGGACATTATACGGCGGCAGGTTTAAAAGGTAGTATGGAAAAAATGATGCGGGCCCAAAAGACATTTTTGGGTGATATCAACAGTACTAAAAATTACACTATCATCCTTTATCTTTCGGATATGGAGGGCAAGGATGCTACTGGATTTGGAGCTTTGGAGCACCATTCTTCCACGGTGTTGATTATGCCAGAACAAATACCCAAAGAACGGTTAGAGGAATCAATGATCGACATAGTCTCCCACGAATTTTTTCATATCGTTACACCCTTGACCATTCATTCCAAGGAAATCCAATATTTCGACTTCAACGACCCCAAAATGTCCATGCATCTGTGGATGTATGAGGGGACTACTGAATATTTTGCCAATCTGTTTCAAATTCAACAGGGGTTGATTTCGGAGGAGGAGTTTTATAAGCGACTTATGGATAAGGAGGGGAATGCTAATTCCTATGATGATAAGATGTCGTTTACCGTCATGAGCAAAAATATTTTGGAAGAGCCCTATAAGGGTAATTATGCCAATGTATATGAGAAAGGGGCCTTGATAAATATGGCCTTGGATATTAAGCTTAGGGAATTAAGTGGAGGTGAAAAAGGAGTTTTGTGGTTAATGAAGGAGCTTTCAAAAAAATATGGGGAATCTACTCCTTTTGAAGATGACAACTTGATCAATGAAATTGAAGCTATGACGTATCCGGAAATAAGAGATTTCTTTGAGGTTCATGTCATTGGTGAAACCCCCATAAATTATGATGATTATTGGCGAAAAGTAGGACTTGGAAAAGAATCTCAAGAGCAATCCACTGGCTATTTTTTAGATGGGGACATACCGTTTATAGATATTGATCCTGCTAATGAGAATGAAGTGTTTATTCGTAAGGGAATTACTCTAAATTCTTTTTTTAATGGCATTGGAGCCAAAGGTGGAGATATTATTAAAAGTATAGATGGAACCCCCATAACCTTAGAAATAATGAGGGGGATTATAGGTATGAGCTTTGGTTGGGCACCGGACAGGGAAATAACCATGGTGGTGAAACGAGGGGATGAAGATCTTAGTTTGACAGGTAGAGTAGGGGTGCCAACATTAAAGGCCATAAAACTTGTACCCATGGATGGGGCATCTGGGCAACAGATCAAGCTACGGGAAGCTTGGTTGAAAGGATAAAGGCTTCTTGAAAGGATTGTTTTAGTTGGAAATCATCGAATCTTTTAAGAAGAAGCAATTTGATTTAAAGAATGTTAGTGGCGGCTATTTTATTTTAAGTGCCAACTTATGGTTACAAAAAACGCCTTTACATTGTAAAGGCGTTTTTAATATGCTAATGCTTTTAGTGTTATCCTAAAGCGACCCTCTTAAATCCGGTTACTTCCAATTTGGAGTCAACAGATTTTACGTATTGGGCTACACTTTGTTTGCTGTCCTTGATAAAATCTTGGTTAACCAAAGTATTGTCTTTAAAGAAACGATTTAATTTTCCTTTAGCGATGTTGTCTAACATAGCTTCTGGTTTTCCTTCTTGACGCAATTGATCTTTGGCAATTTCGATTTCTTTATCGATGATTGACTGGTCAACACCTGCTTCGTTCAAGGCTACTGGGTTCATTGCAGCAGCTTGCATGGCAACATCCTTTGCAGCAACATCTGCACCATCAACAGCGGCAGAAAGTCCTACCAATGTGGCTATTTTGTTTCCTGCGTGTATATATGAACCAACAAATGGAGCAGAAAGTCTGCTAAATCCACCTATTTCAATTTTTTCACCTATTACACCTGTTTGTTCTGTAAGTTTATCTTGTACAGACATTCCTTTGTAATCGGCAGACAAGAAAGATTCCTTAGTGTCAAAATTTAAGGCAAGGTCAGCCAATTCGTTGGCCAAAGAAACAAAAGTATCGTTCTTTGCAACAAAATCGGTTTCACAGTTTAGAGAAATAATAACACCAGAAGTATTGTCTGCATTTACCTTAGCGATTGCAGCCCCTTCAGAAGAATCCCTATCGGCTCTCTTGGCAGCAACTTTTTGTCCCTTTTTACGTAGGATTTCAATTGCTTTTTCAAAATCCCCTTCAGCTTCAACCAGTGCGTTTTTGCAATCCATCATGCCTGCACCAGTTGTTTGTCTTAATTTGTTTACCTCTGCGGCGGTAATTTTAGCCATTTTATTTTGTTTTAATTATCACCTGGATTAGGACGCTTATGTAGTCCTAATCCAGGTGAATGTTAAATTTATTTACTGTTTTGTTAGAATTAGAAGAGGACTATTCTACGCCTCCTTTAACGCTATCTTGCCATTCTTGCAATTCATCCCATTTGCCATCGGCAGCCATTTGGGCTTGCTTTGGCCATGATGCAGGGTTTTTAGCGGCATATCTTGGTCCCGATTCAGTAAGAATGTCTTTAAGGTCATCCTCTGATTTGTCGGCTAGATCAGCAAAAGTGTGAATGCCTGCTTCTTGAAAAATTTCAGCAATTTTTGGACCAATACCTTCTACTTTGGTAAGGTCATCTACCGCTGTGGCTTTTTTAGGAGCTTTTTCTACTGGAGCTTCTTTTGCCTCAGTTGCTGCTTTTTCTACTGGAGCGGCTTTTTCTGCTGGAACTTCTTTTTCCTCAGTTGCTACTTTTTCTTCAGAAGTTGCTTTTGCTTTTTTCTCTTTAGGCTTGGCTTCATCTCCACCTTCCTTATCGCTTTGCTTTTCAGACTTACGTTCTGTTAATCCCTCGGCTATAGCAGCAGTTACAGATGCCATAATGACCTCAATAGATTTGGAAGCATCATCATTGGATGGTACTATATAATCGATTGGACGTGGGTCAGAATTTGTATCTACCATAGCAAAAATTGGAATGTTCAATTTTTGTGCTTCTTTTACTGCAATATGCTCGCGCATGGTATCCACAATGAACAAAGCAGCTGGTAGACGTGTCATTTCAGAAATAGAACCTAAGTTCTTTTCCAACTTCGCACGCAAACGATCAACTTGTAAACGCTCTTTCTTGGAAAGTGTGTTAAAAGTCCCGTCTTTCTTCATTCTATCAATAGAAGCCATTTTTTTAACGGCTTTACGAATAGTAACGAAATTGGTCAACATACCACCTGGCCATCTTTCTGTGATGTAGGGCATATTAACATTACCTGCTTTTTCAGCAACAATATCCTTTGCTTGTTTTTTGGTAGCTACGAAAAGTATTTTTCTACCGGAGGCTGCAATTTTCTTAAGGGCCTCATTGGTCTCCTCTAATTTTGCAACTGTTTTGTAAAGATTGATAACGTGAATCCCGTTACGCTCCATGTAGATGTAAGGAGCCATGTTTGGATTCCATTTTCTGGTAAGGTGACCAAAATGTACACCTGCCTCTAAAAGGTCTTTTACTTCAACTTTGTTTGCCATTTTTACTTTTTAGTTTACGTTCCTTTGAATTAGCAATACTAAAGTGGTACCCTTTGGGAGCCTTTAATATTTAGATGCTAAACTAATTTATCCAAAATATAAGTTCATTGGATTTTCTTTAGAGGAAAACCAATGGTTTATATTCAGGATTATTACTTACCCTATGACAAGGGTTTTCAATGAACAATTAAAAATTATACCGAAACTTGCAAAATATTCCAGATGATAATCAAGAACACTGCTGAATATCAGTATTTGTTTTGTTAATGCAGTATTAACGTTTGGAGAACTGGAATTTCTTACGGGCTTTCTTTTGACCGAATTTCTTACGTTCAACCATTCTTGGATCTCTAGTTAAAAGACCTTCTGGCTTAAGAACCAATCTGTGCTCGGCATCCATTTCACATAATGCTCTGGATAAAGCCAAACGAACAGCCTCCGCTTGTCCTGTAATACCGCCACCATATACATTAACTTTAACATCAAAGTTTTCTTCGTTGTTAGTTAAGGCAAATGGCTGATTTACTTTGTACTGTAATGTTGCCGTAGGAAAATAGTTGCTTAAGTCTCTATTGTTAATAGTAATGTTACCTTTTCCTTCAGTAACATAAACTCGGGCAACTGCAGTTTTTCTTCTACCAATTTTATGAATCATTTCCATTACTTAAAATCGTTTAAGTTAATTGCTGTTGGTTTTTGTGCTTCTTGATTGTGGGTTGTACCAGCATATACCTTAAGATTACGGAAAAGCTCTGCACCCAATTTATTCTTGGGCAACATACCTTTTATCGATTTCTCTACTATACGCGCTGGATCTTTAGCCAACATTTCATTAGCCGTTGTAAACCTCTGGCCTCCTGGATAACCGGTATGGCGAACGTAGGTTTTTGAATCCCACTTCTTTCCGGTCAGGTTGATTTTTTCTGCATTGATAATGACAACATTATCCCCACAATCAACATGTGGTGTAAAATTAGGCTTGCGCTTCCCTCTAAGTAACAACGCTACTTTAGAAGCAAGACGGCCCAATGTTTCTCCTTCAGCATCAACTAGTAACCATTGTTTGTCAACGGTCGCCTTATTGGCCGAAATCGTCTTGTAGCTTAATGTATCCACACTAATATATTTATTGATTAAACACTTCAATCCCGTTTAACGGGCTGCAAATGTACAATTATTAAGTTGAATTCCAAATGGTTGTTTCTTATTATTTATAGTTTTTTCCAATAATGTGCTATCGAGGTGAATTTTGCAAACACTTTTAATCCAAATAAATACTTTTTACTTGCTAGGAGGCTTCTGGTTTGCTTCAAATCTGAATAGGGCCATTTGTCATATTAATAATTCTAAATACTGCAAAGGTAGTTGGGTTACTTTCTTGATTTACGAGGGATAGGGCTGAATTTTTGTTTTATTTTTTAGGTGGTCCAAGAGGATATAAAGAGATTGGTGTAATTGTGTTGTTGGGATACTAATTTGTCTTATAATACGTTAGCTTTTTAAACGAAATAAATTTTAAAATGATGAAATTTAAATTTTTACTACTTTTTCTTGTTAGCGGTCTTTTCTTTTCATGTTCTTCGGATAGTAATAATGATAGTTCCAAAGATGATAAAATCGTGGGGGTCTGGCAGGCATATGAGTTAAAAGTTAATAATGATACAGCCAGTGATGATGAAAAAAGCGCCAGGGATTTATTGAAATTTCTAACATTGAAAGACTGTTATGTCCTAAATTTCAATTTTCAAGAAGATTTTACTGTCATTATTGAAAATTCTGTTCAGTATCTTGAAATCGGTTTAAATTCCGAGGGGAATGGATTTGATATTCCTTGTCCAACAGAAAAGGATACCGAAACTACAATGTATGTTTATGAGAATGGTAAATTAACCTATACCGATGAAAATCAACAAATTATTGTGGTAGATGTCACTATAGATGGTGATGTTATGACTGTTAATGCGACTGATTTGGATATTCCAAATTTAAATGCGGGCGGACAACTTATTTTTAAAAGAAAATAGGATTCGGAAAAATATATTATAATGAAAAGCGGAATGCTCATAGATTAAGCCTAGATTATGCCGCTTTTTCTTTTAAATTGATTTTGGCTTAATGTGCTTCCAGCCAATTATTCCCTACACCCAATTCTACATCCAAGGGCACCGATAATTTGTAGGCATTTTCCATCTCGGATTTGATCATGGTCTTTAATTCCTCCAATTCAGGTTTAAATACATCAAAAACCAATTCATCATGGACTTGAAGGAGCATTTTGCTTTTGTAATTTCCTGCTTCTAGCTTATTGTGAATATTGATCATCGCAAGTTTTATGATATCAGCAGCACTTCCCTGTATCGGAGCGTTTACGGCATTGCGTTCTGCAGCTCCCCGAACAATGGCATTGCTGCCGTTAATATCTTTAAGGTACCTTCTCCTGCCCAATACTGTCTGGACGTATCCGTTCTCCCTAGCGAAATCTATTTGTTCACTGATATAGTTGCGCAACTTGGGATAGGTCTTATAATAGGTTTCTATAAGTTCTTTGGATTCGGCTCGTGATAGGTCCGTTTGGTTGCTCAATCCGAATGCAGATACACCATATATAATTCCGAAATTTACCGTCTTGGCATTGCTACGTTGTTCCCTTGTAACCTCTTCTAAGGGGATGTTAAATACTTTGGACGCTGTAGAAGCGTGAATGTCTTCTCCGTTTTTGAACGCTTCTATCATGGTTGTCTCCTCACTTAAGGCAGCGATAATACGTAGTTCTATCTGCGAATAATCCGCCGCCAATAAGGTGTAATTTTGGTCTCTTGGAATAAATGCCTTTCGTACCTGTCTGCCCCGTTCTGTGCGTATGGGAATGTTTTGAAGGTTAGGGTTGTTGCTGCTTAATCTGCCCGTAGCTGCTACTGTTTGCATATAATCTGTATGTACCCTGCCAGTGCTTTCTTCTATTTGTTCGGGTAGTGCGTCTACATAGGTGCTCTTTAGTTTGCTAAGACCACGGAAGTCCAATACGCTCCGGATAATTTCATGGTCCTTTGACAAATAGGACAATACATCTTCCGCTGTAGAATATTGACCCGTTTTGGTCTTTTTGGGTTTGTCCACCAGCTTTAATTTGTCGAAAAGTATTTCACCCAATTGTTTTGGTGAAGCAATATTGAATTCTTGCCCTGCTTCCTTGTAAATCTTTGATTCCAAGTTTTTAATGTCGTTGTCCAAATCCTTGGCGAGCGAATTCAAAAATGCCTTATCCAAATTGATGCCTTCCTGTTCCATGTCCGCCAAGACATGTAAAAGGGGAATCTCTATATCATTAAATAATTCTTCGGTGTTTGCCTCTTTCAATTCAGGTCTAAAGTGCTGGGCCAATTGAAAAGTGATATCTGCATCCTCTACAGCATATTCGGTTTGTTTGTCCAAGGGAACATCCCTCATGGATAATTGATTTTTTCCTTTTTTTCCGATTAGTTCGGTTATGGAAATAGGCGTATAATTTAAATAAGTTTCCGCCAACACATCCATATTGTGACGCATATCTGGGTTTATGAGGTAATGGGCCAGCATGGTATCAAAACATTTGCCTTTTACGGATACATTGTATTTGTGCAATACCTTGATATCATATTTTAAATTTTGCCCAATTTTTTCAATACTTTCAGCTTCAAAAAAAGGTCGCAGTTGTTCAATTAACTGTTGAGCATCCGATCTGTCTTCGGGAAAGGGAACATAGAATCCTTTGCCGGCTTCCCAGCTAAAGGCAATACCTACCAGCTCTGCTGTAAGCGGATTTAACCCTGTAGTTTCTGTATCGAAACAAACGGAGGATTGCTTTGTTAAATTTTGGATAAAAAGTTTCATAGCCATGCCCGTAAGAACGCTTTGATATACGTGCGAAACTTCAGTAATATTCTTTCTGCTGGATACTTCCTTAATTGTACCCCCAGTTACTTGTCCGTCACCACCAAATAAGGAAAATTGACCACCACCTGCCTCGGCAGGTTTCTTTATTGAAGCTGGGCTACTCTCCTGTTTTCCGTTATTTGTACTGCCCTCATCAGATGCCTCGGAAAAGAGCTTTAGGAATTGGTCCTTAAGTCTTCGGAATTCCAATTCCTCGAATATCTCCTGAACTTTATCACCATCGGGCATGGTGAGTTCATAATCCTTGGCATTAAAGGTTACATCGCAATCTATAAATATAGTAGCGAGTTTTTTGGATAGGATTCCAAGTTCGGCATTTTCTTGGACCTTCTCCTTCATTTTGCCTTTCAGCTTATCTGTATTGGCAAGTAAATTTTCCATGGAACCGAATTCCTCAATAAATTTTTTAGCGGTTTTATCACCAACGCCTGGTAACCCAGGGATGTTGTCACTGGCATCGCCCATCATTCCCAAATAATCTATAACCTGTTCGGGACGTTCAACGCCAAATCGTTTTTGGACTTCGGGGATACCCCATATTTCTATGCCGTTTCCTAATCTGGCCGGCCTATACATAAAGATGTTTTCGGAGACCAACTGTCCAAAATCTTTATCAGGTGTAACCATGAATACCTTATAGTCTTCCTTTTCAGCCTGCTTGGCCAAGGTGCCAATAATATCGTCAGCTTCCATTCCTTGTAATTCCACGACAGGAATATGCATGGCCTTTAATATGTTTTGTATGTAGGGTACCGCAATTTTTATGGCGTCTGGAGTGGCATCCCTATTGGCTTTGTATTCGGCAAACATTTCTGTACGGTCGGCACTGCCCCCCTTGTCGAAACAAACGGCCAAATGGTCTGGTTTTTCCCTTCTTATAACGTCCAATAAAGAATTCATAAATCCCATTATGGCAGAAGTGTCCATTCCCTTGGAGTTTATTCTTGGATTTTTGATAAGTGCGTAGTAACCACGAAAAATGAGCGCGTATGCATCAAGTAAGAAAAGTCTTTTTTGTTCTGCCATTATTTTTGATTCTTATTAAGATATGGGTTCTGTGAAATTGATATTTAGGATTTCAAAAAAGTCTCCGTTGTATTGTTGCTTTGCCCAGCCTCCGAATAACTACTGTAGCTAAACCCTGGATGTATGCAGTAGCCACCCGTTTCTCCATTTTTATTTATGGCTATAAACCCAATTTGAAAATCTCTCCTGTCTTTGTTCTTTTCCATAATCCTTCTTACTCCTTCCTCACAAGCTTCTTGTGGCGATTTCCCTTGACGCATTAGTTCTACGATCAAGAAACTGCCAACTGTTCGTACTACCTCTTCCCCAACACCTGTTGCTGTTGCCCCGCCAACGGTATTGTCTACAAATAGTCCGGCACCTATTATTGGGGAATCGCCAACGCGTCCTGCCATTTTGTAACCCATTCCACTTGTGGTACAAGCTCCTGAGATATCTCCATTTTTATCAATGGCCAGCATGCCGATAGTGTCGTGGTTTTCTATATTGATAATGGTTTCGTATTTAGATTTCTTTTTCCATTCCAACCAATCTTTTTTAGCTTTTTCAGTCAGTAGGTTGGTTTTTGGGAACCCTTTTTCATAAGCAAATTGTTCCGCTCCTTTTCCCGCCAACATCACATGAGGGGTGTCCTCCATTACTTTTCTCGCAACAGAAATAGGATGAGCTATATTTTCCATGCATAGTACAGCTCCACAGTTACCGTCTTTATCCATAATACAGGCGTCCAAGGTGACATGGCCATCCCTGTCCGGTCTGCCTCCGTTCCCAACGGTCTCATTGCTAAGGTCTGCTTCCTCTATCATTACACCTTGTTCCACGGCATCCAAGGAAGACCCTCCTTTTTCTAATACTTCCCAAGCCTTTGCTGTGGCATTCTTAAAATTCCAAGTGCAAATTACTATAGGCTTTACGCCTACAGGGGTATTTGCAGCTATGGGTAGTTCCTTTTTTGTTTCTTGACAGGATGCAAAAAGGGGCGCTGATATTATTCCGGCAGTACTCAGCGTGGAATTTTTAAGGAAATTTCTTCTTTTCATAAGATTGTGTTACTTAATTTTAAGGTCCTAAATATAAGAAATATGATTGTAGAAATATGCGCCAATTCTTTAGAATCTGCGGTAAATGCCCAAAAAGCTGGTGCTGACCGAATTGAGTTATGTGCCGAACTGGGGGTAGGGGGGGTAACCCCTTCTTTTGGGATGTTGAAATTGATAAGGGAACATATTTCTGTTCCTATAAATGTTTTGATCCGGCCTAGAAGTGGCGACTTTACCTACTCCGATCTAGAATTTGAGGTAATGAAAAGAGATATTGTATTGTGCCAAGAACTGGGTTTTAATGGTATTGTTTCAGGTGTATTGCATAAGGACTTTACTTTGGATGTTGAAAGAACAAACCAATTGATCAAATTATCTAAGCATATGCAATTTACTTTCCATAGAGCTTTTGATTGGGTAAAGGATCCTATTTTAACATTGAAGCAATTGGAGGAATTGGAAGTGGATACCATATTGAGCTCTGGACAAAAGGATTCTTCTGTTGCTGGGATTGACTTGTTATCCGAGTTGTTAAAAAAGGCTAAGGAAATTGTTATTATGCCAGGAGGTGGTATACGGGATGCGAATGTGTTGGAATTTAAGAAGAAAGGCTTTGGGGCGGTTCATTTGTCCGGAATAGAATTTCATAAGACGCTAGATCATACACCAGTAGTTCCAATGAGCACGCCTAGTTTTCTTAGGGATGATGAAATTGGAATTAGCAATCTGGAAAACATTAAGGAAGTTGTGCGGCTAGTTAAACAAAAGTAAAAAACAGCCAAATGGTTTTGAAACCAATATCTTTACTAAAAAAATAAGGAATGCTACGTTGGATTGTTTTTATTGTCATCTACATTATACTTGGAATTTATTCCTTGCAAGCGTTAAAGGCTGTAACGCGTTATCCTTGGGTCTATTTTGTCTATATGGCACTATCACTCTTTGTTTTGGGCAATTTCATTTATCAATTTACCATGGGTGATGCCCCGGGTAGGGTCCTGAGCGTTCCAAAAAGTTATGCTTTTGGGCTGTTGCTTGCTATGCTCACTTTTATGTTGATAACCATAGTTTTTTTATTCTCCGAGGATATTTTTAGAGCTGTTACCGCTAGCTATCACAAAATATTTGGAGGGACAAAGGAGTTTAGTCTTCCTCAGCGGAGGCGCTTTTTAAGTACGTTGGCCATGGGTATTGCCGCCTTGCCGTTCTCTGCCTTGTTGTACGGCATGGTGAAAGGGAAGTATAATTTTAAGGTGCTTAAATATAATTTGGAATTTGATGATTTGCCCAGTAGCTTCGACGGATATCAAATTACCCAAATATCGGATGTGCACAGCGGAAGTTTTGATAATAGGGAGAAGATAGAATACGCTATTGACCTAATTAATAGGCAAAAAAGTGATTTATTGCTATTTACTGGGGATATGGTGAATAATATGGCAGAGGAAATGCTTCCATGGAAAGGCCTATTTTCAACATTAAACGCCAAGGATGGTAAGTTTTCTGTTTTAGGGAATCATGATTATGGGGATTATGTGGAATGGGAAACCGAGGAAGCCAAGAGTAAAAATTTGACCGACCTTAAAAATTTGCAAAAGGAAATGGGTTTTGATCTATTGCTCAATGACAGTAGGTATTTGCAAAAAGGGGAGGATAAAATTGCTTTGATCGGAGTTGAAAATTGGGGTCGGGGAGGATTTAAGAAGGCAGGAGACCTAAAGAAGGCAGCATCCAAAATTAATAAGGATGATTTTAAGATTCTAATGAGCCATGACCCTTCACATTGGGAGGATCAGGTCTTAAAGGATGATTATCATTATCACCTTACTTTAAGCGGGCATACACATGGTATGCAATTTGGAATAGAAATTCCTGGTTGGATCAAATGGAGTCCTGCAAAATGGAGATATAAATATTGGGCAGGGGTCTATGAAGAATTGGGTCAAACGATCAATGTAAACCGAGGATTTGGCTTTTTAGGGTATCCTGGAAGAGTGGGTATATGGCCAGAAATTACAGTAATAACCCTAAAAAAGAAGTCTTTAACGTGATTTTTACAGCTAGCTTCCCGAAAAAATGATAGCACTGGTTGTGTTTTAACATTTTTTCTTATTTTTGATTTATAACCCAACGTATAGTATATGTCTAAATTTGGTGAATTAATTGATATAAGTGTTCCTGTGCTATTGGATTTTTACGCAGAGTGGAACGAACAGTCAACAGCCATGCATCCTGTACTTCGGGATGTAGCCGCCGCTTTGGGCGATAAGGGTAAAGTTATTAAGATCGATGTGGATAAGAATAAAGAGCTTTCCCAGGCCTTAAGAGTGAAAGGTTTGCCCACCTTGATGATATACAAGAAAGGTGAGATGGTTTGGAGGCAGAGCGGGGAACAGGATGCAAATACTCTTATAGGTATCCTTAATGAGTATCTATAGTTAATTTAAAACGTATAAAAAAAACCGAGACATATGTCTCGGTTTTTTTTATATTCTTTATTCGGGAATTGCAATGCTGTCCAATTCTTCTTCTGGTATGACGTCCATAATAGTGGAGTCCATTATATCTGGATCCGATGTCGGAGCCTGTATATTCTCCATGGGGTCGTTACGGTAAAATCGTTCGAACTTCGCAATATATTCATTAAAAATAAGAGTCTCCTTTTCGGCATTCTCCTTATCCTGATTGGTAATCAGAATATCTATATTTCTACTGTATGCCTCCAAATTCGGAATAATTTCGTCAAGGAAGAGACGTTGTTCCTCAAAAGGTAAATTGGCGAAGTAATCCAATCGCTCCTGATAAATAATTTTAAGTTTTTGAAATAGACTTCTGGCTTTATCGGTTTCCCCTACTTTATAATAGCCATCTACAAAGGGCTCTACAAAAGCGTAATAACCAAAATATTCAACAGGCATATTCTCCATTGCAATATTGATAACATCCTTTGCCTTTTCTATCTTGTTATCGTTGATCAATGTTTCGGTAAGTCGGGCTAAATTACCTCTATATGAGAGTCCTTGTGTACGGGTTTGGACGTCGTGATAAATATTCGCGCTTCCGGCATTGCCCCAATCCCATTTTTTTACGATGTCGTACATAAGGTCGGCATCTACCCTTCCCATTTCGTAAGAACTTCTATTTGTTGTTTTAATAGGGACCAGTTTGTAAACTAGGCCATCCAATTGAAGGTAATCCTTCATCCAAATATACTCTGCCGGGTCAAAACTTCCTCCAGAGAAATATATGGGGCGCTTCCAATCATTGTTGGCGATAATATCCAACATGAGGATGCGGTTTTTGGGTAGCGCGCTTTTTGGAAGGTCTATATCTATGTAGTCTACAATCAGGGCCGAGTCTTTTGCCTTCACCAATCCACTCTCTAAGACATTTTTCTTATTTACAGGTACCCTAATTTTATTGGTAGGATAAAAAACCACATCCAAATTGCTTTCGGAGTACTGACTTAAATCTGCACCCTTCTTTTGAAGAATACTTCTAAATTTTGTTTGGTCTTTATCACTTCCGACCCAGTTCATAAAGTCCTTAATGTCCCATCTACTTTCAGTAAGTTCGTTGAAGTATATCGCATCCCTTGAGCCCCAACGGTACACCTCATGTGTAAGTTGTGAAGGTATAGCGTCGCTTTCATATGCCTTCTTCTTCATTTGGTCTATGTACCAATCAGTTGCAAAAAGGCTAGTATTTACTACACGTACATCTGTCCTGAATCCTTCAATTTCTTGAGCGTACCACAGTGGGAAAGTATCGTTATCCCCTATGGTGAACAAAATGGCACCGGCATCTTCCTTAGTGGATTGCAAGTACGCCTTTGCGGTGGACTTTGCTGTAAATCGATCTGATCGGTCATGGTCGTCCCAGTTTTGGAATGCCATAACCCCAGGTACGGCCAAAAGACATAAGATAGTCAAGCCCGGAGCCAAAATCTTGGGACTTAACAATTTTTGGAATTCATCAAAAAGCCCATATACACCAAGTCCTATCCATATGCCGAAAACATAAAAGGAACCAACAAGGGAATAGTCCCGCTCCCTAGGTTGAAAAATGGCAGGATTGGTATAAAACTGAATTGCAATACCTGTGAACATAAAGAACACAAACAATGCCCAGAATTGCTTGGGATTCTTGCTTACTTGGAAGATAAGACCAATAATGCCCAGTAGCAGTGGCAAGAAGAAATAGGTATTTCTTCCTTTATTGTTCTTAATATCGCTTGGGAGGTTTTCCTGACTTCCTAGTCGGGCATTATCAATAAAGTTTATGCCACTTAGCCAATTCCCGTGATTGTCATATCTGCCTTGGATGTCATCTTGCTTGCCAACATAGTTCCACATAAAATAACGCCAGTACATGTAGCCAAATTGGAACTCGAACATGTATTTGATATTCTGCATAACGGTTGGAGGCTCAACTTGGATGTATTCGCCAAACTCCCTTAGAAATTTCATATATTGGGAAGTGTCTATTTCTCCCTTGGCATAACCGTCTTTAAATTGGTTTACGGCATCCCTTAATTCATTGTTTCCAAGATAATCCGATTTGATCTTAAAAGTCAGCGGATCAAAATACTTCATGTAATTCTCTGCATTTTGTTCGCTCCACATACGCGGAAGAAGACCAACGTGCAGAGGATTTGGCCCTTGTAGGGCATCTTTGTAATTATTGACTATAATGTATTTACCGGCCTTTAGGTCTTTTTCGTATTTGGGTTTCTCATCTTTTTCATCCCCGGCAGGGGCAAAAGTGTCCGAATAGTATGCACCATAAACTGGACTATCTACTCCAGGGTATTGTTCCCTATTGTAATAGGCCAATAAAGACCGGGCATCCGAAGGGTCATTTTCATTGATAACCACGTCTGCATTTGCTCTAATGGGCAACATTAGCCAAGAAGAAAACCCTAAAAATAAAAACATTAGGCAAAGCACAATGGTATTGGCTATAGTATAGTTGTTATTACGTGTATATCTTAATCCCCAGTAGAAGACTGCAATAAAAATGAGGCCCATTATTATGGTGCCGGAGTTAAATGGTAGGCCAATAGTGTTGATAAAAAATACCTCGCTCCAACCAAAAACATTCAATACATAGGTCAGGGAAAACTTATAGACCAACATCAATATGGCCACTACGATAATATTTGCCAAAAGGAAATTTTTTATTGTAGTGGTTTTGTAGGTTTTAAAATAGTATAATAGACCAATGGTAGGAATGGCTAGGAAGCCCATAAATTGAATTCCAAATGTAAGCCCTACCACATAGGCGATGAGTATAATCCATTTATTGCCTCTAGGATTCTCCAAATCGTCCACCCATTTTAATCCAAGCCATAGTAATAATGACATGATTAAACTGGCCATGGCGTAGACCTCTGTTTCTGTGGCGTTGAACCAAAAACTATCGGTAAAGGTAAAGGCTAGGGATCCCACTAATCCACTGCCTAGAATTGCCAAAGCTTTACTATTGGTGATGATTTCTTCCTTGGGAATAAGTTTTCTAGTTAGGTTGGTAATGGTCCAAAACATGAAAAGTATGGTGAAGGCGCTGGAAACCCCGGAAACGAGGTTCACCATCTTGGCAACCTGTGAGGGTTCTAAGGCAAACATCGCCATAAATGCCCCGATCATCTGTAGTAAAGGTGCTCCTGGAGGGTGTCCAACCTGTAATTTAGCTGCAGTTGAAATATATTCACCGGCATCCCAGAAACTACTAGTGGGTTCAACGGTTATGCTGTAAGTTATAAGGGCTATAAAAAAAACAAACCATCCCGTGATGGTGTCCCATTTCTTGAAATTTTTTGAAAACATGCGGTTTGTCGTTTATCCGAAGGGCGAATTTACTAATTTAATAATATAAAGGGATATATATTTCATAAACCTTTAACATGTTTTATAGGGCAAAGAATCCATTATTGACAGTCTATGGGCAATGTTCCTGATGAGACCAGCTTTGAATAGGAGTTCTAATAGTTTAGCTAAAACCCCTGAATTATAAGGGTTCGAAAGAATATGTTTTTATTTTTTTTGGAATATGCTCAAAAATATTTGTGCATATAAAACTTTGTTCTAAATTTGCACGCTCAAACGAGGTAGTGGCCTATGGTGTAATTGGTAACACAGCTGGTTTTGGTCCAGTCGTTCTAGGTTCGAGTCCTAGTAGGCCAACACGGTAATCCCCTGATTTTTTTAAAATCAGGGGATTTTTTATTTCTGGGCACATCAGAATTGATTTTTGCAAATGCAATTGTGACCATATCTAAAATAAGAGAAGCCAATTGTATTGCTTTATAGCGCGACTTTTAAATGCGCTATAGCCATTTGATTCTCCCATAAAAATTGATGGGATTGTCCATCCAAACAGACTATTTGCGACATATTTGTAGGCAAAACATCCCTTTGGAGGTATGGATAGGTGTATTTATCGCCTTTTGTCATTGATTAAAATTGCCCGATATGCAACGGTTTTTGCATTGCGATAAAGGAAATGGATTTGACCCTTTTTAAAATCGTATACCTTGGCAATCTCTTCCAACGGATTTTTTGCCTTTTAGTTTCATCCGTAGGTCACAAGATCAATCTGAACATCTTCGCATAAGGCAGAAAGATCTTTCCAAAGCAATTCTAAACGGGCTTTATCGGAATTATCCAAGGGCAAAGTTTTATTCCTACTGTTTGTAGTCAAACCAAGGCCTCGCAAGTTCATAAAATATTTGGCTCCGATTGAATATTTTTTACCAATGACTGATTTATTCGCAAGCACGAAATCATTTACTTTTTTCACAGATTCAGACACCTCTTTAGTCCGTCCATTTTGCCACAAATAAGAAAACAATTCTGGGTAATAGTTACCTGCAATACAGGAGATGCCCGCACCACCATGTTGAATGGACTGTAGCACATCGGGTGAATGCGCATTGTAGATGCCTAAGTCAGAACTAGAAGCAATATCTATCTTCTTGTCCACCAAATCGGCATCACAGGTAGTATCTTTAAAGTATAGGTATCTTCCCGTTTTTAGGAGTTGTTCTAACATCACAGGACTAATTTGTCGTTTGTAAGGACTTGGGCATTCGTAAATACCTAAGGGGATATTCCCGGTCAGATTCATAATACCTTCAAAAGAATTCAGTAGCGCAGCATCATTTTTTCCTTTTTTAACCATTACGGATGGTATTAAAACAACAGCATTAACACCTGTGTCGTAGATTTTCTTCACAAAATCTGCATTTTCCGTTACGTCACTAGAAAAGGTTCCGGTGGACACTACTGGAAGTTTGGTATTTTCTACTACAAACCTCGTGAGATCTAGACGTTCTTGGTTACTTAGATTGTACATTTCACTAGAACCACAATTTGCAAATAAGCCTGTGGACCCAGAATCTTCATACCACCGAATTAATCTTTTTAATCCAGGATAATCAATGGATAAATCATCATTAAATGGGGTCATCATTACGGGCCAAAATCCCCCTGGCAACTTATTGTCAAAGGAAGAAAAAGGTAACTTTTCAAAGCCTCTACTTAACCATATACCGCCTAAAGTTGTCATAAATGCAGTACTCACAAATTTTCTACGTGTCCAATTCATTCTATATTAAATTTATTTTACTCATGGCTCATTTAGAACCAAAATCCTGAGGGTTAAAGTACTAAATTTTGGGTATCAATTTAAATCTGTCATAGATTTAAAGCTTCATTTTTTGGTATTGTTGTGGTTAGGGCCTTAAAAAAAGGCTTCTTTAATGGGAGTTAAATACGCCAGAATTATGGCGATGAACTGTTGCAATTCTTTATTGATCTTCTGTAATGAGGTTATGCGGTTTCCTACTAATGGAAGAGTCATTTTTTTATATTCAATACCTTGATAATTTTTTCAATATTTTTTATCCTCCAACCACTTACTCTTAAAAAACTGATGGTTAAGTAGTGTTTTTGCTAATTAATTTGAAAAAATAATTTTTCCTTTGAATGTCTGCTATAAATGGTTCCGGAGGGGGGTTTCTTGATTAAATACACCATCTCTGATGGTATAAAAAATCTATGAAAGTTGGAATATGCAGTGTTTCATATTATATTTCCACTTTTATTCAAAGCTAAAAAAGAGATGCTTTTATAAAAATTGCTTAATCGTTTAAATCGAAAATGTTATTTTACATAGGGTGTCAAAATGTTGTTGTATCAAAAAGCGACCAAATTAATATAGAGAGTACTATTATGGACTTACACAATTTATCAAGATTTAACTTTTTTCTATGCCTCGTAATATTATGTTCTTCCACGGCAAGTTTACGGGCTCAGAAACACCAAAAAGAACAACTTGGCAGTATAGATAAATCGGCTTATGATTTTAATTCTGAATATGAGAAAGTCAAATCCAGGGTAAGTTATGTGCCAGGTATTAAGGTGATCAGAGGGGAAACCCATGTAATTGTTCCAGAGCAAGAATTTTTCTGCCCTGCTGGCAGTGTTTTTAAATATAACAATGGAGATATTCAGGTATTTGACCGGCGTTCTAATAATGGCGGAAAGACCTGGCAGCAGGTACCCCATATTCTTGAAAATTCTACTTACCAATTCCCTGGACCAGAAGGGGAAGTAGTTATGTTTCAATCGGATAATCAGGCGGGAGGTTCGACTAGCGCGGGAAGACCGGAAATTTCTTTGCAAAAGACTGATGAGGAAGGTGTTTTAGAGGCTAACTTTTTTCGTTCAAAGGATAATGGATTAACTAGGGTAAGTGACCCTGCTAGAGTTTATCTGCCTAAAAAATTTAAGGATTGGTCGGGGGTTTTATGCCGTAATATTGTTGGGCTTGATGATGGTAGCCTTCTTATGAGTATGTATCTCAGAAGTGGAGTCAAGAACACCATAGAGAATAAATTTCGTGACATCGTACTAAAATCCTCGGATAGCGGTAAGACTTGGCATTATTTATCAACGGTAGCCTTTGATATGTCCGAGGATAACCGGGGAGAAGGCTTTAATGAAGCATCACTGTTGGTTCTTCCCGATGGTAAAATTAATTGCTATATGAGGTCGGGTGCTAGTTACCAGGCCTCTTTGGGTAGTTTTAATAATAACGATTGGGATAATAAAATGCCTTTCGGATTAGGACAACAAACATCTATTTATAAGTGCGTATCCGTTGATGGAGGTGAAAATTGGAGTATTCCGGATCCCATAACTGCTCATGGTGTTTGGCCAGATGCTACTCTAATGAAAAATGGGATTACGGCATTAACTTATGGACGGCCAGGTAACTGGATAATGTTTAACATAGGAGAGAGCGATACCTGGGGCCCAATTATTCCATTCTACAATGACCTTTATCCCCCAGATTGCGGAAATTATGTTTCTGTGGCGGAAGTAGCCCCGGACATTTTGCTGGTAGTTTATGCCCGCACCAACCCAAACGATCATTGGAAAAGTGAACTCGTGGGCACTTACTTTAATGTTAAGGCCGTGACGGAGTAGAATAAACGTAGTAGAATAAAATATTCCTAAAGGAAAGAATATAAAATAGATTGCATGAATAATATAGACAACTGTCTCTTCTCTGGTAGGATTGCCCTGATTTTCTTAAGCTTGTTAATAGTAACAGGGGCATTGTTCTCTTGTTCTGGAAATAAGGGAAAAGGTGGGGTCCAAATACCTGGTCCAAATATATCTTTAATTCTCAATCCCTCTGAAAACAACCCTCGTAACAGTGAAGGAGATTTTATCACTTTAAAGGATGGCCGAATTTTATTTATATATAGTCGGTATTCTGGAGATTCGTCTCATGATAATGCACCCGCCTCCCTAGCGGGAAGATATTCTAATGATGGAGGGAAGACCTGGACCTTAAAAGATGAAATGATCATTTCCAATGAAGGGGGAATGAATATTATGTCCGTTTCCTTACTTCGATTGAAGAATGGAGAAATTGCGTTGTTTTATTCAAAGAAAAATTCGGATGAAGACAATTCTCCTGTAATGCGTATTTCTGTGGATGAAGCAAAAACTTGGAGCGATCCAGTTCAAATCATAACTGATAAACAAGGATATTTCGTTCTTAATAACGATAGGGTCATCCAATTGAAAAACGGAAGAATAATTTTGCCTGTTTCTATGCATAATTCACCCGGCGGTAAGTGGAGCAGTAAGGGGGATCTGTTTAGTTATTACTCGGATGATAATGGTAGTACCTGGCAGTCAGGATTTAAAGTTCCGGATACAACGGACATTGTTACGCAAGAACCTGGGCTGATAGAGTTGCGCGACGGGAGGGTTATGATGTATTTAAGGGCCGGTGGAGGATTTCAAAGGCACTCTTTCTCTGAGGATAATGGCGTAACATGGAGTCAGATTCAGAAGAGTAATATTCCCTCTCCGGTATCACCGGCCTCAATTGAGAAAATACCTTCAAATGGAGATTGGTTACTGGTGTGGAACAATAATGATGGTTCCAAGGAGGCTCTTAAGGGGAAAAGGACCCCCTCACTGTTGCTGTGTCCAAAGACGAAGGTGAAACGTGGAAAATGATTAAAAACATTGAAAGTGAGCCAGATGGTTGGTACTGCTACACTGCTATAGAATTTGTGGGTGACCATTTATTACTTGGGTATTGCGCAGGAAAAAGAAAAAAGGGGGTAAGTGGGAGCGGCTTGGCAACCACACAAATTACTAGATTAAATATTAATTGGATTTATAAATAATTGGAGGTATGATGAATTTAAAATTTTTATGTGCATTTTTTATAGCCACAATGGTACATTGTTTGTGCTTTGGTCAAAGGGATAAAACCTTCCTTGATCCTCCCAAATTAATAAAGAATCCATCATCAGTAGCGTTTTATGCCCCCGAGAATAGAAAATTCACAGGTATTTCTAGCCTCGCTGTTAGCCCTAAAGGGCGACTGTGGGCGACATGGTATTCCGGAATAACACCAGGGGAAGATGCTAATAATTATGTAGTTGTTGCTACTAGTGGAGATAATGGGCAAACTTGGGAAGAAGTACTTGTGATAGATTCTGATAAAAAGGGTCCTGTTAGGGCTTTTGATCCAGAAGTATGGATTGATCCTGCAGGTAAACTTTGGATTTTTTGGTCTCAATCAATTCATAAGGAGATGGATAAGCATTACGATGGCATTAATACTGGTGTGTGGGTTTTGACGATTGATGATGCAGAAGAAAGTAATCCAACTTGGCCCACCCCTAAAAGAATTGTTGATGGTATCATGATGTGTAAGCCAGTCGTATTATCTACAGGTGAATGGGTTTTGCCAGTCTCAACATGGCAAATAAACGATGGGGCAAAAGCAGTCGTATCAGTTGATCATGGCCAAAGCTGGCAAGTTCGAGGCGCCGTTAACGTTCCAGAATTGGCGCGTAGTGCTGATGAACACATGATTGTTGAGAGAAAGGATGGGACATTATGGATGCTTGTTCGAACCAAATATGGGATTGGGGAAAGTGTTTCGAATGACAAGGGGTATTCATGGACCCCATTAGTACCTTCTAAAATTCAACATCCAACGGCTAGATTCTTTATTTATAGACTTAATTCTGGAAATCTTTTACTAGTAAAACATGGGCCAATAGATATGAAAATTGGACGATCTCATCTCATGGCTTTTGTATCTAAAGATGATGGATTTACCTGGTCCGATGGATTATTACTGGACCAAAGAAAAGATGTTTCCTACCCAGATGGTCAGCAATCAAGTGATGGAACTATTTATATCACCTATGATTATATCCGTAGAAGTGACCAAAAGATTTATCTTACAAGTTTCTCGGAAGAAGATATTGCTAAAGGTTCAAGCAAAACAATTTTGGAGGTCTATAACAGAAGGTTGCTAATAAGTCAAGGTGGCGCACAATAGTTCATTAATTCGGACTAAAAAGGTGCATATTAAGCGTCAAATGGATTGAGGTGACTTAAGTTCCATATGTCCATCTGGTTTTCTATAACTGATTTTAATTTTACAGTTTATTTTTCCGAAAAATAAACTGTAAAATTATTAATAAACATCCTTTCATCTTCCCCTTCCAAAGTGAGTCGAAGTTTAGTGGTTTTAGCAACAGGGAAAGTTTGAATGCGCTTCCTACCTATACTTTGGCCTTCGGCAATCGTTTTCCATTGATTATTAACGTGGGCATCAACTTTATATGACTTGATATGTTGGCCATTCCGAATATCTTCTTCCAATACCAGCAGATTTACTTTCTGTTTTTTTGGGAAATCAATGACAAGTTGGTTATTGGGTCGGTCAACTTTTGAGGAGGTACTGCCCAGGGGTATGGCAAATGTGTCTTCCAAAGATTTGCCAAATTCGTATAACCGTTCTACTTCCGCTTCAGGGATAAGGCCCGTAGTATCCGGTGTCATATTGACGAGCAGGTTGGCCCCTCGGCCTATGGATTCAAAATACACCTTCCTTAAGAAAGGAATATCCCTCAAGGTACTGTCGGAGTCCGGCGTCCAAAACCAGGTACTTCTGGTGTGAAGGTTGGCCTCCGCAGGAATCCAACCCGCGTTTTGCGGTCCTACCCACATCTCGAGACCTTCCCCTGGCCTTACAATATTTTGCAAGGGATAAGCGGCCCAGCCCTGTTCGCTTCCGGACCATCTTACGTCGGGTTTGGTTCCTCCCATTATCACGGCAGTAGGCTGTAAATGTTGTACCATGGAATGAATGGCATCGCCATAGGCCGTTCCAAACGGTTTCATGGTTTTTGGGTCCATTACATCCCAGCCAAAGGGGTCGTAGGCCCCATCGAACCATAGGTATGATATCTCGCCGTAGTTGCTAAGTAATTCCCTTAATTGTTCCATAAATACAGGGAAGTATTTATGGATGTCCCCAACCATCTTTCTTTCGCCTTGCGGGTCTGGTGTACTACTGCATCCAAAATGTTTATCGCCCCCAGATACATATAATCCAATTTCAATATCATATTTACGGCAGGCTTTTACAAATTCGCCTACCACATCGCCTTTGCCTTCCTTCCAGGGAGAACCTTTTATAGAATAATCCGTTGTTTCGGTTGGCCATAGGCAGTAGCCATTATGATGCTTTGCCGTTAAAACGATATGCTTCGCGCCAAAGGATTTGGCAGTTTTCACCCATTGCTCGGCATCCAATTCGGAAGGGTTGAAAATATCGGCAGCCGGAACGGACATCATATCTGATTCGATATACGCAGCTGGACCATAGTGGATAAATGCTCCCAATTGTCTTTCCTGAAAGGCAAGCTGTTGAGGGGAGGGTTTATTTGTTACCTTAAAAATGGGACTTTTACCATTCATCGTTTGTTTCTTGGGTGCTGTAAGTACCGGTGTCCAATTGCCTTGGTGCTCTGGAGGGACTTTAATGTTTTCTATGCTACCCTTGAAAAAATGTTCGAACAATTGTTTTGGAGTTCCTTCATAGGTAGCCCGTTGTAGGTCTCCCGCAGTGGTCTGGTCGCTCCCCGTAAAATAAAGAATGGTCTTCCCTTTAAAATAACAGAGTTCTACGTCGGATGCATTACTTTCACTTATCGTTGGGTCAATTAAAGGAATATTTTTATGTGAAGCGTCAAAAGTAACAAAGGGCCTGTCTTCATTGGCATCTTCCCAATTAACCAAATCTTTTGAGCGCGTAATACGGGTTTCATAACCTCCGCTAATGGATTCTAAATATAGTGTATAGTACCAATCCCCTTCATAGTACAGGGCGGGACCACCTACGTATTTTTCCTTTCCATAAACCGCATCGGGAATTTCCTTCCAGTTGATCAGGTCTGTCGATTCCAAATATCGGAATGTAAAGGGTTTCCAATGGGGGTCATTGGTCTCATATAGTAAGATGAATTTATCCTTTCCCCTACATACCGCAGTGTTGAAAAAGAACTCTTGCCCTGAAGCCTTAAAAACAGTTCGGGGCTTTGTCCAATTTTTTAGATCTTTTGAACTGGTCATGGTTATTTCTGTCATCTTACGCCAGGGCTTATCATTTCCATAATTACCAGCAAAAACATAAACCGAGTCCTTCCAGGTCAATACAGTTCCAAAACCATGATTTTTTAAGGGAACCGAAATTAGTTTCCCAGTTTCGATGTCCCTGATGCGCACTTCATCTTCGTGAAAAAAATCTCCGGGCTTAGCCCCCTGAAGGTCCCAGAAGTGCTGGTTGTTTTCAAGTAGGTATAATTTATTTTTAAAAACAAAAGGAGAGGTCTCTACCAATGGAGAATCGAGCCGCCCTTGTTTTTTTATCGGATTATCAAAGGGTGTTTGAGCGCTTATACCGCAATTAATTAGACACACATTTAAAAAGAGGAGTATTTTGGTAAAATTTATCATTGGATACTTATATGGTTTGGAAATCTAAAATTATGCTGAAACTTGGTGAATAACCACTGGATTTTCTTCAATATGTGATGGTAATTATACAAATCTTCAGGAATTGGGTTAAAAAAGGGAAATGACCCAATTAAATAGTAAGAATCGGATTTGAGTGGATCTTTAGATTTAGATAGTGATAGTGTTCTTTCATCATACTATGCATGTGGTATGTAAAATCGACTAAAAGGATTGACCTTTTTAAAAATTAAAATTTGATTTTAAGAAGCTGAAGCTCGGTAAATGTTCAAGCCGAAACCTTGGGTAAAGCGTTTTTTGTTTTCTATCGTTTAATTGGATTGATAATGAATAAATAGTTGGAATTTTAGGTATCTTTTTAGAATAAATAACTTAGATTATTGTAAGATCTAAAAAATATGTATATTTGCGGTGCTGAAAGAATATAAAGTATTCATGAGGGGACAATTTGTCCCCTCTTTTATTACCATACTTTGTTTAAACGGCACGGTAAATGAACAGCTTTAAGTAATATTCTGAAGCATGTCGATTTCAGAGTTAAAAGCGGATGTTTAATAAAACCGAGGTATATGTTGAAGGAAAAAGTTACTGCACTTTTAGAAGACGCGTTAAAGGAGGATCAATCACTTTTTTTATTGGATTTCTCCGTATCCGCGGATAATAAGATTATGATAACCTTGGACGGTGATCATGGTGTTACTTTGCAGGATTGTATGAATGTAAGTCGTGCCATAGAGCACAATATGGACAGGGAAGAAGAAGATTTTTCCTTGGAAGTGGCTTCTGTCGGAGCGGCTACACCACTCACATTGCCTAGGCAGTATGTGAAAAATATAGGAAGAAAGCTTGAAGTTAGAACCCGGGATATGGAATTCGAGGGTAAGTTAACAGAAGCATCAGAGGATAGTATTACCTTGGAATGGAAAGATAGGGAACCCAAACCCATAGGAAAAGGGAAAATTACGGTTCAGAAAAAGCAGCAAATCGCAATTTCTGATATTAAAGAAGCTAAAGTTGTATTAAAATTTTAATTGTAGTTCAAAAATGGAAAATATTGCGCTAATCGAATCTTTCTCAGAATTTAAAGATGATAAATTCATTGATAGAGTAACGCTAATGGCGATCTTGGAGGATGTTTTTAGGAATGCGTTAAAGAAGAAGTTTGGTTCCGATGACAATTTCGATATCATCATAAACCCGGATAAGGGGGATTTGGAGATTTGGAGAAACAGAATTGTAGTGGAAGATGGGGAAGTCGAAGATCCAAACGAGGAAATATCACTTACGGCCGCAAGAAAAATAGAGCCCGATTTTGAAGTTGGGGAAGATGTATCCGAAGAAGTGAAATTGATCGATCTTGGGAGAAGGGCTATTTTGGCCTTAAGACAAAATCTTATATCCAAGATTCATGAGCATGATAATACTACAATATACAAGCAATTTAAGGACTTAGAAGGAGAGATATATACAGCTGAGGTTCATCATATAAGACATAAGGCTATTATTCTTTTGGATGACGAAGGAAATGAGATTATTTTGCCAAAGGATAAGCAGATTCCATCTGATTTCTTTAGAAAAGGTGATAACGTACGTGGTATAATAGAAAGTGTAGAGCTTAAGGGTAACAAACCTACTATCATTATGTCAAGAAGTTCTCCATTATTTTTGGAGCAACTTTTCTTCCAGGAAATCCCTGAAGTTTTTGATGGTTTGATTACGATTAAGAAAGCAGTGAGGATTCCAGGGGAAAAAGCTAAGGTAGCTGTTGATTCCTATGATGATCGTATTGATCCAGTAGGCGCGTGTGTAGGTATGAAGGGGTCTAGGATTCATGGTATTGTCCGTGAATTGGGCAATGAAAATATCGATGTTATAAATTGGACCAGTAATCCACAGTTGTTGGTTACCAGGGCGTTGAGCCCGGCAAGGGTGTCTTCTGTAAAATTGAACGATGAGAAAATGACTGCTCAAGTATACCTAAGGCCAGAGGAAGTTTCCAAGGCGATTGGTAGGGGAGGTCATAATATTAGATTGGCAGGACAATTAACGGGTTATGAGATTGATGTTTTCCGTGAAGGTGTTGAGGAAGATGTGGAACTAACAGAATTTTCCGATGAAATTGAAGCTTGGATCATTGAAGAATTTAAGAAAATTGGTATGGATACGGCCAGAAGCGTTTTGGAACAAGATGTGGCTGATTTGGTAAAAAGAACCGATTTAGAAGAGGAAACAATTTTGGAAGTTGTGCGAATTCTTAAGGAAGAATTAGAAGATTAAACTATATATTAGCAGTAAATTACAAGAATAGGAATTTTTTTTTATGGCGGATAATGCAACGATAAGGCTTAATAAAGTCCTAAGAGAACTTAATATTTCATTGGACCGTGCAGTAGACTATCTCGGGTCCAAAGGGCATGATATAGATGCACGACCTACCACCAAAATATCTAATGAGGTATATCAAGTTCTGTTGGATGAGTTCCAGACGGACATGAGCAAGAAAGTTGCGTCCAAAGAGGTGGGTGAGGAAAAGCGAAAGGAAAAGGAGGCTATACGATTGCAATTGGAACAAGAGCAAGAGGAGAAAAAGCTTGCAAGGGAAAAGAGAGCAGAGAGAGATAATGTTATCAAGGGCCGAGTTGAGCTTGCGGGACCCAAAACTGTTGGAAAGATAGATTTGGACGCAGGTAAAAAAACGACCCCGGTTACACCTGTTGCCCCAGTTAAGAAAGAGGAGGCGGTTCCGGTAAAGGAACCAGTGAAGGCTCCTGAGAAAGTGGAGGAAAAAATACCGGAAGTTGTTTCCAAGGAATCAATTGAAGAGGTAAAGGCGGAGGTACCTAAAATAACGGAAGAACCCAAAGTCAAGGAAGAACCTAAGGTCAAGGAAGAACCCAAAGTTAAGGAGGAACCCAAAGTTAAGGAGGAATTGGCTCCAAAGGTAGAGGCAGTTAAGCCGGAAGGGGTTGAAGCAGTAAAGGAAGTTAAGGAGGCTAAGGAAGGTAATAAGGAAGAGGCTCCCGCTGCTGAGGATGCTACAGGAGAGAATGAGGTTATAACTACTAAATATCAAAAACTTAGTGGGCCCAAGATAATGGGAGACAAAATTGATCTTACCAGATTTGAAAAGCCTAAAAAGAAAAAAGAAGCTCCAAAGCCAGGAGATGCTGCCGATAGAAAAAAGAGAAGGAAACGAATAGTTACTAAAGCAGGTGATAATACTTCATCACTTAGGCCGCCAGCGGCCAAGGCAAGAGGTCCAGTGGTTAGGAGAGCTCCCGGACAACGTTTTGTGTCCAGTGTCAAGGTAGAACCTACCGAGGAAGATGTTCAAAAACAAGTAAGGGAAACATTAGAAAAACTACAAGGGAAATCCAAAAAAGGAAAAGGAGCCAAATATAGAAGGGATAAGAGAGATCAGCACCGTCAACAAACGGAGAAAGATCTTGAACAGCAAGAACTTGAAAGTAAAATATTAAAGGTTACGGAATTCGTAACTGCCAATGAGGTGGCAACCATGATGGATGTCCCGACTACCAAAATTATTTCGGCATGTATGTCACTCGGTATCATGGTAACCATGAACCAGCGATTAGACGCTGAAACGCTGTCTATTGTGGCCGATGAATTTGGTTATGAAGTAGAATTCGTTACCGCTGACTTGGAGGAGAGTATTTCGGAAGAAGTGGATGCTCCGGAAGATTTACAGCCTCGTGCCCCAATTGTAACAGTAATGGGACATGTGGATCACGGTAAAACTTCTTTGTTGGATTATATAAGAAAAGAGAATGTTATTGCAGGTGAGAGTGGTGGTATTACTCAGCATATTGGTGCTTATGGTGTTACCCTTGAAAATGGTCAAATGATTTCCTTTTTAGATACCCCTGGTCACGAGGCGTTTACCGCTATGCGAGCACGTGGTGCACAAGTAACGGATATCGCCATTATTGTAGTGGCTGCGGATGATGATATTATGCCTCAGACGAAGGAAGCTATTAGCCATGCGCAAGCTGCTGGTGTACCTATAATTTTTGCGATCAACAAAATAGATAAGCCAACGGCCAATCCTGAAAAAATTAAGGACGGTCTTGCGCAAATGAACTTATTAGTTGAAGATTGGGGAGGTAAAATCCAATCTCATGATATTTCTGCAAAAACAGGACTTGGAGTTAAGGAATTGTTGGAAAAAGTACTTTTGGAGGCTGAACTTCTAGAACTTAAAGCAAATCCTAATAAGTTGGCTTCAGGAACGGTTGTAGAGGCCTTTTTGGATAAGGGAAGAGGATATGTCTCTACTATACTTGTTCAGGCAGGAACCTTGAAAATAGGTGATTATGTTTTGGCGGGAACTTGCAGTGGTAAAGTTAAGGCCATGCAGGATGAAAGAGGTAATATTATAAAAGAAGTAGGTCCATCAAGACCAATATCAATTTTAGGGTTGGATGGTGCTCCACAAGCTGGGGATAAATTTAATGTACTGGAAGATGAACGTGAGGCCAAGCAAATAGCAACCAAACGTTCCCAATTATTGAGGGAACAATCGGTTAGGACCCAACGTCATATTACATTGGACGAGATAGGAAGACGTATTGCACTTGGTGATTTTAAAGAATTGAACATTATCCTTAAAGGGGATGTGGATGGTTCTGTGGAAGCCTTGACAGATTCGTTCCAGAAATTGTCTACAGATGAAATACAAGTGAACATTATCCATAAAGCCGTAGGACCAATAACGGAATCTGATGTGTTGTTGGCTTCTGCCTCCGACGCGGTTATTATAGGATTTAATGTTAGGCCTATGGGTAATGCCAGACAGGTAGCTGAAAAAGAAGAAATAGATATTAGAATGTATTCTATTATTTATGACGCTATAAATGATCTTAAGGACGCCATGGAAGGCATGTTGTCTCCTGAAATGAAAGAGGAGATTACAGGGACCGCTGAGATTCGTGAGACCTTTAAAATATCCAAAATTGGTACCATTGCAGGTTGTATGGTTACTAGTGGTAAGATCTTTAGGAATTCTAATATTAGATTAATAAGGGATGGTGTGGTAATTTACACTGGAGAGTTCTCCTCCCTTAAGAGATTTAAGGATGATGTTAAAGAAGTTGCTAAAGGGTATGACTGTGGTCTGCAAGTTAAAAATTACAATGACATACAGGAATTGGATATCATAGAAGCATTCCAGGAAGTGGCCGTTAAGAAGAAATTGAAATAGCCGGGAAGAATTTATAAAGAGTATTTTAAAAGAAAAAACGACCTAATTGGTCGTTTTTTCTGGTTTTAAGAGCATGGCGCTCGGGTATTTTTGCCTCACTTCTATAAGTTTTCGCTCTCCCTCCAGTTGAGTTTTGAATCTGCCGATCCTTACCCGGTAGCTGGGAGATTCAAAATCGATTTTAGTGGGCCATGTCGGGAAATCCTTATCTACATTTGCCTTAAGGGTTTCGGCTTCCTGAAAGGAGCCAAACCCAACTTGGATTCGGTAATGACTGCTACTTTCGTTTACAGATTTATAAATTCCCATTAAGTCCGTAATTTTTTCGTCTTGGTTAATGGTGATATTGCCCTGTTGCGCATTGCAATAAAATGCGGAACAGGCTAAAATGAGTGAAAAAGAAAAGGTTTTCATAGGGTTTTTGTGTTATGAAATTTAGACAATACAAATGTAAATTATTAAGAATCAATCAAAAGTTTTTATTATTATTTAGAATTGGTATAAATTGTCAATTATCAATACCTTAACATTTCCCAAATAAAGTCTAATGTGTATTTTTGCCATCAATTTGAGCATGGTTATTCCAATTGTTATTTTTAATATATAAATATCATGCCAAACTTTCGATAGAAATATTTTTAATATGAAAAAGGTTCCATACCGCAATCTAATTTCTAAAGTTTTAGGTGTCAGTCTGGTAGTAGTATTACTGCTTTCAAATTCCCTTCTTGCCCAAGAAACTGTAGCTGCTTCATCCGGTGAAGGTGATGCTGCTAAGGGTAAACAGCTGTTTAATCAGAATTGTGCCGCTTGTCACTCTTTGACTAAAAAGATGACCGGTCCGGCATTGGCAGCAGTAACGGAGAAACATGATAAAGAGTGGCTTTATCAATGGATAAAAAACAGCCCTGCTATGATTAAGGCGGGTGATGCTGCAGCTGTGAAGATTTACAATGAGTACAATCAGGCGGCAATGACGCCTTTCCCTACTTTGTCCAATCAGGATATTGATGATATTTTAGCCTATACCGATGCGCCCCCAGCAGTAGCTGCAACAGTTGTTGCTGTTAATGATGGTGCTCAAGGTGGTGGAGGTTCTTCTGGAATTTCCAATGAAATAATCTTGGGAGCTTTGGCGTTGGTCTTCGCTTTGTTGGTGATGATGCTAGTCTTGGTGAACAAAACCTTGAGGCGTATTGCAGAGGCAAACGGCGTGGTTTTGGAAAAAGAGTTGGCAGAGAAAAGGACTCCAATCTGGGAGGCCTTTGCTAAAAATCAATTTTTGGTTCTGGTATTTGCTATATTTCTATTATTAGGCAGTGCGTACTTTGCTTATGGCTGGATGATGCAGGTTGGTGTGGATCAAGGTTATGCCCCGATCCAACCAATTCATTATTCTCATAAAATACATGCTGGAGATAATGCAATAGAATGTAAATATTGTCATTCATCGGCAAGGGTATCCAAAACCTCTGGTATACCTTCATTGAATGTTTGTATGAACTGTCATAAATCCATATATGAATACCAAGGTAACCCAGAAGGTCCAAGTCAGGAAGATTTGGCTAATGGGTATACCAATGAATTCTATACGGGTGAAATAAAGAAGTTGTACAAGGCTGTAGGATGGGATGAGGAAAATCAAAAATATACTGGAGAGTCCAAGCCAGTAGAGTGGGTGAGGATTCATAACCTTCCTGACTTTGCGTATTTCAATCACTCGCAGCATGTTTCTGTTGCGGGAATCGAGTGTCAGACATGTCATGGTCCTGTTGAGGAAATGGAAATTATGTACCAATATTCTCCTTTAACTATGGGGTGGTGTATTAATTGTCACCGTGAGACCAATGTTAAAGTAGAGGGTAACGCGTACTATGAAAAGATTCATGCCGAGCTTTCCAAAAAATATGGGGTTGATAAACTTACGGCCGCTCAAATGGGTGGATTGGAATGTGGTAAGTGTCACTATTAATCAAACTAATTAGAAGATAATTTCAGATATATCATATGTCATCAAACAAAAAATACTGGAAAAGCGAGGCGGAGTTAAACCCCAACGATTCCATTGTTGAGGCGCTAAGACAAAATGAATTTGTTCAAGAGATTCCTGTAGATGATTTCTTGGGTGATAAGGAAAACTTGGCGGCATCTTCGACCAACAGAAGGGATTTTCTTAAGTACGTAGGATTTAGTACAGCTGCTGCTTCATTGGCAGCGTGTGAGGGTCCGGTAATCAAGTCTATTCCTTATGTAGTGAAGCCGGACAATATAATTCCGGGCGTGGCCAATTTTTATGCCACTACCATTGCCAATGGTTTTGATTTTGCCAGTATTTTGGTAAGAACTCGTGAAGGGAGACCAATTAAGGTTGAAAACAATACGGATGCCAAAATTGGAGGCACTGCAAATGCACGTGTACAGGCATCGGTTTTGTCGTTGTATGACAGTACTCGCTTGCAGGGGCCTACTTTTAATGGGGAGCCTGTTGCGTGGAGTGATTTGGATGCTGCGGTAAAATCTAAATTGGGATCATTAAAAAATTCAACCAAAAAGATTGCGATACTTACACAGACCTATGCAAGTCCTTCGACCTCTAGGTTGATTGCTGAATTTAAGGAGGCTTACGGAAAAGTGGATCATGTTACTTATGATGCCATATCCCAAGATGCCGCACTTTCGGCTTTTGAGGCTAAGTATGGTGAAAGGGCTTTGGCTGATTATAATTTTGAGAATGCGGAAATCATTGTTTCTTTTGGTGCTGATTTCTTAGGAGATTGGCAAGGTGGAGGTTATGATGGAGGGTATTCCAAGGGCAGGGTTCCAAAAAATGGAAAGATGTCCAAGCATGTGCAGATCGAGGCCAATATGTCCTTGACCGGGGCAAATGCGGATAAAAGAGTGCCTTTGACACCTTCAGAGCAAAAAGTAGCCTTGGCTTATTTCTATAGTAAGCTTAATGGTACCGCTGGTGGCGGTAATCTTCCTGATAGCGCAAAAGCTGCGCTGGATGTTGTTGCTGGCCAAGTATTAAAAAATAAATCTAATGCTGTTGTTGTAACGGGTATAGATGATGTTAATGCCCAGGCAGTTGTTTTGGCTATTAATGAAATGTTGGGAAGCAAGGCGTTTGACGTTGCTGCTCCTAAATATGTTAGACAGGGTAACGTTAAGGCTGTGAACGCATTGTTGGCCGAGATGAAATCTGGTAAGGTGGGTGCGTTGTTGATGGATGGTGTAAACCCTGCATATTCCCTGCCTAATGCTACTGATTTTGCGGAAGGAATCAAGAATGTTGATTTAACAGTGGCATTCTCCACCAATAGAAATGAGACTACCGAATTGGTTCAATATGTTGGAGCTTCAAATCACTATTTGGAATCTTGGGGTGACGCCCAATTTAAGAAGGGCTATTATAGCCTTATGCAGCCAACTATTAAAGAGTTGTTTGATACAAGACAAGTCCAAGGCGCTTTGTTGCAATGGATGGACAGTGATAAATCTTATTACGATTATATAAAAGAAACTTGGAGTGCCGGAATATTGGCGGGTAATGACTGGAATCAGGCATTGCACGATGGTATTTTGGTGTCAGTTCCAATGATGGACGAAGAGGTTGCGAAAACTGTTACCCCTGTTGTTGGGGATGACGTGGAAGCACCGACTGCAGTTCCTTTGGCCTCGGCTATTAGAAGTTTGTCGGCAGCCTCTGCCGATGGCATGGAGCTAACATTGTATTCCAAAGTTGGTATGGGTGACGGGCAACAAGCAAGTAACCCTTGGTTACAAGAGTTTCCGGATCCAATTACAAGGGTTTCTTGGGATAACTACGTTACGGTTTCCAAGGCAGATGCAGAGAAATTAGGTTTGGTCAATGAAAATGTTGCCGATGGTGGTCTAAACGGTAGTTATGTGAAACTAACGGTAGACGGTGTTGCTGTTGATGGTGTACCGGTTATTGTTCAGCCAGGACAAGCATCGGGCTCAATGGGACTTTCCTTTGGGTATGGCAAAACAGTTGGTATGAAGAGTGAAATGCAAACAGGTGTAAATGCTTATGCCTTGTACAGTAATTTCTCCAATACCCAGGCGGTCACCATTGAGAAATCTGCTGGAATGCATGAATTTGCATGTGTTCAATTGCATAAAACTTTAATGGGTAGGGGCGATATTATAAAAGAAACTACCTTAGAGATATTTAATACAAAGGATGCCAAAGATTGGAACGTTGTTCCTGTGGTTTCCTTAGATCATCAAGAAGTTCCTGCCACTTCAGTGGATTTATGGGATAGTTTTGATCGTTCCATAGGTCACCATTTTAATTTGTCTATAGATTTGAATGCCTGTACAGGTTGTGGGGCGTGTGTTATAGCATGTCATGCAGAAAATAATGTACCGGTTGTAGGTAAGGCCGAAGTTAGAAAATCTAGAGATATGCACTGGTTGCGTATAGATAGGTATTACTCTTCAGAAGAGACTTTTGCTGAAGATGATACTAAAAAGGATGAATTTGATGGCTTATTCGGCGATAAGGGGTCCTTGGGTGGTTTTGGTGAGATGGAAGATCCTTCAGCCAATCCACAAGTGGCATTCCAGCCTGTAATGTGTCAGCATTGTAATCATGCGCCATGTGAAACTGTTTGTCCTGTGGCTGCAACTTCACACGGACGTCAGGGTCAAAACCAGATGGCTTATAACAGATGTGTAGGTACTAGGTACTGTGCTAACAACTGTCCTTATAAAGTAAGGAGGTTTAATTGGTTCCTGTACAATGAAAATGATGAGTTTGATTATCATATGAACAACGACTTGGGTAAAATGGTCATCAATCCTGATGTTACTGTAAGGTCTAGGGGTGTTATGGAGAAATGTTCAATGTGTATGCAAAAGACCCAGAAAACAATTCTTGATGCTAAACGAGATGGTCGTGTGGTTAAGGATGGTGAGTTTCAAACAGCTTGTTCCGCTGCATGTGGCAATGGTGCAATGAAGTTTGGGGATGTTAATGATGCAGAAAGTGAAATTGTAAAATTAAAGGAAAGTAACCGCATGTATCACTTGTTGGAACATGTTGGGACCAAACCAAACGTTTTTTATCATGTAAAAGTGAGAAATACGAACGAAGCTTAATCAAATTAGAGGAACGTAACTATATATTAAATTATGGCGTCGCATTACGAAGCACCTATACGAAAACCCTTAGTACTCGGAAATAAAGGATACCACGATGTAACCGTGGACATTGCTGCTCCGGTAGAAGGGAAGGCCAATAAGCATTGGTGGATTGTATTTTCCATTGCATTAGCGGCATTCCTATGGGGTGTTGGCTGTATTATTTACACGGTATCAACAGGTATCGGTACATGGGGATTGAATAAAACTGTGGGCTGGGCCTGGGATATTACCAACTTTGTTTGGTGGGTAGGTATTGGTCACGCAGGAACATTGATCTCCGCGGTATTATTACTGTTTAGGCAGAAATGGAGAATGGCTATTAACCGTTCTGCTGAGGCGATGACCATATTCTCGGTTATTCAAGCGGGATTGTTTCCTATTATTCACATGGGGCGTCCTTGGTTGGCTTATTGGGTATTGCCTATACCAAATCAATTTGGATCATTGTGGGTAAACTTTAATTCACCTCTGCTTTGGGATGTATTTGCGATATCTACTTACCTTTCAGTTTCCCTTGTTTTCTGGTGGACTGGATTGTTGCCGGATTTCGCCATGATTCGGGATCGAGCGGTAAGACCTTTTCAAAAGAAAATATATAGCTTGATAAGTTTTGGATGGTCAGGGCGTGCCAAGGATTGGCAGCGTTTTGAAGAAGTTTCCTTGGTCTTGGCCGGTTTGGCTACACCATTGGTGCTTTCTGTACATACTATTGTATCCTTTGACTTTGCTACATCGGTTATCCCTGGGTGGCATACAACAATATTTCCACCATATTTCGTTGCTGGGGCTATTTTCTCAGGTTTCGCAATGGTGAATACCTTGTTAATCATCATGAGGAAGGTATGTCATTTGGAATCATATATTACAGTACAACATATAGAGTTGATGAACATAGTTATAATGTTGACTGGTTCTATAGTTGGTTGTGCTTATATTACAGAGTTGTTTATGGCTTGGTATTCCGGAGTTGAATATGAGCAGTATGCCTTCTTAAATAGGGCAACTGGACCTTACTGGTGGGCTTATTGGGCAATGATGACCTGTAACGTGTTCTCTCCGCAGTTTATGTGGTTCAAAAAGCTTAGGACGAGTATTATGTTTTCTTTCTTTATTTCTATCGTGGTAAACATAGGGATGTGGTTCGAAAGGTTTGTAATTATCGTAACTTCATTACACCGAGATTACCTTCCGTCTTCATGGACAATGTTCTCTCCAACTTTTGTGGATATAGGAATTTTTATTGGAACGATAGGATTCTTCTTTGTGTTATTCTTATTGTATGCCAGAACTTTCCCTGTAATTGCTCAGGCAGAGGTGAAGTCTATTTTAAAGTCTTCCGGTGAGAAGTATAAAAAATTGAGGGATGCAGGTAAACCTTTGTATGAAATTACCAAAATGAAAACAGGGGTTAAGGAAAAAGAACCTATCACTGATGATGTTTTGATGGGAGAGGTTGTACCGGCAAAAGGTGATAAGCAAGGTGTTTCTGAACTTTTAGGTACTATAGGAACATTTGATCCTACTTCACAGGAGGCTGATGACTTGAAAAAGATTAAAGGTATAGGGCCTCAAATGGAAGCCACTTTGAATCAAATAGGAATATTTACATTCGCACAGGTGGGACGTATGACCAATAAGGAATACGATCTGTTGGATTCTATTACTGAATCGTTCCCAGGCAGGGCACAAAGAGACGATTGGGCAGGACAAGCAAAGATTTTAAATAATAAGAAATAATTATGGCGTCGAAAGTTATACATGCATTTTATAATGATGACGATGTGCTAATGCATGCTGTTAAAAGGGTAAAAGCGGCGAAGCATCATATAGAGGAGGTTTATTGTCCTTTTCCAGTACATGGTTTGGACAAAGCTATGGGGCTTGCGCCCACAAGGATTGCAATTACATCCTTTATGTATGGATGTGTTGGTCTTGCTGTATCCATTGTGATGATGAATTATATCATGATCCAGGATTGGCCACAGGACATTGGAGGTAAGCCAAGTTTTAGTTATTTGGAGAACATGCCCGCCTTTGTGCCGATCATGTTTGAATTAACGGTATTTTTTGCAGCCCATTTAATGGTAATCACCTTTTACTTAAGAAGTAGATTGTGGCCTTTTAAAGAAGCTGAAAATCCAGATGTGAGAACCACGGATGACCATTTCCTAATGGAAATTGAAATTCATGATAACGAGCAGGAATTGAGGGATTTGTTGATAGATACTGGAGCAGTCGAAATTAATATTACAGAAAAGTAGTCGTAAATATTATGAATAGTTTTAGCAAAATAGGAGTCTTGTTGGGTTTGGTATTAATAGTTGCTTCTTGTGGAAACAAAAATAGCAGGAACTATCAATACATGCCCAATATGTACGAATCCGTAGGTTATGAGGCCTACCAGAAAGTTGATTTTCTTCCGGATGGCATGGAAGCTGGAATTCCAGCTGAGAATACAGTAGCAAGAGGGTGGATACCTTACGGAATTGAGAATACTATTGAAGGAAAAGAATTGGCACGGTTAAACCCAAGTCCATTGGATTCCTTGAAGCTAGAGGACAATCTAGTTGTAGGTAAGGAGCTCTATGCTATTTATTGTGCCATTTGTCACGGGGACAAGGGAGATGGACAAGGTAACTTGGTGAAAAGGGAAAAAATATTGGGCGTGCCCAGTTATGCAGATGTAGCTAGAAACGTTACAGTTGGAACTACGTACCATACCATATACTATGGATTGAATTCCATGGGGTCCTATGCAGGGCAATTGGATACCGAAGAGCGTTGGAAGGTTTCTGAATACGTGATGAAATTGAAACAAGATTTAACAAAATAAGACCTAGATTTTAGCAATATGTACACTTTTTCAAATAGATTAAAAATTGCTTCCTTCATTTTAATGGCTGTGGGCGTTTTGGGAATTGGTATCGGTTTTATGGCTGCGCCAAGTACTGTAGAAGAGGCAAAGGCCATTGTTGCCGGACACGGTGACGGACATGGCGATGCCCATGCGGTTGCAGAGAGTCATGGTGCCGAAATGGAACACGGGGATGCCCATGATTCATCACATGATGAACATTTGTTGCACCAGTTGCAAAACAAGCCTTGGGCGGCATTATATGTTGCAGCTTTTTTCTTTTTTATGATTGCCTTGGGGGTATTGGCCTTTTACGCTATTCAGCGGGCAGCGCAAGCTGGTTGGTCACCACTGCTCTTTAGGGTAATGGAGGGAATTACGGCCTATTTGGTGCCAGGTGGTATCGTTGTATTTGTAATATTGGCCATGTCCGTAGCCCATATGAATCATTTGTTCGTGTGGATGGATCCAGAAGTGGTCGCACATGATACTTTGTTGCAAGGCAAAGCCGGATTTCTAAATGGGACATTCTTCCTTATTAGGGCTGCGATATTCTTGGGAGGTTGGATCTTATATAGGGAGTATTCCCGTAAGTTGTCCTTGGCTCAAGATGAATCCAATGACGACTCCAATTTTAAATTGAATTTTAGAATTTCTGCAGGCTTTCTGGTCTTCTATTTAATATCTGAGTCCATGATGTCATGGGATTGGATTATGAGTGTAGATCCACACTGGTTCAGTACCTTGTTTGGATGGTATATTTTTGCCAGTATGTTTGTATCTGGAATTACCGTTATTGCGATGGTAACCATTTATCTTAAATCTAGAGGTTATTTGCCAGATGTTAACGATAGCCATATTCATGACTTGGCTAAGTTTATGTTCGGGATGAGTATTTTTTGGACTTATTTATGGTTCTCCCAATTTATGTTGATATGGTATTCCAATATTCCTGAAGAGGTTACTTATTTCGTTACCAGGATAGCCGATTTCAATTTGCCGTTTTTTGGCATGGTGGCCATGAACTTTTTATTCCCTGTACTTTTGCTTATGAATAGTGATTTTAAGAGGACGAATTGGTTCGTGGTAATGACAGGAATCGTGATTTTAGCGGGCCATTATATGGATATTTTTAACGCTATAATGCCTTCGACGGTTGGCGATCAGTGGTATATTGGTATACCTGAAATTGGATCTATTTTATTCTTTGCCGGATTTTTTATATTTTTTGTTTTCAGGGCTTTGACCAAGGCTCCATTACAGCCAAAACGAAATCCGTTTATAGAAGAGAGTAAGCATTTTCATTATTAGTATTTAGTATATAAGTATAATTTCAAATCATACGATGACTCCATTTTTGACCATAGTTGTTTTAGTATTAGTGGCAATTGCAATCTGGCAAATGACCAAGATATTCGAATTGTCACAAATTAGAACCAGCAATTCCCAAGTAGCAAGTGAAACAGATAATAAGTACAATGGGTATTTAATGTTCGCTTTCTTAATCTTCCTTTATGGAATTACCATTTTTAGCTTTTGGAAATATTCTAAAACACTTTTGCCGGAAGCTGCTTCCGAGCATGGTGGGGAGTATGATTCCTTGATGGTAGTTTCTTTTGTGATAATTTTTATTGTTCAAACCTTGACCCAGTTTTTGTTGCATTATTTTGCTTTTAAATATAGAGGGGATGATGGGAAAAAAGCCTTGTTTTATGCCGATAACGATAGATTGGAGTTTATCTGGACGATTATACCTGTTATTGTATTGGCAGGTTTAATCCTGTGGGGGCTATATGCTTGGACCAATATTATGGATATCAATGACGAGGACGATCCCTTAACTATAGAGCTATATGCCCAACAATTTAATTGGACAGCTAGATATGCGGGAAATGATAATGTTTTAGGCGATGCTAACGTTAGAATGATCGATATCGATAAAGCCAATATACTTGGTTTGGACAGTGCAGATCCCAATGCTGTCGATGATATTATTGTTAAGGAATTGCATTTACCAGTAGGACGTAAGGTGAATTTTAAAATGCGTTCACAAGATGTACTTCATTCTGCATATATGCCACATTTTAGGGCTCAGATGAACGTTGTCCCAGGAATGATTACCCAGTTCTCCTTTACACCTATAACGACCACTGAGGAAATGAGGCTTAATCCAGATGTTGTGGATAAAGTAAAACGCATTAACGGAATTAGGGCCGAAAAAGCTTCTAGAGGGATTGAGAATCAGGATCCTTGGGAATTCGATTATATCTTGTTGTGCAACAAAATATGTGGAAAATCCCATTACAATATGCAAATGAAAATTATTGTAGAAACGGAAGAGGAATATAATGCATGGATAGCAAGTCAGAAGACTTTTGGTAAAACCATGGCTTCGGCACAATAATTTAGTCTTTAATAATAATCATAAAAATATTTAAAAATACAACTATGTCTGTAACAGTTCACGCACATGTAGAAGACCATTCAGATGATCACGGACATCATCACAAAGAAACCTTTGTGACGAAGTATATTTTTAGTCAAGATCACAAAATGATTTCCAAGCAGTATCTAATTACTGGACTTATCATGGGATTCATTGGTATTATGATGTCCTTATTGTTCAGGATGCAATTGGCATGGCCTGGAGAATCTTTTGCAATTTTTGAATTTATTTTAGGTAAGTGGGCACCAGGTGGTATAATGGATGCAGATGTTTATTTGGCATTGGTGACCATACATGGAACGATCATGGTATTCTTTGTTTTAACGGCAGGATTAAGTGGTACCTTCAGTAACTTATTAATTCCACTTCAAATTGGAGCTAGGGATATGGCGTCAGGATTTTTGAACATGATTTCATACTGGTTGTTCTTTTTGTCCAGTATAATTATGCTTTCTTCCCTTTTTTTAGAGGCAGGACCAGCGGCTGCAGGATGGACGGTATACCCTCCACTTAGTGCACTTCCAATGGCACAGCCTGGATCTGGTATGGGTATGACGCTATGGTTAGTGTCTATGGCTATATTTATAGCTTCATCTTTATTGGGGTCATTGAATTATATTGTTACCGTAATTAATCTTAGGACCAAGGGAATGTCTATGACTAGACTTCCTTTGACCATTTGGGCATTTTTTGTTACCGCAATTATTGGGGTTATTTCTTTCCCAGTGTTATTGTCAGCAGCCTTACTATTGATTATGGATAGGAGTTTTGGCACATCTTTTTTCTTGTCAGATATTTTTATTCAAGGGGAAGTATTGCATTATCAAGGAGGTTCACCTGTGTTGTACGAGCATTTGTTCTGGTTTTTGGGCCACCCTGAGGTGTATATTGTAATCTTACCTGCAATGGGAATGGTATCCGAAATTATGGCTGTTAATTCGCGTAAACCAATCTTTGGATATAGGGCAATGATTGCCTCCATCTTGGCAATTGCATTCTTGTCCACTATTGTTTGGGGTCACCATATGTTTATTTCGGGAATGAATCCTTTCTTAGGGTCCGTATTTACTTTTACAACCCTATTGATTGCTATTCCATCTGCCGTAAAGGCATTTAACTGGATTACTACCTTGTGGAAAGGTAACCTTCAATTAAATCCGGGGATGTTATTTTCTATAGGTATGGTTTCTACCTTTATTTCTGGTGGTTTAACTGGGATTATTCTTGGAGATAGTACCTTGGATATTAATGTCCATGATACATACTTTGTAATAGCCCACTTCCATCTGGTGATGGGAATATCAGCACTTTATGGATTGTTTGCCGGTGTTTACCATTGGTTCCCTAAGATGTTCGGTAAAATGATGAGCAAGAACTTGGGTTATATACATTTTTGGATAACAGCCGTTTGTTCTTACGGTGTTTTCTTTCCAATGCATTTTGTTGGAATGGCAGGGGTACCACGTAGGTATTATGAGAACACTGCGTTCCCGATGTTTGATGATTTAACTGATATTCAGGTCTTAATGACTGTCTTTGCAATTATAGCGGCAGCAGCTCAGTTAGTTTTTGCCTTTAATTTTATTAGAAGTATTTTCTACGGAAGTAAAGCTGTTCAGAACCCATGGAAATCTACTAGCTTGGAATGGACTACACCAGTAGAACATATCCATGGAAACTGGCCTGGAGCAATTCCAGAAGTTCACCGCTGGCCGTATGACTATAGCAAAACTGATGAGAACGGAGAATATATAATTCCGGGACAGGATTTTGTCCCTCAGACCTTACCATTATTTGAGGGTGAGGAGGAAATGCAGCATTAATATCTTGAAAGTAACAAAATTTGGAAGTCCGTCTCTAAGATGGACTTTTTTTGTATCTTCCATTTACATATCGGAATTATGGCGAGTAAATACCATATGCGTTCATTAATTATTGGCAGTAATAAAACAGCTTAAGTTTTAGTTTTTTTGAAGTGGTGTATTGTTTATTTTAAATCATTTATGGTGAGACATTTTTTATTATTTTTTATGTTAACGGTAAGCTGCGTAGTCTATTCCCAGCGGAAACCTAAAATTAAAGGCAATAAGAATGTTATTGAGGTTAGGGAGACCTTGCCTCGATTTAATGCCATAGAGTTAAATGATGATCTTGATATCGTCTTGCAAGCTGCTTCTACAGAAGAATATATAATAGAAGCCGACGATAACCTAATGGACGTTTTAAAGTTTAGGGTAGAGAATGAAACACTTGTAATTAGTTCCTATTATAAAATAACCTCCAAGCGAAAGCTGAATATAACAGTAAATTTTGTTCAATTATACCATATAACTGCCCATGCGGGCAATATCGTTGTGAAGAATCGATTTTCAACCGATTTTCTCGAGGTGAGCACTTTCGACTCGGGCAGGGTAGAAATTGATGTTGACGCCGATGAATTGGTGGTTAAAATGCAAGGAAATAGTAGAGGTAATTTTAAGGTAGATTCTGATACTTTAAATATATCCTTAATGGATAAGGCAGATTTAAAGTTGTTCGGGGTCATGGAAACTACTGTTTTGGATATGAAACAAAATTCCGATGCCGATCTGGAAGGATTTACAAATGAATTAGTAGTGCATTTATTTGATAATTCTGACCTCAAAGCAAGGCGTTTGGAGGCAGAAACGGTGCAGGCTAATTTGGAAGGCGGTTCATCAGCCGAAGTTTTAGCTAAAACTGCGGTTGATCTAAATTCCAAAGGATCGGCCAAGACCTTTGTATATGGTGAGGGCAGAATTAATTTGGAAGAATTTCAAGATACCTCGGAACTCTATAGGCGCAAGAATTAACGACTTATTGGGGCTGTTAAGCAATGGTCCGGAATTCCAAATCCATCTACTAAAACCTCAATATGTGGTCTGAACTCGGAGCTTAACCTTTCCACTCGTTGCCGTATTGCCTTAGATTTGGTCCCTCCCAAATATCCCTGTTCCAGAAACCAAGATGCATCTTCACGAATTTCTGATAATGCGAAGAGGCAACCTAATTTCAGGAATAGTTGTTTGTTCTTGCTGTCTTCGATGGTTTCCGTAAACTGTAAAAAGGTATTATAGGCCAATTCACAGCTATAGGCCTTTCCCAGAGCCAATAAATGGGTCTGTACTTTTAAGAAAGCCTGATAGGATGGGACCCCTTTCTTAATGTAATCTCTGATTCGCATGGCTACGGAATAGGTTAATCTTCTAGTTCTGTAATCAAAGGCATGTTTGTGGAATTTTGGATTGTATAAATGTTCTTTGTCCACTTTGTTGGCATACATAGGATTTATGGTGACCAATTTATCGCTTATTTGAGTACCCAATAGTTTAAGTACGGCAGAAAATCCACCGCTGTTCAATTCTGAATTAAAATCGGACATGATACCCTTGGCGGCCAATTGTAAAAGCACTGTATTATCCCCTTCGAAGGTGGTAAATATATCCACATCTGCCTTTAGATCGGCTATTCTGTTTTCCAGTAGATACCCTTTTCCCCCACATGCTTCCCGGCATTCTTGAATGGTCTCGTTGGAGAACCAAGTTATTATGGCCTTTAGCCCGGCAACCTGGGTTTCTATTTTTCGTTTATCGGTGATACTTTCATCACTGTAGATTTTCATTAATGAATCCAATGTCACCTGATATACATAGGACTTGGCAATAGCCGGTGTAAGTCTAAGTTGATGGGATGGGTAGTCCATAATCAAATCCTCTTGAACTTTTACATTGTCGTTAAATTGCCTTCTGTGAAGGGCGTATTTCACGGCAATGGCTAGGGCCATTTTTGCACCGCTTAAAGCTCCCTTGGCCACACAGATCCGTCCTCCTACCAGGGTGCCCAGCATGGTGAAAAAGCGCTTGTTCGGGTTTTTTATTTCGGAATAATAACTGCCGTCCGGTTTAATGTCTCCGTATTTGTTTAAAAGATTTTCACGGGGGACCTTAACTTGGTCAAACCAAATTTTCCCATTGTCAACACCATTGAGACCTAGTTTATGACCATTGTCTTCAATACGTACACCTGGCATTAAACGGTGTTCATTGTCCCTTATTGGTACTATTATGGCATGGACTCCATGGTTTTGTCCTCCAACGATCAATTGGGCAAACACAGTGGCCATTGTGCCGTGTAACGCATTCCCAATATATTCCTTATTGTCATTTTTGCCTGGCGTATGGATGGTGATGTTATCCTTATCCAAATTGTACGTTGCAGTCGTTTTTACACCTCTTACATTAGATCCATGACCTGTTTCTGTCATGGCAAAACATCCAAGCAACTTGGCTTTTCCGATTTCTGTTAAATAGAGGTCATGATGTTTTTTAGTGCCCAACTTCTCCACACTGCCTCCAAATAGTCCAAACTGTACTCCAAACTTTACTGTAAGACTGCCGTCTACATACATCAGGTTTTCAAAAATTGAGGCATACAACAACATATTGTTTGTACCTCCATAGGGCTCGGGGTAAGCAATGGCACCATAGCCTTCTTTGGCCAAATACTGTACCTGAGATAATACTTTCTCCCTAAAAATTTCTTTGTTCTTAATTACCTCCCAGGAGAAGATAGGATGCTTTAAGGTCTCTCTAAATTCATTTAGTTCATGGCTGAAATTACCCTTAAATAATTCATCTATTTCTCTTGGGTCATAATAATCTGAGGTTTTTTCCGGCACTACTTCCACGTCAAATAAATGGTGGTAATGATTGGGTTGTATCCCTAGGTTTATTTCTATGGCCGACAAATTTTCATTGAAAACATGTGCTGATTCATTTTGAAGTATCAATTTCTTGCTAAAGGAGGTTAGGGGATGGTTATCGCCCTCCACTAATTTAACACCAGAATTGGATATGGTATGCTGCCAAGACTTCATTTCCGCCGCACTTGGTGGATTAGCCGTGTTAAGCCAGTTGTTTAGGGTTTCCCTGTCATTATTGGAAAGGTGTTGGTCCTCTTCAATTATCTTCTTTACGACTGCAATTTCAGAAACTGTCAATAGGTCATCGGACCAGATTACAAAAAAGAAGGGTATATATTGTAGTATGCTGGTTGGATATTTGGTCTTTATCATACTATGAATTTACATTATTTTTTATTCAATTTTCATATACCCTACAGGATTATGAAAAATTTGGGAATCGATTTAAGTAGGGGGGATACCTCAATTCTTAAAATTTGGTTTCATTTAAAAACTATCTCTATTTCCACTATCTTTGTTGGTGTATGAATGAGAACCTAGATCCAACAGCCAATAATTTTTCCAACGAAGAAGTTGATATTGAAAGGGCGTTACGTCCCATTTCATTTGACGATTTTACAGGGCAAGAACAAGTGCTGGAGAATCTGAAGATATTTGTGCAGGCTGCCAATTTGAGAGGAGAAGCCTTAGATCATACTTTGTTCCATGGCCCTCCAGGTCTAGGAAAAACAACCTTGGCCCATATCTTGGCGAATGAATTGGGGGTGGGGATTAAAATGACCTCCGGTCCTGTTTTGGATAAGCCAGGAGATCTGGCCGGATTATTGACCAATTTGGATGAACGGGATGTATTGTTTATTGATGAGATCCATAGATTAAGTCCAATTGTAGAAGAGTATCTGTATTCAGCTATGGAGGATTATAAAATCGACATAATGATAGAATCTGGTCCCAATGCCAGATCGGTTCAGATTAATCTGAACCCTTTTACCTTGATTGGCGCTACTACTCGCTCTGGTTTGTTAACGGCCCCTATGAGGGCACGTTTTGGGATTCAGAGTAGACTGCAATATTATTCTACTGAATTGCTTTCAACTATAGTGGAACGAAGTGCCGAAATTCTGAAAACACCAATTACCCAACAAGCGGCCATTGAAATAGCAGGAAGAAGTAGGGGAACTCCCAGAATATGTAATGCCCTTTTAAGAAGGGTCCGCGATTTTGCCCAAATTAAAGGAAATGGAAAAATCGACATAGAGATTTCGCAATTTAGCCTCAAGGCGTTAAATGTAGATGCCCACGGATTGGATGAAATGGATAATAAGATTTTGACTACTATTATAGATAAGTTTAAAGGAGGGCCTGTAGGAATATCAACTTTGGCAACTGCTGTGTCCGAAAGTGCCGAAACCATAGAGGAGGTATATGAACCCTTTTTAATACAACAAGGGTTTATAATGCGTACTCCTCGAGGTAGAGAGGTAACGGAATTGGCTTATAGGCATTTGGGGAGAATAAAGGGCGCAATCCAAGGGGGTCTTTTTTGATTAGGTCACAGCCTGCTAAAAATCTATGTTCCCTATCGGAAATCCCATTTTAAATGAACAATTTGAAGTTAGTTTCTAGGTTCCAAGTCTTAAAAAATGCAAGGAGAATCCTAAAAAATCCTTTACCCTTTCATCATGAAAATTTTGAGGCCCATGGGGATAGTTTTAAAGTGCAATTGAGTACAAAGGAAATAGTTCTTTTTACTAGAAGCCCGGGTTTAATAAAATACATACTTCAAAAACAGCATAAGAATTTTGAAAAATCCCCGTTGCAAACTGTGGATTTGGCCAAGTATATTGGTCATGGTATTTTAACATCTAATGGAGAGCATTGGAGGACCCACAGGCGAATGGTGCAACCCGCCTTTCATAAGAAAAAACTCCATAATTTAATGGGGGTCATTAGAAAGGCCATAATTACGGAACTAAAGCGAATAAAACCCAATAGTGAACAGGATGTTTTTCCACTTATGGGCGATCTTGCATTTCAGGTGGTGGCAAAGGCACTTTTTAGTAGTTCGGACATTAGGGAAAGAATGGCACGCTTAAAGCAAATAACGGAGGCCAATCAACGTATGTTGATAAGAGAAATGCGGCAGCCTTACCTAAAATGGTGGTACAACTTTAATGGTAAGATAGACCGACACTTAAAAATGGCCGCAGAAGGCAAGCAGCTGCTTTTGGAAATTATTGAAGAACGTAGAAAATCTGGATTCGAGATAGACGACTTACTGGATATGTTGCTTAAAGCACAATATGAGGACGGCTCGCCTATGTCCGATGGGCAATTGTTGGATGAAGTATTGATTCTTTTTACTGCTGGGCATGAAACCACGGCAAACGCTCTAAGTTTTACGCTTTTTCTTTTGGCCAAGCATCCAGAAATTCAGGAACAAGTTTATGACGAGGTTTCCAAGGTAAATCTAGGAGATGCCAATGTTGACCTTATGCAAGAGGTTATGCAGCTTCATTGTGTTAATCATTGTGTCGAGGAGGCGTTAAGATTATATCCACCAGCCTATGTTATTGATAGGATTGCCACGGAAGACGAGTCTTTTGAGGGAATCGTTCTGCCCAAAGATAGCATGGTACTTATGTCCATTTATGAATTACATCGCTATAATGATTTTTGGGAAAAGCCATCTGAGTTTATTCCCAGCCGTTTTAGAGGTATGGATAAAAAGGATTATGGGGACTATTATTATCCGTTTGGGGCGGGTCCTAGAATGTGTGTGGGTAATAATTTTGCTATGGCTGAGATGATCATAGCTATAGCGGAAATTGTGAAGAAATTTCAAATTTCCAGTTCCTTGGCAAGCGTAGAGATTAACCCGCTAATTTCTCTGAAGCCAAAGTGTGTACCTTTACTCTTTAAAGAAAGATAATTATTTGAAAAACATTCATAAACATACCCAACTCATTAAGGCCGAAGCCAAACGCCTCGGTTTTTTGTCGTGCGGTATCTCCAGAGCCGAATTTTTAGAAGAGGAAGCCCCAAGGTTGGAAACGTGGCTAAATAAGAACATGCATGGGGAAATGGGCTATATGGAAAACCATTTTGATAAGCGCTTGGATCCCACTAAATTGGTGGAAGGGTCTAAATCTGTGATTTCCCTTCTCCTTAATTACTTTCCGGAAGAAACGCAAAAACCTGCGACTATTAAGCTGTCTAAATATGCTTACGGACAGGATTATCATCATATTATTAAATCCAAATTAAAAGAACTTCAAGAATTTATTGCACAGGAGATAGGAGAAGTAAACGGCAGGGCTTTTGTAGATTCCGCCCCTGTGTTGGACAAGGCTTGGGCCGCAAAGAGCGGGTTAGGTTGGATAGGGAAACATAGTAATCTACTGACCCAGCAAGTGGGGTCTTTTTATTTTATTGCAGAACTGATTTTGGATTTGGAACTGGAGTATGACCATAGGGTAACAGATCATTGTGGCACCTGCACTGCCTGTATCGATGCCTGCCCTACGCAGGCTATTGTAGAGCCTTATGTAGTTGACGGCAGTAAGTGTATCTCATACCTTACCATTGAATTAAAGAACGAAATTCCTACAGATTTTAAAGGTAAAATGGATGATTGGATGTTTGGTTGTGATGTCTGCCAAGATGTTTGCCCTTGGAACCGCTTCTCTAAACCGCACCAAGAACCTTTGTTTAATCCCCATCCCGAATTACTTTCCATGACCAAAAAGGACTGGGAGGAAATTACAGAGGATGTATTTAAAAAGGTGTTTCAGAAATCTGCCGTAAAACGGACCAAATTTTCGGGACTTAAAAGAAATATTGATTTTTTGAAATAGTATTTTTTGATATTGGGATAGGCTTCGGACCAAAAATCTTATATCTTGAGGAGTTGGCCGCCTTTATGAAATTTCGGCAATGGTTTTGGAATGGGAGACATTGCCAACCGGAGCTTTTGAAAATTAATTGTCTAAACTTGTATTAAAACTACGGGATATTACTTTTTTAAATCCTTTTATTTTAAAGAATACTGTTAACTTTGTTTTTCTAAACAACACTTTATGAGCAAGCAAAAAACCAGACGGGAGGCTTTAGTATACCATGCCAAACCACAGCCGGGAAAAATTAAAATCGTGCCTACGAAACCCTATGCTACCCAAAGGGATTTAGGTCTTGCCTATTCCCCTGGAGTTGCTGAACCTTGTTTGGAAATTGCCAAGGACAAGGATAACGTATATAAGTATACTGCCAAGGGTAATTTAGTGGCGGTAATATCCAATGGAACTGCTGTACTTGGATTGGGGAATATAGGTCCCGAGGCGTCCAAACCGGTAATGGAAGGGAAATGTCTGTTGTTCAAGATTTTTGCTGATATTGATGGAATTGATATTGAATTGGATACTACCGATGTTGAAAAATTTATAGAAACTGTAAAGATAATAGCCCCAACCTTTGGAGGAATTAATTTGGAGGACATAAAAGCTCCTGAAGCTTTTGAAATTGAAAGACGATTAAAAGAGGAATTGGATATTCCGGTAATGCACGATGATCAACACGGAACGGCCATAATTTCAGCCGCCGCGCTATTGAATGCCTTGGTACTTACTAAGAAAAAAATAAGTAATGTCCGTATTGTAATAAGTGGAGCAGGTGCTGCTGCTGTTTCTTGCACTCGTCTATACAAGGCATTTGGGGCAAGTGATAAAAATATAGTAATGTTGGATAGTAAAGGCGTTATCCGTAGTGATCGTGATACCTTATCAGCAGAAAAGTTAGAGTTCGCCACGGATAGAAAAATTGACACCTTGGAAGATGCCATGAAAGATGCCGATGTGTTTATTGGCCTTTCCGTAAAAGATATCGTTTCTGCGGATATGTTATTATCCATGGCTAAGGATCCCATTGTGTTTGCTATGGCAAATCCTGATCCGGAAATAGATTATAATCTGGCCGTAAAAACTAGAAAGGATATTATAATGGCCACAGGTAGATCCGATCATCCTAATCAAGTAAACAATGTTTTAGGATTTCCTTTTATATTTAGAGGTGCACTGGATGTTAGGGCCACCAAAATTAACGAAGCTATGAAAATGGCTGCTGTTAAGGCATTGGCGGAGCTTACAAAGGAACCTGTTCCAGAGCAGGTGAATATCGCCTATGGTCAAACGAGGTTAACCTTTGGGAGGGAGTATATAATCCCTAAACCTTTTGATCCCAGGTTAATTTCTGAAATCCCACCAGCAGTGGCAAAAGCTGCAATGGACAGTGGGGTGGCTAAAATGCCTATTGAAGATTGGGATAAATACAGGGAGGAACTGCTTCAGCGTTCTGGTAACGACAATAAGATAGTTCGTTTGTTGCACGACCGTGCCAGAATGAACCCTAAAAAGGTTGTTTATGCCGAGGCCGATCATTTGGATGTCCTTAAAGCGGCCCAAATTGCCTATGAAGAAGGGATTGCAACCCCAATTTTATTGGGAAATAAAGTGATTATAGCAGAATTGATGAAGGAGCTCGAATTCGATGCCGATATTCTTGTAATAGACTCACATGCAGATGAAGCCAATGATAAAAGAAATCATTATGCGGCAAAATACTTTGAGAATAGACAACGTAGTGGCGTAAGCCTGTTCGGGGCACGGGCAAAGATGAAGGAACGCAACTATTTTGCAGCAATGATGGTATTGGAGGGCGATGCCGATGGAATGATTTCAGGATATTCCCGAGCATATCCTACAGTGGTAAAGCCGGTGTTCGAGGTAATAGGAAGAGCTGCCAATGTTAAGAAGGTATCTACCGTTAATATTATGATAACCGAAAGGGGCCCATTATTTTTAGCGGACACCTCTATCAATATAGACCCCAGTGCAGAGGAAATTGCAGAAATAGCAAAGATGACCGCAAATGTGGCTACCACTTTTGGTTTTACTCCTGTTATGGCCTTATTGTCCTATGCCAATTTTGGTTCTTCCTCCCATCCGCGGGCTACAAAAGTTAGAGAAGCGGTGAAAATATTGCACGCTTCCAATCCGGATTTACTGGTTGATGGTGAGTTACAGATTGATTTTGCATTGAATAAGGACTTGCACCAAGGGAAATTTCCTTTTTCCAAATTGGCGGGTAAAAAAGTAAATACCTTAATCTTCCCCAACTTGGAGTCGGCCAACATTACCTATAAGTTGCTGAAAGAACTTAATCAAGCAGATTCCATAGGTCCAATTATGGTAGGTTTAAGACGGTCTGTACATATCCTTCAATTAGGGGCAAGTGTAGACGAGATGGTCAATATGACCGCTGTTGCTGTTATTGATGCCCAAGAAAGAGAAAAGAGAAAAATGGCAAAATCCAGAAAATAAAATAATTGAAAAAAGCCCAATTTTCAAGAAGTTCCTAAGCTTAAAAAACGAAATAGATTATGATTACCCATTTAAAAGGAAAGCTTGTTGAAAAAAATCCAACCCATCTTGTAATCGAGTGCGCAGGTGTGGGATATTTTGTAAATATTTCGTTGCACACATTTTCAAAAATTGGAGACTCGGAGAGCGTACAGTTGTATACCCATCTTCAGGTCAAGGAGGATTCCCATACTTTGTTCGGATTTTCCGAAAAGTCCGAACGTGAGATATTTAGATTGCTGTTATCCGTTTCAGGAATAGGCTCAAGTATAGCAAGAACTATGTTGTCTTCCCTTTCTCCGGGACAAATAAGGGATGCCATTGCAACTGGAGATGTCCCAACTATTCAGGGGATAAAGGGAATTGGTGCCAAAACGGCCCAACGCGTAATTTTGGACCTAAAAGACAAGGTTTTAAAAGTCTATGATTTAGATGAACTTTCGGCTCCATCAAACAATACAAACAAAGATGAAGCGTTATCTGCATTAGAGGTTCTTGGATTTGTCCGCAAACAAGCTGAAAAAGTTGTGGATAAAGTAGTTGGCCAAGATCCTGGACTAAGCGTAGAGGACATTATAAAATTTGCGCTTAAAAATTTATAACAAGTTTGAAAACAGGGGCAAAAATTTATCTTAAATCATTATTTAAGCTTACTATCCTACTCTTTATTTTCTTGGGCACAACGGAATCTTCCTTTGCACAGGAAACAGAGGCGGAAGATGTTAACGAGCAGGAAACGGACACGCTGCAAACCGGTGTGGCTTTGGGGAGATTGAAAATGGAAAACCCAGAAAGTATCGTTTCCAAATATACTTATGACCCCAATCTGGATAGATATATTTATTCCGTTAGTGTTGGAGATTTTGATATTAGTTATCCCATTATACTTACACCTACCCAGTACTTGGAGTTGGTGCGCCGAGAAGGCATGAAATCCTATTTTAAGGAAAAAATTGATGCTTTTTCTGGTAAAAAGGAAGGAAGTGAAGAGGCTCGAAAAAATTTATTGCCCAACTTTTATGTGAACAATAGTTTTTTTGAAAGTGTTTTTGGAGGAAATACTATTGAAGTAATTCCCCAAGGTTCTGTGGCCATGGACTTAGGTGTCATTTGGCAAAAAAACGATAATCCTTCCTTGTCCCCAAGAAACCGTACCAATCTTTCCTTTGATTTTGATCAACGTATAAGCTTAAGTATGTTGGGTAAAATAGGGGAACGTTTACAGGTTACCGCCAATTACGATACGGAGGCCACTTTCGATTTTCAGAATTTGGTAAAATTGGATTATACTCCCTCAGAGGATGATATTCTTCAAAAAATTGAAGTCGGTAATGTTAGTATGCCGCTGAATAGTTCGTTGATTACTGGCGCACAGAGTCTATTTGGTGTAAAAACAGAATTGCAATTCGGCAAGACTAGTGTTACTGCAGTTTTTTCAGAACAAAGATCACAAAACAATACAGTTGTTGCACAAGGCGGGGGAACGGTGAATAACTTTGAACTTAGGGCCCAGGATTACGATGAGGACAAACACTTTTTTCTAGCACATTACTTTAGGGACAATTATGATGCGGCCCTTGTAAATTATCCATATATAAGGAGTCAGGTCCAAATTACCAGGTTGGAAGTTTGGGTGACCAATAGGAGTCAGCAAACCCTAAATGTTAGAAATGTGGTTGCCATCCAAGATTTGGGAGAGGTGCGAGCAGAAAAGACGAGAATAGGACAAAACAATGGAGATCCAGCTGGATTCTTTAATGCTTCTACTGCTGGAAATTTACCTAGGAATAGTGCCAACGACTACAATCCCTTGCAAATAGGGGCTGGAGGTGCCCTAACACAAAATATTCGAGATATTGCTACCGTTCAGACTGGTTTTAACGTGCCGGGATATACTGTAAATCAGGGATTTGATTATGCTATTTTGGAAAATGCGCGAAAACTGGAACAAGGACGCGATTTTACCTTTAACGCGCAATTGGGATATATTTCCTTGAACCAAAGATTAAGCAATGATGAGGTTTTAGGGGTTTCATTTCAATATACCTTTAACGGCGAGGTCTATCAGGTTGGGGAGTTTGCCAATGGAGGTTTGGACGCCACTACGGTGTCGCCAGGTGCAGAAATTCCGGTAAACAACAATACCTTAATTCTTAAATTGCTAAAGAGTAATATTACCAATGTTGTGGACCCTATCTGGGACTTAATGATGAAGAATATTTATTCCACTGGAGCATATCAATTAAGTCAGGAAGATTTCAAATTAAATATTCTATATACCGAAACCACTCCCCGAAATTATATTACAGCTGCGGAATCTGGTGTTGGGTCTGGTTGGCCCACGACCCCTAAGCCCTTGGAGGAAAGGATTTTGTTGGATGTGTTTAATTTGGATAGGTTAAATGCCTATAATGACCTGCAGAATGGGGGTGATGGTTTTTTTGATTATGTTCCCGGTATTACTATAGATCCGCAAACTGGTAGTATCATTTTCACTAAAGTGGAACCTTTTGGGGAGTTCTTGTTTGACCTCCTTGGGGGCGGAACTTATGATGTGGATAATGATCAGGGATATAATGCCAATCAGAAGAAGTACGTATTTAGAAATATGTATGCACTTCCTACGGCAGCGGCGCAACAGGATGCTGAAAAAAATAAATTCATTTTAAAAGGTAATTATAAATCTCAAGGCACCAATGGTATTCCCATCGGGGCCTTTAATGTGCCTAGAGGTTCGGTAAGGGTTACGGCCGGCGGTAGACAGCTTCAGGAAGGTATAGATTACACCGTAAACTATCAATCCGGTACAGTTCAAATATTGGATCCAAGTTTGGAGGCTTCCAATACACCTATCAATATTTCCGTTGAAAATAATGCCGTTTTTGGTCAACAAACAAGACGTTTTACAGGAGTAAATGTTGAGCATCAATTCAATAAGAACTTTGTTTTGGGAGGTACTTTATTGAATTTGAACGAAAAGCCATTGACACAGAAGTCCAATTATGGGATAGAGCCTGTAAACAATACGATTTTTGGTTTAAATAGTAATTTCTCGACCGAAGTTCCTTTTTTGACCAGATTGGCCAATAAATTACCAAACATAGATACTGATGTTCCTTCCAATTTATCGGTAAGGGGCGAAGTCGCATTTTTAAGTCCCGGTTCACCAAAGAATGCTGATTTTCAGGGTGAAACAACTACCTATTTGGACGACTTTGAGGGTGCCCAATCCTTAATCGATATTCGATCTTTTCTAGGATGGTCTATGGCTAGTCCACCCTTGGAGTACATGACCGGCAATAACAGTTTGGAATCTGGATACGGAAGGGCTAAAATGGCATGGTATACCGTAGATCCCATTTTTTATTCCAACCAACGTCCGTCAGCACTAAATGATAATGATATATCTACGAACGAAACTAGAAGAATCTATATACAGGATGTTTTTAATCAGGATGTTCCGCAAGGACAGACTTTAGCACAAAATACCTTGGATATTGCATACTATCCAAATGCAAAAGGGCCCTATAATGCAAACCCAGATTTCACGGCAGAACAGCCGCAGGATAAGTGGGCTGGGATAATGAGGTCCCTAAGTAGTACCAATTTTGAGCAGTCCAACGTGGAATACGTTCAATTTTGGGTATTGGACCCCTACGTTGATGGCATTGCAACAAGTGCTGGTGATTTGGTAATCAACCTTGGAAATATTTCAGAGGATATCTTACCTGATGGAAGGAAGCAATATGAGAATGGACTTCCAGTAAATCCGGTTTCTAACGATCTTACCTATAAAACAAATTGGGGCAAGGTTCCAGCAACCCAATCTTTGGTTTATGCTTTTGATGCCGATCAGAACAATAGAGGGTTACAGGATATTGGTTTTGACGGTTTATCTGATGCCGATGAGGCTACTTATACATTTGAAGGGGGAATAACTTATAATGGTCCGGCGGAGGATCCTGCTCTGGATAATTATGAGTATTTCTTGAACAGGGAAGGGAGCATATTGGAACGATATTTAAATTTTAATAACCCAGATGGTAACTCTCCGGTTCAATTGAGCAATTCGGACAGAGGCTCAACTACCTTGCCAGATGTAGAGGATATAGATAGGGATGGTACCATGAATACGGTTAACAGTTACTTTGAATACCGTATCAATATAAAGCCGGGGACAACTATCAATGATAAGTATGTAACGGATATAAAAGAAGGGGTTACAAGGTCTTTGCCAAATGGAAATACCTTGAACGAGCGTTGGATTCAATACAAGATACCTTTGTCAGATTTTACGGATGCCAAGGGAGGAATAACCGATTTTAGATCCATTAGCTTTATGAGAATGTATCTTACCGGATTTTCCAGTAATATAGTAATGCGTTTTGCAACCTTGGACTTAGTGCGTGGAGATTGGCGTACTTATACGAAATCTTTACAGCCCGAGGTTGACGGAGACCCTACGGATGATGGTACTTTAGTGGATGTCAATGCCGTTAATATTGAAGAAAATGCAGCCCGCACCCCAATACCATACGTATTGCCCCCTGGTGTGCAGCGAGAAAGATTGAACAACAACAATACCATAATTAGGCAGAATGAGCAGTCTTTGTCTTTTGTGGTCGAGAATTTGGAACCTCGTGATTCTAGAGGGGTATTTAAAAATTTGAATATTGATATTAGGCAGTATAAACGTTTGAAAATGTTTATGCATGCAGAAGAGATTGTAGAAACCGATTATGCCAACGACGAGACTCCCTTGGTAGGTTTTATAAGAATTGGTTCGGATTTTTCCCAAAACTTTTATCAGATAGAGTTGCCCTTGCAATTAACCCCTTACGGTACAAGTTCGGACAGTGAAATTTGGCCTGAGGTAAATGAATTGGATCTTTCCTTGGAGGATTTATCTAAGGTGAAATCTGCAGGAATTGCAGCTCAGACCCTAAGCACCATTAATTATTACGAAATAGACAATGGGGTAGTGGTTCAGGTAAGCGAATTTGACCCTAGAACACTGGGTAGATTGCGTATCGGTATTCGAGGTAACCCTTCCCTGGGAAGTATTAGAAGTGTTATGGTCGGTGTTAAGAACGATGATAACCTTCCTGCCAGGGGCGAGGTTTGGTTTAATGAATTGCGACTTTCCGGATTGGATAATAACGGGGGTTGGGCAGCGATTGCAGCTTTGGATATGAATATGGCAGATTTCGCCAGTGTATCCGCAACAGGTAGTAAAAGTACTTCTGGATTTGGTGCCATTGATCAAATGCCAAATGAACGGGCACGGGAAGATGCTATATCATATGACGTAGTCACCAATGTGAATATTGGCCAATTGTTTCCAAAAAAATGGGGTTTACAACTGCCATTTAATTACGGTATTTCCGAGCAGATGATAACTCCGGAATTCGATCCAGTGTATGATGACCTTAAATTGGAGGACCGTATTGCAGCTGCGGAAACCCCTGAAGATGCTGAGGCTATTAGGCAGCAAGGAGAAGATTATACCAAGAGGACCAGTATTAACTTTATAGGGGTCAGTAAGGATAGAGGGGAAGAAGCCGAGGCAAACTTTTACGATATAGAAAACTTTACTTTCAATTATTCCTATAATGAGGTGAACCATAGGGATTTTGAAATCGATGAATTAAAAGATCAAAATGTGGTGACCGGATTCGTGTACAACCATAATTTTAAACCGGTCACGGTGGAGCCTTTTGCAAAGAAAGATTCTTTGTTTACCGGTAAGTATTTGAAATGGTTGAAAGATCTAAATTTGAATGTACTGCCTGCCAGTGTTTCTCTTCAATCCAATATAAACAGATCTTTTAATCAACAAAAGTTCAGGGATGTTTTTGAACCAGGGGTCGAAAAATTAGACCTACCATTTTTACAGCAAAGGAACTATCTTTTTAATTGGCAGTATGCTATCAACTATAGCCTAACAAAATCCTTGCGTTTAAATCTAACTGCTTCCAATAATAATATTGTTAGGAATTATTTTGAAGAAGATGGAAATTCGGATTCGGATATAAACCAGGCCTTGGGACTGTGGGACGGATTTTTTGATTTGGGAGAGCCCAATAGACATTCTCAAGAGATGCAATTGAATTATGAATTGCCATTCAACAAAATTCCCGCTTTCAGTTTTATAAATTCCCAGTACACCTATACGAGTAATTTTGATTGGCAAAGGGGAGGGGATGCTTTGCGTGAAGTGGCAAATGAAGATATTAATACAGTGCAGAATGCGAGTACCCATAATTTAACGGCTTCTTTGACCATGCAAAAATTCTATGATTTTCTAGGATTGAGCAGAAAGAATACCAAAGCTGCTGCTAAGAAACCGGTTCGTTTAGACAAGGGTGGGAATGCAGCATCAAAGGAAGAGGATAATGAAATTAAAAAGTCGAGCGGAGCCGGATATAATGCTTTTATAGATGTGCTTACCATGGTAAAAAGGGTAAATGTTACCTATAGTCAGAATAGTGGTAAGGTATTGCCAGGGTATACTAGGTCTGTAGGGTTCATAGGTACGGCAAAACCAACTATTGGATTTGTTTTCGGTAGTCAGGCCGATGTTAGGTATGAGGCGGCAAGGAATGGGTGGTTGACCACTTTTCCAGAGTTTAACCAGCAATATATAGAGAATACCAATAAGCAGTTGAATATAACTGCAACAGCACAGCCCACGCGGGATTTAACTATCGATCTTGTTGCGGATAGGCAATCTTCGGAAAGTTATCAGGAGACTTTTAACGTGGAAGATCTGGGCAATAGCACATACGAATATTTGAATTTGTTGGGGAATAACTATGGCAGCTTTAGTATTTCTACTTTAATGATTGGCACGGTCTTTAGTCAAGGAGATGAATTTAATTCTGCCAATTTTGAAACTTTCAAGCAAAATAGGATTACGGTGGCCAATAGAATTGTGTCGGAAAGAAACCAGGATACCGGTGTGGTAGATGATGATGGTTTTCCCGAAAGATATGGCAAGACAAGTCAAGATGTTTTATTGCCCGCTTTTTTTGCTGCCTATACAGGGAAAGATCCCAATAAGGTGAGCTTGGACGCTTTTAGGGATATTCCCATTCCCAACTGGAACATTAAATATACTGGATTAATGCGCAATCCTTGGTTCAAGGAAAAGTTTAAACGTTTTTCTTTAGGCCATGGATATAGGTCGGCATATAGTATAAATTCATTCCAGACCAATTTAACGCGTACCCAGCTGATCAATGAGGGTATGGAGCCTATAAATCCGGAAACCCAAGATTTTTTACCGGTTAATATTATGAATAATGTGGTGCTGACGGATCAGTTTAATCCATTGGTGCGGGTAGATTTCGAAATGCAAAATTCGCTTAGTGTCCTAGCGGAGATAAGAACGGATAGGACATTATCCTTAAGTTTTGATAATAATTTGATGACAGAGATCAATGGTAAGGAATATACGGTAGGACTTGGTTATCGCTTTAAGGATGTGAAATTTGTAACTAATATAGGAGGGGAGAAGCAACGATTGAAGGGCGATTTAAATCTTAAAGCTGACGTAACCTTAAGAGATAATATTACCATTATTCGAAACTTGGATATTGATAACAATCAAATTACTTCAGGACAAAATTTAGTGTCCGTTAAATTCGTAGCAGATTACGCCTTGAGCAAAAGTTTAAATGCGCTTTTCTTTTACGATCATTCGTTTTCCAAATTTGCCATTTCAACTGCATTTCCCCAAACTTCTATAAATACCGGATTTACCCTAAGGTATAATTTTGGGAACTAGACTAGCTCTCAATAGAAAAGGGACTATAAATTTGCAGCTGATAGGTAAGTGAAAAAGTTTAAAGGAGTTTATTGATTAACAAGATATAATCTTTTACATTTGCTTTCTTTTTTCTTAACAAATTGAGATAATGAATATACCTTCAGAATTAAAGTACACAAAAGACCATGAATGGGTCAGAATAGAGGGCGATACCGCTATTGTGGGGATTACCGATTTTGCCCAAGGGGAACTTGGCGATATTGTCTATGTGGAAGTAGAGACCTTGGATGAGACCTTGGACAAAGATGAAGTTTTTGGAACTGTTGAGGCTGTTAAAACGGTTTCTGATCTGTTTCTTCCTTTAAGTGGGGAAATAGTAGCTTTCAATGAAGCGCTAGAGGATGAACCCGAAAAGGTGAATACCGATCCTTATGGTGACGGTTGGATCATTAAAATTAAATTAAGTAATACTTCTGAAATAGAGGGCTTATTAGGGGAAGCTGAATACAAAGAACTTGTGGGTGCGTAAAAAGTATTTTTTTACAATGATATTTATAGGCTGGGTGGTGTTTGTTACACTTCTCAGCCTTGTTTCTTTTAAGGAAGAGCATATTCCTTCTATTGATATCCCCCATTTGGACAAGCTAGTGCATTTTACTTTTTATTTTGGGTTTACCGTTTTAGGTTGTTTGTCTTTTAGGGAATTTAATCGCAGAAATGTTTCCTTGGGAAAAGTATTGCTGAAAATAATTACTTACGCTGTCGTTTATGGTATAATTATTGAAGTGTTGCAAGGTGTAGCTACTATCAATAGAGATCCTGATTTGCTGGACGTTTTGGCAAATAGTTCCGGGGCATTGTTTGGAAGTTTTATAGTGAAGTACATTTTCTCTGGAAAAACTTCACTAAAGTGGGTGAAATAGCATTTATTTTGAGTATTTTGGAGGGGTATTTCGATTTAAGGAGTGCAACTTTCTGGTTCTTAGTTAAATGTAAGTGCAAATTGATGTAATCTGCGTCGTTAGTACTATTTTGGCTATAGGTAACAAATGAAAGCGATGTTTTGGATCCCAATGACCTGTTTAAATTTATTTGTATTTTTTTTAACAAAAAGTTTTAAACAGATAAAATAAATATATAAATTAGCGAACATTAAAAATGAATAATTATGGAACTTAAAAAGAATCCTAAGGCAGATTTAACAAGAAATAGCGGGCTTTATTTCGTTATTGGTCTTGTTGTGGTTATGCTATTGACGTATATAGCTTTTGAATGGAAGACCTATGACGACGATAATAATTTTGATTATACCATGAATGTGGAGGATACTTTGGATGAAGAAGTTCCTATGACCGAACAAATTAAGACACCACCACCACCACCACCAGCTGCTCCTGAAATCATTGAGGTTGTTGAGGATGAGGAGGAAGTTGAGGAAACGGTAATAGAATCAACAGAAACCAGTCAAGAGGAAGAGGTGATAGAAGTTGCTGATGTTGAGGTTGAAGAGATGGAGGAAGATGTGGATGTGCCTTTTGCAGTTATCGAGGATGTTCCAATTTTTCCAGGTTGTGAAAATGAGCCAAAAAGTAAGTTAAGGGATTGTTTTAACTCAATGATGCAAAAGCATATTGGTAAAAACTTCCGTTATCCAGAAATTGCACAAGAGATGGGTGTTCAAGGAAGGGTGAACGTGATGTTCGTTATTCAGAAGGATGGAAGCATTGGGAATGTGAGAATGAGAGGTCCGGATAAAAACTTGGAGGAAGAGGCAGCAAGGATTATCGGAAAATTACCTAAGATGACTCCTGGAAAACAAAGAGGTAGAGCTGTTCGTGTACCATTTAGTATTCCAATTACTTTCAAATTACAATAGTTAAGGTTAAAGAAACCAATAGTATATTTAAAATCCCGAGCCTGTGCTCGGGATTTTTTTTGCTCCTGATGAAATGCTATTCAGGCCAAATGATGTTAATGAGTGTTGTGTGTCAATTCTGGAACGTGTCGTTTTTATTTGTACTTAAGACTGCTTTGGCTGTTTATGAATATAAACATGTTTATTTGGTTGCAAAAAATTCTTACGAGGTGTATCTTTGCGATCCATTTAAAAAATGAAAATGAAAACGGCGGTCAGTTCAGTAAAAAACACCTCTATGGCGGTATATTTTGCTGACTTTAAAGAAATTACCAAAGCAAGGCTCGCGGTCAGTGTAGTTTTCTCTTCCATAGCAGGATATTTTCTTGGGGCTGTAGAAATTAATTTTTACTCGGTACTTCTCTTGGCTTTTGGTGGTTATTGTATGGTAGGGGCCTCCAATGCTTATAATCAGATTATAGAAAAGGATTTGGATGCGTTAATGGATCGCACCAAGAATAGGCCTATACCAGCTGGGAGAATGTCTGTAAATACGGCAATGACCATTGCCGTTCTAATGACGATTTTGGGAATTGTAGCTTTGTATTTTCTGAATCCCAAGACGGCCATGTTCGGGGCTATATCAATTTTTTTGTATACCAGTGTTTACACCCCGTTAAAGACAAAAACGCCCTTAGCGGTCTTTGTTGGTGCCTTTCCGGGCGCCATTCCCTTCATGTTGGGATGGGTGGCTGCAACAGATAATTTTGGGATAGAACCAGGTGTATTGTTTATGATACAATTCTTTTGGCAGTTTCCGCATTTCTGGGCTTTGGGTTGGATGTTGGATGAAGACTATAAAAAAGGGGGGTTTAAAATGCTTCCCACGGGTAAAAAGGATAAGGGTACCGCTTTGCAGATAATTATGTATACCATATGGATGATGTTCATTTCTGTGATACCGGTATTTGGTTTTACGGGAAGATTGCAATTATCCATTGTTGGGGGAGTTATCGTCTTTTTAATGGGGACGGTAATGTTGTTCTTCGCTTTTAAATTATATGAAAAAAGAGATAATACATCGGCCAAAAAATTAATGTTGGCCAGTGTAAGTTATATTACCCTGATGCAGGTAGTATATGTAATTGATAAATTTATTTAATAAAGATGGACTTAACGCAAGGGACAGGAAAGGAAAAGAACAATAGAGCAAAGAAGATGATGCTCTGGTTTGGTATTATTAGCTTGCTTATGGGGTTTGCAGGTTGGACCAGTGCTTATATTGTGAGCAGTTCAAGGGAAGACTGGGTTAGGGAATTGGCTTTGCCATCCTCGTTTTTGATAAGTACTATAGTTATAGTTATAAGTAGTATAACTTATATTATGGCTAAGAAGGCCATTAAGCAAGATCAGCTTAAGCAGTGCACTAATTGGTTGTTATTGACCTTGGGCTTGGGTATTGCTTTTGTAGTATTACAATTTAATGGATTTTCCCAAATGGTAGCTAACGGGTACTATTTTACGGGGCCTACGAGTAATATTAAAATGTCTTATGTTTTTTTAATAGCTGCAGTGCATATTGTACATGTTGTTGCTGGAATAATTTCGCTTTTGGTGGTTATTACCAACCACTTGCGAAATAAGTATTCATCCGAGGAAATGCTCGGATTCGAGTTGGGGGCTACATTTTGGCATTTTTTGGATATTCTTTGGGTTTATTTAATTCTATTCATGTATTTCGTAAACTAAATATTAGCTATTTCATTGGTAATAAGTAGGTAATATTGGCCTGCTTATTTAGAATGGGTTTTTTTTGCCATTTTTAAAAGGCAAAAATTTTGTTTAGCCGAAAAAAATGTAAATTTGTGAAAATTTTATTAACGCGATAATTTTTATATGGATTCTACGATTACTACGGGTACAGAAGAAAATGTTTGGGGTGGAGGAAATCGACCACTAGGCGCTAGTTACGGAAAGTTGATGATGTGGTTCTTTCTTGTCTCCGATGCTTTGACGTTTTCTGGCTTCCTTGCTGCATACGGTTTTTCGAGATTTAAGTTTATAGAAACTTGGCCAATTGCAGATGAGGTATTTACCCACGTTCCCTTTTTTCATGGGAATTATCCTATGTACTACGTAGCATTCATGACATTTGTTTTGATTATGTCATCGGTGACCATGGTATTGGCTGTTGATGCTGGACATAAACTGCAAAAGACAAAGGTGATCTGGTTTATGTTTTTAACTATCATCGGTGGAGCTATATTTGTAGGTTCTCAAGCTTGGGAATGGGCTACATTTATAAAAGGTGATTATGGCGCTTTGGAAACTAAAGGCGGTAGAGTATTGCAATTTGTAAGCGCGGATTCCGGAGAACGTATGGCAATACGCGATTTTGCAGAAACCATTCCAGGTGAAAGGGTAGATCATGAGAAGAAGAACGGAATTTGGTATTATCAGGGAGATGCCCTGCCCAGTTATTCCTTAAATGAGATAGTTGAAGGGGTAAAGGAGAATTCTAATGTTTTAATTCGTACCGAATTAATAAATGAGGATGGACATAAAACGGTTTTAACAAGGGATGAAACCTTGAAAAAATTAAATGATGCGGTTCTTGTCTTGGAAGGTGCCAATCTAAAACACAATGAGTACGGTAGTAGATTGTTTGCCGATTTCTTTTTCTTTATTACTGGTTTTCATGGTTTTCACGTTTTTTCAGGTGTAATAATCAACTGTATTATCTTTTTCAATGTTATTCTTGGTACTTATGAGAGAAGAGGGCATTATGAAATGGTAGAAAAAGTTGGGTTGTACTGGCACTTTGTGGATTTAGTTTGGGTATTTGTATTTACCTTCTTCTACTTGGTATAGCTAACCTCAATTAATAATTATCCTAATAGAATACTTTAAAAAAATATAATTAGAATGGCACACGAACATAAACTGGAAATATTTAGAGGTTTGTTGAAGTTTAAGTCCAACACCCAAAAAATATGGGGTGTATTAATATTCCTTACTTTGATAACCATAGTTGAAGTAGGGTTGGGGATTGCGAAGCCTGCCGCATTGACGCATTCACATTTTTTGGGAATGAAAGTCTTGAACTGGATTTTCATTGTTTTAACATTGGTAAAGGCCTATTATATTGCTTGGGACTTTATGCACCTTAGGGATGAGAAGAGTTCATTGAGAAGAGCCATTATTTGGACTCCAATATTCTTAGTGGCATATCTAATTTTTATACTTCTATTTGAAGCCGATTATATCTATAATGTCTATAGGGACGGTTTTGTTAAGTGGAACTTCTAACGAATAATTAACAGCAAAAAAGACGGTATAACAACCGTCTTTTTTATTTTTGTACAAGTTCTGCGCGTTCTTATTTTGTGGGGGCGTAAAGTTCTTTTTTAGTTGATCATGTAGTGATTGAAACTAATTTAAATTAGATGAAGAAAGCAATAGTACTGGTTACATTATTTATTTTGCCCATAGTTATATATCTTTTTTTTGCATCGGGGATTACAAACTTTGGGAAGTTGGCAACTATGACCGAGAATGTTTCGGAATTAGATTTTGCTTCAAGTGACGTTTCCTTGGAGGGGAAAATTACAGTTCTGGGATTTCTAGGTAGGGATGTGGAAAGTAAAAAGGGCAATGCCTTTAATTTGAATCAGAAAATTTACAAACGCTTTAATAAGTTTAAGGATTTTCAATTTGTCATGCTAATGCCGAAAGGTACGGAGCAGGGTGTGGAGGAATTAAAAAGGGAGTTGGAGCAATTGGCTGATGTAGAAAAATGGAAATTTGTTTTTGGTAGTGAAGAGGAAATACGAGGAATGTTCAATAGCTTAAAGACCAATCTTGCCTTGGATCACGATTTAAGTACTCCCTATGTCTTTATTATAGATAAAAAGAGGGTTCTTAGGGGAAGGGACGATGATGAGGACGAAGGCCTTAAATATGGATTTGATACCTCTTCTGTGGCGGACCTAAACAATAAAATGGAAGATGATATAAAAATTATATTGGCCGAATATCGTATGGCCCTTAAAAAGAATAGTGCTGATAGGCAAAAATAATGCAAAAGAATAAATACACTTATGTTTGGGTTTCCTTGGTAATCCTTGTTTTCGGAATAATCTTTATTCCTAAAATTATTGAACGGCTGCAAGCTGGTAGTGTAGTGCAAAATGATAGGTTGAACCTTAGAGGTGATGATGAGAAATTGGCATTTGTGGAAATGAACGGTAAAAGACGGAAAGTGCCTCCCTTCGCCTTTATGAATCAAGATAGTCTTCTAATTACCAATGACGATTACCGTGGAAAAGTTTATCTGGTGGAATTCTTTTTTACCACCTGCCCCTCCATTTGCCCAATTATGAATAAAAACTTAGTGCAGATTCAGGACGAGTTCAAAGGTTTTGAAAATTTTGGGGTGGCATCTTTTACTATAAATCCGGACTATGATACACCTAAGGTATTAAAAGAGTATGCCGAGGAGTATGGGATAACCAATATGGACTGGCACTTATTAACAGGGAATCTAAACGATATTTATACCTTGGCCAATACAGGGTTTAGTATTTTTGCAGCTGAAGTTCCAGCAGCGGAAGGTGGCTTTGAACACGCGGGCCTATTCGCCTTGGTAGATGGAAATGGGTATATACGTTCAAGGGTAGATAAGTTTGGAAATCCAATCGTGTACTACCGAGGAACCATTACAGAGGAAGAAGGTGAAAATGATCATGGGGAAAAGGAGCAAATATCAATCCTGAAAGAGGATATTAAAAAGTTATTGGAGGAGTAATGGATGCAATTGCCTTAAAGGAAAAGAAATTCAATAAGATTATCAACTTGGTATCCATAGTAATACCCCTGGTTGTTGCAGTACTGTTTGTGGTAAAATTGCCAAACGTGGAACCATTAGGTTTTTTGCCTCCCATTTATGCTTCCGTAAATGGATTGACCGCTATTTTGTTGGTTATTGCGGTTATTGCGGTTAAAAATGGGAAGTTGGAGCTACACAAAAGGTTAATGACCGGTTGTATTTTATTGTCCTTGGCATTTCTTGTTATGTATGTGGCTTATCATATGACCGCGGATTCTACCTCATTTGGAGGGGACGGCGTTGTTAAGTATATATATTTCTTTATTCTGATTACCCATATTATACTTTCTATAATAATTATCCCGCTTGTCTTGCGCACCTATGCAAAGGCATACCTTAAGAATTATGAGGCTCATAGGAAACTTGCAAAAATCACCTTTCCATTGTGGTTGTATGTTGCTGTGACGGGTGTAGTGGTCTATTTAATGATATCTCCCTATTATGTGCACTAAATCATCTTCTTTTTTCAAAAAACGCGTTAATTCTAAAATACAATTACCGGTAATAATTTTAGCATTATTATTTTTGTTATTGCCGAATTTTTCAGAAGCACAATGTGCTATGTGTAGGGCGGTTTTGGAAAGCGAAGGGAGTGAGGCAGCAGCAAAAGGAATTAACAACGGTATTGTTTATCTTATGGCCATACCCTACATTTTAGTGGCGGGTTTATTCTTCTTTATCTACAAAAAGATGAAATCCTAGTATTGCAATAGTCAATTGAAGGTTATGGAAGGTGGGCGGTAGTAATTTTTAATAGATTTAAAGGTCTTCTTTTTTCAAAGAAATAATTTTAACATAAATTTCACACCTTACACTGTAACGATCATACTAATAGTTAGTCATATACTCGTATTTTCGGGTAAACTCACCTAATTCAACTAAATATGATAGAAATAAAAGATCTTCATAAATCCTATAAGATGGGAAGCAATTCCCTTCACGTATTAAAAGGTATTAATTTTTCCGTTGAGGAAGGTGAGCTTGTGGCCATTATGGGATCCTCAGGTTCTGGTAAATCCACTTTACTTAACATTTTGGGCATGTTAGACGTGCTGGATGAGGGGTCATATACACTGGATGGAGTGCCAATTAAAAACTTGAACGAAACTAAGGCTGCCCAATACAGGAACAAGTTTTTGGGTTTCGTTTTTCAATCCTTTAATTTGATAAATTATAAAAGTGCCATGGAAAATGTTGCACTTCCTCTGTATTACCAAAAAGTAGGTAGGAAAGAAAGGCAGGATAAGGCTTTGAAATATTTAGAGCAAGTGGGTTTAAGGGAGTGGGCGGACCATTTGCCCAGTGAATTGTCCGGAGGGCAAAAACAAAGGGTGGCTATTGCTAGGGCTATGGCAGCTGAGCCCAAAGTGCTATTGGCAGATGAACCAACTGGGGCTTTGGATAGTACAACATCTTACGAGGTCATGGACCTTATTCAAAAAATAAATGATGCGGGCAATACTATACTAATAGTTACGCATGAGCCAGACATAGCGGACATGTGCAAAAGAATTGTCCACTTAAAGGATGGCGTTATTGTAGAGGACAAGAAAATAACTCAGGTTAGAGCTTCCCAGTATGTTTAGTAGGGATAATTGGAAGGAAATTTTCGAAACCATTCAAAAGAATAAACTCAGGACCTTTTTGTCTGGATTCACGGTGGCTTTGGGTATTCTAATTTTTGTAGTACTGTTTGGTATGGGAAATGGACTGGTAAACACCTTCAACGAGTTTTTTGGAGATGATGCCACCAATGTGCTTTATGTATTTCCAGGAAGAACCACTGTCCCTTATAAAGGCTATAAATCCAATCGGGTCATAGAGTTTGACAATAGTGATTTGGCAGATATTAATAAAAACCTGGGCATGTTCGTTGAGTATACTACTCGTCGGATTTCCAGAGGGGGTTTGGTAAAATACAAGAACGAATCCAATAACTATACTTCTAGGGCAGTTGGTCCGGCACATCAGTATGCCGAAAAGACGATAATGATGAAAGGGCGTTTCATAAACGAAGAAGATATAAGGAACAAAACAAAATATGTTGTTATTGGAAGGCTGGTAGAGAACGATCTTTTTGGAAGTGATAATTCCATAGGCGAATACATAGATGTTGCAGGAAGCGCTTTCATGGTTATTGGTGTTTTTCAGGACGATGGTGGGGATAATGAAGAACGATTGATCTACATGCCTTATACTACACGACAACTAATTGAGAAAAATAACGACAAAGTGGATCAGCTAATAGTAGCTTTTAAGCCAGAGATCGGTTACGCCGGAGCCATGGCTTTGGATAGAAGTTTAGATCGATTTTTTAGGGAGAAGAAGTTCATTAGTCCGGATGACCAGAACGGAGTGTTCATTAGGAATGTTGCGGACCAGTTAAAGCAAAATCAGCAATTTGCACGTGTCTTGCAGATTATAGTTGCCTTTGTTGCCTTTGGAACCATTATAGCAGGTATAATTGGGATCAGTAACATTATGGTGTTTGTGGTCAAGGAACGCACCAAGGAACTTGGGATTAGAAAGGCCTTGGGGGCGACTCCAAAGTCGGTCATAAGTTCTATTTTATTGGAATCCGTTTTTATTACCACCATTTCAGGTTTTTTAGGAATGCTTCTCGGAGTTTTTATTTTGAATTCATTGGGCGAAAAATTGAAGGACTACTTCATAACCAATCCCTATATAGATATTACAATGGCTATTGGTGCAACTATGGTTTTAATACTGTTTGGGGCCATTGCAGGATATATTCCGGCCAGAAGGGCAGCGGATATAAAACCAATTGAAGCCTTAAGAGACGAATAACATGGGATTTTTATTTGACAGTAATACATGGCAAGAGATTTTTGGTTCTATTGGTAAAAATAGGACCAGGACCATTATAACAGTGATAGGTGTGTTGTGGGGGATATTTATCTATATCGTTTTGTCCGGTGCCGCCAAAGGATTGGACAATGGGTTTGAAAAACAATTTCAAAATGTGGCTATGAACAGTATGTTCACTTGGGCGCAAAGTACCAGTATGCCTTATAAAGGATTTAAAACAGGTAGACAGCTGCAGCTTAAATTAAATGATGGAACGGTATTAAAAAATAGGATTCCCGAGATTCAATATATTGCTCCAAGAAACGTGAAAGGAGTTTTTGGCGGTGACCCGGCCCAAATCATCAGGGTAGGAAAATCTGGGAGTTATGCGGTCTATGGCGATTATCCTATTTCTACAAAGATTGCCACTAAGAAAATATTTGATGGAGGAAGATTTATTAATGATGAGGATATTGATGAGGCTAGAAAGGTTTGTGTTATAGGAGAACGTACCCAAAGCGAGTTGTTTGAGAATGAAGAGAATCCCATTGGGGACTATATCCGAATAGATAATGTGTTTTTCCAAGTGGTAGGGGTACACAAGTTTACGCCAGGAGGTGGATTTGAGAGTGATTCCGATATTTATATACCCTTTACCACCTTTAGAAAATTATATAATACCGGAGAGAATGTGGGTTGGTTTGCCATCGCAGCCTATGATGATGCAGATGTTATCAAGGTGGAAGAAAATGTAAAAGCGGTTTTAAAGAGTATTCATAATGTGAATCCAAAGGACGAACGGGCCATTGGATCTTTTAACCTTGGGGAAATCTTTAGTAGAATTGTTGGCTTTGCTAAAGGTTTGACCTTCATGTCTTTGGTGGTGGGCATAGCTACTATTTTGGCCGGAGTTATAGGCATCGGAAATATATTATTGATATCTGTCAAGGAAAGGACCAAGGAATTGGGTGTAAGGCGTGCTCTTGGGGCAACTCCAAAGGAGGTTAGATCCCTAATTATCCTAGAATCTGTGTTTTTAACGATGATAGCGGGTATAATGGGAATTATTTTGGGGGCAGGGGTGCTAAGTTTGATCAATAAGTGGACCCAGGGCATGGATTTCCCTTATGCGAATCCTACCGTACCTATACCCTATGTTTTGGGAGCCTTGGCTATTATGGTAGTCCTAGGTACTTTGATAGGGTTGATACCTGCCCAACGTGCGGTAAGCATAAAACCAATAGATGCATTAAGAGAAGAATAAACAAACCAATACAAATAAATATATAGTAAAATGAACAAGATTGTAAAATATGTGCTAATTGGAGTTTTGGTGCTAGGAGCTCTTTGGGCAGCAGCCTTTTTTGTGAAGTCCAACAGCAAATCAGCAATTACATACGAGATAAAAAATCCTTTCATAGCCAATATCCAAAAGAAAACGGTGGCGACCGGTAAGGTAGTTCCCGAGGATGAAGTGGAGATAAAGCCACAGATTTCTGGTATTATCGATGAAATATTTCTAAAAGAAGGTGTCAAGGTTAATGCGGGCGATCTTATCGCAAAAATAAAGGTGGTTCCTAATGAGCAATCATTGAACCAGGCACGAGGGCGAGTGAGAAATGCTGAAATATCCTTGAACAATACAAAGATCGAATATGATCGGAATAAGGCCATCTTTGATAAGGGAGTCATATCATCCCAAGATTTTAACACCCAACAGTTGCGCTATGATCAGGCAAAATCAGAACTGCAGAATGCCCAATCGGATTACCAGATTATACGCGATGGATCGGCCGGTGGGAGTGCTACGGCAAACACCAATATTCGAGCAACTGTTTCAGGAACTATTTTAGAAATTCCGGTGAAGGAGGGAGATCAAGTAATTCAGAGTAACAACTTTAACGATGGTACTACCATTGCTACGATTGCAGACTTGAGCATCATGATTTTTGAAGGGAAGGTAGATGAGGGTGAGGTCGGTAAATTGGAATTGGGCATGCCTTTGGAAATTAGCTTGGGCGCCATCAATGATAAGAAATTTGCTGCCAAACTTAGATTTATTGCCCCAAAAGGAGTAGAGGAATCTGGAGCGGTACAGTTCAAGATAGAGGGTGATGTAACTGTAGAGGATGATTTTTTAATACGTGCAGGATACAGCGCTAATGCCTCTTTGGTGTTGGAAAAGAAGGATAGTGTAATGGTAATTCCCGAAGCCCTTTTACAATTTGACAAAATAACGGATAAGCCATATGTTGAGGTTGCAGTTGGAGCGGTGGAAGAGCAAAAGTTTGAAAGAAAAGATGTCGAGGTTGGAATTTCGGATGGCGTGAATGTGGAAATTGTTTCAGGAATAACCAAAGATGATAAGGTGAAGGTGTGGAACAAAACAGAACCTATAAAAAAGGGTACGGACGACGAGGATGAAACAGCGGAGGCAAAATAAAGCGGAAAATCAATCCAAAATAAATCAAAACATGAAAATTAAGAGTATTGTAGGTTTGTTTATTTTCTGCTGTGGACTAATGACTGCACAAGAGAAAAAATGGACTTTAGAAGAATGTGTGTTCTACGCCGTTGAAAACAACTTGACGATAGAGCAATATGAACTTGATCTTGAAAACTCCAAAATTGACAAATCGGATGCGATCGGGGACATGTTACCCAATTTTAATGCTAATGCAAGTCTTACAGGTAATTCAGGACTGGTTTTGGACCAATCTAGGAACGAGCAGGTAACAGGAACGGTAACAACAGCATCCGGAGGCTTTAGTTCCTCGGTCAATATTTTTGATGGACTCAGAAGTATTCATAGGTTGAACAGGGCCAAACTGAACGCCTTGGCCAGTCAATATAGATTGGATAATTTGAAGGACGATATAATGCTTGCGGTCGCCAATTCCTACCTGCAGGTTTTGTCCAATAAGGAGTCTCTTAAAGTTTTTAGGGCACAATATGCAGTAACGGAGCAGGATTTGGAAAGAATCAAAGAATTGGTAAATGCCGGAGTTGTTCCCCAGGGAGATTTATTGGAAATTGAGGCAACAGCGGCCGGACTGGAACAACAAATTGTTAACGGGGAGAATCAAGTGTTGATTTCGAGAATAAACCTTGCGCAACTGTTGCAAATCACAGACTACGAAAATTTTGACATCGCAGATGAGGAATTTGATATTCCTCCCTCCAATATTTTGGAGAATTCCCCAAAGGTTATCTTCGATAAGGCTCTAACTTTTAGGAGCGACATTAAGTTTTCATTATCCAATGTAGATTTGGCATTAAAGGATTTGGATATCGCCAAAGGGGCCGTGTATCCAACGTTGGGAGCTTTCTTTAATTATGGTACTCGATATTCAAGTGAATTTAGAGATCCATCTACTTTTAACAGAATCGCTTTTGCCGACCAGTTATATTTAACAGATGGAATCTCTTATGGACTTCAACTAAATATTCCGGTTTTTAATGGGTTTAGTGTTAAGAACAATATTCAGCGTGCTAAAATCGGGGTAGAAAAGTCGCGGTTACAGCTAAAACAGGATAAATTGGATTTGGAAACCAATGTAAATCAGGCGTATGTAGATGTTACGAGTTTTTCCAAAGCTTACGAGGCGGCCCAGAAAACCTTGGACGCTAGGAGATTGGCCTATAATTATTCAAAAGAAAAGTTTAATGTAGGCTTAATGAACGCCTTCGATTTTAGTCAATCACAATCTAGGGTAGATAATGCAGAGGCAGAATTGATAAGAACAAAATACGATTACATATTTAGGTTAAAGGTTTTGGAGTTCTATTTTGGGTTACCTATAACATTGGATTAGGTTATATTTGTAGCCAATTATGGGCATGATAATAAATTTAGAGACAGCGACCACAAATTGTTCGGTGAGTATTGCAAGGAATGGGGAAGTAATGGTATTAAAAGAGGATAACAGCCCCAATTATTCACATTCGGAACAATTGCACATTTTTATACAGGAAGCTTTGAAAGAGGCTTCCTTATCTTTTAAGGATATTTCCGCGATTGCCGTTAGTAAGGGACCAGGTTCCTATACTGGTTTGCGTATTGGGGTATCTGCGGCCAAGGGACTTTGTTTTTCATTAGACCTGCCTTTAATCTCGGTACCCACCTTGGAAAGTCTGGCCCAGCAAGGACGTGACAAAAAGTTTGATTTTATCATTCCCTTGTTAGACGCCAGGAGAATGGAGGTATATTCTACAGTTTTCGATGCCGTCGGAAATAATATAAGGGAGACAAGAGCTGAAATAATTCAGGAAGAGAGCTTTTTGGAGTATGCACAGAAGGGAAAAGTATTATTGATCGGTGACGGTGCCGAAAAATGTAAGGCGTTGTTGGAGCATCCTAATTTTAGTTACGAATCCGCATTGCCTACTGCCATGGAATTGGGAATGATTTCCTATAAAAAATTCAAAGCAAGCGAATTTGAAAATGTCGCTTACTTTGAACCGTATTATTTAAAGGATTTTATGTTGCAAAGTAAAAAGGCCTAGGACTTGGCGTTGTGCATAACCCTTTGTGGAAATGGAATTTCTATTCCAGCAGCGTCAAACTTATTTTTTAATTCTTCCATAACATGAAAGTGGGCCGCCCAGAAAACTTCGTTATTGGCCCAAAAACGTAAAGAAAGGTTCACCGAGCTATCTCCTAATTCAGCTACATAAACTTCAGGAGCTGGATCCTTAAGAATATTTTCATTTTCCGAACAGATCTGCAATAAAATTTCTTTTGCCTGTTTAATATTGGAACCATATCCAATGCCTACGGCTATTTTATCCCTTCTGGTATTTTGGGAATTATAGTTAATGATATTGTTGTTGGACAGTTGCCCATTGGGCACTATGGCCATCTGATTTCCAAACGTGGTAATCTTTGTGGTGAATATGGAAATTTCCTTAACTGTGCCGTCCACTCCTTGGGCTGAGATGAAATCGCCCACCTTAAAGGGTTTAAACAGTAATATAAGGACTCCTCCAGCAAAATTTGCAAGTGAACCTTGTAGGGCTAAACCTATTGCGAGACCGGCAGCACCAATAATCGCTACTAAGGAGGTCGACTGTACGCCCAATTGGGTAATCACAATAACGAATAGCATTATTTTGAGTCCAATACTTATAAAACTTTGTAGAAAGGTTTCTAATGAAGGGTCATAGTCGGCCTTGTTAAAAAATTTACTTACCAATCGGTTTATAAACTTTATAACCCATAGTCCCAGAAAGAAGATAATAATGGCCATGACCAGATTGGGAAGTGCCTCCCACATAAATTCGATAGCATGGTCCCAATGTTCTTGATAATCCTTAAGTATATTCATGTGATTTTAAATTTTTTCAAAACAATAAAAATTCCCCTTCTCCGTCAAATTCTAAACACTAAAAAATTGTTAATCCTTAACGGTAATACCAATTGTTATATGCCATGGTTGAGCCTTTAGCGATGATCGTTACAAAAAAAAAGCGCCTTTTAACGGCGCTTGTTGATTGAAATTCAAATAAAATTAATTCACCTCAAAAGTGATTTTAACGTTAACACGATAATCGTCCAGTTTTCCATCCTTAACTGTTGCACTTTGTTCTTTGATGTAAACAGAACGTATATTTTTTACTGATTTAGAAGCTTGCTCTACAGCTTTTTTAGCGGCATCCTCCCATCCTTTGTTGGAGTTAGCCAGTACTTCAATAACTTTTAAGATCGACATAATATATGATTTTAGATTCTCTTAAAGTTAATAAATAAAACATAGAGTAAAGCCTAAAAGGCGTCAAAATCAGCCGTTTAAGGCTACAACTTCCTGAACCTTGTCGCCCATCATATTTTTTAGCATGGTTTCAATACCATTCTTTAGGGTAAAGGTAGACGAGGGGCATCCGCTGCAGGCACCTTGCAAAATAACGTTAACGGTTTTTGTTTTCTCATCATACGATTTAAAGAGAATATTACCACCATCGCTGGCAACTGCGGGTTTTACATATTCCTCCAATATATCTATGATTTCCTTGGAAGTGTTATCCAAATTTGAATCCTCTAATTTAGCTTGGGGAGTTGCAGTTCTTTGTTGTTGAAGGCTTGTGGCCGAAACCACCTCAAGGCCTTTCGCAATAAAATCCCTTATTTTCTCTCTCAATTCCGAGGTAATATCATCCCATTCCGCAACCTCATATTTACTTATAGAAACATAATTTTCGTCAAAAAATACCTCTTTTACGAAGGGAAGCATAAATAGTTGTTTGGCCAACAGTGATTCTTTGGCGTCGTCTATGTTCTTGAATTCAAAAGTAGTTGGTACAATTTTTTTGTTGGTAACAAATTTCATTACAGCGGGATTCGGGGTTACCTCTGCATAAACCGTTACCGCCACCTTTTTCTGATCTTCATCATCATTTACAACAGGTTCACCCTCATTAAGGTATTCTACCAGCTGTTGGGCTACGCTATCTTTTACGTCGTCCCATTCAACAATATCAAATTTTTCAAGACCAATGAAGTTGCCTGAAATGTAAACCGTTTTAATAAATGGCAGATAAAATAACTGCTGGGCCAAAGGTGAGTTTTTAGCCTCGTCTATATTTTTGAATTCGTAATTATTATTTTTTGTAATGAAATGATTAGTTTCAAATTTTAGTATCGCCGGATTCTTCGTGGGTACTACAGTAACTATAAACTCTTTCATTTAAATATTTTTTACAAAAGTACGAAGGTTTTCTAAGTAATGGCATATATAATAATGTAGTATTTCATCCGTTATATTTTATATTTGGACGATGTTATTAATTCACCCCTAATCTTAAATGAAACAACATTTATTGATTTTACTTTCTTTTTTTGCGATAGGCTATCAGTCCCTTGCACAAGAAGGTGTCCCTGTCTATTTTGATTATTTAGCGGATAATTACTATTTGGTATACCCATCAATGGCGGGTATTGGTGAAGGAGGAAAAATTAGGGCAACGATAAGAAAGCAATGGTTTAGTGTTGACGAAGCTCCCAATTTGCAAACTTTAAATGCCCATGCTAGGGTTGGGGAAAGTAGTGGTTTTGGTGCTATATTTTTTAATGATGCCAACGGCTATCATTCCCAAACGGGATTAAAACTCACTTATGCACATCATCTGCGCCTGGGAGGGGATTACAGGAGCCTTAATCAACTTTCGTTTGGGTTAAGCGCTGGAATTCAACAAAGTAATTTGGATGAGTCGGAATTTGTTTCGGTCATTCCAGACCCAATTGTTACTGGTTCTAGAAACAGTGTTAGCTATTTTAATATGGATTTAGGGATGTCCTATAATTTTATGGAGTTCTATGCCCATGCCGCAATACACAATTTAATGGGGCGAGGCAGGGATTTATATTCCGCAATCGAGTCCAATAACCTTAGAAAATATTTAATATCCACGGGTTATGTATTTGGTAGGAGCGAATGGCAGTTAGAACCTTCTGTATTATTTCAATATACAGAGTTTACCCAGGAAAAGGCCATTGATATCAATGCCAAGGTCTATAAGAGTGTAGATTTTGGAACGGTTTGGGGCGGCTTGTCTTATAGGAGAAGTTTTGATGGTGCGCAATACCAGACCGCTACAGATTTTGGAGAGCAACGTTTGCAGCTTATTACCCCTATAGTTGGGGTAAATTACAGAAATTTTCTAGTGTCTTATAACTATTCGTATCAAATGGGCGATGTCAGATTTGATAATGGCGGCTTTCATCAAATTACTTTGGGGTACGACTTTGGTCAATCAGAGAAAAGATACGATTGTAAATGTCCGGCAGTTAATTACTAATTCCAAATCTCAATATTGCTATTTTGGATAGCAGGTATTTCTTGAGTCTTACAATTTACCCCCAATACATAGCCACCTTATAATTAAATGCTCAACGAATCTATTTGGACCCATTGAGCATTTGCATTCATATATTCTTTACCACCTTATAGGAAGCCTATGAAGTGGCTTTCTTTAGCTAGTAGGCTATTCCCAACTGTAATTTTTCTTGGCGGCCTGTTTTTGAATCGCCGTAAGCATGGCGTTTTCCAATTCACCTTTTTCGTCATCCTTTTGCTGTGCGGCAATATAGGTTTCCCTTTTTTTGTTCAGCTCTTGAATTTCTTTTTGAATATCGTTTCGTTCCTTTTTCTTGCCATCTACGTAAGTTGCAATTTCCGCTTTGGATTTCCCCTGCAATTCCATAGGTAATTGTTCTTTTTTAATTTTAGCCATATCAAAATCCTTTTCATCAGAGGCATCCACTAAATCCCATGAAGAATTGGAATATAGTCGGGACGACTTGCTTACGGCTCTTTTTACGGCAACAACTTCTTCCATTTCCATAGCATTGTCGTCCTGGGTACTTTGCTGTTGCATCTTGGCTGCACCTAATGCACCATAGGAGATGTACGTTTTGTTCAATTTACTATTTAGTCTAATGATCACATCGTCATAAGGGGTGTTGATGTGGACTACTTTCCTATTGTGGTCTATGGCCATATATTCTCCTCCGGTTAGTTGTGCTCCATTTTTCCAATTGGTGTTTATACCTTGCTCGTAGGCGCCACAATAAATGGTATTAATAATAATGTCCTTTTCCTTGGCATTGGCAACTGCATCCTTGTAATTTAATTTTCCTTGGGTAAAAGGTTCATTGCCGGCAATAAAGATCATCTTTAGGTGGTCTGGGTTTTTTCCCCAGTCCAGTTGGTTGATCGAAGTTTGTATTACTTGTCCACAATACTCTTCCCCACCATTGGTGGATAGCGAGAATAATTTTTCAGAAATCTCATCCAAATCACTGCTAAACCCCAAGACCTGTTGTATAAAACCTTCCCTAGAAGATAAATTATCGTTACCGTATTGGTAAAGTGCAATTTGCAATTGCGGTCTGCCATCATTGCCGCATTTGGCATGTGTAAATTTGTTGACAATATCCCATAATTGTGCTTTCGCCTGGTTAATGAGTCCGTCCATACTATTACTCGTATCCAGTAATAATGCTATTTTGACTAGGTTATTGGCTGGTTTAAGTCTTTCCATGGCCGCTTCGATAACAATAGGGTCTTTACTACTGTTCAAATAATTAAGGTCGGAACCATAACTGTTGCCCATACCTAGGAAAATTGTGCTCAAAACTACTATTTGTTGTAAATTTTTCATTTCTACTATATTTAAGTTAAACATTGATTCTTTTTTGCTTATAGTGGTTGGGCTCTTGTGCTTTACCACTATAGTTACAGTATAATGAATCACCTTATTTTTTAGTATTTGGATTTTAAATGGTGATATCATATGTTAAAAGTAGGCGCAACATATTTCAAAAAAAATCGATAATGAGTGAATGGCCCTTCTGGGTGAGGGAACTAGAGAATTGGATTCGTAAGGCGTGTTTATTGTTGGTAAACGGTATAGTTTGATGCAATTATGCATTTTTTAGTATGACTTAAATCGATTAAGTTTATCCTATATTATTAGAGGTAATGGTAAAATGTTTTCACATATGGTTATTACTAGTGTTCAGTGCTGCTGCTGGGCATGCCCAAATATCTCAGACTGGCGAACCATTTGAAGTGCAGGGTACTGTCAAGGAAAGCAAAAGTAACCAAGGTGTTTCGGGAGTAGCGGTTTCGACCAATAGCGGAGAGTATAGCCTGACGAATGCTAGAGGTGAATTCAAAATAAAGGTAAGCATGGGCGAGGAGGTTGTATTTGAAAGCCCTGCAAGGGAAACCGTTCGCTATCGGGTTAAAAGTAGGAGCAATATAGCGATTTTGGTGGGTGCCATTGAAAGAAAGGAAATGGGGGCAAGCAAGAGCAGGAGTAAGGAGGCATCAGTTGCCTTGTATAGTACCTATATAGATTCGGCAAATTTTTATAAGAAGGAAGACATTCGGAAAAGCATAGATTTTATTACCCAATCCATTTCGCAATTAGGGGTAAGTAATAATAAAGAAGAGTTGGCTATTTCCTATACTACCCTTGGTGAAGTCTATCAATACCACAAACAATATGATTTGGCCATCTCTAGTTATAAGGATGCCCTTTTGGCGAATAAAACATTAAAAACATCTTTGTTGTTGGGTAAGACCTATATATTGAACAAGGAGTACAGGGACGCTGAAAAAATATTATCCCCCATGATCAAGATACCTAGAATGGTACCATATCAAAGGGTAGAGCTGTACGAGTCTCTTGGGGATACGTATGTTGGTCTTGATGAAGTTGATAAGGCTGTAGCATTTTATAATGAGGGGCTACTGGTAGCAGAAAAAAATCAAATCTCACCAAAAACTATCGATTTAAACTCCAAGATTGCTGGGGCCTATGCCAAGGATAATAGGTTACAGGAGGCTGATGTCTATTTTGATAATTCTCTCAAAATGGCCTCAGAACAAGCTCCTCAGCGTGCTTTACAGGAAAAGGAAAAGGTGGCCGATTTTTATAATCAAAAAAATCAATTTGGGCAAGAAATAGCATTGCGTAAAAAGAGCTTGGAGGATCTGAAGAAAATACCTAAAACTACGGTGGCAGCAGCTGGCTTATCAAATCAAAACGATTCCATTACGGCCCAAAGAATAAATTATAAGATAGCCAACGCCTACATTGCCCAAGATAAATATGACGAGGCCATACCGTATTTGGAAGAGAGTATTAAAGATGCACACGTTGATGATGATCTGTTCGTCCAGAAAGACGCCACGAGAAAACTGTCAGAAGTTTATAAGTATAAGGGCGATTTCACCAAAGCTTTGGAAACCTATCAGCAATATGTGGCTGTGGTAGACACCTTATATGTTAGAAAAGAACAGGAAATAGCCAGAGCTGCCCGTTTTAATAGGGAGATTGCCTCAAAGCAAAGTAGAATTTCCGGACTGGAACAGGAAAGGGAGCTTTCTCAAAGTAAATATAGTCTGGCGCTCACCGAGCAGCAATTGGTAGAGGAACGTATAAAACGGCAAAGTTGGATTATCTATTCCTTGATTTTTGGTATGCTTTTAATGGCGTTGGCCACTTACTTCTTTTATAGGAGCAATAGGCAACAAAAATTGGCAAATAATTTATTGGCCCTAAAATCGCTGAGGTCGCAGATGAACCCACATTTTATCTTTAATGCCCTTAATTCTGTAAATAATTTTATAGCCAAAAGCGATGAAAGAAGTGCTAACAGGTATTTGAGCGATTTTTCTACCTTGATGCGGGCTGTATTGGAAAATTCTGATGAAGATTTTATTCCCCTGACCAAAGAGTTGGAATTGTTGGAACTGTACACCAAGTTAGAGCATTCCCGTTTTACGGATAAATTCGATTATGACATTGTAAAAGATCCAAATATTGATATTGATGCTTTTCAAATTCCGCCCATGCTTTTGCAACCTTATATTGAAAATGCCATATGGCACGGGTTGCGCTATAGGGAAGACAAGGGTTTTTTGAAAATAGAACTGAAGCAAAAGGATAAAAATACTTTGGAGATATCGATTACGGACAACGGTATTGGTAGAAAAAAATCCATAGCCATCAAGACCCAAAATCAGAAGAAACAAAAATCTAAGGGTATGGGTAACATCAAGAAAAGGATAGAAATATTAAACGATATGTATAAGGATAAAGTGGATGTTTTTATTACCTACTTGGAGACGAATGGTACAGGGACTAAGGTGCTTTTCACTATTAAGCGGGATTGATCAAAAAATGAGTTGTCTAGTTTGCATGTTGATTTGTCCGTCTAGATTTTAAATTTATTATACTATTTAAGTAATGAGGTTAAATGCCATAATTGTAGAAGATGAAGTAAATAGTAGGGAAATTCTACGTAATTACTTGGTCAAATATTGCCCTAGCGTATATTTGGTAGGGGAGGCGGCAACGATTAAGGAAGGACTCGATTTAATTAATGGAAACGACCTTGATTTGGTGTTTTTAGATGTGGAGATGCCTTTTGGGAATGCTTTTGATTTATTGGATCAGCTGCCAAATCGTGATTTTGAGACGGTTTTTGTCACCGCCTATAACCAATACGCTATAGATGCCTTAAATGCCCATGCCGCTTATTATTTAATGAAGCCCATTAGTATAGATGAGCTCATAAAAGCAGTGGGATATGTAGCCGAAATAAGGGAAAAGGAAAAAATAATGGAAGGCCGGATACTTAAGCCCAAATTCAATAAAGTAGACGGGAAAATCACCCTTCCGCAACAAGATGGTTTTCAAGTGCTTAACGTGGCTGATATTTTATTTTGCAAAGCAGATGACAATTATACGGAACTGTATTTGGAGAATAAAAAGGTTTTGGTGAGTAAAACTTTAAAATATTTTGAGGAGGCCTTGGCGGAATATGCCTTTGCTCGCATTCATAAGTCGTATTTGGTTAATGTTAACGAAGTGGTCCAATACAAAAGGGGCAAGGGGGGTAGTGTGGTAATATCCAATGGCAAGGAAATAACCGTTTCCGCAGCTAAGAAGAAGAATTTGTTATCGTTTTTTGAATAGCTTAAATTTGTCTAAGGTTCAAGGTTCAAGGTTCAAAGTTGTAAGTTTGGAGATTGAGCGGAGTCGAAATCAAGGTAAACGTTATATTGTAAACAGTTTTCAGTAATCAGAGACTGAAACAGCAAACGGTCAACAATAATCAGGGATGTCCAATGTTCACGTCCCTAATTTAGGCTATCTACTTTAAAATATAAATAGCAGGTCAGAAAATGAAATCTGGCCAAATAATTAAAAAATAATTCAAAATGATTAAAACCATAAATGGTAAATCGCCCCAGATAGGGGAGGACTGTTATATAGCGGAGAATGCCACCATTGTTGGGGATGTGGTTATGGGAAGCCAATGCAGTATATGGTTCAATGCAGTTTTAAGAGGTGATGTTCATTATATAAAAATGGGGAACAAAGTAAACGTGCAGGATGGTGCCGTTATACATTGCACTTATTTAAAGTCGCCGACCAATATTGGAAATAATGTTTCTATAGGACATAATGCCATTGTGCATGGTTGCACTATTCACGACAACGTATTAATAGGAATGGGCAGTATTGTTATGGATGATTGCATTGTTGAAAGTAATAGTATTATTGCAGCCGGAGCCGTGGTTACCAAGGGTACCCATGTGCCCTCGGGGACAGTTTTTGCGGGAATGCCCGCAAAAAAAATAAAGGATATTAGTACCGATTTAAGTGTTGGTGAGGTAGAGCGAATAGCCCATAGTTACGTAAAATATTCCAGTTGGTTTAAGGAGTGATATTTGAGGTTAGAATTAATTATATGCCTTTTAAAAGTGTGAATTGAAAATTGTGTATGAGCGGTAGGGGAAGTGGGTGTAAAATATTTGATAAAAAACCAAACCGTCGCTTTGGCAAATAGTCTTATTTTTGCCCTTATATTAAATAGAATAAAAGCAAGCATATGAACGCATATATTTTTCCTGGTCAGGGAGCGCAATTTATAGGAATGGGATTGGATCTTTATGAAAAGTATCCCTTAGCTCAAAAAATGTTTGAAACCGCCAATGAAATTTTAGGTTTTTCGATTACAGATCTAATGTTCGAGGGCACTCCGGAAGATTTGAAGGAAACGAAGGTGACGCAGCCAGCTATATTTTTACATTCAGTAATCATGAGCAAGGTTATGGGCGAAAGTTTTAAGCCGGATATGGTGGCAGGACATTCTTTGGGGGAATTTTCGGCTTTGGTGGCCAATGGGGCACTAAATTTTGAAGATGGATTGAAACTGGTTTCACAACGGGCATTGGCTATGCAAAAAGCCTGTGAAATTAAGCCTAGTACTATGGCAGCTGTTCTAGGTTTGGATGATGCTATTGTGGAAAAAATATGTGCGGAAATACCCGGTATTGTTGTTCCGGCCAATTATAATTGCCCAGGACAACTGGTAATTTCCGGGGAAGTGGATGCCATAAATGCTGCCTGTGAAAAATTGAAGGAGGCTGGAGCCCGTAGGGCTTTGGTGTTACCAGTGGGTGGAGCGTTTCACTCCCCATTAATGGAGCCGGCCAGGGAAGAATTGGCTGCAGCGATAGAAAATACCGTTTTCAAAACGCCAAGTTGTGCCATATATCAAAATGTGCCTACTACTGCGGTGACAGATCCGGAGGCTATTAAGGCAAATTTAATTGCCCAATTGACGGCCCCTGTAAAATGGACGCAAAGCATACAACAAATGGTGGCTGATGGCGCCACATTGTTTACGGAAGTGGGCCCTGGAAAGGTGCTGCAAGGCTTGGTTAAAAAAATTCACCCTGCTGCTGAAACCATGTCTGCAGCGCTTTCATAAAGGGCTTAACATTAGTTTTTGGCCTTTCGTCTGATATATTCATATTTAAGCTGTATTGTTAGGCTTGTGGGCTATTTTTTCTTAATATTGAGTGCCCATTTTTAGGGTATGGCCTAGCTGTGCCCCACTTAAATCTTTGAATGAAAGAACCTGTTATGAAAATAAATTCCCTGTATAATATATTATCCACTTTTTCGGTTTCTTATAAACTGAGGTTTATGGTGTTTGTGAGTGCCCTATTGTTTTTGGGGTTTAATGGGTATGGGCAAACGGTAACTATTGAGGATGAAAATGGAGCAGAGGACGGTGGTGCAATTACGGTTACTGCCACTTTAGATGTTGCAGTTGCTGGTGGTTTTACTGTTGATGTTACTACAGCTGATGGTACTGCAACAATTGGGGATAGTGATTATTCTGCTGTTATTTCTTTTCCCTTGACATTTGTGGGAACTCTGGGTGAAACCCAGACGTTTACAATTCTTCCGACGGCAGATAGTTTCGTAGAGCTTGATGAGAATTTAACGGTTAGAATGGATAACCTAACTGCAACTGCTACACTTGTTAATATAACTGATACGGCCACGATTACAATTAACAACGATGATTACATTGCCTCTATTACGGCTAACGATCCTACGGCCACTGAAGCTGGAACCACCACTGGGCAGTTCACGGTTGACCTTGGTACGGCGAACACCACTGGAAGCGCCATAGTGGTAAACTTTTCGATCTCGAGTGGGGGCTCCAATGCGACCAATATAACGGATTATGCGAACATAGGTACTAGCGTGTCTATAGCCAATGGGCAACAGACAGG